>MDSW01088954.1_pt1 | contig 85418 bp, 78 predicted proteins | sample 811171 | NCBI WGS metagenome assembly MDSW01 (sample SAMN05326641, study PRJNA326480) | marine metagenome | isolation source: seawater | place: Atlantic Ocean: North West | collected 2012
TGCCATGGGGCATCCTCTCGGGGCTACGGGGGCCATTATTCTGGGTACCGCACTGGATGAAATGGAACGATGCGGGGCATCAACTGCCCTTGCCACCCTTTGTGTTGCGGGTGGCATGGCCACCGCGACCATTATTGAACGCGTCTAAGACGGCGGGGAAAGGACACAACATGACAATGACGGCCCCTAAAACCCAAAACTGGCGTCAGGATATTGATGCAGACGGCCTGATGACTCTTATTCTGGATATTCCCGGCAAATCCATGAACGTGCTGAACCAGCAGGCCCTGGATGAATTAGACCAAATTATTCAATTTATCACCACGGAACAATCCGTCCGCGGGGTCGTCCTGACAGCCGAAAAAGAAAGCGGCTTTGCCGCCGGGGCGGATCTAAACATGCTGCTAACACTGGGCCAACTGCTGAAAAACAGCACTATGGAGGACGTTTTTCAACATGCCTTTCGCATGAATAAAATGTTCCGCACGCTGGAAACATGCGGAAAGCCTGTAGCCTGCGCCCTGAACGGCCTGACATTGGGCGGTGGACTGGAAATGGCCCTGGCCTGTCACTACCGGGTTGTCGCCGATAACCCCAAAATAAAACTGGGGTTGCCAGAAGTTCAGTTAGGCCTCCTGCCCGGGGCGGGAGGAACGCAACGGCTACCGCGCATTATGGGCGTGCAGATGGCCCTGACCTATTTATTACAGGGCCGTAATATGTCTCCGCAGGAAGCCTTGGGTTTTGGCGTAATCCATAAAATAGCCCCGCGTGAAGATATTGTGCGTGTGGCGAAAGCATGGATTCTGGACGGCGGCAGTCCTATACAGCCGTGGGATCAGAAAAAATTTAAAATTCCCGGCGGACAAGGGGCCTTTGACCCCAAAATCGTGCAAACCTTTGCCGGGGCAACGGCCATGGTTTCCAAAGAAACCAAAGGTAACTACCCTGCAGCCACAGACATTCTCTCCTGTGTTTATGAAGGCCACCAATTACCTATGGATCAGGCCATCGCCCTGGAAAGCAAGTACTTCGTCAAACAGATTGCCGGGCCGGTCGCGCAAAATATGATCCGGACCCTATTTGTGAATAAACAAAAGGCCGATAAACTGGCCCATCGCCCTGAAAAAATCCCCGCCACCCCCTGTCAGAAGCTCGGCATACTCGGGGCCGGTATGATGGGAGCCGGTATTGCATATGTTGCAGCCCGGGCAGGGATCGATTGTATCCTGCTCGACCAAACCATTGAAGCGGCAGAAAAGGGCAAAGCGTATAGTGTAAATCTTCTGGACAAGGCCGTAGCGCGTAAAAAAACCACAACAGAGAAAGCGGATGCGCTGCTCGCGCGTATACACCCCACAACAGCATATGAAGACCTGGAAGGATGTGACCTCGTCATCGAAGCTGTATTTGAAGATATTGACATCAAAGCAAATGTAACCGCCAGGACAGAGGCCGTTATTTCGCAAAATGCGATCTTTGCCTCTAACACCTCAACACTACCGATCACCGGTTTGGCCCGGGCCAGCCAACGGCCGGATCAATTTATCGGTCTGCATTTTTTCTCCCCCGTTGATAAAATGCCCCTGGTGGAAATTATTATGGGTAAGCAAACCAGCCCGGTCGCCCTTGCCAAGGCCATGGATTTTGTAAAACAGCTGCGCAAAACACCTATTGTTGTCAATGACAGTCGCGGCTTCTACACCACCCGTGCCTTTATGACATACCCCCTGGAAGCCTTCACCATGCTCGCCGAAGGTATTAACCCCGCCCTCATTGAAAACTGTGGCCTCTATGCCGGTATGGCCGTAGGACCCTTTGCGGTTGCGGATGAAGTGAGCCTGGAACTATGCCATCATATTCTGGAGGCAACCCGTAAAGAACTTGGGGAAGCCTACCGGCCGGGGCCTGTAGATGATGTCATAAACTGTCTCTATGTCACCCATGGCCGTAAGGGAAAGAAAAATAATAAAGGCTTTTATGAATACCCCGCGGATGGACACAAATATTTATGGCCTGATCTCAGCCAGCATTTCCCTTTGGCAGACCAACAGCCCACCGCTGATGAAGTTCGTAAACGCCTGCTGTATCGTCAGACCTTAGAGGTTATCCGCTGTCTCGAAGAAGATGTAGTGACGCGACCCGAAGATGCAGATATAGGGGCCATCTTGGGCTGGGGCTTTGCTCCCTGGACCGGCGGCCCCCTCAGCATGGCAGATAATATAGGACTGGACAGATTTGTCGCGGAATGTGACCGCATGACAGCACTTTACGGTCCTGCCTATTCCCCGACACAACGACTGCGCGACATGGCAAAAGCCGGACAAACCTATTATCCGACCCCCTAAGGTTCGCATAGAAACACAGCGCAAGAGGGAGAAGCATATCTGCAGCAGTTTTTTAATAGATCACTGTTGTCCTGACAGCAGGCTGACTGTAAACTCCGCTATTGATAATAACAATGAGTTTCAGGGCCATGATAATATCCAGATTTATGAGGTTATCCGCAACCGTCATCCTGTTTTGTAACCTGACCACTGTCGCCTGGGCAGACTGGCAATTAAATGCGGAACGTTCACACCTGTCTTTCGGGTCGGTCAAGAAAAACACCGCTGGGGAAGTGCATCATTTCCAACAATTATCTGGCTATGTTATGGACAGCGGCCAGTTTTCTCTCACCATTCCACTCCAGAGCATTGAAACATGGGTCGATATTAGAAATGAACGCATGCTGGAACATTTATTCCAGGCTAAAAACTTTCCCGCGGCCGACATCAACGGCAAAATTGACATATCGGATTTGCAAAACATGGCCCCTTTAGAACAACGCATGATTGATGCGCGGCTTACGTTAAAACTAGCCGGTGTTGAGCGACAATTAGACACAGAACTCATTGTTTTACGGCTTTCTGCCACTGACGTTTTAATCCTGCCCCATGAAATGATTATGTTGGACGCGGAACAGTATGGGCTTGTCCCGGGCATTAATAAATTGGCCCAACTGGCGGGTCTGTCCAGCATCAGCACCGCTGTCCCCGTGAGCTTTTATTTGACTTTCACCCGGCAATAAGTCACACCAACCTCAATTTCGTATTTTCATCTGTGATATTAAGGATGCTCTGTATGTCACGCTTGCTTATGTCCGCTGTTGTATTGGCGGCAACCCTGACATTCTCCCATATTGCTTCTGCGCAGGAAGCACCTTCTTCTTCTCTTAATCCTGTATTAAAGGCATTGTTACAACAGGCCGCCTCCCAGGACGATGGGCAACATCTGGAGGCCATGGCAAAAATGGCCATCGCGGCCTATCCTGAGGCCAAAGCGGCCATTCTGGCCGAAATAGAGTTGCTCACCAGCGCAGAAGACACCGATGAAGAGCCTCCAGCCCAACCGGCCACATCCGTTGCGAAAGTAGAAAAAACGCCCCCCGCCGTTGCGCCTTCATTCTGGCGCTTTAAAAGCTGGGATGGTGAACTGGATGTCAACGCCAATTATACCAGCGGCAATACCGATGAAAAAAGTTTTGGCACCGCTGTAAAGCTCATCAATAACCGTCTGGACTGGCATCACCGGATCACAGCCTTTTTTGATATCAGCGAAAAGGATGGTGATAAAATCAAAGAAAAATTCGGTATCGGGTACAAAGCGGATTATGATCTGAGCAAGCGGTCCTTCCTGTCCGGTGTCACCAGCTATGAAAATGACAACTTTGGCCCCTTCCGCGAACGATTTATTTTATCGTCCGGTTATGGCTATCGCCTTCTGACCGCGGATGACCTCACCTGGGATGTACAGGCTGGCCCCAACATCATGTTCACCAAAGACAATGGTGGTGGCTACCAAAGTGATTATAACGCCCAGGCCTCCAGCCTATTGCATTGGCAAATTGCTGAAAAAACCCATTTTGACAATGAAGTAAATGTCTTTATTGGTGGCCGAAATGTGGTCGACACGGAAACAGCCCTGAAGGTGCAAATTAATGGGGCGCTCCACAGTAAGCTGTCTTTCGGATTTCTCTACGATGATGATGCCCCCGCGGGCCGCAAAAAAACAGACAGCATCACCCGTCTTGGTGTGGGATATAATTTCTAGGAAACGGCGCAAAAAGGATCACCCAACACAGCTCGCCTCACACCTAAGAAGTCAGCCTCTCGTTCCTGATCTATTTTGCCACCTCTGCCCCACATGACCTACCCACACTACTGGCCCCGCCTTACTGGCCAATAACATGCACAGCTAACTGCCGCCGATGGGGCCGCGTGCGGTGTTCAAACAGGTAAATCCCCTGCCAGGTGCCCAGCTGCAGGGCTCGGTTATAAACCGGCAGGGAAAGCTGGCTTTGTGTCAATGCCGCACGGATGTGGGCGGGCATATCATCAAGGCCTTCCATATCATGTCGATAGACCCCCGGAGACTGCGGCACCAAACGGCGGAAAAAGTCCTGCAGATCCGCCTGTACGTCCGGGTCGGCGTTTTCCTGTATCACCAAAGACGCAGATGTATGTTGCACCAATACCGTCATTAGTCCTTCGGCTATATCCTGCTGCCTTAACCAATCGACCAATGACGCCGTGACGTCATATAATCCTTCCCCATTGCTTTGAATCTCAATCAGTCCGCTTGCCTGTCGCATCATCGCCCTAAACCATTACCTTTTTACATCAATAATCACCCGGCCATGGGTACGCCCCGCGACGATATCTTCCGCCCATTTTTGTATTTCGGAAAGCGGTGCAACATGGCTTACCTGCCTGAGCTTCTCCATATTCAATTCCGCCTCCAAATGTGCCCAGGCCTGTTGCCTGCGTGATGCAGGGCACATCACAGAATCCACCCCGATTAAGGTGACGCCGCGGATAATAAAAGGATAGACGCTTGACGGCAAATCGGCTCCTCCCGCCAAACCGCAGGCCGCAACAGCCCCCCCATATTTTAACTGGGCAATAATATTTGCCAGCGCCGTACCTCCCACCACATCAATTGCCCCCGCCCACCGTTCTTCCTGCAATGGCCCCGTGGCGGTTGCCAACGCCTCCCGGTCAATGACGTCAGCCACCCCCAATGATACCAGATCGTCCTGTAAGGCAGCACGCCCTGTAGAGGCCACAACACGATAACCCCTTTGCGCCAATAACATAACGGCTACTGACCCAACACCGCCTCCGGCCCCGGTCACAAGGATATCACCGTCATCCGGTTGGACACCCTGATCCGCAAGCGCCATGACGCACAACATGGCTGTAAGGCCTGCGGTGCCAATTGCCATTGTCTCTGACAATTCAAAGCCCGCCGGGACTGGCGTCAAGTAAGCCGCCGGTAATCGCTGCATTTGGCTATAACCACCCCAATATTTCTCTGACAAGCCCCACCCCGTTGCTAAAACCCGGTCCCCGGGGGCATAAGCCGGATCACGACTTTCCAGAACTGTTCCGGCTAAATCTATTCCCGGCACCATAGGAAAGAGGCGCACAATGGGGGCTTTTCCTGTCACGGCCAGGCCGTCTTTGTAATTCAGCGAAGAATAGGCCACATCCACTAATACATCTTCATCCGGCAAGGCCCCCAAACTTAACGTTTCCAGTGCTGCGGTGGTACTCTTGTCTTCCTGTCGGCGAATAACAACGGCTTTAAAGTCTTCTGGCATGTGATCCTCCTGTTGCATTGATGGGAAAAGAGGAAACAGATCGTCCTGCTGACGGGGCATGCCGCAGGCACGCCCATGCCCGCACCTTCTTCTCCCTCTACGCTTCACACCCTCATCTACAAACAAACGCCAATTTAATTGCGATTATAGACATCGTAAACACAGGGACCGTCAGGGTCGATTGCCCATTAGTCTATATCGCCCGGCGCAGAACCGCCACAGACGCATCAGCAATAATCCCGCCAGAATCATCCCGTAGAGGCTCAACTCCATGCGGTCCCCTTTTACCATTAGAAAACCATGCACCGGCACCAAAATAGCCAACCCATAAATCATGCGATGCAAACGCCGCCACAGTCGCCCTAAGCGCCACATCATTGCCTGCGTTGATGTAATACTCAGGATCATCATAATCACAGCGGCTATAGCCCCAATGGAAATCGCCGGGCGCTTCAGGATATCTTTGGTGATCACCGCCATGTCCAGACCATAATCCAGGATAAAATAATTCAACAAATGCAGCATGGCGTAAAAAGCCGCATATAGCCCGGCCATACGTCTGTAAGAAAGCGCACTCCGCCACCCCGCCCACGAAAGCGGTGATAAACATAACGTCACGATCAAGATACGAATGGCCCACAATCCCGTATATTGCGTTATAAATTTCTGCGGATTGGCCGTCAGCTCATGGGGCAGGAAACTGAACCAGTGATACATCTGCCATCCCAACCACAATGCCGGGGTGGCCAGCAACACAAAAGCGATCTTTTTAAACAATGCTTTATGCATTAAAAATATTTTCTCAGGTTCATGCCTGAATATAAAGACGCCACATCCTCTCCATAACCGTTAAACATCAATGTTGGACGGCGGAAAAATTCACCAATGCGTCTCTCTTTCGCTTGGCTCCATCGTGGATGATCCACTTCCGGGTTTACATTGGCATAAAATCCATATTCCCTTGGGGCAGACTTTTGCCAGCTATTTAACGGACGACGCCGGGTAAAACTGATACGCACAATAGATTTAATGCTCTTAAAGCCGTATTTCCATGGCACCACCAACCGCACAGGGGCCCCATTTTGCGGGCGTAACTCTTTGCCATACATCCCGACGGCCAATAACGCCAACGGATGGCGCGCCTCATCCATGCGCAACCCTTCCACATAGGGCCAGTCCAACACACTGCTGCGCTGTCCTGGCATCTGTTGCGGATCATAAAGAGTTTCAAAGCGAATATATTTCGCTTTTGTTGTGGGAACAACACGGTCAATCACGGCGGCCAATGGTATTCCAATCCAGGGGATGACCATGGACCAGGCCTCCACACAGCGCAGTCTGTATATACGTTCTTCTAATTGTGTTCTGTCGATCAGGTCATCTATATCATAACGGCCCGGGCGTACCACATCACCGTCGACCTCAATCGTCCAGGGTGTCGTCCGTAATTTCTGTGCCTTCTCCGCCGCATCGCCTTTATCCGTGCCGAATTCATAAAAATTAGTATAGGTGGTCGCGGCCTCATACCGGGTATGTTGCTCGCGGGTGCTATAGATATTGGGGGCCGGGTCATACGTTAATGATGTCTCAGGCTTGATTGCCGCGTCTTGCGCAACCGCAGGAAACGGCAAAAAGCTCATCATTCCCAAAGCCGCCCCCGCCTTCATAAAATCACGTCTGTTAAGATACAGTTCTTCTGGCGTTACAGCATTTTCCGATAAATGCCATGGCCGGTTTCTGTTAATCAACATATCGCCTTATCTCCTTACCCCCATTATCCTACCAGTAAGGATATAAGACGGCCATTAACGGCACATCACATTTTCGTTAACCGCAACAATGTGACCATCTGATTTCCGTCCACAATCTTCATCGTATATGACTTTCCATAACTTTTATCCCCTGCCGCACGTCAACCACTTGCCCCGTCAGGGCCGCTGCAGTAAAAACAGGCCACAGACTCCCGTTCATCACAGAGGATTTCATCCCGTGGCACCGCCCCTCTTAACATTACAGGACACCTCACTGCGTTTTGGGGCAACGCCGTTGTTCGCCGATCTGGAATTGGCAATCCATGAAAATGACCGACTGTCATTAGTGGGACGGAATGGATCAGGCAAATCCACGCTGATGAAGGTGATCGCCGGACATGTTGAAACAGATAACGGCGATCGTTTCGTCCAACCCGGCACCCATATATGTTATCTGCCACAAGACCCCGACTTGTCCCCTTATGCCACTGTACACGATTATGTTGTTGATGGCTTACCGACCTCGCACGCGGGGGAAGATTACCGCGCTGAAATTATCTTGCAGGACATTGGACTGGACCCGGCCCTGCCGACCGCCACCCTGTCCGGCGGGGAAGGACGCCGCGCCGCCCTGGCCCGCGCACTCATCAGCGAAGCGGATATCCTCTTACTGGACGAACCAACAAACCATCTGGACATTGCCACCATTGAATGGTTGGAAGAACGGCTAAAGTCTTATCGTGGGGCACTGGTGCTGATCAGCCATGACCGCGCTTTCCTGAATAACCTGACCAATGCGACCTTCTGGCTGGACAGGGGACAGGTGCGTCGTCTGAACAAGGGTTTTTCCCATTTTGACGACTGGTCCGCGCAGATCCTGGAACAGGAGTCTGTAGAGACGGCAAAGCTTGATAAACTCATCGCCCAGGAAACCGACTGGTCACATAAGGGTATTACCGCGCGCCGTAAACGCAATATGGGCCGCATGCGCCGCCTGTGGGAATTACGCGCCACCCGGGCCGAACTCATCACGCCCACCGGACAGGCAAAGCTAAGCACCGATAGCGGCGATATTTCCGGCAAGAAAGTCATCGAAGCCAAGTCTATTTGCAAGGCCTTTGATAAGCACGTCATCCTGAAAGACTTTTCCACACGCATCCTGCGCGGTGACCGGGTCGGCATTATCGGCCCGAATGGGGCCGGGAAATCCACTTTGCTGAAAATTCTCACCGGGGACATGGCCCCTGACAGCGGTCATGTGCGTATTGGCACCAATCTCACACCCACTTATCTGGATCAGGCCCGCAGTCTACTGAAAGACGACAACACCGTCTGGGAGACCTTATCTGACGGATCAGATCACATTATGGTTCGGGGTCAACAACGCCATATTATTTCCTACCTAAAAGATTTTCTGTTTGATCCGGCCATGGCCAAAACCAATATTGGTGCTCTGTCGGGTGGTGAACGCAATCGCTTATTGCTGGCCAAAACACTGGCCCAGCCCACTAATTTCCTCATCCTGGACGAACCCACCAATGATCTGGATATGGATACCCTTGATTTATTACAGGAAATGCTGGCGGATTATGATGGTACTTTACTGTTGGTCAGTCATGATCGGGACTTTCTGGACCGGATCGTTACAACGACCATTGTCATGGAAGGCGATGGCCGGGTCACTGAATATGCGGGCGGCTATAGTGATTATCTGACCCAACGCGACAAAGGACAGGCCGCGCAGGACGATGCCCCTTCCTTAAAGGTTTCTGGCAACACAACCAAAAAGTCTGCACCACCAGCGGCACAGACACCCGGCACTGCGACCACACAGCCGCGCAAAAAGCTCAGCTATAAACATCAGCGCGCATTGGATATTCTACCCAAAGAAATAGATGCCCTGGAGGAAAAAATCCAAAAAGGCGAAGCCAAACTCAGTGAACCCGATTTTTACAACCGCGACCCAGACGGCTTCGCCCGCCTCAACACCCTTCTGGAAACCCTGCGCACCGAAAAAGATGCCAAGGAAGAAGAGTGGCTCGAAGCTGAAATGCTCCGCGAAGAAATTGAAAAGGGCGATTAATCTCTCAACCGCCCCTCACTTAATCAATCAAAACCGTGGCTTACTGCACTGCATCTACAACCGGTTGCGCATCTTCGGTCACAACCTCAGCGGCTTTTTCTTCCGCAGCATCCGCATCAGCATCGGCGACAACAGCCTCGGTCGTTTTATCCTCTGCAATCTCTTCTGTGCTGGAAACTTCCTCAGCCGCTTGTTCTGTAACTTCTTCTTGCTGTGCTGCCACGGGCTGGCTCAAGCCCGGCTTGTCCTGTCCCAATGGCACCATAGTAATGGTCAGGTAGCTGTCATATTTGTTGTCGGCACCGCTGGCAGAATCAATGGCCCAGCCAATGCCGCCACCCAGAACAATATTGCCCCAGGTAGAATCTTGCGTCTTAGATTTCAGAAAAGCTGTCGACTCATAAAAGCCATCCATGGTGCAGGACACATTGATATTATGCTTTGTCTTCTTGATCGTAATGGTGTCTGGCGTAGTGACACGGGCCAGCAGTTTATCATTACGATTCAGCATACATTCCGCACCCTTTGGGTTAGAATCAATTGTCAGTTCCTGACTTGTGCCATCCACGACAGAGGCACACGCACTCAACAATATAAGTGATGAAAAAACAGAAAAAAAGCGGATGAATAATGTCATCATTTCCCCCAATATATTTTTATAACACCTCTCCCCCATGAAGAAGCATCACTGCACATTATGCTGCCCCCCATACCCCTGCAATGAATTTTTAATATATCTGTAAATTTTTATCTCAATGCAGTGTCGCACATAAAAAATGCTGCACTTATTGTGCGCAGCATTTTTTGCAACATAAATGACCTAATGCCTTGCGCAGCCTTCTTATTTAATCCCGGCCATGCCCCGCTTTAACAACGGCGTCAGCAGGAGTAACGCCGCCGCCATAACCATGGACACCCAAAAGATCGTGGCAAAGGTATCCGTATAAACACCTAACTGATCCACGCCTTCTATACGGCCATTGGCGCTGGTCATCGCTGCAATTTTGGCACCGACAAAACCGGCCGCTGCATTCGATAAGAACCACACCCCCATCAGCAAACTAGCAATATGCGCCAATGACAATTTTGTCACGGCTGACAATCCCACTGGGGATAAGCATAGCTCACCCGTTGTTTGTAAAAAATACACCAACACCAGCCAGATCAGCGCTACTTGCCCCTCAGGCCCTGTGAATTGCGCGGATAAGACCAGCACCCCAAAGCTGCTCCCCATTAACAACAAGGCCAATACAAATTTCATTGGTGTAGACGGGTCACGCCCCGCCCGTGCCAATGCCAGCCACAAACCACTAAAGACAGGGGCAAATAAAATAATAATCAATGGGTTGAGAAATGGCACTGTTGCCGCCGGGACGGTCAAACCCCACAGCTCCCGGTCGACCACCCGGTCGGTAAACAGGGTCATGGATGTGGCCTGCTGTTCAAATAATGACCAAAACAGCACTGAAAAAAATGTCAGCGTCAACAGGACAAACAACCGGTTGCGGTCCACGGCGTTACATTTCAGCACGGCGTAAAATATCACAGCCAGCACGACCCCGCCGCCACCATATTGCAAGATATCGCCGACCAATTCGGCCCTTTGCACCAATTGCCAGATCACAATAACGGCCGCTACACCGCCTGCATAAATGGCATGTTCAACAGACACAATACCCATTACTTTTTGTCGCAAAAGCTCTGGCTTTTTTGGTTCGGCACGGCCTTCCAGTGCCTGCTGTCCACGACTAAAGACAATCATTCCCATCAACATGCCAAATCCAGCAAGACCAAACCCGTAAGCCCAACCATAGGCTTCTCCCAGCCAGCCACACAATAACATGGCCATCAGCGCACCAATGTTAATACCCATATAATACAGCGTGAAACCGGCATCGCGACGCGGGTCGTTTTCTTCATAAAGGGTACCGACAATCGTGGAAATATTCGATTTAAGAAACCCGACCCCGGTTATAATCAACGCCAGAGACAAATAAAGAATCTGTTCATGCTGTGAAGAGCGTACAATCACGTCCACGCCTTGTGTGGTGGTAACTTTTTGTGCAATTGGTCCTTCAAACGCCATCCCAAAATGGCCACAGACCAGCAGGACAGCCCCGAATAACACCGCTTTGCGGTAACCCAGATAACGGTCTGCAATGGCCCCGCCTAAAATGGGCATGCCATAAACCAACGCGACATAGGAGCCATAAAGCCCATAGGCCGCCTCGTCACTGAATAGGAAATGCTTTGTCAGGTAGAGAACCAGCAAGGCCCGCATGCCGTAGTAACTGAACCGTTCCCACATTTCTGTCATGAACAGTACCGGCAACCCGGCAGGATGGTCTTTAAATAATGGACGAAGCATATTGCCCCCTGTAGCCCTGTTGATTTTTATATGTCATTTGCCGCGTTAAGCGTTACTATTTCGCCATACTTTGACAAGCATTACTTCAATACCCATATAAATGCCAGCCAGACGCATAAAAAACTGACCTCAGAACAGGCCTATAAAACATGTTTCAAATCAGCAGCCAGTTTGATGGGGGCAATATAAACGTCATCGACGCCACAAGCCCCAGCAATATCCGTCTTTCTATTCACAAAGATCACCAATCTGATTTCTATCAATGGTTCTATTTCCGTCTGAGCAATGCCAAAGGACAGCTTTGTGTATTGCATATTGAAAACGCTGGCGGGGCGGCGTATCCCAAAGGTTGGGACAATTATCAGGTAGCCGCTTCTTATGATCGTGAACATTGGTTTCGTGTCGGCACCCATTACAAAGATGAACGGTTGACCATCCAACATATCCCAGAGACCGATTGTATATATTTTGCTTATTTTGCCCCGTATTCGCTGGAGCGTCATCACGACCTCATTGCCCGCGTCACCCAGCACGACGATGTTAACCTGCACGTCCCTGGCCTGACGCTGGATGGACGCGATATTGACTTATTGACGATTGGGCAGGCCGCAGCAGATAAAAAAAACATCTGGGTCATTGCCCGTCAACATCCGGGGGAGACGATGGCGGAATGGCTAGTAGAAGGCATGCTCGACCGCCTACTGGATAGTACAGATGCCCTAAGCCGTAGCCTGCGTGAACGCGCCGTCTTTCACATCGTGCCCAATATGAATCCCGATGGCAGTTATCGCGGGCATTTACGCACCAACGCCGCGGGCATCAACCTTAACCGTCAATGGGATAACCCAACGGTAGACACCAGTCCCGAAGTCTTTTTTATCCGCCATCGCATGATCGAAACCGGTGTAGATATGGTGCTGGATGTCCATGGGGACGAGGCCCTGCCCTATAATTTCATCGCGGGCACCGAAGGCATACCTGATTTTTCAGACCGCCAACGACAATTGCTGTTCCGATTTAAAAATACATTAGAAAAAACCAATCCTGATTTCCAAACGCAATATGGCTACCCTGTAAATCCGGCGGGTAAAGCCAATCTAAGCTTCTGTTCTAACCAGCTGGCGGCGCGTTTTGATTGTTTGGCCATGACACTGGAACAACCCTTCAAAGACACGGCCAATACCCCGCAACCAGAGACCGGGTGGTCACCCCCCCGGGCAAAAAAATTGGGTGCGTCGCTCTTGGAGGCCACGGCTGATATCATAGATGTTCTATAAATAAGTACGGACATACTCATTTATACTTTCGCGGGTGCTATACTTTATCCGGAATAAAAAATTTATTCTCACGCCAATCCCTTGCCTGTGAAAGACTGCGATAACCTCCACACGATCATGATCGCTCAGCCGTCAAAGGCAATGGTTTCAGTAACGCTGTCTCCCCCCAGGCTAACTCAACGTTCCTGCGTGAACTTTTCCCGATTAACACGTGCCTGCCAGCCAACTTTTTCCAGCGTCGGGATATTGGTTTCTTGCTGTGGATAGCCAATGCATAAATAAGAAATAAAGTCCCAATGGGGCGGCACGTCCACAATCGTCTTCACCCGTTCAGGATTTAATATGGACACCCAGCCGATCCCCACATGTCGCGCCCGCGCGTAAAGCCACATCTGCATTAATGCCGTGACTGTAGAATAGTGCAGCATTTCCGGCATGGTTTTACGTCCCAGCCCCAATCCTTCTTCAGGTGCAGTATTCACAAACACCGCTAAATGCTCCGGCGCATCCTGTAAGCCGGCCAGTTTCAAACTAGCATAGAGTTTTGCTGTCTCTCCGGCATAATCATGTAACGCGGCGTCATTACATTCCATGAAATCTTCAATAATCTGTGTTCGCAATGCCGGGCTGTTAATCTTGACAAAGCGCCACGGCTGACTATTTCCCACGGACGGTGCTAAATAGGCCCGATCTAAAATGTCATCCAACATTCCCGGGGCCAACGGATCAGTCTTAAAATGCCGCACATCCCGCCGCCAGACCATAAGGTCATCTAAACGCTGTATAAAATGTTCGTCAAATTCAGGGGGCGATATGCCACGATTATCATCAGACAAGATCTATTCCTTATCGTCTTTCGGGTCAGGAAAACTGCTTCTATCGCTGCCGATAGTATAATATTGCATCATGTGAACCAATTTCCCCCGTGGGCAACCTGTTATCCTGAACACGTTACCTCTCATGCACAGGACCTGCCATAGCCATTAAGGCCTCAACATCAACATGGTCTTCCAAATGGTTTGCCAACGCCTCAAGGGCCGCCTCTACCTGCGCAGTATATTGCTGCGCCGCAAAATGCTTTCCCGACAGGGCGGACAAGAAATCATGACGAAAATCATCCGCAGCAAATAAGCCATGCAGATAGGTTCCCCACACCAGACCATCAGCAGATTGTGCCCCTTCTGGCCCTTCCGACAACCTAAACAGCGGGCGGGCACGATCGGGTCCTGTGGTCTCTCCCATATGAATTTCATATCCGGTCACAGGACGGTCAAACCCGATCGCCTTGCCCGTTTCCATCGCCAATCTTTTCTGTGGTGTCAGCACCGTTTCCACATCCAGAAGACCTAAACCAGCAGCCTCGCCATGATCGCTTTCGATGCCCAACGGATCACGCACAACCCGGCCCAGCATTTGATAGCCGCCACACACGCCGATCACTGGTCGTCCCCGCCGATAATGGCGGATAATATCCGTATCCCATCCCTGACGACGCAAAAAAACTAAATCCGCTAGTGTTGATTTCGTCCCCGGTATGATTATCAGGTCCGCAGATTCAGGTATGATCTGCCCCGGTGGGCAAAAATCCACATGCACCCCCTCCATAACCTTTAAGGGATCAAAATCATCAAAATTAGAAATACGTGACAGCATGGGCACGACAATATGTAAGGGGGCATCGGCTTTCTGTGACGTATCTTCTAACACCACGGCATCTTCCGCAGGTAATTGTGCAATTGCCGGAAGATAGGGGATCACGCCCAAACCACGCCAACCCGTTCGCTGTTCTATTTCCTGATATCCTTCATCAAACAGGCTGACATCACCACGAAATTTGTTAATTAAAAACCCGCGCACCATCGCCCGGTCATCCACTGCCATCACGACATCGGTCCCGACTATGGAGGCAATCACGCCGCCGCGGTCGATATCGCCAATCAGTATCACCGGACAGTCAGCTTCCCGCGCAAAACCCATATTGGCAATATCCCCTTGGCGCAAGTTAACTTCTGCTGGACTGCCAGCTCCTTCGACTAAGATAAGGTCTGCCTCTGCAGACAAATGGTGAAAACTTTCCATGACCGCCGCCAATAAATTAGGCTTATCCTGTTGATAGCCACGCGCCTGAAATGACCCGCGAACCTGCCCTTGCACCACAACCTGTGCGCCGGTATCCGATTGCGGTTTTAATAAGACTGGGTTCATGTGTACTGTCGGCGGAACTTTTGCCGCCAGCGCCTGCACCCACTGCGCTCGACCGATTTCCCCGCCATCAACTGTCACGGCTGCATTATTGGACATGTTCTGTGGCTTAAACGGCACGACACGAATACCACGGCGGGCGCATAGACGGCAAAACCCTGCCACCAAAACAGACTTCCCTACGTCCGATCCGGTTCCTTGAAACATTAACGCTTTTGCCATGAACGCACGCCTACTCTACTGTCCGTCAGTATTTTCTATCATATGATCTATCTATGCCCGAATTTACCCAACCATAAAAGTCATATTTCTACAATGCGGGGCGGCAGTCATACGCGCTTTCATCTCCGACTTCTGGCTAACTTGCGCCTTGATCTTCCAGCCGATAATCTGACCTCTCCAACAAGAACAGGGATCATAATGTCCGCCTTTACATGTCAGATCAAAACCCGTTTTAATCATACGGATCCTGCCGGCATCGTATTCTACCCGCGATACTATGAGATGCTTAACCATGTCATTGAAGACTGGTTCGAAGACGGCCTGCACTGGCCATTTCATCATATAAGCAATGGAAAGCACTTTGCCTTTCCTATGGTCAAATTAGAAACGCAATTTATCCGTCCCACGCCTTTGGGGGAAAGGCTGACATTTGCGCTTCTGGTCACAGAAATCGGCCAAAGCAGCTTAAAATTACACGTCACCGCCACAGGAGAAGACCAAACAATGCGCATCATATTTTATGCTGTCATGGTTATGGCGGAAATAACCGATGGCAAAGACCGAACAACAAAGGCCGTATCATTACCTGCCGCCTTACAGAAAAAGGCCCGTTCTTTTCTGAAGCCCGACTCCACCAACCATAACCGTTAAGCCACCATCATCGCTTCACGGCCGCGGTCTCCAAAAGCCATAAAGCCCACTAAGATGTTAAAGCAGATAATGTAGATCGTCCGGTAATGATCCTTTGTATTTCTGTGGCCCCCTCATAAATACGCAAAGGTCGTACCTCACGATATAATCGTTCGATCACATGGCCATATTCAACACCGGCGGCCCCAAAAATCTGTACGGCGTCATCCACAATTTGCTGCGCCGCTTCCGTGGCGAACGCTTTCGCCATAGCTGCCTCACGGGTGATGCGCTCATGGGTCTGGTCCCACTGCCAGGCCGCCCGGTAAATCAGTAACGCACTGGCATCTATCTGCGTTGCCATATCGCCAATTTTAGCTTGTATCATCTGTAACGCTGACATTTTATCGCCCTGAATATGCCGTTCCGTCACCCGGCCCAACACTTCATGCTGTGCGCGGCGGGCAAAACCCAACGCCGCAGCACCCACACTGCTTCTGAAAATATCCAGTGTTGCCATGGCATATTTAAACCCTTGTCCCGCTTCACCGATCAGCTGTTGTTGCCCGATGCGACAATTGCTCAATGTTATTTCTGCCATCGGGTGAGGGGCGCTTATATCAATCCGTTGGGACGTATCATCCAGTCCCGGGCCATCAGCCTCTACAATAAACGCGGAAAGGCCCGCCGTCCCGCGGCTTCCCTCTTCACGGGCAAAAATAATATAAACGTCGGCGATCCCTCCGTTGGAAATCCATGTTTTGCGCCCATTCAGCACAAAGTGGTCGTCCTCACGCCGATAAAATGTCGTCAACGCCCCCACGTCAGACCCCGCACCCGGCTCCGACAGGGCAAAAGCGGCAATACGCTTGCCTTGGCCGATGGCCTGAAGATAAAGGTCTTTTTGCTTATCGCTGCCAAATAAAGTGATGGGGGCACTTCCCAATGCCTGCATGGCAAAGGCTAAATCAGCCCGTCCATCATAACGGGCCAGTATTTCCCGCATCAGGCAAAATGATCGCAGATCAAAATCTGCCATATCCCCCGTTGCTGCGGGCACCGCATAATCCAGCCAGCCCGCGGCACCCAGTTGACCTACCAAAGTCCGACATATCTTATCCGTGTCAGCGCGGTCATATGGGACATTTTGTATGTATTGCGTGGCCCATATCTCTATATCACGGGCCAGTTTTTGATGTGCTTTAGTGAAATACGGCCATTGTAAATATGTCTGATCTGTCTTCATGATTACGTCTAATCACCCTGAAAGTCTGGCGTTTCACCGGCTAAGAACGCCTGATAAGCCCGGCGAAAATCTTTTGTTTGCATGCAACGGGCCTGGGCCCGGGCCTCGGCTTCCAAGGCCTCTGCCAACGTCATCGTCCATTCCCGATTTAACGTTTCTTTCGTCACTTTATGGGCAAAGGTTGGCCCGGCGGCAAGTTCTTGTGCATACTCTATTGCTGTTGAAAGAAGTTCCTCTGCGGGCAGGACGCGGTTATAAAACCCCCATGACAGACCTTCCTCTATGGATAGGGTGCGGCCTGAAAATAACAGCTCCCGCGCACGACCTTCGCCGATAAGCCGGGGTAGCAACGCCCCCGCCCCCATATCACATCCCGACAACCCCATCCGGGCAAACAAAAAGGCTGTGCGCGCCGATAGGCTGGCAAATCGAATGTCCGCCGCCAAGGCCAGTACCGCCCCGGCACCAACACAGACCCCCTCAACGGCCGCAATCACCGGGCGACCGCACTCTCGTATGGCCTGCACAACATCACCTGTCATCCGCGTAAAAGCCAATAATTCATCATGGTTCTTTTGCAACAAAGGCCCGATTATGTCACGGACATCTCCCCCGGAACAAAAGTTTCCTGCATGGCTGGCAAAGACAACCGCCTTGACGTCCTCTGCCTGCGCGATATCCCGAAAACAATCTCGTAATTGGGCATAAGAAGCAAACGTCAGCGGATTTTTACGCGCAGCGCCTTTCAAACTGATAATCGCAACACGACCGTTCATCTGCCAATTAAAATGATCTGGGGCATATGATGCCATCTGCATAGATTATTCTCCCTCATCATGTGGAGTAGCGTGTCTTCGTTTCTGTGGTTTTAACACGGAACGTAACCGGTCCATCCGGCTAATCATATCCTCAACTTCATCCACGTTTAAACCGGCCAACCGTTCGTCCACCCAGCTTTCATGCGCCCGGGCCAATTCCTCAAACTTGGCACGTCCTACTGCGGTCAATGTCACATGGTGTACCCGCTTGTCATCAGGACATACGACCCGATGAACGATGTCTTCTTTTTGCAATCGGTCAACAATACCCGTCACATTACCATTGGACACCAATAATTGCTGCGATAATTCCCCCATGGTAAGGGCTTTTTCCGCACGATAAAGGGCCGCCATCACATCGAACTGTGGCAACGTCACGGCGAAATGTTCACGAAATCGTTGCCGTATATACTTCTCAATCTCCGCCGCGTTCATAAATAAACGTAACCACAGTCCCAATCGGCGTGTGGACACATTGGGGACAGGCGGCCCTGCGGGGCTTTGTCCACAGACGTCCCCGCTGTCTTTAGCTCCCATTTTCATTGAGATACCCCTTGATAAGCGACGCGAGGAATCTCGATAACCTCCCCATGTCGTTGATGCGCGTCCGGACGACAAAAGGCCATGACTTCCATGGCGACGTCCTGTGGCTGTAACAGTGTGCCCCCGGTATTTTTCGCTGCAAATGCCTGCCGCAATTGTGCAGCACTTTGTCCGGTTTTTTTCTGTAATTGCGCAATTGTTCTGTCTAACAGCCCTGTCTGTACAAAACCGGGGCAAATTGTATTGATCGTCACCCCCGATCCCGCAAGCTCCAAAGCCGCCACACGTGACAATCCCAACAAGCCATGTTTGGCCGCCGTATACGCCGCCGTATAATCATATCCCCGAAGGGCAGCAGTGCTCGCAACGTTAATAATGCGCCCGTATCCCTGTGTTTGCATTTCTGTCATGGTGGCCTGCATCACCAAGAAAGGACCTGTAACATGCACCTCCATCATCTCACGCAAGAGTGACGGACTGGTCTTCGCAATAGACGCAGATTTGACCTCGCCCGCCGCATTAATCACCCCGTGCAACGGTCCACAGTGCTTGCGGGCCTCCTCAACAGCATTTTGAACCTGGGCTTCATCGGTTATATCGCAAACGATCGCCACAGCCTGCGGCAGACTCTGGGCCTTAAGGCGTAGATTCTCTGCCGTCCTCCCCATGAGGCTTAAACGTGCCCCTGCCGCTGCCAATTGATCGGCAACGGCCCCGCCAATACCACCCGCGCCGCCGGTAATGATAAAATGATGATCTGTAATGCTTCGCTCGGCTTCCATATCCTGCTAGACCCTCGTCACCATATCGGCCTCACGCTTCAGGATCGTTTCCAACTGATCAAAACCAGGCTGATACTGTTTTGGAATAGTAATACCCGCCCCGCTATAGCCCGCAGCCGCAGCCGCCCGCAGCGTCCAATACGGGTCCAGCAAATGAGGACGACCAATCAGCACAAGATCGGCCCGGCCCGCCGCGAGAATACTATTGACGTGATCCGCCTCATAAATGTTGCCCACTGCCATGGTTGCGACCCCGGCTTCATTGCGTATCTGGTCTGACAACGGTGTTTGATACATCCGCCCATAAACGGGAGACGTCTGCGATAACGGCACTGTGTGTCCAGCGGACACATCAATGATATCGGCCCCTGCCTCAACAAAAGCACGGGATATCAAGCAAGCCTCCTGTGGACCCAGACCTTCTTTATGCCAATCCGTTGCAGATAGGCGTACAGACATCGGCTTATGGGACGGCCACACATCCCGTACCGCATGGAAAATACGCAATGGAAAACGCAATCTGTTTTCCAACGATCCCCCATATTCATCATCACGTTTATTGCTCAGCGGCGTGAGGAATGAAGACAGCAAATATCCGTGGGCCGCATGTAATTCAATCATGTCAAAACCCGCCGCGTCCGCCCGCAGTGTCGCCGCGACAAACGCCTCACAAACATAATCCATGTCCGCCATGGTCATCGCCCGCGGTGTCTGACTACCCTTATCCCAGGGAAGGGCTGACGGCGCGATCAACGCCCAGTTTTCCTGCGCTAACGGTTGGTCATGGCCATCCCAGATCACCCGGGTTGACCCCTTGCGTCCTGCATGTCCTAACTGGACCGCAATTTTAGCGCGGGTATAACGATGCACATAATCCACAATCCGTTTCCAGGGGGCAATGTGTTCATCCTTATACAATCCGGCACAGCCAGGCGTGATGCGCCCTTCACGTGACACATCGGTCATTTCTGTAAAGACAAGGCCCGCACCACCTGAAGCCCGGGCCCCATAATGCACCAAATGCCAATCCCCCACCGCACCATCATCAGCACTATACATAGACATAGGGGACACAGCGACACGGTTTTCCACGACCATGTCACGCAGCCGATACGGGGTAAACATCGGTAAAACAGTGCTTACGCCATCACGCTCCCTCTGCGCGGCACGCGTACGATCTGACTTATCATCAGCCCGCTGATGTACAGCTTTGGGATCAACCGCTCTTGCCGCATGATCTGCAAAATCGCTTTCCATAGCCGCAACCCCCTTTGGATCACGTAACCGCAAATTTTCATGACTGACCCGTTGTGATCGTGTCAGGCAGGAATAGACAAATTGCAGGGGGGGTAATTGCTGATAATAACGTTTTTCTACATTTTCAAACCATTCCATGGCATTACGTGCAGCGGACTGCAGTCGCAAGGCATCTAATTGGCGAACTTGCTGATAACCTTGCAAGGCATCGCTCATGGCCTCGTAACCGGACCCGGCAATCTTCTCCGCCAAACACACAGCATCTTCGAAGGCCATGCGCGTCCCCGACCCAATGGAAAAATGGGCACTGTGGGCGGCATCCCCGATCAATACCACTTTACCCTGCGCCCAACGACCACAATAGACCCGTGGAAAACTCCTCCACCGCGCCTCCGTCCCGCCGGATTGAGCCTGTAATCGCTGCCCTTGTAAATGTTTGGCAAAAATCTCCGTACATTGTTCCACCGTTTCTGCCACCGGCCGCGTGCCAAAACCAGTGCGCGCAAAAACGTCTTCTGTGCATTCAATAATAAATGTTGATTTGCCCGGTGCATATTGATAGCCGTGCGCCATCATTAAACCATTGCTGGTCTCTTCAAAAATAAAACGAAAGGCTTCATCAAAACGTGCTGCGGTCCCTAACCAAATAAATTTATTCGGTCTTACGTCGATATCACATTGAAACCCTTCACGATCACGGTCACGCAATGCACTATGTAGGCCATCGGCCGCAACAATAAGGTCCGCTGCCGGAAATTGCTGTTCTAAGTTCTGCGGGGAAATCTTTTTACCAAAACAAATATTCACGCCTAATTCCCGGGCGCGTTGATAAAGACTTTGCAGCATGATCGTCCGATCAATTCCGACAAAGCCATGTCCGCTGCTGCGATAATCGCGACCGCGTAAAGATATATTGATATCATCCCACCTGACCAAAGCCTCTTGTATAGCTTTTGCGCTTACCGGGTCATTGGATGTCAGCATTTCCATCGTCTGGTCAGAAAGAACAATGCCCCAGCCCTGCTGCCCGGCTTCCGCCCGGGCCTCAAAAACGCTGACATGATGCTCCGGGGCCCGTAATTTCAGGGAAATCGCCAGATAAATCCCGGCAGGGCCGCCACCAATACAGATAATATTCATTGTCATCCTGTCTATTACATTCAATCCGCCTTTGACACGCGTAAAGACAATGTCATGTATTTTCTCTCGGCACAGTGCAGCGGTTAACCTTGGGGATTTACGCTGGGGCATATCTGCGAACATATGGGGCTCTATCAACCCCCAAGGCCCTGCTTAAGGCCCGCCCCGAAGGCCGCTACTGGCTCCCTCCCGCAAGGAAGGGCGCGTTCTGTCACTTGCTTATCCGGCTTTTGAAGATAGCATATATTGCTTTTTTATTTTAAGCATGAAATATTATTTGCAGTCGAAATATAGAAATGCCTCTCTATGGATATACTGCACCCCGCCGACTGGCCACGTCCGAAAGGATATAGCAACGCTGTTATAGCAGAAGGGCGGTTTATTTTTCTCGCCGGCATCATCGGCTGGACGGTACAGGAAGAATTACCTGATCATACGCTGACAGGACAACTCCGGCAGGCCTTGCAGAACATTAAAACGATCCTTGCAGAAGCCGATTGCACACCGTATCACATCGTACGCATGACATGGTATGTCAAAGATATGGACTGTTACCGACAGCAACGCGAAAAGATCGGGCGAATCTACCGGGCGGAATTCGGTAAAGTGTTCCCTGCAATGACCTGTGTCGCCGTCACAGAGTTGGTTGAGCCGGACGCCCAGATCGAAATTGAAGTCACTGCCGCATACCCCAACGCGTAAACAATGCGAAGCCCATCAGCCATGCTATCGCCAGCGGGAAAAATATTTTGCCTTAAAAGCCGTAAGCCGCACCTCTGACCGGATCCTTCTGTGCAACAAGCCTCGCCAGATCAACAATAACTTTCGCCTGCTTCCAGGTTGCATCATCCTGCATCTTGCCATCCAGCATAACTGCCCCTGAGCCATCCGGCATCGCATCTAAAATCCGCTTTGCAAACAGAACTTCGTCCACATCGGGACTAAAGACTTCTTTCGCCAAATCAATCTGTTGTGGATGTAATGACCATGCACCGACACATCCCATCAGAAAGGCATTGCGGAATTGCGCTTTACAGGCCGCACTATCCGCGAAATCGCCAAAGGGGCCATAAAAGGCTTTAATTCCGTTCGACACACAAGCATCAACCATTTTCGCAACTGTATAATGCCATAGATCCTGTTGATACAGCACACGCGTTGCATCATCTTCACCGTCCTTGACATCGGCCAGCACACCGTAGAACGGATGGCCACCGCCCACACGGGTTGTTTTCATCCCGCGTGACGCCGCAAGGTCAGCCGGCCCCAAACTCATCCCATGCATGCGTGGACTGGCAGCGGCAATGTCTTCCACATTTTTTACCCCCTGCGCTGTCTCTAAAATGGCATGAATCATAATCGGTTTCTGTACCCCGTGACGGGCCTCCAACTGGGCCAATAACTGATCCAGGTAATGAATATCCCATGGCCCTTCTACCTTCGGCACCATCACCACATCCAGCTTATTGCCCACGGCCCCGACAACTTCCGTCACATCATCCAGGATCCAGGGGCTATTCAAACAATTGATACGGGTCCACAACCCTGTCTGGCCAAAGTCCGTTGCCTTTGCCACGTCAATAAACCCCTGGCGCGCCGCATCCTTGGCATCAACGGGAATGGCATCTTCCAGATTACCCAGCAGCACATCCACATTTTCTATCATCGCGGGCACTTTGGCGCGCATTTTTTCAATATGAGGTGGGAAAAAATGGATCATCCGCTCTAGGGCAACCGGCAAATCACGATACGGCTCCGGTGCCCCGATGGCCAAGGGTTTGAAAAAATCTTTCGGCTGTTTCATAGCAAATAACTGCCCTTAATGCGTTGCGCTTACCAAAAAAACTACCATTAAAGTGAGCGTATTCGCCCCAAAATGCAAGATTTTTTTGCACCGCAGCATCAGACGGCCTGATTAATGGTCCCCGGGATCAGAAGCAAAGAATAGTCGATCATTACGCGCTAAAAACACCTTAGGCCCATACTATATTGGGCCGCATATTAGGCTGTGAACGTCTCTTATGATGTCATGGGGAAAGCGAAAAGGGTTATGGTGGGAGGCTATATTGATCCTCTGGACGAAGGGGCGTGACACTTTGCATATGTCGAATATAACCTCCCCACATAAACTGTCAGGAAAGAATGTAGGGATTCTTGACCTGATGAACTAATTTTATACCTCAATGCCCTCCGCCAAAAGGTCCAGTTTTGGCAAATATTACAGTCCACTTCGCCCTTTACATAGTTAAGGCATTGATTTATAAACATAATATTATATTATAATGATATTAAAATAGTATGGGGGCACTGGCTGTGGAAGAACATTCGCTTGCTGAATTATTGTTGATGAAGCAATTCGATCAGCAAGGATTATCTAAACACCGCGGTTTATACTTTGCGATCCGCAGTGCGATTCAGGAAGGCCTCTTACCGCCAGGCCGTAAGTTACCGTCCTCACGTGCCCTGGCGCAAGATCTGACTTTATCACGTAACACCGTCACCAATGCCTTCGATCAGCTAATGGCTGATGGCTTTTTAGAAACCCGCCAAGGCACAGGGACCTATATTGCTGCGGACTTGCCCGCTGCATTGCTCACCTCTCTACAACAACACGATGACGATGATGCGCAACCGCCAACGCTTTCACGGCGTGGGCAGCGACTTTGTGACATTGGTCGGTTAACACCGGATTTTGCCGGCCTGCTATTTACACCCGGCCCCCCGGATACTCAGAATTTCCCCTATACCCTCTGGAGCCGCATATACAATAAACACAGCAAACAAGAAGAGGTCCAATTAGCTGATCTGGGCGCAGGAGGCGGATATGGACCATTACGTCAGGCCATCGCAGATTACGTGCGCGGGGCACGGGCGATTTCGTGCACACCGGAACAAGTCTTTATTACCAGCGGCACCTATCAGTCGCTACATCTGATTATACAATTGATGACAAACCCCGGGGACGATGCGTGGATTGAAGATCCCGGCTATCAGGTGGCGCAGGGGGCTTTCGCGGCGGCGGAACTGAATAGTCACCCTGTACCCGTTGATTATCAAGGGTTGTCCCTGGATGATGGTCTTCGTCTTGCCCCGCGTCCGAAAATATGTTTCTTACGCCATCCTATCAGTTCCCTACGGGCGACAGCATGACATTAAACCGCCGTGCTGAAATTCTTAACTTTACCGCCGATCATGACTGTTGGGTCATCGAGGATGATTACGATAATGAATTCCGCTTTGATGACAGGCCCTTATCGTCACTCTACAGTATGGATCAGGGACACCGCACTTTTTACCTTGGCACGTTTAACAAGGTTCTGACGTCCACATTACGGGTCGGTTATATTATTGTGCCGCCACAGCTTATGGAACCTTTTACTCAGGCCTATTCGGTTTTAGGTAATGAAAGCCTGTTGCTGACGCAAGCGGCACTGGCAGAATTTATGACAGAAGGACATTTAGGCAAACATATCCGGCGTATGCGTAAAGTCTATACGGAACGTCGCCATGCTTTAATGTCAGCACTGAATAGTCATTTTAATAACCCTGATAGCCTAAAACGGCGTGAAGCTGGCGGCATGCATCTGGTATTGGATATAGAAGGTCCCGCCAGTGACCAACAGTTACGACAGCAGGCCAATCATCAGGGATTGGGAGGGCGGGCCTTGACAGATCTGCGAATGGGTAGCTCCAATCGCCAGGGGCTGGTGTTAGGCTTTACCGCAGCACCCGTGCCCTACCTGCAACAGGGCGCAGAAACTATCGCCCGCATTGTGCGTGAAAATAACTGTCAGGTGCTATAAAGACTTAAGCAAAAATTTTCAGGGCAGGGAGGCGGCAGAGCACGGCACAATCAGGTCGCATCTTCAGCCAATGCCGCCGCCGCAACCCCATGGCGTTGGGCCACCAGTACAGAGGCAACCGCGCATGACGCCAGATAAGACCGCATCATGGCATATCTGCAGCCGACAATAATCGGCACCTGTGCGCCTACAATGATCCCGGCGACATCCGCTTTGCCGAAAGATGATAATTGCTGCACCAGCATATCCCCGGCTTCTAGGTCCGGGGCCAACAGAATATTGGCCTGCCCCACAACGGCTGACTGCACACGTCCTCCCGTCTTTGCTGCATCGGGATTAATCGCCATATCAAAGGTCAACGGGCCATCCAACACCCCCCCTTTGATCTGTCCACGGTCTGCCATTTTGCACAAGGCAGCTGCCTCCAGCGTCGAGTCCAGTTCAGGCGTGATGGTATTTGATGCAGACAAAATCGCAAGTTTGGGTGTCTCTATTCCTAACGCCAATGCCAAATCAATGGCATTCTGACAAATGCCCTGCTTTTCATCCAGATGGGGGCGAATATTTATCAGGCTATCGGTCAGCATTAACCACCCGGGATAGGACGGGATATCCATCAAAGCCACATGACTAATCCGGTGCCCTGTTTGCAGGCCGGAACGCCGGTCCATCACCTCATGCAATAATTCTTTGATTTCCAGACTGCCCTGCATCAGGGCATCCACCTTCCCTGCACGGGCCAATTCCACTGCCATTTCGGCAGATTCATGACTATGGGCCGTGTCATGTTGCTCATAAGCTGTGATATCTATTTCCGCCGTTGCCGCAATATCCTGTATGCGGCCCATCGGGGCAATTAACACCGGAATGATGATGTTTTCGTAAGCCGCCTCTACGGCACTTGTCAGCGTCATCACATCACAAGGATGCACAATGCCGACACGGATAGGGGGCAGGTCTTGCCCTTTATGGATCAATCTTTGATAACGGTCATGTCGCCACAACAGTACTTCCGGAATATCTTCGGCTTCAAAGGTAATTCTTTCACGGGGGGCGATCACTTCGGCTGTGCCTGTTGCCACAGCCAAACCTGCCTCATTTTCACAAAGAAAAGACAGCCGCACATGATGATTTTCTGGGTCTTTCTCTTCAACCCGTACCGTAATAGTAGCCGCCTCACCTATACGCAAAGGGTGACGGAATCTTATGCTCTCGCCCACATATGACGTTCCCGGTCCCGGCAATACATTGCTTAAAACATATGACAATTGCACCCCAACCCAAAGGCCCAGGCTATTGTCCGCTTTATAATCTCCATCTGGATCCTGCTTAACCAGCGGACTGATGTCATCGGTGGTCAGGACCCGGCTATAGGAGGCTGTCTCCCCAATTTCCAACTCGTCAAAAATGCGATTTTGCAATGTTCTCTCTATCATCATGCCCCCTTAACCATTCCCGTATCGACATGTCACGACAAAGTTCACTGACATACCAGCACCAGGTTTCATACTGATATTATAATATCAGCGCTGGAAAACATATTCACCAGGCGCATCTCCAATGATCTTTCCTTTGCGGGGGGGCAGTCCCATTTTTGGTAAGTCGCCTTTTTTGCCGGAATGTTTGGAAAGCCACGACTGCCAGGCCTCCCACCATGACCCTTCCTGCTTTTCAGTGGTGGCCGCCCAATCTTCTGGCGGCAGGTAATGATCGCCGTCCTGATGTTCGCCGATCTGATAGGACCGGTGACGGTGGCCCGGCTCACTGACAATGCCGGCATTATGCCCACCGGATGTCAGCACAAATGTCAAATGCGTATTCAGGCTCAAATGTAATTTATATACTGACTTCCATGGAGCAACATGATCTTTCACCGTTCCGACCGCAAAAACCGGCACGGTTAAGTCCTGTAAGGCGATACTGCGCCCATGCACCTGATAGCGGCCTTCGGCCAGATCATTATTCAGGAACATGCTGCGTAAATACTCTTTATGCATGCGATAAGGCAGCCGTGTCTGGTCCGCATTCCACGCCATTAAGTCGTTAGCGACGTCTTTCTCACCCATCATATATTTACGGACGCCCTGCGACCAGATCAGGTCATTCGACCGCAATAGCTGAAAAGTTCCGGCCATTTGACTGGTTTCCAGATATTTCTGGTTCCACATCATATCTTCCAACAGATCGACCTGACTATCATCAATGAAGAGAGTCAATTCCCCCGCCTCGCGGAAATCTGTCTGTGCTGCCAGCAACGTCATACTGGCAAGGCGGTCATCACCATCACGGGCCATTGTGCAAGCCGCAATGCTTAATAACGTACCGCCCAGACAATAACCCGCTGTGTGAATTTTCTGTTCCGGAATTATGCCCGAAATCGTATCCAGCGCATCCATAACCCCCATCTCCAGATAATCTTTCATATCTAGGTCACGGTCCTGGAATGTAGGGTTGCGCCACGAAATCACAAATACCGTATGACCCTTGTCTACCAAATATTTAATCAGCGAATTATGTGGCGACAGGTCTAAAATATAATATTTCATGATCCAGGCCGGTACGATCAAAATGGGCTCTGGGTGGACTGTCTCTGTTGTCGGGCTGTATTGAATAAGTTCAATAAGGCGATTGCGATAAACAACTTTACCAGGGGTTGCTGCCACAGCTTTACCCGGCACATACTCTTTCGACAGCTCTGGCCCGCTATTCGACAAAGAGCGTTCAATATCCTCAAAATAGTTCAATGCGCCGCGATACAGATTGCGCCCGCCTTCTTCCAAAGTTCTTTTGAGAATTTCCGGGTTCGTCCAGAAATAATTTGACGGGGAGAGCATGTCCAACATTTGTCGCTGACTAAATTTAACCACGTCCAGGTGATGCTTCTGCACGCCCTTTACATCGGTTGCCGCATTATGCCACCACTGCTGCGTTAACAGGAAGCCTTGCTCCACAATATTAAATGGCCATTTGCGCCATTCTGGAGCCATAAAACGGTGGTCATCTTTGAGTGGCTCAATGCAGGGTTCCGCTGCCGGATCCACCGCGGCCCGCATCATATAAACCCGCAGACGTAATATTTTCCGCAGCAATTTATTGGCCAATTCCAATTGTTTGCCCGGGGAGATCGCCAAATGCGTCAGCCAATCTGAATAAGCCTGCATGACAGATCCCGGTGAAATCCCCATTGTCATCCGCCCAAGCACAGCATGCGCCAAACGGTCCATAATCACGGGATTCAGTAGCATTTTAAAGGATTCCGGTGCTTCCGGATCTGATGTCCATGCTTCGGATACCCGCTGCAGGTAGCCCAGGAATTCTTCATCCATGAGGGCCGTACTATCCGCAGACCACAATTTTTCCATTTCTTGTTTTGAAAAGAACGGCAATTTCTCCAGATCTATGTCATCGGTATGTTTCTGCAGCAGTTGCGGCAACCCAAAAAACTTATCAAAGGCGTTCCATGGCGCATTTGCCCACGGGGCATCTTCAACGCCATTTTTTGTTCCATTTTGGCTATCTTCTGCAACAGTAACGGCGCCCATGAGTTTGACCTTCTCTAAAGTATGCGTATCTAAACAAAACACCTGCCCCAACAAAAAAATGTTGCAGCACAGCATTTTATTCTATTCGAAGAATAAGTCAGAAAATCTACAAAAATGTGACATTTACAGGTTGCAGGCTCTTATGTGCCCTAAAAAATATCGCACTGCAATATTTTGGTCACATCCAAAGGACATAATTAAGTCATATATACGCCTATCGGCATTCACCACCTATCCCCTTTCCCATAATGCAGGAGGTCATCGTGTTTGATCTAAAAGGAAAAAAAGGCCTCATTCTTGGCATCGCCAATACCCATAGTATCGCTTACGGCTGTGCGAAGGCCTTCACACAGGCGGGCGCAGAAATCGGCATGACATATGGCCGTGACAAAACACGCACTTATGTTGAACCGATCGCAGAAGAACTCAATGCGGATTTCTTGAAACAATGTGACGTGTCCAACGACGATGCCATGGAAGACCTGTTCGCCTATATCCGCGATAGCTGGGGGCGGATTGATTTTGTTTTGCATTCTATTGCCTTTGCCCCCCGGGATGACCTGCATGGTCCCGTTATTAATTCTAGCCGCGAAGGCTTTACAATGGCCATGGACATTTCCTGCCATTCCTTTGCCCGTACCGCGCGCCTTGCCCGCCCTCTTATGACCGATGGCGGCAGCCTGCTGACAGTGAGTTATTATGGTGGTGAAAAGGTCGTCGACCATTATAGCATCATGGGACCTGTTAAAGCCGCTCTTGAATCTACCACACGTTATCTTGCGGCAGAACTCGGCGAAGATGGAATCAGCGTAAATGCCTTATCCCCCGGCCCCATCCTCACCAGGGCCTCTTCCGGCATTAAAGAGTTTGACCATTTAGCGGATGAAGCCATTGAACATTCCCCTGAGCATCGCTTAGTGACCATTGAAGAAGTCGGGGCCTATGCGGCCTTCCTTGTCAGCGATGGGGCCCGTTCAATTACCGGCGATGTTTGCTATGTGGATGCTGGCCGGCATATCATGCTGTAAGGTGAAACTGAGCATATATTTTGTTTCACAGGAAATACGATGACCACTCTAACCGAAACGATTGACCCGGATAATGACGCCTCCACTGCATCTGAAGAAAACGCTGAACATCGTTTTTTTGCAGATGTGCTCAAAAAGGCGCAGTCGTTGGGGCCGCTGCCCACAGCCGTCGTCTATCCTTTAAGCGATGTCGCCCTTCTCGGTGCTGTGGAAGCAGCGCAAATAGGTCTCTTGCAGCCGGTATTGATCGGCCCCACAACGGCCATACAGACCAAGGCGGATACCCTTGGCCTGGACCTTGGCGGTTGCACATTTCATGACATTGAAAATGACGTGGCGGCCGCCCAACAGGCCACAAAACTCGCCCGTGAAGGGCAGGTCAAAGCCTTAATGAAAGGCAGCCTGCATACAGACCATTTCATGGGGGCCATTGTATCGCGTCAAGAGGGGCTTCGCACCGAAAGGCGGCTCAGCCATGTCTATGTCATGGACGTTCCCACTTATCCCAAACCGCTGTTTATTTCAGATGCCGCCATTAATATTTATCCGGATCTGATGGTGAAAAGAGATATCGTACAAAACGCTATTGATCTCGCGATCGCCTGTGGGACACCAAACCCGAAAGTCGCCATACTTTCGGCTTTTGAAACGGTCAAATCAAAACTGCCTTCCACGCTGGAAGCAGCTGCCCTGTGCAAAATGGCAGACCGCGGACAGATCACAGGGGGCGAATTAGATGGCCCTCTTGCCTTTGATAATGCCATCTCCGTAGACGCCGCCCGGACCAAGGGCATTGTCTCTAATGTTGCTGGCAATGCAGACATCCTCATTGCACCTGATTTAGAAGCCGGCAATATTCTGGCCAAGCAACTTTCCTTTTTGGCAAACGCCAAAGCAGCAGGAATCGTCCTTGGTGCACGTGTCCCGGTCATCCTCACCAGCCGCGCTGATACGAAAGCCACACGTCTGGCGTCCTGTGCCTTAGCCTGCCTGCTTAATGCCTATCAACAGCAACAACTGGACGGTGACCATGTCTAATGCTCTCCTGGTACTCAACGCCGGCTCTTCCAGTCTGAAGGCCAGCCTTTTCCGGCTTGAAAGTGGAAAAGATAATCTGCCGTTACATTGCCGCGCACTCGCAGAACGTTTAGGGGGCGAAGGCCAGCTTACCTTAACAGCAGCGGACGGTACGGCACTGCGCCGTCTCCCGCTACCAACACCATCCCGCCATGCCGATGCCGTTGCTCTTTTGATGGGCTGGATAGAAGAGCTCTATCCTGATTTAACCATCAGAGCTATTGGTCACCGCGTTGTGCATGGAGGCGATCTTTATACCGGGCCAACTCTTCTGGATGAACAGACCCTCAAAACATTGCGCAGTTTCATACCGCTCGCCCCCTTACACCAACCGCATAACCTTCAGGCACCTGAATTTCTCCACGACCATGCCCCCGGTATCCCCCAGGTCGCCTGTTTTGATACATCCTTCCATCGCACCATGCCTGCGGTCGCAGAACAATTTGCCCTGCCGCGACAATGGTCCGCCAAAGGGATAAAACGTTACGGTTTTCATGGTCTGTCCTATGAATATATAGCCGAGACATTACCTGACTATGTGGATTTACCCCCACAATCGCGTGTTATTGTTGCCCATCTGGGCCACGGCGTCAGTATGGCTGCACTCAAAGACCTGAAAAGCATCGCGACAACGATGGGTTTTACGGCTTTAGACGGACTGCCTATGGGCAAACGCTGCGGTAATATCGACCCTGGGGTATTATTGCACCTGATGATGTCTGAAGGACTGCGTGTCGAAGAGGTAAATGATATCCTTTATAAACAATCCGGCTTGCTTGGCGTATCAGGACTGAGTGACGATGTCCGTGATTTGCTCGCCAGCCCATCACCACATGCCGCAGAAGCCATTGACTTGCTAGTATACCGCATTGTTCGTGAAATAGGGGCACTTGCGGCCTGTCTCGAAGGATTGGACGCCATCGTCTTTACAGCTGGCGTTGGTGAACATGCCGCACCTATTCGCCATGCTGTTTGCGAAAAACTGAAATGGATGGGTTTAGACTTTGACCCTGTGGCAAATAAAACACATGGTCCTTGCCTGACCACAAAAGAGAGCCGCATCTCCGCATGGGTCATTCCCACGAACGAAGAACTGATGATCGCACGTCATAGCTATCAGCAGATAAAAGATACATTGTCATAACTATACCATCGGCCACATGGGGCGATAATACCCACCTATTCTTCACACGACAAAATATCAAAAGCCGCGATAATATCGCGGCTTTCTTTACTATGCACAATCGTTAAATGATAACGGGCGGGGACGCCCTTTCAGTGAACTTATTCGGATTGCCCCTGACCCACAGATTCCGTAGGGCCGGACCATTTTGGCATCGTCACATGATTATCTGCTGCAACGCCGTTACGGCCTAATACAATCGGAATGGTCATCAGCACAATCTTCGCATCAACCCAGACGCTATAGTGATCCACATACCAAACATCCAGATCAAATTTTTCATCCCAGCTCAGGGAGTTGCGGCCTTTAACCTGTGCCCATCCGGAAATTCCGGGACGTACTTCATGGCGGCGCATTTGCTGTTCTGTGTAATGTTCCGCATATTCACTAATCAATGGGCGCGGTCCCAAAAGGCTCATCTCACCATTCAGAATATTCAGCAGTTGGGGTAACTCATCTATGCTCCAGCTGCGCAAGAATTGGCCAAACGATGTCAATCGCTGCTCATCCGGAAGCAATTCCCCGTCCTCACCGCGCGCATCTGTCATCGTACGGAATTTCCAGATACGGAAACTTTTACCGTTCAACCCCAACCGGTCCTGATGGAAAAAAATCGGACTACCCAGTTTTGTCCGTATCAGTACTGCGACAATCAATAAAAAAGGTAACAAAGCCGCCAGCAGCATTATCGCCGCCAGCAGGTCAATTGCCCGTTTCCAGAAGTTTTGATATGTCAACCCAAGCATTTTAATTGCCTTTCAACCATCACCGCGCACAATCTATACAGATTTGGTTAACCTAACATTAACAATTGCGATGCGCCCCATTGCCTCTGCTTACTTAACGATGCCCCATCGTATTTAGCCCCCAAAAATGGCAATTACATGACAGGCATTTATTCTATTCGTCAGAAATCTGCGCATAGTTAACATATCATGACCGACTTCAACAAGGTTTTTTGCGCTTGCGAACATCGCGCTTAGGACAACACATCCCCGGCGAGCACTTTATCAATCAGATCAATGGTCGCCTGACGCCCGTAAAGCGCAATGAAAGATCCCATACGTGGCCCCTGCGCCTGGCCCAATAATATTTCATATAACGCCTTAAACCACTCACGCAGATTTTCATAATGATGCGCCTTCCCAGTGGAAAAAACCAATGTTTGCAATTCTTCCGCCGTTGCACCCTCATCCGTACTCTTAAGCGCATCACTCAGGTCCCGCAATGCCGCCTGCTCAGCCTCGGTCGGCACGCGATATTTTTTGTGAGGACGCACAAAATTCTCATAATATTCCAGTGCATAACCCGCCAGATGGTCTAAAAACGGATTATTTTCCGGAGTCGCCCCTTCAGCATATTGGCTGATATAGCCCCACAGGGTTTCTTTATCCTCACAATGGCTGGCACTTACCAAATTCAACAGGAGGGCAAAACTGACCGGAACATTTTCTGCAGGGGGCTCACCATTATGGATGTGCCACACCGGGTTCGCAAATGACTTCTTGCCGTCTTGGTCTGGATAGGCATTTAAATGCTGGATATATTCATCCACTGCCTTTGGAATGACATCAAAATATAGTCGCTTGGCCTTACGGGGGGCTTGAAACATATATAACGATAAGCTTTCCTGCGGACCGTATTGCAGCCACTCTTCAATGCTCAGGCCATTCCCTTTTGATTTGGAAATCTTTTCGGCGTTTTCATCTAAGAATAGTTCATAAATATAATTTTCCGGTGGGCGGTTCCCCATAATCCGGCTGATCGCGCTGGACAGTCTCACAGATTCGTCCAGGTCCTTACCGGCCATTTCATAATCAACACCCAACGCCACCCAGCGCATAGCCCAATCCGCTTTCCACTGCATTTTGCAATGCCCCCCCGTGACGGGCACTTCAACCAATTGTCCTGTCTCTTCATCCTTGTAGACAATTGTCCCTGCCTCTACATCGCGTTCCACAACAGGCACCTGCAATACGACACCCGTCCGCGGGCAGACCGGTAAAAAGGGGCTATAGGTTTTGCGGCGTTCTTCCCCCAAAGTCGGCAAGATCACACCCATAATTTTATCAAAATTCGCCAGCATCGCACGCAGCGTCTCGTCAAAATCACCATTTTTATAGCAGGTCGTGGCACTTTTGAATTCATAGTCAAAACCGAACTGATCCAAAAAACGGCATAGCCGGGCATTATTGTGATGGGCAAAACTTTCATGCGTCCCAAATGGGTCCGGCACGGACGTCAATGGCTTCCCCAAATGTTGAGATAGCATCTCCTGCTGCGGCAGATTTAAAGGCACCTTACGAAAACCGTCCATATCATCTGAAAACGCGATCAGTTTTGTGGGATGGTCGCTTATCAACTCAAACGCCTGCCGCACCATAGTGGTTCTTGCCACTTCCCCGAATGTACCGATATGTGGCAGGCCACTAGGACCATAACCTGTTTCAAAAAGCACATATCCCTTGTCATTTTTCGACTGCTTAAGTCGTTTAACAAGCTTCTCAGCTTCTTGGAAAGGCCATGCCTTACTGGAAAGAGCCGTTGAAATAATGTCCATATCTGTTGCAGATGACATAATGGTATGCTTTCTTATCTGACAATGCGCGATGACGTATTTGGCGGCGGACATTAGGCTGTCTTCACCGCCACGTCAACCACCGCACCAGCCTAATACCAAAATGCCGGAAAAACTATACCTCAATGACCACCGACAACCGCAATAAGGCGGGTTTTTATCCCCATCCGGATAATGTATTATCCACCTTACCTGCCTTAGTGGTTGGCGCACAGAACGCTGTGATTGTCAGCCCGGAAGGTGAAGTCGATCTTTTCCCTCTCGAACAGGCCGGAAGGAAGCTAAAACGCGGTCGCTTCCTCATTTGTAATCTGCCGCTGACACTACGCCGCCTCAACCTTGACAACAGCCGCGACCACCTCTTTTTTGATGTGATGGAATTGTTTGTGTTCCTGCGGCCTGCCGAAAGCTGTCTGCCCCTGCCCGCAGGCCTTGGCACGGCGCTTAATCTGCACCCCCCGGGGCTGGCACTTGAAAATCAGGCAATTACACTGATGCAGGCGGCACAAGTCCTTTGTGAAGACTGCCAACGCCCCGATTATCCTTATCTGTTGGGGGCCAGCCCCCTCGCCCGGGAACTGGATCCTGCGGGCTGGCCATGGGCCCCGGTTATTCTGGGGGCCCTGTCGCATCGGGATAACAGCCTGCAACAATCAACAGAGGCCCCCTATCATCTTTATGATCACCTGCAAGAATGGGAAGAGCCCCCCCCGACACCGCCAGCCGGCATATCCCCTATTGACCCGGACGTTGCCGTGGCCCGGCTTGACACGCTTTTAGATCCCGATGCCGAAGATCGCCCAACACAAAAAGAATACGCCCGCACAGTCACGCAGGCTTTTCAGCCACCACAAGATGAAGGCATGCCCTCTTTAGTCTTGGCGGAGGCCGGGACGGGCGTGGGCAAAACATTGGGGTATATCGCCCCTGCCAGCAGTTGGGCTGACCTCAATGACGGGACTGTCTGGCTCTCTACATATACACGTAACCTGCAACGCCAGTTAGATCAGGAACTCTCGCAACTCTATCCAGACCCTAAAGAAAAGGCCCGCAAAGCCGTCATCCGCAAGGGGCGTGAAAATTATCTTTGTTTACTTAATCTGGAAGATGTTTCTCAACAGACCGCCCGTACCGAAAGTCGCCTTTTACAAGTTTTTATCACCCGGTGGGCACAATACAGCCGCGATGGTGATATGATCGGGGGCGATTTTCCATCATGGTTAGCCGCCTGGCCAGGAGGCGGCCGCATCGCACAAGTCACCGACAGACGGGGCGAATGTATATACGCGGCTTGCGCCCATTACCGAAAATGCTTCATAGAACGCAGCCGACGGCAGCATCGTCAGGCCCGGCTTGTCATTGCCAATCATGCGTTGGTTATGATTCAGGCCGCTTTATCCACAGATGATGCCGAATTGCCAAGCCATTATATTTTTGATGAAGGCCATCATTTATTCGATGCCGCTGATAGCACCTTTGCCGTGGCCCTCACGGGTCAGGAAGGCGCGGAATTACGCCGCTGGCTGCGGGGGGCAGAAAACAGCCGCAGCCGCGCCCGTGGTCTGCAAAAACGTGTTGAGGAATTAATTGGCGACGATGAAGAGGCCAAGGGATATCTAAGGTCCGCCCTACAGGCCGCAGGTTGCCTGCCCGGCGATAATTGGCCGGGACGGCTTCGTGACGGGGCCCCATTCGGCGAATTTGAAACATTCCTGTCAGAAATTCGCCGCCAGGTTTTGGCCCGCAGCCTGACGCCCGATAGCCCTCATAGTATTGAAACACCCGTCATTGCCTTGATCGATGGATTGGCGGACGCTGCAGAAAACCTCAACAGTAAATTGCAGACCCTTGCCCAACCGCTCAGGCAATTATCCGTTTGGCTATTACAGAAAATGGACCAGGACGCCGATACGCTGGATTCGTCGACACGTGCCCGGATCGACGCCATTGTCACCAGCCTGACACAACGGAGTGAAATGATCCGCAGTGGTTGGTGCAACATGTTAACAGAACTGGCCGACCTGGACACAGCGGACATCGCACCGTCGCCGAAAAAGGCCCATGATCACGATGACCTTTTTGTAAATTGGTTCGAAATAAAACGCATTGGCGGGCGTGATATCGATATGGGACTGCACCGACATTGGCTTGACCCCAGCCTGCCGTTCAGCAGGGCTGTTCTGGAAAAAGCCAAAGGTGCCGTCATTACGTCAGCCACATTGCGCGACCGTGACATGGCCAGCAACAATGTTGATATCGACTGGCATAGCGCGGAAATGCGCACCGGTGCGGCCCATATGCCGCTTCCGCCTGTGCGCCGGAGTTTGTTATCCCCCTTCGATTATGCCGCACAAACCAAAATTTTTATCATCACCGATGTAAACCGCAATAATGCCGACCAGTTAGCCGCCGCCTACAGGGAATTCTTTCGTGTCAGCAACGGTGGCGCACTAGGTCTGTTTACGGCCATTGCCCGTCTCCGTGCTGTTTACGAACGAATTATACGGCCGCTGGAAAAGGAAGATATCCCCCTTTATGCCCAACATGTAGACCCCATCGATACCGGCACATTAGTGGATATTTTCCGCGCCGAAACCCATAGCTGCCTCTTGGGCACCGATGCGGTCCGTGACGGTGTTGACGTGCCCGGGCAGGCCCTGCGCCTCCTGGTTTATGACCGTGTGCCGTGGCCCCGGCCAACAATCTTGCACAAGGCCCGCAAAAAAGCCTTTGGCAATCAGAACTACGATGATCTTATTACGCGGCTACGCCTGAAACAGGCTTACGGCCGTCTGATCCGGCAACAAAACGATTATGGTGTGTTCGTCATGCTGGATAAGGCGATGCCCTCACGCCTGCTCAGTGCTTTTCCCGAAAATGTGGATATTAAGCGGGTAGGACTGGCCGAAGCACTGGCCGAAACACGTGACTTCCTCGAAGCAAAGGCCGCGAAAGAAAACCTCTAAAGCCCGGCAATAAAGTCTGCGGCTGCGGCGACACCCGACTGCCAGTTACCCTCTTCGGTGAAGCCCGATTTCTTACGTGGTGACAGATCATGATTACCGTCATCCGCCCAATGAAAACCGATCTGAGCGGGAAGATTATAGGCCGCAACGGCCTCCTGCGAGCCCATGGCATCACGTGTGCCTTGCACCATCAATGTGGGCGTACGCATGACCTGCAACTGTTCAATGCGTGGCTTTTCCGGGCGCCCCGGCGCATAAAATGGATAACCCAGGCAAACCAACCCTGCGACCGCCGCCCCATCCGCAATCAGGCTGGCCATACGCCCGCCCATGGACTTACCCCCAATGACCAATTTCTCGGCCGGGCCAAACAGATCGATCACCTCTTGCCAACAGGCCAGTAACTTCGGTTGGCGGTCCGGCGGCCGCTTTGACCCACCTTTGCGCCGCCCGGCCATATAAGGAAATTCAAACCGCACCACCCGATATCCGGCACTGGCCAGACCATCGGCAAAATAATTCATAAACGGACTATCCATAGGCGCCCCCGCGCCGTGGGCCAGAATCACGGTCCCCGCGGCCACGTCATCACCACTGATCATCAGTGGCAGTTCATCCGTCTGCCAAATAATCTCTGTCATGTTTGTCAATTCTCGCTGGCCTAACGCAGCACCATTTTATCGCGGGTTTCTTTGACAAACTTTTCGTTGTCACCATCCAATGTGCGCAGATACGGCACCGCCACACCTCGCTGGCAGGCCGGGCGTTCTTCAATCCGGTCCAGCCATTTCTTCAGGTTATCAAGCCCCTCAACCGGCACCCCGGCCCATTCATAGGTGCGGATCCAGCTCCAATTGGCAATATCGGCAATGGTGAATTGGTCGGCCGCCAGATAATCCTTACCCTCCAGCGCCGTGTCTAGCACTTCATAAAGACGGCGAGTTTCTTTCTGGTAACGGTCAATGGCCACCTGCACTCTTTCTTCAAAGAAGCGATGGAATACAATCGCCTGGCCCTGCATCGGCCCCACGCCGCCCATCTGGAACATCAGCCACTGAATAACCTGATAACGCTCCTTCTGATCTTCGGGTAACAACGCACCGGCTTTTTCCGCCAGATACATCATAATCGCGCCGGATTCGAACAGGGCATAATCATCATTATCGCGATCGACAATCGCCGGGATGCGTCCATTGGGATTGATCTTCAGAAACTCGGGCTTGCGCTGATCACCTTCTGTCAGTTCCAGAGAATGCACTTCATAAGGCAACCCCAGCTCTTCCAGTGTGACTGACACTTTCCAGCCATTAGGCGTTGGTGCGGTATATAGATCAATCATATTCTGCTCCTTGAACTTTAGATCGGGAACTTATGGTCAGGCGTTCTTATAAGCAGCCGTCCCAAATACCCTGAATTTATTGTGACGCAAAAACCCTGAATGCTATAGCGCCATAACCTTGCCTGCGTCTGTCACCTCAATAGCCACTGATTGCAAAAACTGTCCCTCGCACGGGCCAGACACACAATGGCCCGTCATCACGTCAAATACTGCCCCATGGGTCGCACATAACAGATGCTCCTTGTTAGCATCTAGGAACCGGTCCGGTTGCCAGTCCAGCGGACTACCCACATGGGGGCAACGATTAACATAAGCCACGATATGACCGCGCCATCGTTGCACAAAAATTTCGACCTGCGTTTCCCCAGACCCGAACCGGAAACAGCGCGCCCCCGTCGGGGGTATATCATTGACCTCACAAAGCTCCTTGCCCGCCGTTGGGCCGTCTGATAATTCGCTTAATAAAAGTGGTTCCGGGGCAAAAGTAGGGGGCATCTTCTTACCCTGCGGGGGGAGCCCATTGCCCAATGACGGCCGTCCACGGTTCAATAATTACCGATTCAAACAGCCCGGCCTTGGCATAGGGGTCATTATTCGCAAAGGATTCTGCCTCCGCACGGTCCTGAAAATCCAAAATAGCCAAAGTGCCATAGGGTTTCGGGTCTTCGCTCCCATCCATTAAGGGACCGCCGACCAATAATTTGTCACCAAAACTTTTTAAATATTCTATGTGCTGCGTGCGGGTCTCTAAACGTAAATGCAAATGACCCGGTTTGTCCTTACACATAATCGCAAATGCCATAAGTTATCCTTCTTACACTTCTACTGCTTTAAGCTATATCACCAACAATCGTTTCTATCGTCCCGAGGCCGCATGTAGACCGACCCCCGAAACAAATTGTCAGTCTTCATATTCCATACCGACAGGGCGGTGCAACAGGTCGTCAATCACCCGGTCTAATGCTTTACCCTCATGAAGTACCGCATTGACCGCCGCACAAATCGGCATATCAATATTTTTCTCTATGGCAATTTCATGCAGAATACGCGCCGTATGCACACCCTCCGCAACAGTGCGCCGCGTTGACATAATATCGTCTAAGGTCTCGCCATGGGCTAATGCCATTCCTAACGACATATTCCGCGATTGTGGCGAAGAGCAAGTAAGGATCAAATCCCCCAACCCGCATAACCCCATCATGGTTTCCGTTTCTGCCCCTAGTGCATGACCAAAACGCACAACTTCTGCAAAACCACGCGTTATCAGGGCGGAACGGGCATTTTCCCCTAATTTTAATCCTTCGACAATGCCGCACGCAATCGCCAATACATTTTTAACCGCCCCGCCGATTTCGGCACCGATGAGATCATGACTTAAATACATGCGGAATTTCGGTTGCGCCATGGCTGCGACAATTTTTTGCCCCAGAACATGGTCTGCACAGGCCAGTGTCACAGCCGATGGCATCCCTTTGGCCGCCTCAATAGCAAACGTCGGGCCGGAAAGGACCGCCACTGCATTATACGGCAATGACTGCGCCAATACATCGGTCATCAATCGACCACTGCTTTGTTCAATGCCCTTCGCGCACAACACCACCGGTACTGTCTTTGGTAAATGTTTGGCTAATTCCTGTGATACCTGTCCGACAAATTGGGCGGGCGCGACCATGAGAACCACATCCACATTCGCCATGTCTTGCAACTTTTCCGTCGCGCGAATCCGCGGGTCTAACGTCACACCCGGTAAAAATAACGTGTTTTCATGTTGCTGGTTAATGTGATTAACAACGTCCTCTTCACGGGCCCATATCACGACTTCACGCCCTGCACGGGCCGCAACACAGGCCAATGCCGTCCCCCAGGCCCCTGCACCAATTACACCAACTCTTTTCAAATCATCGCCTCTCAACTATAATGAAGATTAAATGCAGTCCTCAGAATTTATTACAGTGCTCAACCGCCCTTAATCCTCTTTATAAGGATTTTACATGAACGATACAGCTGAAGATATCCGAAAACGCATAATAGAAGCCGCAAAGGTCCGTTTCGAACATTTTGGGTACAACAAAACCAGTATGGCCGAAATTGCCGAAGACTGTGATATGTCCCCGGGTAACCTCTACCGCTATTTCCGTAATAAATTAAATATCGCGGAAAGTCTCATGCGGATAGTACACGATGAACTTAATGATACCCTGACAAAGGCTGTCGAACAAGACGGTCTCTCCGCGTCACAACAATTGGAAACCTTAATCATCGCCGAACTGAAGGAAACCTGGCGGTTGATCCATCGTTTTCCCACCTTACGCGAACCCGCCCATCAAATCACAGCTCAGCGGCCAATGCTTTGGTATGAACTGAAGAATACTGTCCTTGAATTAAAAGCGCGCATTATTCGCAAGGGTAATGAAAATGGCGAATTTAATGTCCCGGACCCCTTAAAAGCCGCAGCACTCATTCGCGCCGCCACTTTTAAATATTTCTTCCCTCAAACCAATACACCGACCAGCCTGGAAGAATTAGTCACCGAAGCCCGCGGAGTCGTCAATTTGCTGATTACAGGACTGCGACGTTAAGCTCATAGGGCCCCCCTACTACTTTCTACCTGTGCCTGCACGACATCTTTAGGCTTTAACGCCAGCCCCAATAACGGCAGGCGCGTCCGGATCCAAAGGCCAACGGGCGCGCGCACCTGTATCTAACGGCGCAAAACGTCCTTCCCGTGCATATTCCACCCCCGCCCAAGCGATCATCGCCCCATTATCTGTACATAAGGCTGGCGGCGGCACCACAAGACGAAAATCATGGGCATGGGCTACGTCTTGCAATTTTTGCTTCAGATAATGATTGGCTGCCACCCCCCCCGCAACAACACATGTCATATTTTCACCCCCCACATGATCGGCAAAATACGCCATCGCACGGGCAAGACGGTCTTCAATCGCACTGGCCAGGGCCCATTGGAACGATGCAGATAAATCTGCGATATCCTGCGCAGTGATAGATGTGGAAAGTTTCTCAATCTCCCGCCGCACTGCCGTTTTCAGGCCTGAAAACGAAAAATTATAATCCGGGCGGCCCTTCATCGGTTGCGGCAGGGAAAAACGTAGCGCATCACCATTAAGGGCTGCTTTTTCCAGTGCGGGTCCCCCGGGATACCCCAATCCCATCATTTTTGCCGTTTTGTCAAAGGCTTCACCCGCAGCATCATCAATCGTTGTGCCCAATCGTTGGTAATGCCCGACCCCTTTCACCACCAACAACTGACAATGCCCACCTGAAATCAGCAATAACAAATACGGAAACGCAACATCTTCCGTCAGCCGGGCGGTCAACGCATGGCCTTCTAAATGATTAATCGCCACAAACGGCTTTTCCGCCGCCACTGCAATAGCCTTCGCGGTCATTAATCCCACCATAACCCCACCAATAAGGCCTGGCCCCGCTGTTGCGGCCACTGCATCCAGATCGTCATATGTTAACCCGGCGGTTTGCATCGCCTGTGCAATCAAACTGTCCAGATGATCTATATGTGAACGTGCCGCAATTTCCGGCACCACCCCTCCATAGGGACGATGCTCATCCAACTGGCTTAAAACGATATTGGATAAAACCTGTCGATCACTACTGACCACTGCCGCCGCTGTTTCATCACAGCTCGTCTCTATTCCTAAAACCCGCAATGGTCGCTCTACTTGCATTTTACTGATCGTTTAGTCTGCTTGATTGAAAAACAACGTTCTTATGACAACAGTTATGACGTGATTATGACTGGCGTCTATCATCTTTTTGCTCTACAACGCCCAATCTGAACGATACAACATATGTTATAGTCTAGCGTCACTGCTTAACGTAAATTAGCCCGACTTACAACGGTCACATCATGATCCGGTTGGGCCAGGACCCAGGATAAGGCTTGTGCAGCAAAAAATCCGCATCGGCACCAGAGGTAGTCAATTGGCCCTCGCGCAAACCGCTGAGGTAAAGTCCCGCCTGTGCGCCGCCCATTCTCATTTGCACCCGGATGATATTGAAATTGTCGTTATGTCAACACAAGGGGACCGCATACTTGACCGGCCCTTAGCAGAAATCGGCGGCAAAGGGTTATTTACAGAAGAAATTGAAGATGCCCTGCGCGCCGGGAGTATTGATCTGGCGGTCCATTCTCTAAAGGATATGCCGACCCAACTCCCTCCCGGTTTAGAACTTGCCTGTATGCTGCCACGCGAAGATGCGCGTGATGCCTTTATTTGCAACCATGCGGCCTCGCTCTCGGCCCTGCCGCCGGGCGCTGTGATCGGCACGGCATCCCTCCGCCGTCAGGCCCAAACGCTGCAAACCCGGCCCGACCTGAAAGTCGTCACTTTCCGTGGTAATATACAAAGCCGACTGCGAAAACTGGAAGAAGGGGTTGTTGATGCGACCTTTCTGGCAATGGCGGGCCTAAACCGGTTAGGTGTCAAAGGTCATAATATTCATCCCATGGGTGAAGATATCATGCTACCAGCCGTGGCCCAGGGGGCCATCACCATTGAAATCGCCACTGACCGTGAAGACATTCGCGCTTTGCTGCGTCCCCTCAATGATGAAAAGACCGCCGTCTGCGTAACAGCGGAACGCGCTTTACTGGCTACGTTGGATGGGTCCTGCCGCACCCCCATTGCTGCCTATGCCACGTTGCAAGCGGATCAAACACTCTCTATGACAGGCCGGGTCTTGTCCCCGGACGGCCGACAGGTCTATAATATAACACGCCGCGCCCCTGCCGCGATGGCAGAGCGTCTAGGGCATGAGATGGGCAACCACCTCAAAGAACAAGCCGGAGACGCCTTTTTTGCGGCCTTACACGCAGGACAATAAATCATGCGCTTTTTACTCACCCGCCCTCGGGAAGATAGTGAAAAGTTGGCCCGGAACCTTACCCGTCTGGGCCATAGCAGTTTAATTGACCCGTTAATCACCATTGAGCCCTGTGGTCCCGGCAAAATTAATCTTTCTTTATACGAAGCCGTCTTGCTGACCAGCGCCAATGGAGCCCGGGCCCTTGCCCGCACCACGGACAAACGTGACATTCCGCTCTTTGCTGTGGGAGAGGCGACCGCAAACGCCGCCCGTGCCGCAGGCTTTACCACCATTCAGACTGCAGGGGGTGATGTCCACACCTTAACCCAGTTAGTCAGCCACAGCCTGTCACCGCAAAGCGGTCCTTTGTTGCATGTCGCGGGCAAAACCATTGCCGGTGATTTGCAGGGCCAATTAAAAAAATGGCACTTTCAGGTCGACCGCATTGTCCTGTATACCGCCCGGCCAGCAGACAGCTTTTCCACCGCGACAATTGATGAATTACACAAAGGCAGCCTCAACAGCATTGTATTTTATTCGCCCCGCACAGCACGAATTTTTAAAAAACTTATCACTCAATATGACTTGGGTCATAGACTGGCCACAATTTCCGCCTTATGCTTAAGCCATGCCGTTGTGGAACAATTAAAGCCATTAACTTTTAAGGACGTTATTACCGCCGACAATCCCACCACCCAAGCCCTATTTGCACCGTTGGGCATAGACATGTCATAAGAATGATGCACAAAGCATCGCAAAGAAGAGAGAAAACGCTGTGGCCGTGACAAAAGTAGATAAAACAACCTCTCAGCCGGACGACTCCCCCACATCAGGCACAAAAGAAGACACCACATCTACGGCGAAAACCACACCGCCCAAACCACAATCCACCGGTAAGAAATCCCGCTGGCCTTGGATCATGCTACTGATGATCGTCATGCTTTGCGCTGGGGCCGCATTGGCATTGTATAACCTTAATACACTGGCCGCACGTTATCCCTTACTGGCCAGTTGGTTACCCACCGCCCATTTGACCGAAACAATTAACAACCGTTTTGACGATGTTGAAACCACGCTCACACAACATGATCGCCAACTCCCCGTCCTTGAAGACCGCCTCAGCCAACTGGAACAACAAGTCGCGGCTCTGAATGCCCAGACCGCGATGAGCCCCGATATTGCCGCACAATTGGCAGAATTGCGCGAACGCATTACAACCCTGTCCCCCGTCGAAGACGATAATTCCCAATCGGCACGGATAGACATGCTTATCAGCCGTATGACTCAGTTAGAAGGGGCCTTTATACCGCTGAGCCGTAATTTGATCGAAGCCGAGGAAGCCCGCCTTGACCGTGAAGCCTTACGGCAGAACAACGCCGCATTACGTGAACAGGTAGATGCTCTTGCCGCTCGCCTCACACGTCTTGAGGCCTTTGCTGCACAGGATAACCATGCTGCGATCCTCGCCTGGCAAGCCAGCACATTACGCCGCGCCCTGTTATCAGGCAGCCCCTTTGTTTCGGAATTTAAACAATTACAAATAGCCGCAACAGAATTGGGCCAGAACCGTTTTCTGGAAGATCTCTTACAACAACTTACGCCCTTGGCAGAAACGGGCATTGTCCCCCGTGAAACCCTGCAGCAGCGTCTCCATAAGGCCCTCCCGGATATACATCAGGCCGCTGCGCAGCGTGCCGATGCAAACTGGTGGCAATCCACTCTGGATAAACTGAGCAGCCTCATTGTGGTCCGCAATCGTGATAATCAAACTGGCAATGATATAGATAGCGTCCTCAACCGCATGCATCAGGCCATTTCCCGTGACGATTTTGAATCACTTTTGGCAGAACAGGATCATTTAGGTTCTGCCCCACGTGCCTCTCTGGAACCGTGGTGGCAGGATGTCAACGATCATGCCACGGCTGTGAAAATTCTGACACAACTTGAACATCGCCTTCAAGGTCAGCTCATGCCCGCAACCCCTGTGGCAAGGCAGGTAGAGACGACACCACAGACAAATCCTATGACAGAGGAGGCTCCATGATCCGCCTGTTCTTTTATAGTCTGATCGGTTTAGCAATAGCCGTTGGGGCCGTATGGATTGCTGAAAAGGGGGGTAGCCTGACATTCTCATGGCAATCCTGGGAAATACATATGTCTGTCGGTGTTATGCTGGCATTGCTGTTAATCACGATCATAGCACTTGCCCTCATCCGCCGAGTTTTTTCCTTCTTGCTGCACCCCCCGGCCTTACGCAGCGAGAAAAGGATAGAAAACCGCCGACACAAAGGGCACACTGCCTTGGATCAGGGCTTTAGCGCACTGGCCGCAGGCAATCCCACACTGGCCCTGCAGCAGGCACGTAAAGCCCAACGCCTCCTGCCCGGGGAAACCCCCGCCCTGTTGTTAGAAGCACAGGCCAATCGACAACTACCAGCAGACAAACAAAATCTGAAACGGCAGGACAGCCTTTATCTCAAACTTGCCGATAAGACAGACACAAAGCTATTGGGGTTGCGCGGCCAAGTCGAAGCCGCCATCGCCGCCCAAGAATGGCATAATGCCCTGCATCTTGCGAAACAGGCTGTAGAGGCCGACGCCAAAAGCCCGTGGGCCTGTCAGGCATTACTCAATATTCAAATTCGCCTCGAAGATTGGCAAGACGCCTTAAACACACTCAAATCCGCCACCAAATTACATATCCTGCCGGGGGATAAATTAATCCGCATGCGGTCTGTGTTAAATTATTGTCTGGCGCGTGAAGAAAGCCTTTCTGGTCACAAAGCCGCCGCCATTAAACGCGTGGAACTTGCACTTAAGGAAAGCCCAGCCTTGCTTCCCGCAGTGATGTTGGCTGTTGAATTAAAAGCCGGCAATACTGCTGCATTGCGAAAAATAATTGAAACGGCCTGGCGACATCAGCCCCATCCACATTTAGCGGATGCGTATCTGGAATTGCAGCCCATGGAAACCGCAACAGAACAATTACGTCATGGGGAAAAATTAACACGTAGCAATGCCGATCATGTTGACAGTCATCACTTATTGGCCCGCTTAAACCTGGATGCCCAGCATTGGCCCGATGCCCGTCAACATCTTGACCGGATACTGTCAACACAGAGGGCCACAACGCAAACATACGAACTTTTGGCCGAACTCGAAGAATTACAAAAAAACGACCAGACATCAGCAGACATCTTACGTCAAAAGGGCAAAGACGCGCCGGCCCCTGCGCAATGGACCTGTCAGCATTGTGCTGAAACGGCCCCGGGCTGGGCGGCCCCCCATTGTCCTCATTGCGGTAGCTTTGACAGCCTTCAGTGGACAACAGCGGCACATCACCATACAAAGGAACGGGCCCTTCCCCATAACGACGGCTTGCTGCTACCGTCCTAGAAACTCTTGCGCTTCCCAAAAGTTGCGCTTTAACAGCTGGGAATTTCTGCGACCGCCTTTGTAATTCCTCTTGGCAGAATAACGATCAGCACATATTCTGCATCCACGTTCCCGTTGGCGTCATAAAGCCGCTGTAGCTCAGTTGGTAGAGCAACGCATTCGTAATGCGTAGGTCGTGTGTTCGAGTCACATCAGCGGCACCACCACCGCCAGAACTGACCACACCCTCTTTTAAATCACAGGGTTTAATCTATCCCTTATGTCCCACAGAAGGTTAACCGTCTGATAGTGTGTAATTGGCTGTCCGGTACACCAATCGACAGTGGATTCGGGTACAGCTACATCATCAGGAAAGTCATACCTTCCCACACGGGTCAACGCTTTGGGAAACCAATTACCTGTAAAAAAGTCATCCAACGCGGTAATGTCATCTGTAATCTTTAGAGCCTCTTCTCCGATATCCGTCTCATAGCCATTTGGAATAACAACATGAAGGCTAACAATGGGCAATATTCCGAAAGGGGCTGTGAACCTTATGAGGCTCAGGATTTTCCCGATAGTTTCGCGCAATAACTGACGGTCTGCACTATAAAGGCACACAAAAAGCCACGTTGGATAACGCTCTCTTTCATAAAGGACCGTCCCATATCGGTACTCTTTTAAGTCAGCCCATTTTTCTTCTAAGCCAGCAAAATTATCTGTCTGTCTCCCCGTATACGACGAAATGATATCTTGCCCGGTCTGGTATCCTTTTAGCTTCATACTGCGCGAGGCGAACGTCCAAGCAGAGAGGGAATATAAAAAAGAACTACGTAGTATAGTTGTGGCATCCGATGCAGATAAAATACCGCGACTTCCAGCCGCCTGAAAAACAACCGCATGACATAAATGCGATCCTATGTCTTCTAAAACATCTTCCATATGTACCCTCAATCTACATAGGTCATTCACGGTACTGGCATTAAAACAGGCCCGTCATATTACAACGCGTCTTGACACAACGACCGTCATTAGGGCGTAGCTCTTCCATGCGAACCCGCACCATCATGGCGGGTCCAGACGATATTACAGCGCATAAGGTCCGTATCGTCTACGCTGCCCGCCGGCGGCGGCGTAAATTCCTTTCAATACATTCGATCATCATGCCCGCCACATCCTTGTGCGTGATATCCTCAATCCCCTCTAACCCTGGTGATGAATTAATCTCCAGAACTTTCGGGCCATCCTTAGAACGGATAATATCAACGCCCGCGACTTTCAGGCCCATTGCCTTTGCCGCCTGCACAGCAATGCGCCGTTCTTCGGCGGTAATTTTAACCGCGCTTGCAGTGCCGCCTAAATGCAAATTCGCGCGAAAATCACCCGCGGCCGCTTCACGTTGGATAGAGCCCACAACTTTACCATCAATAACAAAGCAACGTATGTCTTTACCTTGGGCTTCTTTGATAAATTCCTGCACCAAAATATTTGCCTGCAGGCTTTTAAAAGCATTAATCACACTTTCTGCCGCCTTATTCGTTTCTGCCAAGACCACACCCTTGCCCTGTGTCCCTTCCAGCAACTTAATCACCAGTGGCGCACCGCCCACCATTTTGATAATTTCCGACGTATCCACCGGGGAATTAGCAAATCCTGTTGTCGGCATGGGAATGCCGTGTTCCGACAACAGTTGTAATGATCGCAGCTTATCGCGTGAGCTGGTCACAGATGTAGAATCGTTTAGACAAAAAGCACCGATAGACTGAAATTGGCGGGCAACAGCACAGCCGTAAAATGTCATAGACGGTTTAATGCGTGGAATGACTGCATCAATATTTTCCAATAACTCACCGCCGCGGTAATGCACTTCGGGACTAAGCGCACTGATATTCATATACGACTGCCGAATGTTAATAAAGCGCATCTCATGGCCACGCTCTTCCCCCGCTTCCATAATCCGCTTATTGGAATAAAGTGCAGGGTTGCTCGCCAATAATGCAATTTTGAGCCCGCTCTTATCGGCAGGCCTGACGCTATAATATTTTTCGGCGTCGCGATCCTCTAGTGTACCCAAACAAAAAGAGGCATCCGGGTCAATCAACACCCGCCCCTTCATCGCCTCGCGCCCCAATAGCATACGATACCCCATAGCATCGCGATTCGTCAGGGTGACTTCGATTTCCCAAACATCTTCACCGATCTTGACGGGTGTTTTAATCACATGGCGGCGTTCTTTTTCGCCACTGGAACTGCGCACATCACGCCTATCAACAACAAGACCCCGACAGCTTTGAATGATTTTACGGTTATTCTGGATAGGGTGGATATCAAAATGGACATATTTGCGGCCTTCCTCTTCAAAACTATGAATATTAAAGGCGTGTAATGATGACGTTTTAGCCCCGGAATCAATCCGGGCTTTAATGGCGGGCAACCCCAACTCCGGCAATCCACACCATTCTTCCTTACCGATTATTGTTTTCGCAGACATATCCATCAAAACCATTTCATTATTTTAAAAATATACACCTGTAAGCCGACCACCACAGCCAACAACACACAGAAAATAACAAAGGCATCACTATTATCTGCCCCCGGAATGCCCCCAACATTTATACCCAAAAGACCAGTAAGAAAGCCCAATGGCAGGAAAATAGCTGCAATTATGGACAGCACATACATATTCTTATTCAATTTGTCAGCCAGAATATTTGCCAATTCGTCTTTAACAATCTGCGCCCGTTCACGGACAGCGTCCAAATCCTCAATATAGCGGGTTACGTGGTTATAACTTTCCTGCAAAGAGCGGCGGTTCTTTTCCGTCAGCCACGCTAACTCTGCCAGCCGCAACTGGCCCACCGCGTCTCGTTGTGGTGCCATATAACGGCGAAACATGATCGCCTGCTTTCGTACATGCACAATGGCTTCACGCTGGCTGGAAACCGCCTCTTCCAGGACGTTTTCTTCTATATCATCGGTGTTTTCATCTAACGTCGTAAGCACTGGTTCCATACGGGCAAATAGCCCGGCAGCCAACATCGCAATAAAATCCCCCGCTTCTTTGGGGCCGCGCCCCTCCTGAATCTTTTGTTCTATGTCCCACACCACTTTAAGGCGGCGGCGGCGAACGCTTATGATACGATGGCGATCAACCCATAACCGGATGGAAACCATGTCTTCTGGATCGGCATTTTCATTCAAATTTACGCCCCGTAAAATAATCAGGGCCCCATCCCCAATTTGCATCATACGCGGGCGGGTTTCCTCTTCCAGCAACGCCTCAAGAATAAACGGGTCCAAATAATCGACTTCCCGCTCTAACCATCCTTTCGTATCTTCATGGCAGACATCCAGATGCACCCATGCCAGCTCTTCGCTTTTAATGCGTGCGCTGATCTGGTCTCCATGCAGGGGCTCTCCCCCCCCTTTGCCATCAAGTCCGTAAGCTAATAACACTGCCTCACTCATTTATCATCCCCTGGCACGGTGTTAGAAAGGGAGGAAGGCGTCATATCACTGGTTGCCATAGCACCCGAAAGAGGCAGGGACGTTTTTACATGTATGTCACGCTGCGGGAACGGAATTTCTATTCCTGCCTCTTTAAATTTCCGCCATATAGAAAATAAAACATCGCTCCGGGGCCGACGACGACCCGCAATAATGTCATCTACCCAAAAGTGTAAAACAAAGTTTATCGAACTATCCCCGAAATCCATCAAAAAGCATTCAGGCCCCGGCTTCTCACTACAGCGGGGGTGCTCGCGCGCGGCTTCGACGATTAATTGATGCGCCTTGTCTAAATCCGCCCCGTAAGAAACACCGATGTTAATATCAATGCGCCCCTGACTATTACTAAAGGTCCAATTGGTCACGCGGTTGGTGATAAAATCTTCATTCGGGACCATAATATCCCGGCTTTCAAAAGTTTCGATCAGTGTATAACGCGCGCCCGTATGACGCACAAAACCCGCAGTTCCATCACTCAGTTCAACCAAATCTCCTTCTTCCACGGATTTTTCAAATAACAATATCAAGCCGCTAATGAAGTTAGAGGTGATTTTTTGCAGGCCAAAGCCCACACCGATACCAATAGCCCCGCCAACAACTGCGAAGGCCGTCAGGTCCGTTCCCAACACATCCAGGACCAGCAGAAACGCCAGCATGTATGTCCCGATCTGAAAGCCTTTAATCAACAGAGCCTTATTACTGGGACCAAGTCGGTTGAGGTTGCGTAGCCATTTTTCGCCTGCACTGACCACCAAATTGGCAAGCCAGAAAAAAACAAACACAACAAACAGCCCTTTAAGTGCCCCGTACAGGGACAACTCATAGCTCCCTAAGGTAAACACAAAGGGAGCAGTATCAATTTGCTGACGTAAGGGATCAAAGGAACTATGCATCGCCCCGGCGGCGATAGCCACGATCAGCACAATGCCGGCCCAGCGACCCCATTGGGATTGTGGCCTGAATAGCGAACGGAAGATTTTTTTCATTCTAAGCCCTTTTGCCTTCAGTATAAGTATAGCACGATACCTTACGCCCATTAACTCTCTGCGCCCGCCAAAAAGCAAACATTATTAACGGCGGCTGGCTCATTTTCGTTTCTTTTCACGAAAACAAGGCTTGCCAATAACAACCTTTAACACCGCTGACCGGACAACACGCCACACACGCATCAGAATTTTGATAAATAATTAAGTTTCCCGTGCAAAAATAATCTGCAGATACAATTACTTTCTTGCCATGCAAGACGGAAATAGAAATTATACGCTTAATGAAGAAAACAATAAATTCACAGGCAGATGATAATATAAACGTGCTGTTCACGCTGACTGGCCACCCCGATCGGGCAACAGAAGGCATTACCATGTCCACGGCACGGCTTGCGAAAAGTTTATCGCAGCATCCGAATATGAAGTGTTGTTTCGTCAATGCCGACCTTACCGCGCCGCTACGTGGACGGATCGAGGCGGATAGCAGCCTGCCCTGCTTATCAATAAAACTCCCCACCAACAGCGGCCAGGCTAATGTACTGTGGCGCATGATGGTGTGGTTGCCAAAATTTATAATTGTTATCTTGCGGCTTTATGTCTTCTGCCGGCGGCATCGTATCCACTATATCGTAACCTATCTGCATGCCCGCCATTTGTATTTCTACTGGCTGTCCAAAATCAGTTCCGTCCGTTACATCAGCATTCTGCGGGGCAGTGAAACATTTTATTTTGACCAGCTTCCGCCTCCTATCCAAAAAGATCTGCGGCGGCTGGCCCGCGGATCGACAGAACTGTTGGCCGTAAGCGATAGTCTCGCCCGGAAGGGCGCAGAAATTTTCAATAACGGCCACCCTATCGGCGCCATCCATAACGGTGTCAACCTGCATCAAACGCAGGAAAACGAAAACAGCGCCACGACAAAAACGACCACAGCCTTAATCACTGGCAGCTTACCCGCGCAGTATATGGTGTCTGTGGGGCGATTGCATCCGGTCAAGGGCTTTGACGTGGCCTTGCAATCTTTTAAAGAAATCTCCCGGCATTACCCTGAATTGTATTATGTCATCATTGGTGAAGGGGAAGAACGCCACAATCTGCAACAACAAATCTCGGACCTGGGTCTGGATGATCGCGTGATTTTATATGGCCAGCAGCCCGCCGACCATATCCCCGTTTTGCTAAAAGGGGCAACTGTATGTCTTGTGCCGTCACATTCGGAAGGCCTGAGCAACATTGTATTGGAGGCAGCCTTTATGGGGACTGCGGTAATCGCCAGCAAAGTAGGTGGTATCCCGGAAATTATTCCCGATGACAGCCATGGCCTTTTGGTCCACCCTGGCGATGCCGCTGCCTTGGCCGCCGCTATAAGAAAAAGTCTGGATAATCCAGCGTTAAAACGTCAACGCGCACAGCGATTGAAAAAACGTGTCCGTAAAGAATTTTCGCTCCAGTCAATGCAGCAAAACTATCTGGAGCTTTTCCAGAAACTAAAGGCCGCCACTGAATAATACGTTGCCAGCCCCTCTATCAACAGGGGGCGGTGAGAACCCTGCCCTTGCACATTTCATTCTATGGGCAGCTTACCCGCTGCTCCGGCGCAAAAAGAATAACCCATCAATAGGTCGCGTCTCCACGCCGCCAAGGCACCAAAAAGTGTTCACCTTCACGCTGCCATTCTGCCGCACGGATATTATATGCTTTTTCTAAATTATCTGCCGTCAGGACATCTTCTGGCGACCCATAGGCCAAGACCTGACCCTTATTCAGCAATAATAACTCATCACAAAATCGCCGGGCCAGTGATAAATCGTGCAAGACAATCAAGACACCCTGCCCCATATCGGCACGCTGGCGGAGAATATCCATCACCTGTAATTGATGATACGGATCCAAAGCAGCCACAGGCTCATCCGCCAGTAAATATGGGGCCGCCGTGACAATCGCGCGGGCCAGTAAGACACAGGCACGCTCACCGCCCGATAATGTCGTCACAACCCGATCACGAAGATGAAGACTGTCTGTCTCTTTCATGGCCGACTCTATAGCGGCCATATCGGCACTGGAAATTTTCTGCCACGGGTCTAAATGCGGAATACGACCCAGCGCAACAATATGTTCCGCCGTTAGGGGCCAGTGTACCGGGGCCCCTTGCGCCGCATACGCCATAAGATGTGCCCGCGCCCGCGCGCTTAATTGATCCAGCAATTGACCATCAATTGTCACTTTACCCTGATCTATGGAACGTAAGCCCAATACGGCTTTCAACAAGGTGGACTTCCCCGCTCCATTCGGACCAATCAGCCCCAGAAGCTTCCCTTTGGGCAACGTCAAGTCCACCCCTTGCAAGATTGGGGCAGTACCCGCCGTAACCGTCAGCCCCCGACCGCAAAGAGCATTCTGAACATCATAAGAGGGCAAGGTGGTCATCGCATCGTCTCCCGTGTGCGGTAGATGATGTATAAAAATAGGGGCGCCCCGATAAAGGCCGTGACCACACCAAGCCGTAATTGCGCCTGCCCCACAGGAATGCGTGTCAGCAGATCTGCAACAGTCAACAAAATAGCCCCCCCCAGGGCACTGGGCCATAGGAGTCTGCCTGGCGCCGCCCCCACCAGTCCACGCATCACATGCGGCACGACCAAACCGACAAAACCAATGGCACCGCAAGCCGCCACCGTTGCCCCCACCGCAAAGGCCGACCCGATCACCACTTGCAACCGCAATCGCCTCAGGTTAATGCCCAGACTTTGTGCCGTCTCTTCACCCAAGGTTGTGGCATTTAATCCCTGCCCTACACCCAACAAACAAAGTGCTCCCAAAAGCATAAACGGTGCCGAAAAGGCCAGGTCAGCAGAGGTACGATTGTCCAGAGATCCTAACATCCACATGACCATATCCTGCAGGTTCATCGGCGTTGGGGCAAAGTTCATGACCAATGATAATGCCGCACCAGCCAAAGCACTAATGCCCACACCCGCTAATATCAGCGTCAAGATGGAGCTATCCCGCAAAGACAAATAAAATAATATCAACGTCGCCACCAATGCCCCGGCCATGGCCATGAGTTGTACGGACAGGGGAAAGACTTGTGCCAGACCGAAATAAATTGCAATAACGGCCCCGAGGCCCGCGCTGGAAGACACGCCGATAACGCCGGGATCGGCCAATGGGTTACGCAGTAATCCCTGCAGTGCCGCGCCGGACAGACCCAAACTCGCCCCTGCGAAAAGACCCAGAGCCACACGCGGCAAGCGTAATTCCTGTACGATGAGCACATGGGCAGGATCCCCCATACCCAAGGCCGCCGCCAAAACCTCTGTCGCCGTTAATCCCGCCGGGCCGATCATCAATGACCAAAGGGACAACCCCAGAACGATAACCGCCATAGCGGACAACACAATATACCGATTTACAGTACTCATCACGATGATGTCCGCCCTTCTTGAATATTCTGCGGGTTTTGCGGGATCTTGCCCCGCAACAGCTTTTTCTGCGGTTCAGTGACAGACCGGTTCCGGACAGTCAGGGCCTTTTCCGCTTCCTGGCGCAAATACCACCCCGCCTCCACCGCAAATATCCCATTACAGGATACCAACCGGCCGGGAATAAGAACGCTGGGCCGGGTGCTGATCCATTGTGCCAATTCAGGGTGGCGTTGTGGTCCCCAGTAGGCTGTCGGTACGGTGGCCAGATCAAAAAAACTGCCAATTAATAAATCTGGCGGATCCAGCGTTAATTGCTCGAGCGACAGCGGGGCCCAGCCCACAACACCATATTCTTCCGCCCAGGACTGATATCCTGCCTGTTTGATGATCGTATTGACAAAAGTACCTGCCCCGGCCGTAAAACCGCTGGCCGTCAGATAAGCCGCGCGAACCGGCTGCCGTGATGTCTGGCCCAGCGTCTGCCAATCCGCCGCCAACGTTTGTTGATACTTGGCAGCGGCGGCCGGTTGCCCCAATAAATCACCAACCCGTTTTACTTCTGCCAATAAGGCCTGCATATCCGGTCCGGGATCCACAACATCGACATGGATATTGACCTTATTCAGCAATGCTGTTCTGCGCGCCGCCCCCCAAGAGCGCAAGACAATGTCCGGCTGTAACCCTAATAAATCTTCCGTGCTACCATATGTTTGGCGAATGCCCTGCGCCCGGTCCGCATAGTAAGAATGACTGGCCGTCGCGTATTTTGATAATGCCAGAATTTGTGATCGCGCTGCCAACGCCAACACAAATTGGTCTGCACAGTAGTCCGTTGACACCACCCGCGGCAGATCGGCCGCCACCGCTGCTTTGGGAAGCGAGAACAATAGTAATAGTGTCAGGCAGATCATATATCGCAAGCGATAGTACACTTTATTTTCCATCAATGCATAGACGCCGTTTTCATGGATCCTCATAGGCTATAAACAATATACCCGCCCCAGACAAGCAACAAGCCTGCCACACGGCTCTTCAAAATTGCCATATTCTTCCCATATTCCATACGCATGATAGTCCCATGATAGTTTATGGAGGGACCGCAAGGAGAAAAAAATGTATCGCCGTTACATCACTGCATCGTTGATTACGTCATTCCTTCTCTTCACGGGAAATTTTTCTGCACCCGGTCGGGCAGAAAGTCCCGATGATCAGACTACACCCAAGACAGAGCAAAAATGCGGCATATGGGATCTGCCCTGCTGGTTAGATAAAATCTGGCCTGAAGAAAAAGACGTCGACATTATGGAAAAGCAGCTTGATAATTTTATGGATGAAAGTCAGAAAAAATTAAAAGACCTGAAAGAAGGGTTGGAGCAACAGACCGAAAAGTGGAAACGCGAATACGAAGAAAGACGCAACACACCTCCTGCCACAGAGGACGAGGTCACAGAGATATAGCCCCTTAACACCAAGACGCCCAATACAGACCAGCACCAGAAACCTAAAGCTATACTGCCGAGTCCTTTTGACTAATTAAGACCTGCTCGCAATAGGGTTAATAAAAGGTTAAGAAAAAACAAGCCCTTATAAGAGTCCCTCTTACCCATTGTGAAATTCTGTTAATATGTTTGCCTTGAAGTCTGTCGCAACATATCCATAACAGAAAGGGGGACTGTCATGAAAACGATAGCATGGGGTGTATTCCTCAGTGGTTTTTTGGTCAGCTACCTTGGATCAATTATCATCCTGACAGAATTCTAATCTAATCGTAAATCACAAATCATTACAGGGCCTCTGGCCCTGTTTTGTGTTCAGGCTTAAAGCCGCTGAAAACTGACCGCCGTCAGGTCATCTGGCAATGGGCGAGGAACACGCGCATCAAAAGCGGCCATCAGATCATCCAGAAATTCTACCTTACCGTTACGGCCATCCTGAGAACGTAACGCGTTTGTCATTAATGACTGCAACCCTTCATCCATTAAGGCCACACCATCCTTATCCGGACTTTCAGTTAAGGCGTCACTGTAAAGGAACAACATATGGCCCGGCAGGAAAGGAAGGCTACGATCTTCATAAACAGCATCTTCTATAACCCCTAACGGCACACCGGACGGGTCACCGCACTGTATATTCCCAGTAGACAACTGCCCTAATAAGGGCGTCGTAGAGGCCGCAGAAGCATAGGTTATGCTATTCTGTCTGATATCAATAACGCCGCATAACATGGTCGCAAATTGACCGGGATTCAAAAGACGACAGAGATGTTTATTTAGCTGCGCCAGATAATTCGCCGGACTCTTCATGCTATGGTCTTGTTGCATCAATGTCGAATGCAGCCGAAAGGTGTTCAAAGCCGCCGTGATGCCATGTCCGGCGAAATCCGTAATATGAAAAAACAAACGGTCATCATCTATTTCCTGCACCCCCCAGAAATCACCCCCTAATTCATCAGAGCTGACATAGGCATGTTGAAGACGCACGCCATAACGGGCCTCTATGATGTCTAATTGATGTGCCGTCGGCAATAAGCCTTCCTGCATTTGACGGGCCAGTAAAAGATCACGATTCAATCTTTCATGGTAAGAACGGAGGCCATGCAGCAAAAAACGATTTTCAAGGTGTAGCCGCGTTCGGGCCTTCAACTCAACTGGCGTGATTGGTTTGGTGACAAGATCCGTTGCCCCCATTTCAAAAACACGCACCCTTTCATCCTGTTCGGATAATGCAGTTTGCACAATCACAGCCGGGGAATGAGGCAGGCTCATATCTGATAAGCGTTCTAAGACCTCAAACCCATCCACCTTAGGCATGAGAAGATCTAAAATTACTAAATCCGGGTGTAGCCGTTTAATTTTATCCAGTGCATCAGCACCATCAACGGCGAAATGAATCTGGCGAAAGCCCTCTTCGATCAAATGTACCTGTATCAGCAAACGATTGAGTTCAATGTCATCGACAACCAGAATGCAAGCATCGCTTACATCCGGCGTACCAGTAAAATTTTGCACATCCGCAACGGTGGCAAAGGGTTGTCCAGACACCCTGGTATCCATGGCACTCTCTTTATTACACGCGATTACTATAATGTATTGCGATCCCTACATGCCGCAATACACCTTTCTAGCATCTACGGCCTTTTCACCGCAGGCGGGCCTATGCCCGAATTAAGACGCTTCAGTGTTTACGAACAGTATTCTAATGTTCGATTGTAAACATCGTATCAAAGCGGGCCACATCAAACATGCGTTTGACCTGGCCTTGAGGCGCTTTCAATACTAACGTCTTATTCGTTTTGGAAATCTCATCACGGGCCAGTAACAACATCCCAAGACCTGCAGAATCAATGAAGTCCACGGCTGACAGGTCAATCACCTGCTGCGCCGTTTGATCGTTCAGCATAGTGCTAATCATTTCACGAAAGATGTCATGATCGGAAAACGTGATTTTTTCGCTCAAAGTTGCCTGCAAGCTCTCACCACCGTTATTGATTTCATAATGCATAATTTATACTCACCTTGGGATATTTAATCTGTGTCGTATTTTGTTCTTCTCTGCATTTAAGGCACCACCTAAACAAGCAGACCTCACAACGCAGTCTTTTCACACACAGTTATCGTACAAATTAGTTACGGAAACCTTTACCTTGGACACATATTGAACTTTTTTCGCTCATTCCGGCCATTAAGAGAGTCGTAAGCTTTAATCTGTAAAGTCCGTGCATATACCACTTGAATTCCATAAACTTGAATTCCATGAAACGGCTACACAGATAGGACTTTCACGCTATGGCGTCACAGGCCACGCTTTATCACTTTGCACACTCAAACCAGAGTGCACAGGGATTTTTATCTCACCTCAGCGAAAATAATTTCGCACTGCAATCTTTTTCCGACATGTCCTGCCTGTTGGCGGGCATGCAAGATGATGCTGACTTTGACATCCCTGACGCCGTGTTAATTGATGGGACCTATTTGGAAGAACATGCTACCCAAATGTTGGACCATGGCCGCCAACATGACCACTTTAAGAGTCTTCCGCTTATCATTTTCCAGGATGGAAATGTGGCCGATAACCTAGCGCCTTTTATCGCCGCTTTTTCATGCTTTTTTCTGCACCCCCCCTATTCAGAAAAAATGCTCACATCCGTACTCAAGGCCGCTATTAGTGATTATCGCCGTTGGCAAAAACTACGGCGGGATATCGAAACCCGCACCTCCGCAATCGGGCTTATTCAGTCCGGCATCTTTCACCTCAAAACGCATAGCGAAGCACGAAATCTGACAACAATGCTGTCACTGGCTTGCCCCGAACCCGATAGAGTAGCCATCGGCTTGTTAGAATTAATTGCCAATGGCATAGAACATGGCAATTTGGGCATCAGTTTTGATGAAAAAACCCAACTCATGCAATCGGGTGACTGGATGACGGAAATTGACCGCCGTCAGCAAACCATGCCTTATGCGGACCGTCAGGTTGAGGTGATATTCGCCCGAGAAGATAATTTGGTACGGTTCCGCATCACCGATATGGGGGATGGGTTTAACCCCGATAGCTATATGGAAATTGATCCGTCCCGCATGCACTTACCCCATGGTCGCGGCATTGCCATGGCAAAGGCTGCCAGCTTTGATCACGTCACCTATATCGGTAAAGGTAATTGTGTCGAAGCCATCGCTTACGACCCTGAATATCGCGAAACCCTCACAACATCGCCCTAACGCATCTGTTGCAGGATTATCCGAACAACAGGTTATCGCCGTGCCGCATTCGCAATACGCAAACAGGCCCGTGCACATATGGATTCTGCAGGAAGCCCGGTGGTTTTACAGTCTATTTCCGCCCCAATCAAAATATCCATCGCCCGTGACAACTGTGTAGTAGACCATCTATTAACATGGGCCTTGAAAGCAGGCACTTCTTTGAAAAACACAGGGGGGCGCAGCCCTTTTAAGGCCTGTTCTATGGGTGCTCCTTGTGCCATTTCCCCGACAACCAACTGTATGCGTTGTAACCTGCGTGATACAGCACGGAGCACGGCAACGGGGTTCTCCCCGCGCGTAAAGGCCTTAAACAAGGCATCGTCTAACTGCCGCAGATCCCCGCCCGAAGTCGCAATAGCAATTGTTTCCAGAGTCAATGTGCCGCTATCTCCAACACAGGCTTGTGCATCCGCCAAGGTGACGATCTGCGGGTCCCCACCGGGCGGCACCGGACCTTTATACAAGGCCAGCTTCTCCAATTCACTGCGTGAAATCGCCCGATCACTGCCCAGCTGCGTTAGAACCCAGCTCATTGCTTCAGGTTCAATGCGTAAGCCATTTTCTTGCATAACTTCCCGCACCAGACCTTCCAATGCCCGCGCATCATCAAGATAGCACGGCAGCACCACAGCGTTCTTGGCAGTCTCCACCATCTTGCGCAGGCCCGACCGCGGCGGCAGATCTCCGGCAGAAATAACGATGACCCCATCGCCGGGGCTGTCCTCCAGAAAAAGTTTTACAGCTGGCACAATAATGTCTGATGCCGCTTCTATCCGCACTAAACGGCGTCCCCCCATCATCGATATCGCCGCAGCCTCATCAGATAAAATAGACGGGTCTTCTTTTAACTTTGACGGCTCCAGAATCGCGACATTAAACGCATCTTTCAGATCATCAACAATCTGTCGGCCAATCTTTTCCGCCCGTTCACGGACCAAACCCTCATCCGGACCATAAATCAACACTAAACGATAGGCGGGGTCTAATGACGCCAACTGTTGATTAATCTGGTTCGCCTTGAGTTTCATGCGTTAAAGGCCTACATCGTCCTGTAAGTTTATTGTATCAACCGGGTCAGGGCATTTGACTTAAGAACATCCCTAATCGCGTCACGACCTGCCGGGCAACTTCCGCCGCCAGTCTTTTATGTGCATCTTGCTGTGCCGCAAGATTAGCATAATCAGATTGTACAAGATCATAAGTCACTAAAGAACGGCTAGATCCCGTAAACAAGAGTTTATCCGTCTCTATATCGATCAGGTCATAATGGGCCACTAATTTCACATTGACCAATGTGATGGCGTCATCTTCACGGACGCCAAGACCCGTTTCTTCCAGATCATAACGCATTGATAAGCGATAGGCTGTCGGCGCAGCTCCATTACTTTGCAGCTCACGCAGAACCTGACCACGCAAAATTTGTCCCAAACGACTTTTTAAGCCGGCATCGCCAATAATTTCATCGACTTTAATCGCCGCCAGACGGGCCGAAATTACGCCCCGCTGTGTCGATGATGCTGACGTTGCTGATGACGACGTATGCATGGGCTGAAAACCGCACCCTTGCAAGCCCACGGCGGATACGATGACAAACGTGACCGCCATCACGCCCCGTTTCACAAATCCCGCCAGCACCGGCCTACGCTCTCTCATCTTAACCCCATTTACAATACATCGCCTTTTATGTCAGGCCGCAATACCATCAGATCACGATATTAACAATCTTACCCGGCACGACAATCACTTTACGGATTTCCGCACCGTCTATCAGCGATTTAATTTTTGGCAAATTCAGTGCCATGTTTTCAATTTCGTCTTTACCCATATCCACAGGTACATCCAGTGTGTCGCGCAATTTTCCTTTGATTTGCACGGCCATTGTCACGGTATCAGCTGCCAACCATTGTTGCTTCAGTTCAGGCCACGGGCTCTCGGCCGCCAATGTATTATGTCCCAAAGCCACCCATAATTCTTCGGCCAAATGTGGCATCATCGGGCTGACCAACATCACCAATGTCTCTATCGCCTCCCTCAGCGCCCAGCGGTCCCCCGCTGCCGCGGTCTCTTTGAACCCGTTCACCGCATTATTAAATTTATACAGCTGCGCCACGGCGGCATTGAAATGGAAATTTTCGATATCCCGGCTGACGCTTTCGATGCTCTGGTGCGTCATACGGCGCAAATCCGACGATACTGGCGAAAACTCCGTTGGCTCTTCGGCTCCAAGTTCTGCGATATGTTGCAAATTCTGGGTCACGGTCCGCCATAATCGTTGCGTAAAACGCCATGCCCCTTCGATACCATCCACGGTCCATTCCAGGTCACGTTCCGGCGGGCTATCTGATAACATAAACCAGCGGGCCGTATCTGCACCATATTGATCTATGATCGCATCTGGATCGACGACATTCTTTTTCGACTTTGACATTTTCTCGGAACGACCGACCGTGACCGCACCACCTGTTGCAGCAACAATCAACTGTCCTTCTTCATCGTGGGCTAAGGCTTCTGGATTCACCCATTTGCCTTCCCCGTCTTTATAGGTCTCATGACAGACCATTCCCTGGGTAAACAGGCCTGAAAAAGGCTCTTTAATATCCAACAGCCCCACATCCTGCATGGCCCGCGTGAAGAAGCGTGAATATAACAAATGCAGAATCGCATGTTCCACACCCCCCACATACTGGTCCACCGGCAGCCAGTAATCCGCTTCCTCCCGTATAAAAGGCATAGTCGCCTGCGGGCTACAAAAACGGGCAAAATACCAAGAGCTGTCTATAAACGTATCAAAGGTATCTGTCTCACGGGTGGCCGCCTTACCGCAACGCGGACAGGCAACATGCTTCCAGCTAGGATGGCGGTCTAACGGATTGCCCGGTTTATCAAAGGTGACATCATCGGGCAAACGTACGGGCAAATCTTCTTTAGGTACGGGCACCACACCACAATCTTTGCAATGCACCACAGGGATCGGTGCGCCCCAATAACGCTGGCGACTGACCCCCCAATCACGTAGGCGATAATTAACCGTGGCTGTGCCCAGGCCCTTTTCTTCCGCGCGGGCAATAATGGTCGCCTTTGCCTGCTCAACCGGTAATCCATCCAGAAATTCTGAATTGGCTAATTTCCCTGGGCCTGTATAGGCCTCATCCTCCACCGCAAAGGTTGTAGGGTCTTCACCTTCCGGTACAACCACCGCCTGTACAGGCAGCTCATATTTTCGGGCAAAGTCCAAATCGCGCTGGTCATGGGCAGGACAGCCAAAAACCGCCCCCGTGCCATATTCCATCAATACAAAATTGGCCACATAGACCGGGAGCTCCCACCCCTCCACAAAGGGGTGCTGAACTTTCAGCCCCGTATCAAACCCTCTTTTTTCCGCTTTTTCGATGTCTTCTTCGCTGGTCCCCATTTGACGGCATTCTGCAATAAAGTCCTGCAGATCATGGTGTTGTTTTGCAAGGCGTGCCGCCAGCGGGTGATCCGCGGCAATCGCACAGAAGCTCGCGCCGAATAATGTATCTGGTCGGGTCGTATAAACTTCTATATTTTCATCTTGGCCCACCACATCAAAGAAAAGCCGCAAACCTTCAGATCGACCAATCCAGTTTTCTTGCATCAGCCGCACTTTTTCCGGCCATCTGTCCAAACTTTTCAAGCCTGCCAGCAAATCATCCGCAAAATCTGTGATTTTCAGAAACCACTGGCTCAGCAAGCGGCGCTCAACCGGGGCCCCGGAACGCCATCCGCAGCCATCGACAACCTGTTCGTTGGCCAGCACCGTATGATCCACGGGGTCCCAGTTAACCCAGCTTTCCTTACGATAAACCAGCCCCGCCTCCAGAAAGTCCAGAAACATCGCCTGTTCCTGACCGTAATATTCCGGATCGCAGGTCGCAAATTCACGTGACCAGTCAAGCGAAAGCCCCATTTTCTTGAGCTGGCCACGCATATTGTCAATATTCTCGTAGGTCCATTTGGCCGGATGAACCTGATTTTCCATAGCCGCATTTTCTGCTGGCATGCCAAAAGCATCCCACCCCATAGGGTGTAATACGTTATCGCCTTTGGCACGACGATAACGGGCGACCACGTCACCCTGGGTGTAATTACGCACATGGCCCATATGAATGCGCCCGGACGGATAAGGAAACATTTCTAGCACGTAATATTTAGGGCGGTTGACATCCATTTCCGCCTGATAAATTTTCTCTGCGTCCCAAATCGATTGCCATTTTTCTTCTGTGGCTTTGGCATTATAGCGTGTCATCTGCGTTTGCTTTCCGGGTCCTTGTGCGCCCTGCCCTTCTCGGCAGGACCCAATACTTAAACATTCACGTCCTGAAATTTCACTTTAGAAACAGACAAACCGGACATTCCTGCCCGGCTTTCCTGATGGCATTTACCGTCTTTATGCATCTGCCGTCGTTTTGCTTAAATTTTTTACTTAGCCGTCGGTGCATTATTCCGGTGTAAAATACGCGCTTGCTCTAAAATGGCCTGTGCCAGCTTTATATCCGCCCCTGCACGCGGGGGAATATCCCGCCAGCCATCATCCTGTTTTATCTGACGGAAGACATTGACCTTCAACGCATCGGCTCTCAATTGACCATCAATGATATAGACAGTTGCCTTGACCCGCTCATTAGCGACCTTTGGATTGTCCGTCCATTCCGTGATAATCACACCATCCGCTGAATCCGCCTGCGCCAACGGCATAAAGGCCAAAGTCTCAAGGCTCGCTTGCCACAAATACGCATTAACCCCGATCTGGTATATTTCTTCGGATGCCTGTAGGCGCTCTTCCACCGTTGGCGTGCTACTGCCGCAACCGCTTAAACCTAAGACCGTCATGCCTAACATGACAAAGGCACTGATTTTCGCAAAGGCCTTCAAGCCATTCGATGTTACGCTGGTCATTGTGTCGATCATTCGTCTTTATTCCATATGCGTTCTTAAAACCGGCCTTACGACCTCCGTCTTCCCAACCCGCAATATTGCACAGCAATGCTCCGCAGGCCAAGGGCGTTTATAACCGTCAAAGGACACCTGAAACAACTTATTTTACGTTTTCCCCTGCGAACTGACAAATGACAAACCGAATGATCTGCCAGTCCACCCCTTTCAACTTTAGACAAACTCAAGGCCACAAGGCATAAAGATCGTTAAATAATGGGCTGGCCTTTCCGTATACCGCACAATATAGCGAAATAACGAAGCGATACTTTGATTTATACTTGTTTCACAGTATAGTAATTGGCATTGCGTGTTTATGGATTGTCTCTTGTTGGATTTCACGTTAATGAGAGGCGCATAAAAGACGACCTGCTGACTATTTAAATCGTTCACCCGGTTTGTTTCGATATCGAAACAGTTAAGGTGTATCAATAATAAGCATTGAAAAATCAATGCGGAGGAAACAACGTGAAACTGTGGCGACAGGCTATTGCACTGCTCCTGATCTCCGTCTCTGTTGAGGCGGGGGCGGAAAGTGTGATTCGCATGGACAGCCGCACAGACACCGCCTCACCTCGCAGTGTCGATATCGTTATTTCCAAACCCACGGGTGAGAATAAGCAGGATTTTGTCTTTCTGTCCCAACAAACGCCTAAACCCTCAATACCGCCGCGTATTGCGGCCCCCGCCAGTGGCAATTCACTGTTATTTGATGTTGACCCCGTAACCTTTAGCCATGACTTTCCTGTCGTGATGCAGGATGCGCAGCTGTCGCTCATAACCTACCGTCAACGGCATGGGCAAACAAAACGCGGCTTTGAAGTGGGTATTGCCTCCCGCTATGCGCAACGGAATGCGCACCCGCACAAAAGCGTATCCCAGGATTATGCGCCCGTAGGCCCCCATAGCCAGCTCTATAATTTAGGACTGAACATGGGCTATGCTGGCTTTAAAATCGGGGCTTCTTACAGCCGTCAACAGGACCATTTCAAAACAGCATACCAGGGATTTGATCTGGGTTTCGGCTATTACGGCAATAGCTGGTCCACCAATATTCAATTTGCGGAATATCACCGGGAACGTGATCTGCTGTTTAGTTTCGGTGACGCCTTTTACGACCAACTTTATGCTGTCGAAGTAGGTGCAGCCTATTTGCTAGTCCCCGGCGTTACATTCTCCGGTCGGTTTAAATATTACGATTACGACCAAAATAATACCGATGAAAGCGGGCCCGAAGACGTGCATATCTTTATGCTCGGCACCAACGTCAACTTTTAATCTTTTTGTGCACGCACGAGACCGTAAAAACCTATAGAGCGTCACACGCCCTGCCGGGCTCGTCTCACTCTGCGATAGGGTCCCACCCTCTAATAGCCGCAATGCCGGCCAAAGGTCCCTTGAGAGCCTGTAACCGGGCAGCATTGCGTGACGTCATGCCACCAAGGGCATAAACAGGTACAGAACTGATCTGTAACAAATTCCCCATCCGCACAACCCCCAATGTTCGTCCTGCCAAATGCCGTGTTTCGGCGTGACTTTCTGTCGGAAAAACAGGTGATAACAAGGCTGCATCAATACCATGGCGACCTATATTGCGCAATTCGCGCACCGTATGGGCAGAGGCCGTCATCCAGCCACGCGGCCATTGATAGCGTAAACGTGGCATCTGACTATGTTGCCAGCGAGGAACATGAATACCGTCCGCGCCCAATTGACGCGCAAGACCAATATCCCCCGCCACGACAAATCGTAGCCCCATATGTTGACAGACCTGCTGAATATAAATAGCCCAATCAACACGGTCTGGTTTGTCGTAATCACGCAATATAACCGCTGAACCGCGCGGTAGGGACTTCATCACCTGCAAAGGATCTGGGAAGACCGCCGCGTCCGTCATAAAAATAGCCGCAGGCAACGTCAAAAACCCACTTGTGAAATTGAGCTTTGTTGCAATCTCTGCTAGCGTCATTGTCACTCTGTCCTCTCACGTTTCTAGGCAACTGTACCCGTGACACAAAAATTAACAACCATCAAAACCCAAATACAGAGAGCCGAACAAGAGGCCGGGCGCAAAGCCGGCAGCACGACATTGGTTGCCGTTTCCAAAGTGCATAATGCGGACACAATTCGCCCGGTATTAGACGCAGGCCATAAAGTCTTCGGTGAAAACCGCGTTCAGGAAGCCCAACGTAAATGGCCGGCACTAAAAGCTGACTATCCCGATGTCCAGCTGCATCTGATCGGTCCCCTGCAAACAAATAAAGTCAAAGATGCTGTTGCCCTATTCGATGTCATCGAAACACTTGACCGCCCTAAACTGGCCCACGCCCTCGCCCGACAGTTTACCGCCCAAGGCCTGCATCGTCCGTGCTTTATTCAAGTCAATATCGGTGCTGAGCCGCAAAAAAGCGGTATTCTACCAGAACAACTACCGGCCTTTCTGACCCTCTGTCGTGACGAGCTAGCTTTGCCAATTATTGGGCTCATGTGCATCCCCCCCCAGGGACAAGACCCCCGGCCGTATTTCGCGTTATTGCAGAAATTGGCGACTGAAAATGATTTAGGACAACTTTCTATGGGGATGAGCGCAGACTTTCCTGTGGCCATCGCCGAAGGGGCGACCCATATTCGCGTTGGTACTGCCCTCTTTGGACAACGCCCGGCCAAGACCTGAAAAGCACGATAAGGATGTGTATGCTCTGCCCATACCGTGTTCTTGTAAAAGCCAGGCCATGAACTCTACGGCCTAGGCATCGTCCACCACACGGACGGTTAACCACGCATCGGCATTGCAATTCACCAACACTTCCCGCAAATCTGATAGCGACAGGGCAATACAGCCTTCTGTGCCTGAAAAGTCGTTTGGTGCGACATGTAGAAAAATCGCACTGCCCTTTCCCGGTGTGGACGGCGGCTCATTATAACTTAACACCACCACCAAATCATAAAGATGGTCATCACGCCACATTACTTCATGATGGCCATCATAGGGCCGCGCAATTCGTTGATTATACAACGGATCGTCTGGATCATCACACCAGCCCCATTCAGGCCGCAGCGGAAATGTTGGTAAGGACAACTTTTTAAGATCCAATATTCGATCCGGCCGATAATAAACGGTCCGCAGTGCAAACCGCCCAAGAGGTGTTTTATGGTCGCCCTCAATTTTATCACTGGTCACGCCCCCCCTACCAACAACACAAGGGTACGATTTCTCACCGCAATATAATCTTGCCTGATTGCTCGTGACGTCCGCGACCATAACAGTCATTTCAGTCTTTATTGACGACGTAAGCTGGTCATCTGCCTTCATGACGTCACTCGTTTCAGCTTATAAAAGATGGCCGCTGCGCTTTTTCTTGGTCTGCAAATAGTGTGCATTATGGGTATTGGACGGGAATTTATGGCTCCTCCGTCCCCGCACCTTAATACCGCAGGCCTCAAGACCTACTACCTTGCGAGGATTATTTGTCATCAATTCCACTTCCTGGAAGCCCAATAGCTTCAACATTTCTGCGGCGGGTTCAAAAATACGTTCATCATCCTGAAAACCAAGACGTTCATTTGAATCCACTGTATCAAAACCTTGCGCCTGCAGGTGATAGGCCCGCAGCTTATTAATTAAGCCAATGCCCCGACCTTCTTGCGCCAGATATAACAACACCCCTTGGCCATGACGGCTCATTTCCGCAATAGCACCGCGTAACTGTTCCCCACAATCACACTTTAACGACCCCAGCAGATCTCCGGTAAAACATTCAGAATGAATACGAGTCAGTACGGGTTCGTGGCGATTGGGGGCGCCGATGATCACTGCGAAATGTTCCGTCCCGCCATCTTCGGGACGAAACGCAACCAATTGCGCCTGTGGTGCATCTTCTAAAGGCACCGGCGCAGATGTCACAATCTTCATTGATAAAGCATCATGATAGAGGTGCTCTTCAATTGCCGTCGTCTTTACCGCCAGCAATCCATGTGCCGCCGCCCAGACCGGCGCATCATTACCTTCGGCCGCGATACCGGCTAACGCTAGGGGGCCGGAAAATACCGCGGCAGGCAGCACGCGCGCATGCTTACAAAGTAAAATTCCTGCCATATGGACGGCCCCCGCCGGCCGGTCAGACACCTTGAACGGGCCTAACATCGGTTTATCCAGATCATCCGCCGGGTCTGCCATCGCCTGAATAACGCCAGCCGACATATGTGACGCAATATGTACCAGTGCCACGGTCTTTTCCCGCGGCAATACCTTTAACACATTCGCCCGGTTGTAGGTCAGGCCCACAACCGCTTTTTCCACACTGCTCTGATGGAGCATTTCAATACGCTCATCCGTGATAAATTCCGCTGCCAACACCAATATTGCCTGCGTTTCATCATAGATCACAACAGGCAAGCCGCGTCGCAGATCTGCTGCCGCCCGGTCGACATTAATCAATTCCCGATTAAAATCAGGCAGCACGGTTTGCGTATTGTCAGGTTTCTTATCACGTTCTGTCATAATGGAATGCTTAGTCTTTTGGCCGGAACACGACATAGTATTGAATATAATGAGCTTTTATTATGTAATGCAGCTATATATGTGTCGAGTGTCAATTGCAAATGTAATAATATAACATTAAGGCCGAGGCAAAGGAGCATATAATGCGGAGCTATCATATTCTCTTGGTTGACGATGATAACGCCTTGCGCCAAACATTGGCTGACCAGCTCAACCTGCATGAAGAATTCACCACAATGCAGGCCGAAGATGGGGCCAATGCCATCGCCACGGCAAAAAAATATGATTTCGACCTGATTTTACTGGATATTGGCCTGCCGGACCTTGATGGTCGCGAAGTCTGCCGCATGTTACGCCGCGCTAATATAAATATTCCCATCCTTATGCTCACGGCCAATGACTCAGAAGCGGATACGATCTTGGGCTTGGATGCCGGTGCCAATGATTATGTGACCAAACCCTTTAATTTCGGGGTTCTGCTCGCCCGTATGCGCGCCCATTTACGTCAATATGCACAATCTGAAGATGCGTCCTTTATGCTAGGGCCCTATATCTTCAAACCAGCAGAAAAAATCTTGTATACGCGCGATGAAGGACAAAAAATTCGCCTCACGGAAAAAGAAACTGCTATTCTTAAATTTCTTATCAAAGCTGGCGGCGCGCCTGTTGGACGGGATATTCTTCTCCATGATGTCTGGGGTTATAACGATACCGTAACAACCCATACTTTAGAGACACACATATACCGGTTACGGCAGAAAATAGAGCAAGATCCCTCAAACGCGCAATTGTTGTTAACAGATGCTGGCGGCTACCGTCTGGCCGGGCTTGATTAATATCCGATAAGAAATCTATCCTTAAACCATAACCGCATACAAACACACTGCTCTTTTATCAGGTAAAATCACAACTCTAATGTTGTGACCACCGGGGCATGGTCCGATGGCTTTTCCCAACTACGGGCAGGCAGAAAAACATCCATATCCACCAAAGATGATTTTAATGACGGACTGACCCACACATGATCCAGCCTTCGCCCACGGTTAGCCGCCTGCCAATCGCGGGCGCGATAGCTCCACCAACTAAATAGAGGCTCAGTTGCCGGTACAAAATGGCGCATGACATCTACCCAGTCATGGGCCTGCAGAATTTCGTCCAATTTATCCGTTTCTACGGGGGTATGGGTAATCACTTTTCGTAATTGTTTGTGGGACCACACATCTTCCGGCAATGGTGCCACGTTTAAATCACCCACTAATATTGTTTTGCTATCCTGTGCCAATCCCGCTGACCAATGCAGCATTTCCTCCAGAAATTGCATTTTATGGGCAAATTTATCATTTAGATCCACATCCGGCACTTCACCGCCAGCCGGTACATAAAAATTATGTAATGCCACATCACCGGCAAACACAACACTGATATGACGGGCATCACCCTTGTCACACCAATTAATCCGCTCCGTTGTGGTAAATGGTAGGCGGGATAATATTGCAACACCATGATAGCCTTTCTGTCCGGCAATTGCCCGGTGGCTATATCCACGCTGTTCAAACCATCCATGTGGAAACATATAATCCTGAATTTTTGTTTCCTGAAGGCACAAAATATCCGGTGAGTGTTCCGCTATCACCCGGTCCACGTGTTCGATACGGGCCCGTATCGAATTCACATTCCAGCTCACCAACCGCCGCACTGGCATTAAACGGACCGCCCTGCAGACAGCTTCACCGCCGTTCCCGAGGCCACGATCATCAGCATACCGTTCTTATTCCCCCCGGACATTTCATGATAATCCAGATCTATGGCAATAACGGCGTCTGCCCCCAAACTCGCCGCTTCATTGCGTAATTCCTGCAATGCGGTTTTGCGTGCATCCCGCAACACATCCTGTGTTGACCCACTCCGGCCACCGAGAATATCTCGTACCGAATTGAAGAAATCCCGGATGATATTCATACCGAATACACATTCCGCCGTGATAACTTCTATTTCTCTCTCTATTTCGCGGCCTGCCACGACATAAGACGTTGTCAGGATAACTTCATCTGCCACACTCATCTCTTTCCCTTACACTTTAAAAAATATTCAGGCTATTACCGGAAATGGCAATCGGCCATTGGCCAGTTTCATAAATCTGGAATTTACGCGCAAGGGGATGCGCCTCATCTTCCCCCGCAGCCAAAGCCATCGCCACCTGATAGCAACATTGGATAGCAGACCCCGCCGCCGCGTTGATTAATGCCTCATCTTCAATGCCCCACCGCCGCGCAGCATCCCAGGCCGCATCGCCGATAATTTCTCCGGCCTTTTGTTGCACATAAGACATCACCATGGACAAGAGATCCTCTTCAACAAACTCCAATGCCGTGGCGGTCACACCTGCAAAAAGCTGCTCTTCCGCTTCCCACGCCGGATTATTAAAATCATTGGCTTCCAGCACAGACGCCGCCTCGGCCCAATCTTCGACCTCTGCGGGCCACACGTCAGGAAAACCCAGTAAGTCCGTATACAGGCGCGCCTTCGATACAACCTCTTCATCCAATGGCTCCCCCAGGTAACGAAACCATGGCGTTCGTTCGATTAATCGTAAAAAACCACTGATACCTTGCAGGCTCGGGTAATCTTCCAGCGATATGTCCATATCCGCCATGTCATCATTGGCACTGGATTTTGTTATGGAGGGGCTCTCTTGTGCGACTTTAATAATATCTGACGTCATGACGGCATCCTAACCATTCTTTTCTCGTGCACCGCCGCCAATCAGCGGCGCACAAACATAACAAAGGTCAGGTTAAGATGTAAGACTTCGCCATAGGGGAAAAATACAAAAAGGCGCCCGGCTATGGGCTGGCTAACCGGACGCCCCTACGTATTGCTACGTAGCGCAAGGGGTAAGGGGGGGTAACCCCTTGCATACGATCAGGCCAACCGAACAGTTTGGGGAAGAATTATCCAGTGATAATCTCCTGATCGCCTCTTACAAGTAATTTCATTTTTTCATATTTCAAGGGGTGAAGGGCCTGCAACGCCGCACCAGATAACTTTAAAATCGCCGTGGACCATGCTTCACATTCATGCCTGGTCGTGGGTCTTCAAAGTCAAATCTGGCTTTGTCAACATCCCCGTCATACACAGGATTCATAATCGTCACTCGCGTTTGCAACCCCTGTGCATCAATGACTTCCCAGGCGCGTAAATTCAATGCGCCTTGTTCAAACACCAATGTAATTGACCCCTGTTCCTCACGTTGCGGGTCAACCACCGACACTTTTACATAGCCGTGTTCGCGCACAATAGGCCCAATCCGTAACCCTTCTGTCAGGGAAATATTTTGCGCGACCAGGACCCAGAGAGGCGTGTCTTTAATAGGCCAGCGCGTGACCTGTGAGACATCATAATCGACAAAGGTCAACATATGGCCATCGCTGACCACTAATAGCGGCTCGCCGGTTGTATATTCAAACCGAATTTTGCCGGGACGTTTAAGGACAAACTTTCCCTCACTAATACGGCCATCCGGCCCTAATTGTAGAAAGTCCCCGCTCAGGCTCTGAAAACTGTTCAGTTTTACTTCTACCCGACGGATAATATCATCCGGATCCTGAAAAGTCGTGGCGGCGGCAGACAAAGAAACCGTGGAATCTGCTGCAACGACCGTGGTTATCGGCGACATTGGCAGCATACAAAACGCTGAAAAGACAATATAAATCAGCAGTCTATTTATTTTTGTTAATTGGATCATAACACGTCTTTCTTACACTCCCCACCGTGCCATGCCGTCTGAAATTCGACACAAGCATATAGTTCTTTCAAGACCCTTTATATCAAGAAAATACGTTATAATCTGGGCGGCAATTAGAAATTATTCTCACCACCACTATGGTCCCCCACCAGAACATCTCGCTTGCCGGCGTGATTTGCTGTACTCACCACGCCTTCGCGCTCCATGCGTTCAATGATATTTGCGGCCCGATTATACCCGATTTGCAACTGCCGCTGGATATAGCTAGTCGATGCCTTCCGGTCACGCGCCACAATCGCCACTGCCCTGTCATACATTTCATCACCGGATGACTTATCCCCCCCCGATAATGAAGAATGTTCCAAAAACGTACTGTCAAACCCGTCTTCCGGTTCTTCCGTCACGTCCTCCAAATAGTCAGGCTGGCCATTCTTTTTCAGCTCGGCCACGACCTCTTCCACATTTTCATCACTGACAAAGGGCGCATGCACCCGGGTAATGCGCCCGCCGCCTGCCATATATAACATATCCCCTTTGCCCAATAATTGCTCTGCGCCCTGTTCGCCCAATATTGTGCGACTGTCAATTTTAGACGTCACCTGGAAACTCATACGGGTCGGAAAGTTCGCCTTAATCGTCCCGGTAATCACATCAACAGACGGACGTTGTGTAGCCATAATCAGATGCAACCCCGCCGCACGTGCCATTTGCGCCAACCGCTGCACCAAGGCTTCGATATCCTTACCCGCCACCAGCATAAGGTCCGCCATCTCATCGACAATAATCACGATCATGGGAAGCGGCTTTAGATCCAGTCTTTCTTCTTCGTAAAGGGGTTCTCCGGTCTCTTTATCAAAGCCCACCTGCACCTTGCGCGTTAACGGCTCCCCTTTTTTTTGTGCCTGCTCCACCCGTTTGTTGTAAGCCGTGATATTCCGCACCCCCAGTTTCGACATTTTGCTATAGCGGTCTTCCATTTCCCGCACCGCCCATTTCAACGCAACAACCGCTTTCTTCGGGTCCGTTACCACCGGTGTCAATAAATGCGGAATACCGTCATAAACCGATAATTCCAACATTTTTGGATCCACCATGATGAAACGGCATTGCGCCGGGCTCAAACGATAGACAAGGGATAATATCATCGTATTAATAGCAACCGATTTACCTGACCCGGTTGTCCCCGCCACCAGTAAATGGGGCATCGTTGCCAGATCTGCATAGACCGGTTGCCCGCCAATATCTTTTCCTAAGGCCAAGGCGAGCTTGTTGTTGGTATTTTCATATTCCGGTGTCGATAACACCTCACGCAGAGCAACCATTTCCCGTTTGCTATTCGGCAATTCAATCCCGATGGCATTCCGCCCCGGCACAACCGCCACACGTGCAGAAACCGCGCTCATGGACCGGGCAATATCATCCGCCAAACCAATTACCCGCGATGACTTTGTCCCCGGGGCAGGCTCTAATTCATACAAAGTGACCACAGGCCCCGGTCTGACCTGAACAATGTCACCCTGCACCCCGAAATCATCCAAAACAGATTCGAGCATTCGGGCATTTTGCTCCAGGGCATCTTCAGTGATCCGGCCTTGTTTATCTGTCTTTTCTGGCTTGGCCAGTAATCCCAGCGGCGGTAATTTATATTCTCCATCGATCCCCATATCTAACAACGGCTGACGTTCGCGTTCTTCCCGTCGGGACGCCTTGACCTTTGCGTTGGCCTCGACAACCCGTGACGATTTTTTATTTTTACGACCTGTCGCCGGCCGCGCCGTACGGGGGGGGGAAAGACGATCTTCCTTACGGGCCCGTAATTTGCCTAACAACGGTTCTTTCTTTGCACCCGCAGACGGGGCGGGGGTGGCAACAGGGGCCTTCGCCTTCTCATCCTTGTTGGGATGAATAATCTTCATATACAGAAAAACAGCCGCGCCTGACACGCCCTGCCAGATTTTCCGGCAGCACCAGAGAATGCCCTTCCCGATTATCTGCCATTCCACACGGCTAAGGCCCAGAATGTGAACCATCAAAAATAACGTCATCACCGCGAATAACGGTGCTATGGCCCAGGGATAAAACCCAAGGCCCCAGTCTACCAGTAACGATTTCAGATTGGCCAGCAGAGTCAGGCCCAAATAACCGCCCAGTCCCGATTCCACCGGCCAGATCGCCGGTGATGGCAGATGTGCAGCAAAAATCACCGCCGTTGTGACCGCTAACGGCAAACAAACCACATGACGCCATATCCATGGCAAACCCTGATGGCTGAAAATACGCCACCCCCAGCTTGCCAAAGGCAACACCAGAACCGCACTGGCCGCCCCCAGGGTTTGCAATAAAAGGTCAGCCGCATATGCCCCTGATAGACCCAGCCAATTTACCGGGGTCACGGTCGTTGCGTGCTGCCAACTGGGGTCATTCTGGTTATAGCTGAGCAGAGACAGTACCGTCGCCACAAACAACGCCCAAAAGACTAACCCCACCGCCTCAACTGTGCGCTTCTTCAAAAAGCTTTGCACGGCTTCCGGCAGAAATGTTGTTTTATGTCTTTTTTGCAACGCATTGCGTCGGCCTGGCACAGCGTTCTCCCTCATGACTGACCTATTGCGTATGGCTATCGCCTGTCTCGTTCATTCTTATAACCACATTCTAGGCCACAGCTTATGGCAATTATATGGTCCTGATCAATTTTTACAGAATATCTGCCATCTTCTCAAGAGCCGGGGCCAGCACCGGGGCCGAATGGACCAGGGCCACACGGATATAAGCGTCTCCCGGGTTAATCCCCTTTGCATCGGGTCTGGCCAAATAAGCCCCCGGCAACACTTTAATCCCTGCCCTGTGCCATAACTGCCGACAGGCCTCCTCTCCGTCCCCCACATTTAGCCAGAGGCAAAAACCCCCAGCAGGCCGATAAAACCCAAAACGCCCGCCCAAATACTGTTCCGCAAGATCAAATTTTTGTTGATATAAGGCACGGCTGGCCGTCACATGACCCTCATCCGCCCATGCCGCAGCCGAAGCCGCATAAACAGGCTTTGGCAAAGGGGCCCCGCCATAACTACGCAGCCTCTGGAAGGCCGCAATCAATTTCGGGTCACCCGCAACAAAGCCAGACCGCAGTCCCGCCAGATTTGATCGTTTTGACAGCGAATTAAAAACCACCACATTCGCAAAAGGATCTGCGGAATCGGCCGCTCCCTCCTCTACCAGGGCCAAACAGGCCTGCAACATACCAACGGGGGGGTGTTTATCATATATTTCTGAATAACATTCATCGCCCACCAGCACAAAGTCATACTGCCGCGCCAATAAAATGGACTGCTTTAGATAAGCCATATCCGCGCAAGTCCCTTGCGGATTAGCCGGGGAGCAAATAAAGGCCATGGCCGCCGCGGCCAGCACCTCTTTAGGCAAAGCCTGAAAGTCAGGCTGAAAATTATTTTCTTTCGGCGAATTCACATAAACAGGCTGCCCGCCTGCCATCGTCGCCGCCCCGGCATAGGGCTGGTACAATGGATTTGGTAAGAGAGCCAGTGGTCGCGTGCTCGCCGCCCCCTCAATCACGACCAACCCTAATGAAAAAAGGCCTTCGCGACTGCCGCAAAGGGGCAGAATATGGCCCTCATCCATCATATCCGCCGGGATACTATATCGTCGCCCTAACCACCCTAACACGGCCTCTTGCCATTCTGCAGTACCGTTAATTGGCGGATAATCACTATATTGCTGCATGTCGCGCACAAGGATCTCACCGATAAAGTCCGGTACCGGGTGTTGTGGCTCACCAATAGACAGATTTTGTGCCGCCGGGCCTATGGCGGGGGTGATGTCTTCTAATAACGCCCGCATCCGCGGAAACGGATAGTCAGGCAATTCATGTAAGCGAGAGTTCGTCAATGACATACTGGCATATTATCCACTCATAAAGGTATATCTTACCTCTTCGAAAGACCGCGTAACATGTTCGGCATCCCGATAAATTGTGTGCCACTCTACCCTTGGCCTTATCAATCAGGCAAATAAAAAGGGACGGCAAACCGTCCCTTTTTTCATCACATACAGAAAATATTAGCGCGCTGAACGGCCAAGATCTTCTTCCGGATAGGCCGAAATTTTATGAATAGCCAGATCCGCACCGATATATTCTTCTTCTGCATCCAGACGGATACCGCTGGTCGCTTTAAGGACGCCATACACCACAAAGCCCATGACACCACCAATCGCAACCCCGACAAAGGAACCGACAAGCTGGGACATAAATGTGACCCCGCCCAGTCCCCATAAGGCTTCCTGGCCGAAAATACCGCACGCAATGCCACCCCATAGGCCACATAAACCGTGCAGAGGCCAGACGCCGAGGACGTCATCAATCTTCCATTTGTTTTGGCAGATCGTAAACAGATAAACAAATAATGCACCCGCGACCGCCCCCGTAGCCAATGCACCAAGGGGATGCATCAAATCAGACCCGGCACATACGGCGACCAGCCCTGCCAAAGCCCCATTGTGAATGAAACCGGGGTCGTTACGACCGGCAAACAAGGCCGCCAGCAAACCACCCGCCATCGCCAATAACGAATTGACCGCGACAAGACCACTGGCCCCTTCCACAGATTGCGCACTCATGACATTAAATCCAAACCAGCCAATGCATAGAATCCACGACCCCAATGCAAGGAAAGGAATACTAGACGGCGGAATACCTAGAACAGCCCCATCTTTACTATAGCGGCCACGGCGTGCGCCTAACAGAATAACTGCACCTAAAGCTAACCAACCGCCCATGCCATGCACGACGATCGAGCCTGCAAAATCATGAAATTCCGCGCCGAACGTATCGCTCATAAATGTCTGAAAACCAAAATTGCCGTTCCAGACCATACCTTCGAAAAACGGATAGATCAGGCCCACCAGCACTGCCGTCGCCATCACCTGCGGCCAGAAACGGGCCCGTTCGGCAATGCCGCCGGAAATAATCGCCGGAATGGCGGCGGCAAAGGTCAATAAGAAGAAAAACTTAACCAGGTCATAGCCATTCGGGGCGAAAACCGGGGCCCCGCCATCGACGGCACCCCCGACCAGAACAGATGCATCCATGAGGAAATTCACGCCGTATGCAACGCCGTAACCCACAAAGAAATACATAATTGTTGAAACACCGAAATCGGCCAGAATTTTTACCAGCGCATTTACCTGGCTTTTCCGGCGGACTGTCCCTACCTCTAAAAAGGCAAAGCCTGAATGCATTGCAAAAACCAGAATTGCCCCAATTAGGACAAAAAAGACATCTGCTCCCGTTTGAAAACTATCCATTGTTTTCATTCCCTCATCGTCATTGACATGGTCATATTACAACTGCCCGCTCACCGGGTCTGCGTTGCTGTGGCGGCTCTGACAAAACAAGATTCGTGCCAGACAGTGATTTATGCCTTCTGAAGTAAGCATTTTACCAACCAAGCCTATATCTGGCCCCAAAACAGGCTTGCTGGCCAAAAAACAGCCCGCCAAATAGGCGGGCTGTGCGGCTGTTCAAAAAATAGGCATTTAATGCATAAATATTGCCCAGGTGATCAAAAAATAACCACCTGGGCAATATTGTTATTTTGGAAAAGGCGGGCACCCCTGAGGGACTGGGGTGCCCGCTAGTCTGGAAGAAAGCCGCCACTTCAATGACCACGTCACGCTTTCTTCCTCGTTAGCGCACGGGAACGCTGTTAGAGTTTTTGCGAACCGTGACCGAATTCAGGATATGCTTCCATACCCAGTTCGGACAGGTCACCGCCTTTTTCTTCTTCTTCCTCGCTGATACGAATGCCCACTGTAACTTTCAGGATCATCCAGGCGATGAAGCTTAAGACAACAACAAAGGCACCAATTGAGGCAACACCGATAAACTGTGTCACAAAGCTTGTGCCGTCATTTGTCAACGGTACAGCCATTGTGCCCCAGATACCGCACACCAGGTGTACAGAGATGGCACCGACAACATCATCAATTTTCAGTTTGTCGAAGAACGGTACGGCAAACACAACCAGCACACCACCGATCGCACCGATGATAATTGCTTCACCGATCGTAGGCGTCAAAGGCTCAGCCGTAATAGACACCAGACCAGCCAGGGCACCGTTCAGGGCCATTGTCAGGTCGACTTTCTTGTAGATCAGTTTTGTCGCGGCGATAGCTGCAACAACACCACCGGCTGCCGCCATATTTGTATTGGCAAAGATCTGTGAAACAGCAACCGCATCGATTGCAGAACCCAGTGCCAACTGTGACGCGCCGTTAAAGCCGAACCAACCCAACCACAGGATGAAAGTCCCTAATGTAGCGAGAGGCATAGATGAACCCGGAATTGGGCGTACGGAACCGTCAGCGGCATATTTACCTTTACGGGCACCCAGCAGAACCGCACCTACTAAAGCAGCCCAGCCACCTGTAGAGTGAACAATTGTAGAACCGGCAAAATCAGAAAAGCCCATTTCGCTTAACCAGCCGCCGCCCCACTGCCATGCGCCTTGAATTGGGTAAATCAGACCCGTCAGGACAATAACAAACAGGAAGAAGGGGAACAATTTAATACGTTCCGCAACTGTACCGGATACGATAGAGGCCGCTGTTGCAACAAAGACCATCTGGAAGAACCAGTCAGAAGCTGATGCATAACCGCCTTCAACGTCAATCGCGTCTTGTGCTGCTGTCTCACCAGGTCCCCACAATGTGAAAGACCCGATCCAGCCAGCGTCAACGCCGTCATACATCAGGTTATAACCCACAAGGTAATACAGAATACCAGCAATGGAATAGAGGCCGATATTTTTCAGACACATCGTTGATACGTTTTTCGTACGGACAAGGCCTGCTTCCAGCATACAGAAACCTGCTGCCATCCACATCACCATGAACCCACCGATCAGGAACAACAGTGTATTGAATATATATTGTGTTTCGCTAGAGACCTCAGCAAAAGCCGGGGTCGACGCCCCCAGCGCAAGTGCCGTACCGCCAAGCAGCAGACCGCCGGGTTTTGCAATTTTATTTAACATCGTTTTCATTTTCCTTAACCCTTTCTTACAACGCTTCTGCGCCAGCTTCACCAGTACGAATACGCACGGCCTGCTGAACATCCAGTACAAAGATTTTCCCATCACCGATTTGTCCGGTATGGGCGGCACTTTGTATTGCTTCAACAGCTTTATCCACAACAGAGTCCTCTGTTGCGAGTTCGATTTTTACCTTTGGCAGGAAATGCACTTCATACTCTGCACCGCGATAAATCTCGGTCTGGCCTTTCTGTCGACCAAAGCCTTTGACTTCTGATACGGTAACCCCCTGCACACCAATGGCAGTTAAGGCTTCCCGAACGGCTTCAAGCTTGAATGGCTTAATTACGGCCGTAATCATTTTCATGGGACTGTCCCTCCGTCAATTAAGTTACGGATGCCCGCCAGAGCGGCAGGCGATCTCCGACCCATAAGACATCAAGAACCGTGCCAGACTCCCAAAATACTCCTTAACCTATTGTTAATACTTGCCTAAATAACATTCAGATGGTTATTTGCAGCTACCTTAATCACGCCATATTGTTGATTAAAAAATGTGCATAAATAAAAATTGTCTATTTTTTATGCACAAAAACGAGTCATTTTTAAGCAGGCAGGCCCATATGCCATATCTTAATTAGGTGCTACACATTTCCCCGCCGAACACTATATTATGGATTATGATGAAAGGCGGTCGTCCTCTCCAAATTGCGGCAGAAAATGACAAAGACACAAAACAGCATATCCGATTGCACACTTTTAATATCAGGGGCCGGCATGGCGGGCATGACGCTGGCTTATACCATGGCCCAAGCCGGCCTAGATGTGGTCCTGGTCGACCAGACAGCCATTGCCGATACGCTTGACGATGGCTTTGATGGCCGCTCTTCAGCCATTGCCTATGCGCCGTATAAAATGTATCAGGCTCTGGGCCTCTGGGATCGTTACTTTGCCAGTACCGCCCAACCCATTAAGGAAATTCGCATTACCGATGGGCACTCGCCGCTGTTTCTGCATTTTGACCAACACGATGTCGGAGACGGCCCCATGGGGTATATGCTGGAAAACCGGCATATTCGCCGCGGCCTTTATGAGGCCTTAACCACAGAAGACGACATCAAAGATAAAGTCAGAATTCTGGCCCCGCTGCATATTACAGACTTAAAGATAGACGGCGGCTATCACCGGGCAACGTTGTCTGATGGTCGGGCCATACGCGCGCGCCTTATTGTCAGTGCAGAGGGGCGCCGCTCCAGTCTCCGCAATTTACAAAATATCCGTCTGCATCAATGGGATTATAAACAAACCGCGATTGTCACCACCGTCAAACACCAAAAATCCCACCATGGCATTGCCTATGAAAGATTTTATCCTGGCGGCCCCTTTGCCATCCTGCCCTTAAAGGGGCCCTATGCCTCCATTGTTTGGACGGAACCCACCGACCTTGCCGCAACGATTATGGGACTATCTGAAAAAGCCTTTAATGCGGAACTGAAAAAGAAATTCGGCGATTTTCTGGGACCTGTAAAATCACTGGAAAAACGATGGTCATATCCCCTAAGCCTGCAATTGGCAGAAACATACGTAGATGAACGGTTTTGTCTCATTGCGGATGCGGCGCACGGCATACACCCCATTGCAGGGCAGGGTCTTAATCTCGGCTTGCGGGACATTGCGGCATTGGCCGAAGTGCTTATTGACTGTCATCGGCGCGGGGGAGACATCGGCAATGCTGCTGTTTTATCGGAATATGCCCGTTGGCGGCGCATGGACAATCACCTCATGAGCCTGATTACAGATGCGCTCACCCGTCTATTTTCCAATGATGTTGTCCCTGTCCGGCTGGCGCGACAGTGGGGGCTGGGCCTTGTCGAAAAAATTCCCGGCCTAAAGCGGTTTTTTATTCATCATGCCCGTGGGACGGTCGGGACTTTGCCACGCCTGCTTGACGGGAAGCCCCTCTAAAGTACCACACTTGTCCGCTATGGCCAGAGGCCACAAATCCGGTAGATTCATGACCGCCCCGCAAACATCAGCGCCTGAAGGCGTTACTTAGAACGCAAAATCGCGGCTTAATCCTTTTTCTTCCAGTGCCGCCAAATAATCGGGCCAAATGCTGTCATAGCTGAGAGCCAAACGCTGTAGATTTTCCCACGTATAAAACCCGGTATCGTGACCATCGCTGAAGATAATCTGAATAGCATAATTGCCAACAGGTTTTATGTCTGTAATCGTCACCATAGACTTGCCGCCCACAGTGACTTTTTCTTCTGCCCCATGACCCTGCACTTCCGCGCTGGGGCTTTCCACACGTAAATATTCTGCGGGATATTCAAAAATCAGCCCGCTTTTAAAGGTCACGGTTAAATTCTTCTTATCTTTCGACAAACGAATTTCTAACGGCGTTGGGTTTTTCGTTTCAAGTAGCATTAGTCTTTACCTTCCTGATCTTCCAAAGACCGCGCCTCTTCCACCAACATAATTGGAATACCGTCACGTATTGGGAACGCTAAACGCGCCTTATCGCTAATCAACTCCTGGGCGGCGGCATCATAGCGTAAAGTGGTTTTCGTCACCGGGCAGGCCAAAATGTCCAGCAAGCGCGCATCAATAGGTGTCACTGACGTTTCACGTCCTGCGTCTTGTTCTTTATCTGTCATGTTCTTTATCCTCTCGGGAATAACTCTCCATAGCGGGACTTTTATTTTCTCTAGTGAACAGGGGGCGTTGTCTGGTCATGATAATGCTGTCCCGCAATCGTCAGTTCCATAATTTTCATCAATAGGGAAAAGCGTTCTTCCAGAACCGGCGCCTCTATAACCATTTGCTTTTCCGCCGGGGAAAGCGGACTGACCATGGCCACCACATTCAATAATTCTTCATCACCCGCATCGTCCAGCCCTTTCCAGTCTGCCCGCAGCCCGCTTTGTTCCAGAAAAACCTCTAACACGGACATTAACCGGGAACGGTCAAGCCGTTTATCGTCGTGTCCCCCCATACAATCACCAGAAAAACGACTATAATCAACCTCGGCCAGCCTGAAGGAGGTATCAACTGTCACCTCTTTGACCACATCAAATCGCGATAATCCTGTCAGCACGATCAACACACTATTATCCGGTCCCTGCGCCTGCTCTGTAATCATCCCAACGCAACCCGTCTTATATAATGGCCGCCCCCTTGTCGCGGTACCCAGGTTATCATCGCCTTCCGTTGCTTCTATTGGGGAGACATGTGGCTGGATCATACCGATTACGCCTTGATGCGCCCGTGCATAGTCCAGCATCTCCAGATAGCGCGGCTCAAAAATATTTAACGGCATCGTGCCCCGCGGCAACAGGAGTGCCCCCGTCAATGGAAAGAGCGGTAATGTCTGTGGCAATTGCCCCATAAAGACATCATTAAGTGTGGCCATCGGTCTTTCACAATCCTTAAAGTCTTGCGGTGTCTAGGAAAATAACATGCTCGAAAGTTGACGCCGGGCAGATACCGTAAACGGATCCATTGGACCGGCCACCTCAAAGAACTGTAATAACTGTTTGCGGGCCTTGTCGTCTTCCCAACTGCGATCACGTCGTATGATTTCCAATAAATGGGTTGCGGCCTCTTCGCGCTGGTCCCCCGCCCACAGTACCAAAGCTAACTCAAATCGTGTTGCATGGTCATCTGCATCACGGGCCAGTTTTTCCAACATAGGCCCCGTCTCTCCCAACTGGCTGGCTTGTGTAGCCAGGTCCAGTGCAGCTTTCGCCCCGACTATTTCTGTGTGTTTGGCATGTTCTTCTGTAACGGCGTCCAGGATCTGCGCTGCCTGCTCAAGCTCGCCTAACTTAATAAAGCAATGAGCAACCCCCGCCATGGCGACCGCATTTTCTGCGCCTGACTGCACGACTTGGGCAAAGATTTGCAAGGCCTGTTGATATTCCCCCGCCTCAAATAATGTTTCTGCCTGTTCCAGTGCCGCAGAGATGGCCAGCCCCCCTTCGTCAGGTCCCGCAAGTTTGTCAATAAACGCCTGTAATTCAGTCTCGCTTATAGAACCGGTAAAACCGTCCACGGGTCGACCATCCACAAACGCAATAACCGTAGGTACGGAACGAACCTGCATTTGCGTCGCAAGCTGCTGATTCTCATCAACATTTATCTTCACAAGACAGACCCGTCCCGCCGCTTCAGTCACGACTTTCTCAAGAAGAGGCACCAATGTTTTACAGGGCTCACACCACGTTGCCCAAAAATCAACAAGCACCGGCATCGTTTTCGACCGCTCGATGACATCTGCCATAAATGTTTCTATGGACCCATCCTTGACCATAGGCAATTGTCCGCCCGCGCCGGCCATATCTGGTGATGGCGCAGGGTTACCTCCCTGCCCGACAATACCTATCTCATCCATTAAACTATTGTCCTCATATTCTAAATCGCGTTACTTAAACTTTATTATTCAGCCTGTAGCGGTGCAGATAACACACAAATATTTTTCGGCCCTGCAGTCTGTTATGTAATGTGGGGATGACAGCCTTAAAGTCAAAGTATTTCCCTCGTCATTTTTATACAATAGCACAAAGGCCCAATATGATTGACGTCGAAGATGTCTAAACAACAAACAGAAAACAGGATTTTATCATCTCTGCCATTTTTTAAAAAATTACACTTGCATTGCCACATGTTTTAGCTAATATCCGCCGCAGCCATAACAGATGGCCTACCCTAGGATGCGGGCGTAGCTCAGGGGTAGAGCACAACCTTGCCAAGGTTGGGGTCGTGAGTTCGAATCTCATCGCCCGCTCCAA
>MDSW01013916.1_pt1 | contig 85337 bp, 69 predicted proteins | sample 811171 | NCBI WGS metagenome assembly MDSW01 (sample SAMN05326641, study PRJNA326480) | marine metagenome | isolation source: seawater | place: Atlantic Ocean: North West | collected 2012
ATGGGTGCCTAAAAGAGTGAGCATACATAATCAACTATCTGTGGTTGGTATTTTCGGGGATTAATTCAAGTGTTGCCTTCCAGAGGGCCTATTGACTCCCTACGGGAGTCGGGTGCTATACATGGTCTCCGATGCAGTCGATGAGATGCTGATAACAGCACGCTCAATGAAGAAAATGTATGGCCCCCATCTGGCTCTTGATGATATCAATCTGGACATCCCTCACGGAGCAATAGGAATCCTAGGGCCTAATGGGGCAGGTAAATCAACATTCTTCAAGTGCCTATTAGGACTCATAAAGACAACTTCTGGCACTGGTAGAGTCTTGGGTCATGACATTAGGACAGAGGGCCACTTGATACGTTCGAAGATTGGATACATGCCTGAGTATGACTCCCTAGACCCCGGTCTGTCCGCTATTGATCAAGTAAGGTATTCCGGCGAGTTACTAGGTATGAATCCAGACGCGGCCACTCAGAGGGCACACGAGGTACTGCAATATGTCGGTCTGAAAGATCAGAGGTATAGAAAAATTGAGACATTCAGTACTGGTATGAAACAGGCTGCAAAATTAGCATGCGCACTAATCCACGATCCAGAAATTCTGATTTGTGACGAGCCAACAAATGGATTAGATCAACGAGCAAGGGAATTCATGCTACAGACTCTGAGAAAGACGGTAATGGAAGGGGGGAGATCAGTACTGATGAGTAGCCATGTTATGGATGATGTCGAAACTGTATGCGATAGAATTGTAATGATACACAAGGGGAAGATTGTCGTCCACAGAAGTATAGACGACATGGTCAAACAAGTTGAGAAGGAAATAGAGATATCAGTTTGGGGAGGGGCCTCACAGATGGAAAGTGAACTATCCTCAAGAGGACTTTCTGTCAGGAGGATGGGGAGAAATATGAGAGTCACCAAAGTCGATGACAATACATACACTGAGATCCTATCTTCGGCCGCTAAAGCAGGGGTTCAAGTCAGGAAGATGACAGAATATGAGCCAGACTTAGAGGATATCTTCCTCCTGATTATGGATAGGCTCGGTGAAGAAGTGAGGGATACAGACGAACTGATGACTACTGGGCATACGGGGGACGATAAATGAGCTCCGAACTCGATATCTCTGGTGGCACCACCAGGATGGAATCAGCATTCGGTTCTGGAGATGGAGATGACGAGGCAAAGGCATCAGTAGCTCATAAAGCAGAGGTAAAAGGCTCCATATACGAACAGACATACCGTCCTTGGCGGGGTTCTCTGGGCCCTAGGTGGGTCAGGAACTATGCAATTTTCCGACACCATGTTTATGGTTTATTCTCCAGTAAGGGACATAGACACTATCACCCCATTGTCAGACTTACCATCCTCATAGTATTCTTGTTCTCTATTTCTCCCGTAGCAATGCTATTTCTGGCATCACTCGGAGGACAAGGGGGATTCGGGGAGGTACTCTCCAGAATGTGGGGAATTAACAGGTATAACCTATGGGGGCAAGTCCTAGGTTTCTTCCCTCGGAATCTTTGCATGTGGCCGCTACTTACCGCTCTTGTTGTAGGCGGGATGATTTCAGACGACAGAAGGAACGGCACGAGTGCTATTTACTTCTCGAGGCCAGTGAATAGAATAGACTACACAGCTATGAAATACCTCAGTAGCGCAGTTGTACTAGGTTTCGTGATAGTCTTCTCATACATGGTCTACTATACTAGCGCGATAGTTCTAAACGGAGAGGGATGGGCATTTTTAATTGATACATTTCCTATTTTCATGGGAGGCCTTCTAGCAGGCATACTTCTGGTTATTACTTACACTTCCATCGGCCTAGCACTATCTAGTATCAGCCAAAGTAGGTTCTTCGCCGCGGTAGCGTTCCTCGCTGTAATCTATGGTACAAAGATGGTAGCGTTCCTGATAGAGTCTACCTTTGACTCATCCATCCTCTATGTTCTGAGCCCCTATGACGGACTAGCACATATAGGTCAGTGGCTAGTTGGAATAGAGTCTAACTATGATCATCCCCTGGCTTTCTCTATCGTCTCAATTTTACTCATTAATTCCTTATCGATAGCTTTACTCACTAGCAGGGTGAGTTCTCTAGAGGTGACCAGAGAATGACCGCAGAAGCCCCCGCTGTAATGATAGAATCAGCTTCTAAGTGGTACGGCGAGGTGATAGGACTGAATGACGTTTCTCTGGCCATAGATGGTGGAGTAACAGGCGTATTGGGACCAAATGGAGCGGGTAAATCAACGCTATTCAAACTACTTCTTGGGAGACTAAAGCCAAGTCAGGGATCTGTGAGGCTATTCGGCACTGATCCATGGGAGAGTACCTCTCCCTTCAGAAGAGTGGGTTATGTTAGTGAGACTGAACCATTGTATGAGTGGATGACTGGACTTGATTTCCTTATGACTATGGCAAGACTACATGGGATGACTAGGGACGAGGCTAGAGAAAGGGCCGAACATGTTCTGGATTTCGTAGGATTGAAGGATGTACGTCACAAGGAAGTCGGGAAGTATAGTAAGGGAATGAGACAAAGGGTAAAAATCGCCCATGCACTAGTTCATGATCCAGATTTGATTATTCTGGATGAGCCCCTGCACGGTTGCGACCCACTAGCTAGGACCAGCATAATGAGCGTGATTAGAGAATTAGGCAATCGTGGAAAAACAGTAATTGTTTCTAGTCACATACTTGAGGAAATCGAGAGAATCACTGAGCAGATTGTGATACTCCACAATGGTCGACTATTGGCTCTTGGTAATTTACACGCCATTAGGGGACTTCTCGACAAGCATCCTCATAGAATACTGCTCGAAACAGAATCGCCTAGGGATTTAGCTAAGGAACTGATTACTAGAAAGCCGATATATGGCGTGAGATTTCCAGAGGAGGGGTTTCTGGAAATTCAGACAGGCGACCTATCTGCCGCGCATGATATTCTTCCAAGCGTAATTGTAGAATCTGGAATCAGGGTTACCGCCGTTGAGAATCCTGACGATAATCTAGAATCCTTACTTGGATATCTTGTTGGAGGTGGTTGATTGGACGCACAGGGAAGAGATCTTTCTGAGACGGTTTGGACTAGATTAGACCGTAAGGCAGGAGCTGTAATTGAGCTAACTATTAGACAACTTAGGCATAAGATTTCTACTTGGGTCGTAATGGCGCTAGGAACTATACTGATGATTCTGCTACTGGCATTTTATGTCGATTCAATAAGAGAGGGATTCGAACCAATAGATAATGATGGAGATAGTGTTGATGAGGATCGTGATGGGTATCCACTAGGCCAAGAGAGAAAATATGGGACTAGTGACTGGAACGGAGAGGAGTTCCCTGGATCGGGAACATACATCTTCGAGGGGGAAATAGACTGGAACGATCAAAATAGGGAAATTTCAGGAAATAAGACATGGGAAGGTGTATCTTATCTCGATGCTACCTGGATAGATACCGATTACAAGGGAGGGCAATGGGACTACATCATTGACTGGGATGAGGTCACCGACTGCCCCGATACACAGGGAGAGGTATTCATCGATTGGGTTCCAGATTATGCGACAGCATGTCAACTAGAGGACGGCATATATGCCACAAATGGGAAGTTCAATGCAGAAGGAAATCTTACAGTCCCTTCAGAATACCTTCTCTCTTATGGCTATGTCACTGGAATATTTGAAATCCCAAAAGACCCTAAGGAGATGTATATCGATGAGGATGATATCGATTGGGACGGTTCTGGAGGGAGTCAAGGATTTGATGACGATGGCGATTGTCTCAGAATAAACTGGTTCACACAATTTGATGGTAGTGGTGATATTATGTGGTGGGAAGAGCCACATAGGCCAGATGCAAATGGAAACGGAATACCCTGTGATGTTGTGTGGACCATAGATCCACAAACCGGTGAAGTGATATCCATAGATGTCGACTCATCAGTGGATGAAGACCCAGTAGATGAAAATTACGTGGGTGAATCTGGCCATAGGACCTTCGTGATAGCAACTGGAAAGATAGCATTTGTACTGCTTCTGGGACTGTTCTTACCTCTCTTCCTTTCACTTGGACTAGTCAGAGATGAGACAGAGAGGGGGACATTGCACTACCTCCTATCCAAGCCAATACATAGGGGGGAGTTCATACTTTACCGTGTCCTAGGATATCTGGCAGTAGTTTCGGCCTTCATCCTAATCCTGTCATTGGTTATGGGGTTGATAACATCGGTAATAGGGCCAGGTGAGAGTCTGATCAGAGTCGGGGACCTACCGGTCTGGCTAGGAATAGCTATCGCGACGATACTTGTTTTGGCGGCATACGGGTCTCTGTTCAATACTATCGGACTACTTCTTCCGAAGTATGGGGTATACCTATGTATTGTAATCGGGGTATGGGAATTTGCAATGGGATTCACCACCCTCATCTCACCAGGGTCCTCAGTTGCAATGCTTTCAGTATCGCATTGGGGCCTACAATTAATCGACTCCATCGTAATGGTTTCTTGGCCCGATACGCTCCAATATTCACAGATGTCCTCCGCCTTTGGCCTACAGACAGGACTAGAGTGGATATGGTCGCCTCCTGTCCATACTCTAAATTCCAGTAATGCATATTTAGGTATCCTAACTTCGGTAACCATGCTCATCGGAATCTCTGTTTCCATGATAGGAATTGGTAGCGCAGTTTTCAGTAAGAGAGAGATAATGTGATAACATGAGTCAGGAAAATACCCACTTCAAAGGAGATTTCTCATCTCTATGGAGGCTTAATGTCATGCCTCCCATTCGTCGACTATCATGGTGGTGGTGGTGGGCTCTTATTCTAATTCCAGATCCAGAAAACCCTGGTAGGTCAAAGCAATTGATGATATTATGGTCAACAAAAGAAACTCCTGCTATTCGCGTCAGTGGGCATTGGTGGAAACCGGGCGGACGGATGTTCGTAGACGAGCATGGCGGACACGTCATCCCTGGAATGGTCTGTGCTTGGTGGTTTGATGGGGAGAAAATGTTCGAGCCACTAGTTATGAGAGAATGTAGGATGGCTAGCATTTCGGATACACATCCACTATGGCCAGGCGAGGGGAAAGGAGAAGGCGCTGGAGCAGTCATCCCACTGACATCACAAGACATGTCAATAGGAATGGCCCCTGGGAACAAGTCTTTCTGGATAAATCTCTCAAGTGATGATGAGGCGGTGGCCAGGGGCGCCCCAAGTAAGTTCGAAGCCGAACTTACTCCATGGTGGGGTCCCCCTAGCGAACTGACCTACAGGAATAACGAGTACTTCTTGGGCATGGGATATGATATCCTTAGGTTACAGGCTACTAAATGCAGGCTCGTTGTAGATGGAGAAGTTATGGAGGGAACCGGATATTTCCAGAAAGTCTCTGTCCAAGCGCCTTCTTTCCCTTGGTTTTGGGGAATGTTACATTTCAATGATGGTTCTTATCTTGATTGGTTTATGCCACATGTGACACCTATGTGGTCGGCAAGAGATGACAAGCCTTGGAGGTTGAGAGATTTCTTCCGATCGCCGAATATAGGTACAGGGGTATTCCAAGACAGAAAAACTGGAAAAACACAAAATTTCGATAATTGTACAGTTGAGCTCTCTAAGCAGAACTCTGACGATGCATTGATCGATGATAAGGGAAATATACTCCCAGAATTCAGGGTCAAGGTCTGGAACGATGACTCAAGTGCTACTATCAGGGTCAGAGCTGTGAGTAGGGCAAGATGGATATTCGATCAACCAACAAGGGCCTCTTGGGTTAGTCATTTAACCTACAATGAATACCCTTTGGAAGTCCTTTCAATCATTTTTGAGGACTCTGAGGGAATTAGGACAGAGCAGGACTACGAATGGATTCATGGTAACGCAGAACATGCTTGGGGAGTTCTTCATTAGGTGTAAATATGAGTGAAATAATTTCTAGCTTCAGATCAAAATTGGATATTCAAGGAGTAAGGGAAAAATTCCCAGAGATTTCCGATTCAGAGACTCCCATATGGCATGGGAGCCCGGCTCTGATGTCCATGTCTGGGAAATACACGTTAGCAGGATTGGTACTATTGACTCATATGGTATTCTACTGGGCCGCTAAATATGATACTGTTATTGAAGGAGAGGCCAATTTGAATTTGGTCGTGGGAATAGCCAAGACGATAATAGATATTTCAGGTGTTTTCGGGTTCGCTATTCTGATGTTGGCATTCGCCAAAATAAATCACTATCTCAATACTTCAACATCCGGAGGATGGACGACATCATGGTTACTAATTAATGGATTAATTCCGTTAATTTGGCATATTTCGACAATTATAAATTCTTTTTTGATGTTTATAGGATATAATGGATTTGATAATTTCATTGGAGAGCACATACCAGTTTGGAGAGATTGGTATTATCTCATGCTGGGGCTACTTTCCTCTCTCTCAGCCATAGCAATGACAATTCACTATCGTAATTCATTCCAATATGCCATTACAGACAAGAGAGTCCATATCAGGAAGAAGTTCCTTTACTTCGACTCTAGTGCGATTGGAATCCCATTCGAAAAGGTCGAAAATCTGAAAGTCGAACCATCAGTTATAGGGAGGATATTCGGATTCGGAAACATACATGTGATTACTGACGGAATCAAGTCTAACGTTTCTGAAGATAGTGACCATAATAAACAGACAAGCTCATCAAATCCATTGAAGTGGATATTCATAAAGAGAAAAAACAATCCTTCCTCGCAAGATCCAAGCGAATGCCTATACTGCATTAAGGAGCCAATGTCTGTTTACGCATTAATCAATCAGTTAATAGATAATTCATAATGGTCTTCCGCACCGTTCTTAACTGCAAGGCCGCCGATTGAGTCCGAGGGAAGCCAATGGAAGACACAGTAACTCAAGCAGCTCAACTAATCACAAAAGGAGATTTCATGGGTGCAATGGCTATTTTTGAGGGCTATTCCAATGAAAACCCATCTGACCCAGCAGGATTCCATGGCTGGGCAGAAGCAGCTCTTTTTGAGATTCAGGCCAATGGAAATCTGGACGATAAAGGGAATGACAGGATTAACGAGGGCCAGATAGCAGCATACTTCAGAAAAGCATCATCGATGGACCCGAAGAACCCCGACTACCTCGCCTCTTATGCTAATGCCCTACTCGAGTTCGACAGAATGCCAATGGCAGTTCGTGAATTCAGGAAACTGAAGTCACTAGGGGATGAGTTAGACGATGTAGATGTCTCTTTCCACTTGTATGAGGCCGCCAAGGCGTTGATAGAATTGGTAGATATGAAGACAAATTATGACAGGAGCAATCCGAACGCTCGGCAATTTATCCCAATAGCTTTGGAGTTCGCAATGCTGGGCCTTGGTTTTTCGTCAGTCGAAGAGGCAATGGAGTACCTAGTTCCAGAGGAATAAGGGGGAAGATTAACTGGCCAGCGACTGTTTCTTAGTCGCCATCGGGTATCACGGAAATCTATTCCATGGATCTCAAATTCAACCCAATGTCAGAACCGTTCAAGGAACTCTGAGGGAGTCTCTGAAAGAGATTGGATGGTGGACAGATGGGTGTCTCCGACTTTCTAGTAGGACAGACGCTGGAGTTAGCGTAAGAATGAATCTGGCTAGTATAGACCTCCCAGAATCTGTAATGTCATCAGTTGATGCCCCGGTGGTAATCAGGGCCTTGAATGATCGTCTTCCTGATGACTTGGTGGTATGGGCAGCGAAAAAAGTCCCTTCAACCACTCCCACGCGTCCGGTAATTTCAAGAAAGTACTACTACAGATGCGAAGTCATCAAAACTTGGCCAGAAAACGTTGACATCAATCTCCTAACTAAGGCATGTCAGATTTTCGTAGGGACTCATGACTTCACCAATCTCTGTAGACTTGAAGAGGGTAAAGAACCATCTAGGACTGTGATTAGTTGTGACCCCTGGCTGGATAGTAACAACAGACCAATAGGAATTTGCGTAATTGCGAAATCGTTTCTATGGAATCAGGTCAGAAGAATGGCCTCCGCCATCACAGGAGTGGTATCTGGGGACTATGGACTAGATTTTCTGGCTAGATCAATTGAGGAACCAAATATTCCCGTAGACATGGGAATGGGTACCTCCAGAGGTTTGATCCTGTGGGAGATTAATCATTCAGCACTAGATGGGATGGGAATGGGGTCCATACCAGATACCAGATTATTCTCAAAGCCGCCTTCCTCACTTAGGGGGCACAAGAACTGGATGGGACTGTGTAATTTGGAAATGTCAACACTGGTTAATTCCGAATGGATCAGAGAGATCGAACAATCCTAATCCAAACTTCATTTCCATCATTACACGGAAGGCTCTCCCTGAGGAATGAATTAGAGATGATTTCAGCCGTTTCGGTATGCCTAGTTAGATCAGGAATTAACAAAGCGCACTTGGTCCATAATTTCGAGTCGACGGAGATACTAGCATGAAACGCAGTAGCTCCTCCAAATGACCTACCATCTCTCTCAAACCCTTGAATCCTAATCGGCTCAAGTCCAACAACATGAGGGCCCTCGTCTAGTCCCGAAGCAACTCTCAATTTCCTGTACGGGTCCAAGCTCTCACTTTCTAGGTCTACGTTCAGCGTACCCGGCCAAGCACTAGATCCGAGTACTTCTTTGAATTGCTCTTGGTAATGAGGTTGAGCCATGAAAACATGAGCCCTACCCAGTCCACTTGATACCGCGCCGTGTAGTAGCACACCACTTCCTAATACACATCCCTCATAAGCTTCGGCTTCGGTTCACAGATAGTACACTTCGCCTTGCTTAGAAACGCCCCATCCCATCTCCAATAAATCCCTACATTCTTTACTTCCTTCCTCCAGTAGGGGATTTGTATGATTAAAATGAATGAAAGAAATCTTAGGATCTCCTGGTCTTCTATTTCCCAGCATTTCAAGGGTTTCCACTACAGTAGGATGTGGAATTTTACTCACATCTCTACTTGATATCTCATCATAATTCCAGAATGTACCATCTATCAAGGCTATATCCACACTCATTCCCTCAAGCCAATCCAAAATTCCCATTCCTTCTTCCAGAGTTTCGCTCCATGAATCTTGATCTGGCATGAAAAGTAGACTTTTCTTCTTTCCTCTGATGATTAAAGCATGATTGTCCGATAGCTCTGATCTGTGGGGGACTGGTACTGCAGTAATTGTAAAACCACAGCTAGCAGTTGGTTCAAAGGGCTCCATCGAACTCCAAAACTTTGGAATAATTACTCCCTGATCAATCATTGCCGACCATGAAGGTGTTGTATTGAGAAGATCGCCCATAGAAGGGCTACAGTGAACAATTACTCCTGAAGCCCCCATTACTTCACGCCCAAATAATCCTAATCCATCTGTATGTCCAAGATGGGCATGTGTCAATGAAACACTGGAGGGGGGCCATTCTCGTGCGCCAATAGAATTCCATAATTCAAATTGTCCGGCCATCATTCTACTAGCCTCAATCATGTGGCTAGAACCGTCCACGCCCCGTATCCCTAATGAAACTGGCATTTTAGAGAGCTCAGGCGAAACCCTAGCCGCTTTACAACAATCCTTCAAACACCCTACTTGAGGGAATCCCCCATCCTGTGCAATTCCAAGCAACGCCACCTCCACGTAACCGTCTTCCACGACTCCGGATGGGTGTATGGGAAATGAACAGCTCGCTCCGATGGAGCAATGTACCTCCTGCTTAATGGAGCGGCATGGCGGCCGACATGTCTTGGATGTCAGAAAGGCTCAATCAATTGAAAGAACAGGACTTGGACTGGAATCCACCGATATTGGAATCTGCGAGTTCCGCTCACTGTAAGGTCGAAGGAAAAGATATGATTATGCTATCCGCAAATAATTATCTCAACTTAACTACTCATCCAAGAGTAGTCGACGCAGCTCTCGAGGCTACAAGGAAATATGGGGCTGGTTCAGGTTCGGTCAGGGCAATAGCTGGGACACTTGACATTCACTTAGAGGCAGAGAAAAAGGCCGCAGAATTCAAGGAAGTAGAGTCATCCCTAATTTACTCAGCTGGATACACAGCAAATGTTGGACTGATACCAGCCCTAGTCAGGGGAAAGGAGGATATAATTATCTCTGATGAATTGAATCATGGATCTATAATTGACGGAGTCAGGCTCTCCAAGGCCAGTAGGGCTGTGTACCCTCATAATGATGTGGGGGCACTGGAAAGAACTTTGGTCGAAAATAAGGATGCAGAAAGGAAGCTAATTATCACAGATGGAGTTTTCAGTATGGACGGTGACATAGCACCTCTCGACCATATTACAGAAATCGCCGAGGAACACGGGGCCATGATAATGGTTGACGACTGCCACGGTGAAGGAGTACTTGGCGGAGGCAAGGGAATAGTGGCGCATTTCGGACTTCAAGGACGGGTCGACTTTGAGATCGGGTCGTATTCTAAGGCTATGGGGGTACAGGGTGGAATTCTGGCGGGATCAGAGCTAGTGAGAAGCTATGCCCTTAACCATAGCAGATCTTGGCTTCTTTCAGGGAGCCAGCCACCCGGAGTAGCCGCCGCCCAGAAAGCTGCTGTCGAAGTTTTGATGGAAGAGCCTCAGCATGTTAGGAAGTTGTGGGAAAATACTGATTATTTTAGAAAGCAACTACAATCATTAGGTTTCGATACAGGACGATCAGAGACTCCAATAATTCCAGTGATGTGTGGCGAAAGCAAAGTTGCTAAAGACCTCTCAAATATGCTGGCAAAAAGTGGCATCCTTGTAGGGGCAATAGTATTTCCAATGGTTTCAAGAGACAAGGCTAGAGTTAGAACACAAATGTCATCAGGACTAACCCGTGAGGATTTAGATATCGTGTTATCAGAGTTTGAGAGATGCGGAAAGGAATTAAGACTAATTTAGGAGGCTATTTGATGTCATCAGATCACGGTGAAAATGAAAGAAGTGCTTGGGCAGTTTCTACAGATATCAAAGTTAACTGGGGCGATATGGACGCTCTTGGACATGTCAATCACTCGGTATTCGCTAAATGGATGGAGACAGTTAGAATGATTTATTTCTCCAAGATTGGAATGATGGATCTCTATGATGAATCTAACATCGGACCCATTCTGGCAAGGATAGAAATAGACTACAAACTCCCCATAACGTTCCCTGATGTAGTTAGAGTAAGTACTTCAGTTTCGAGGATTGGTAACTCCTCATTCGATATGAAATATGAAATCGAAAGTATGAGCAAGCAAGGAAAATCTGCAGCCATGGGTAGAGTAGTCTGCGTTCTCTTGGATTATAACTCTGGAAAATCGCAGAACATACCCAATGAACTAAGGAAATCAATTACTCGATTAGAGGGAGATTTTTATCCCACGCAAGATTAGATGGCCTCTATCACTTCTTCTAAATCAGAGTCGGATTCGAGTACATCAGTCCCCTCATCAATATAAACAGTCATTTTCATTCCTTCAAATGGGTCTATGTCCCTGTCTATTCTATCAATAATCCTCCATCTTGGCGCATATGATAAATGAATCCATAAGGGGCCCGGAAGGATATATAGGAACCAACCTAATCTATCTAGGAGGATTATATTGGATTTATCGATTATCGAAACCGACAGTATAGCCAGTCCAATGAAAGGAAGAGAAAATAGAATCTTCCTGACATAAAGAAGTCTTGCAGGAGGCCTCTTTGCAATCATCGAAACCAGAATCGAGAACGCCCCCAAGAAGGAAGTAATTGAGACGATTATGAGCATCTGAAAGATCCAGTCTCTTGCAATTTGATAATATCCATCTCCATCCTCAAGGCTGCTGTATATCAATGGAACTAGAAGTGCAATTGAAATCATCAAGCCGTAGCATCCCCCGATAAAAATTGGATGGCAGAGAGTTAGGGAATCCCTCAGGAAGAAATTACTCACTGATCCCCCCCTTAGCATGTGCTTATGCTCAGAATCCATCGATTCAACCACATTTTGCCACCTCTCCACGCCCCTTCCGCCAACAACTACCAATTATCACCGTTGGGGTATTTTTTCTACAAAATAGTTCACTAGGTAAATATCTGACCTGTTAATCTGTGTCCTGAGAAGGAACTATATGCGGAGAGATTATGACTCCTTCACCAATCCCAAAGGCCTAGGTGTGTGCATGGAAGACGAAGATACCCTATTCAATGTCCTCGAGTCTAATCTAGATACTGGTCTCAGGGGAATTCCAGTCGGCACCTGCCAGACCTCATATGTCGACCCAATAGAAGGTGTTCACTATGTTGGCTATCCTGTGGAGGATCTAGTAAATCTAGAAGAAGAGGATGTTATTTATCTCCTACTTTTCAAAGAGTTGCCCACTCCAGAGCAATCGGAGAAGTTCAGGGCTGAACTAGCTCTCAGGGGTGAATCTCTTCCAACTGGTGCGTTGAGGGTCCTAGAATCACTAACACCGGGAAGCGGGCACCCGATGGATTGGCTTGCTATAGGGATAATGGCCCTTGGTACTGCCGAAGCTACAGGTGATATTCGGTCTGATTCAATGAACCTAATAGCTAGGATGCCAGAATTGATGGCACGCGTATTCCTACTTAGGGGAGGCAAGAAGGAACAACTTAGGCCACGTAAACCAGAGCTAGGATTAGTAGAGAATTTCGTTCATATGCTTGGAATAGAAGGAGAAGAGGCAGACAGGATGAATAGGGTTCTAAGATTCTTCTTTATTCTTCACATGGACCATGGAGGTGGAAATCTCTCTACTTTCACCGGTAAGGCTGTCGCATCTGGGAGGGCATCTGTTTATTCTGCTCTGTCTAGTGCTATGAATGCCCTTTCCGGGCCCCTCCATGGAAGGGCAAATCAAGCAGTACTCGAGTTTATACAAAGAATTGGAACATCGGATGAGGATGAGGTATCTTCATTCGTTAATGCAGAGATAGATGCTAGGCGACCAATATATGGATTTGGTCATGGTGTACTAAGGGCCGAAGATCCGAGGGCAAGACTATTGATAGGCCTGGGGGAGGAGATATGTCCCGATGAAGAACTCTACAAGACTGTAAAGGTCCTGAGGGAAATAACTCCTGATATCCTCAAGGAGAGGATACCAAAAATAAGAAATCCATATCCCAATGTAGATCTTGGAAGTGGAACCTTGCTACATTCGGTAGGATTCAGAAAGCCAGACTACTACACTACCTTCTTCGGATGGGCGAGAGTAGCTGGAATTTGTGCCCAGATACTTGATGAGAGAAACGCTAGGGAAGGTAGAGGGACCCCGATATACAGGCCAAAGTACATTCCACGGAACCAACCACATCGAAGACTGTAATCACTGCCCCCTAAGGGAGGAAATAGCAGACTCTACAGCGGCCATGGTTATTCTTTCTCCACTTTCCCTGACCATAGCGGCAACTTTCTCAACCTCATGTTCCGCCGCTCCTGCGGCGGCTACCATATTCATCAGGTGTAATTTCATATGACCAGCCTGAATCCCTACGGTTGCTAGGGCTCTCAAAGCACCGAGATTTTGTGCGAGGCCAGCGGCCGCCATCACCTTAGCCAAATCATTAGCAGTACGAAGCCCCAATAATGCAACATTCGCTTGAGCCCCTGGATGGATCCTAACAGCGCCCCCTACCAGTCCCACAGCCATTGGGATTTCGATGGAACCAACTAGATTGCCATCCGAATCCTTTTCCCAATGAGTCATCGACGAATATTCTCTGCCATGTGCCGCATATGAGTGGGCCCCCGATTCTATCGCCCTCCAGTCTTGTCCACAGGCTATGGCAACAGGTGATATCGCATTCATTATTCCCTTATTATGAGTAGTAGCCCTGAAAGGATCAGCCGCAGCAAAGTGATATGCCTGAATCACCCCATCAATGACATTTGAGCCATTCTGAGGGTCCTTTCCATTATCTGACATCTCCTCGGGAGCGAATATCGCACTTACCTTAGCCAGCCTATGTACAGCAAGATTACTAATTATGCGCAGTATTACAGTGCCAGAACTTAACTCTTCAATTTTCGGAGCTATTGTCTCTGCCATGGTATTGACAGCATTGGCCCCCATTGCATCCCTGCAATCAACAAGAATATGCACAATGACCATTGGCCCCGATTCAGTATCTATGATACGGACTTCAACGTCTCTGCACCCTCCGCCAAATTTCACAAGAATGGGATCGACGTCATTACATGCTCCGATCAATTCAGTCTTGGATGAGAGTATAGCATCTCTAGCCGCAATTGGATCTTCACACCCAACAACTTGAATTTGACCTATCATCACAGGTTCATCATTGTCAGAAACAAAACCCCCATTGGAATGGCATCTTTTCGCCATGTTAGAAGCAGCGGCCACTACACTAGCTTCTTCCACGACAAAGGGTATCAGATAATGCTCCCCATCAATAATGAAGTTCGTAGCTACCCCTATCGGCAATGAGTATGTACCAATTACATTCTCTATCATCCTATCTGCGACTTCTTCCGAGAGCTCCCCATTCGAAGCCCAGGCTTCCACCATATCCTCCTCAAGTCCGGCAATCTCTGAGAGCAAGCTCCTCCTCTCCGAGACAGATAGTTTGTAGAATCCTTTCAATCGACTGCTATCAACTGGCATGTTATCGTACCCTGTCGGCAGAAACACCCTTCTGTACATTTCGCTTGAATATCTTTGATAATATCACTTACGTGACCTATTCGGTGTATCCGGATTTCCCATTTCAATCAAAATAAAGCGTTAATTCTGCTATTAACGCTTTGTTAACGCATAATTAAACCGTTAGTAATACGTTAACAATTGATATAAATAATCGATATACTAATCTACATGTAAAAATAAATAGTATTGAAAAAAGCGTAAATATACGTTAATTTTAGATATATTATACGTTAGTAAGCGTTAATGTTATGTACTCTTGTTGATTCACTATCATCATGGCAGGCAACGCATCCGAGAATCTGGGATTGCCCATGCTAAGGGGTAACCCATTCGATCTCAGGCCTATTGAAAGTGGAAGGGCCGAGTACCTGGTTGGAAGGGATAGACTGATCGCATCTTGGAGAGAGCATATCGTTTCGCAATCTCCAAGGATGTTACTACTTGTTGGTGAGCGAGGTTCTGGAAGATCATCAGTTGTGAGGACTCTGGCTTCACAGACTAGAAGAAGTTTCGTCGGCCAGTATTGGCCAATAAGCGATCCCGTAAATGCAATTATTCATGAGTTAGCAATTCATTTCTGTGGATTCAGCTCATCAGGTTCAAATCAGAAAATGATTGATGATTTAGTCTCCAATCTGGAGGAGAGCTCTGGAACTCTACCTGTGATATCCCTTGACTACCCTTCTAATGTAGAAATCGCTACGGTACTGAATTCAATATCCCCTATTCTTCAAAGACTTAGGGCGCTAGTTATTGTAGTACTGACTCCCTCCCAACTATCCTCTATTGATGATGAAACTCTAGAGCTTTATGATAGACCTGAATATACGACGAATCTTTCTAAAAAACAGATTCAAGAGCTATCCAATAGACTGGTATCTAGAAAGGCTAGGGAGAAATGGATTATTGGTGATATTTTACTATCGAGGATCCATGAATCAACTTCTGGAAATCCAAGGGATGTTATCAGACTTCTGAGGGATCTCATTGATGAGAGGAGGGATGTAGGTGCACATGGGACACTAGAGAGACTAATGCGTTGGAAAATTGAACGTGTTTCCAGTATTGAAAATGAGACTGAAAAAGATGTTCAAAAGGAAATATTATCGCCCGATGAATCTTACAATTATATCACTGAAGAGGGCAATCAGAAAATTATGGAAACATCACCTCAAGATCCAGATATTAGTTCAGAATTGGAGTATTTCAGCGAAGATAAATCAAGACATGACCATATCAAAATCGTCGAAGACACGGAGAAAAATCTTCCTGAAAATGAATCTGATGTACATTATTCCAATATTCAAATAGGAACAAATGAAGCCCAAGTAAATAATGGAGAGTTTTCCCAAGATCCAGATGACTTGTGGGAAGAAGAGCTCCCAGTTGATTCGGAGATAGATGACTCGTGGGAGGACGATTTAGACTCGGACGACTCTACTGATATTGATGAAATTCCTACCAAAACTAATACTGAGCAAGGAACATTGGATGATTTCGTGTATATGGAACCTGGTACAGAACCTCCAATGTTTAACTCAGGAAGTGGATTCACGGGTCTAGCCCAGAGATCAAAAGTAGCTCAGGGTCAGCAACCAAAAGAAAAAGAGGGGGCCCCTTTCATAGAATCAGCATCCGAGATTTCACCTCTCTGGGGGGAACACAGGGTAGCTACTGAGAAAAATCAGTCTGAAACACCATTGCCTATCTTTAGCAATGCCGAACCAAATAGGGAAAATGAAGATCCGACGTATCCAGAAAATGACGAGTCAAGTGTTATTTCTACGGATTCTGCACATTGGTCTGTGGAACCTTCAATGACTTCTTCTTTGCCCATTTTCGAAGATCGTAAGAACGAGATTATCGATCCCCCGTTTGGAATTAATGATGCACCTGTTTCGTCAACTGAAAACACTGAAAACAAACCTCCAGAATTACCCAGGGGGAACCGACGATTCGCTATTTCATGGGAGCCGGATAATCCATTCGATGAAGAGAGAAGTATGTACCTCAATGAAGCTGAAATGTTAGTAATTTCTATGGCTTCTAAGAGAGAGATTTCTCCCTCGGACGCAGAACTTCAGGCTAGACTCGAGGTCGGAAGGCCTCGTCTTTCCCAGATATACAATGGTCTTTACAAGTCTGGCTTCCTGTCGGTCAGGAAGCAGGGAAGAAAGAGACTATTCAAAATCACACAAGCGGCACAGAAATTAGTAGAGGCATAATATGACGGAAAATACAATAATTACTGAAGAAAGAGTAGAGAAATATATCTCAATCACTCTTGAAGCAAGGAATAAGGCCACGCCAAATAAACTTAGTAATGATGACTTGGAAAGATTAGATTCTATGATGAGGATGTGTGATGACTACTTCTCTGATGCAAAATACTTCTTAGAGAATGGAGATCTAGTAAGGGCATTTGGAGCGATAAATTACTCACACGCCTGGATCGATGCCGCAGTAAGAATCGGCTTCATGGATGGGCACGGTGATGATGTTCTATTTACACTGCCTTAGTCAACTAGACGAAGCATCCTATCCGATACAACTTCGATATAAGCGCAACCAGAATCGGATAGTTTCTCTTTCAACCTTGTATCAACTGTGAGTACTGGCCAGTTATTCATTTTTGAAAGACGAACCAACATCATATCGGTATGCCTCTCTTCCGGTGGGTCATTTATCATCTCTGAGCGGGTCTTAAGGAGGTCTAGGAGAAGCCCCCTCTTTCCTCTGGACAAATCATCCAGTTCTTTCCACACACTATCAATTACAATTAAGTCCGCCCTTCCAACGACACTGGACATTGCAGAATCTAAATTCAGTCCAGACTTGACCAATGCAACCCAGCCACAAGTATCGACGAGAACTCCCGCCAATTAATCACCCTTTGATCGTGCCATGGCCAATCAATCTCCATCTGGCCCCGACTCTTCTGGAAAGTGTAATTCTACTCCCTTCCTTAGCGCATATTGGCAATCTCAGTACTAGTTTTGCCTCTCCTTTCTTAGAAGAAGAAACAGTTCCAACACTGGTAGCTGTAGCAGAATTAACCATCAGCATCTCATTTGTCTGCAGTGGCTTGACCACTCCTTCCTCTCCTCCTCCCCCTGAGACCATCTTATCCAAAAGCTCTAGTTTGAGATTCAACGATTCCCAAACGGGAGGGAGTTCTCCCTCCTTAGCCATTACCTGTCCCGAGAGATCATCAGCCTTGGTCGACATTGGGTCCATTGGAGTGGCAATTCCACAAAGTCCCCCGGCATGGGCGGATTGGAGATCTAGCCCGCCGGCCTGAATATTCTCTATAGTTGTCTTCAAAGGCTCCCATCTAGTTTTGTTGCCCTCTGAAATTCTCCTCCCGGGAGCGATTAGAATAGAGTCTCCAACACTAAATGAGCCTTCAACGATGCTCCCTCCAATTATCCCTCCTCTCAGTTTATTGGGCCTCAAACCAGGCCTATTGACATCGAAAGAACGTGCTACATACATCAGACCCCTGTCTTCAGAGCCGAGAGATGGACTAGGAATAGTATCCTCTATGGCTCTTATCAACATATCAAGATTGACATCATGATGAGCTGAAACAGGAACAATAGGTGATCCCTCTGCTATTGTCCCCTCGATGAATGATAGTATTTCCTGATAAGACTCAATCGCACGCTCTTTACTAACGAGATCTACCTTATTTTGTACTACAACTATATTCTCTATTCCTGCAATCTGTAAGGCGGCCAAATGCTCTCTTGTTTGTGCTTGCGGACATGTCTCATTCGCGGCAACCAAAAGCAAAGCACCATCCATTATCGCGGCACCCGAAATCATGACTGCCATCAGTGTCTCGTGCCCGGGGGCATCTACAAATGAAATAACCCTTAGAAGGTGTTCTTTAGAGTCCCCACCTCCATCTGGATTCTTTCCTCTAGCGTAGTATTCTCCATCTTCGTTCTTGTAGAATGCAGTATCTGCATATCCTAGTTTTATGCTGATTCCACGTTTCCTTTCTTCAGAATGGGTATCTGTCCAAGTTCCAGAAAGAGCCTGAGTAAGAGTAGTTTTACCATGGTCTACGTGTCCGACCATTCCAATATTTACTTCCGGCTGACTGGGTAGATCACTTACCAGCTAGACCATCTCCTACTATTCACTCCTCTTCGCCAGAGGACTGATCCGCAGGAACCTCTTCTTCAACACCAAATATAACGCCAAGCGGCCTCTTCCCGGCCTCAACTATCTTCAGGTTAATCTGCCTAGTTTCTTGGCCTATTACGTTTCCACGAAGGTTCCTCCTTCTTCTTAGACCGTCATATTTGTATCGATAGGTCTTCCCCTTCTTGTTGACCTTCTTATCTCCTTTGTAGCCTATCCCAGCGGTTATTAGAACTGATTTTACTCCACTCCCATCAAGATCTGGGCGCATGGGCCTACCTGTGAGGTCGGACCCTCCTGTGATCTCCAAGCGATATCCAGTGAGTGATTGGTCACCTTCTCCGATAAACATCCCATCTACTGAATCACCTATCTTCTTGCCCAAGAAATGGTTGTAATTAGAACCAGTTATTTCAACTGAGAAGGCACGCCCTCCGTATTTTGGATTAGTGTCGTTAACGACTGCCTTGAATGACTGTTCGCCTGCCATATTTACCACTCGGACGGCAACCCGACATGAGGCCCCTATAAGAGCGGTTCGGAAGTAATGGAAAATCAACTTCACCGCTTCGTGAACTCTTCCTCAATTCTACTCCCTATTGTCGCGGGCGCAGTATTAGTCATTGTAATGTACGTAGTTCTACCTCTTCCAACAGAAGTATTGGTCGATCTAGCCTCCAACAAACCTTCTCTTTCCAATGCCTTGAGATGCTTCCAGAATGTTGTATAGCTCCTCGGTTTCATACTAAATTCCTCACAAATGACTTCATACAGCTTACGGGCATCTCCGCTTGATACCTCCTCTTCCTTACGTAATCTTCTGCATATTCCAAGTAGTACAAGCTTCTGATGAGTACTAAGTGAGTCAACCTGACTCGGCTCTACAGAAGCCGATCTTATCGTACTCGGCATTACATCACTCAATGTTACCTCTCCCCTGCCATCCATCTCAGCTCTCCTCACCGCCGCTTCAAGTAGCTCGATAGCTAGCCTAGCATCGCCCGTATCTGCCGCGAATCTACCTATCTTATCGAGGATATCATCGCTAACTGAACCAGGCCTACAAGATGCCTCATATCGCTGTTTAGAAATCCCAATGAGGCCATTGTAATCATAAGGCTCCAGCTTCAATACGTTACTTTCTCCCAACCTTGAAATTATTGCTGGCTCCATCATCCCCATCAGTGATAGGTCCTGACTTACCAGAATCAGTGAAATTGTTCCTTGACCACCCTGGTTTTCATCGATACGAAGTAGTTTATATATCAAATCGCTATTATCTCTCCTAATGAGGACATCTACCTCATCTAATACCAATATCATGTGAAGTCCCCTAGAACGAATATTCCTCCTAATGGTCTGGATAATCTCTCCGGAGCTAAATCCCCTCTCGGGATGTCGAGAATCCAATGATAAGGCAATTTGCTGTAGGACCTGATTTGTAGAGGGATGGTTCCTACAGTTAACGTGTGAGAAAGCCATCTTCCTTACCCCTTCCAACTCTCTTATCACGTCCTCTCCAAATCTTCTCGTCAGTACTGTTTTTCCTGTTCCAACATGTCCAATGACCACTGCACGGCCACTTACTCCCTCGCTACCTATTCCCATGAACATAGAGGCTAATGAGCTCAATTCCCTATCTCTTCCTACAAGATTTGGAGGAGTCCAATCGAACGAAAGCGGGCTCCTATCGACAAGCACTTTGCCCGCGCCTATCCTGTCTAGGTACTCTGCCATCAAACAACACGTGCTAACATCGTTCTTAGACATATTCTGGAGAAATTAGAAATAAATCGCACATCATGCATATATCTCAATTGCCGAATCAAGGAATCTCATCAAATTGATAACCATTCTCCCACTTCTTTTCACCCAAGGCAACCTCAAGCTCATATGGAGTTACCAGTGGCTTGTCATACCTCACTGAGTCATCGATAGCTATCCGCGGGCATGCGGTATTCACGAACGCATCAACTGGATAGAAGTCTATCAAATCCGGACTCACATGATCAAGTGCTAGTAAGTAACCCTTTTTTCCATGCTTCTCAAGAATTCTTTTCATCCGCATTGCAAGATTTCTTCTCATTTGACCAGGCTTCTCACCAATCAGAATTCCAAAAGTGTTGGCACTGTCTATTTCCATTATCAGTCCAAATCGTTGCCTCAGAATTCTTTCAATACGTCCAAACGACATCTCACTAGAGTCGCCAGTATAAGGATCAAGGAGGGCTAAAGGCTTTCCCGTATGAAGGACCAAGCCTATTGGATGAAAGTCGCCCGATCCAAGAAATAGATAATGCCCAATATCATCGGTATCGCCAGAATAGTTGCACCCAAGAACCTGGCCTGGGAATGTTAGTCTATCCCCTCCAGTAGGTATCACTACCTCGAACCCGGCCCTTTCCAACATTTGTTTGTATTTTGGAAGAAGATGGAGGTGCTGTATTGAGCCCACAAGTCCAAGCTTAGTATCATTTAGGGGGGAGAACCTACCTACAGCATCCAGAAAAATCTCCTGCGCCTCCTCTTCGTTAAGAGAATCGCTCTTTTCCGCCCCTTTCCTAGACTCGGCAATTGATAGATGAGCTCTAAGAATTGGCAAGACCTCCTCAATCTCAGGCTCGCCATCGTAAGTTACCGAGATGAACTGAGTTGGCATCCCAGAGTCTATATTCATCTGACTATGGCCCATATGTGCTACTAACTCAACTCCCATTGCCCGCATTTTATCATGTACCAAATCACAGGCGCCATAGCAGGGATCAGCCGCGAGAACTACCTTGGCATCGGAATCATCCTCTATCTGATCCATCATCTCCAGGGCCTGCATCTTTAGGCCCTCTGGAACTTGTAATGCAATCAGCCTATGGTCATTTGATTTTATTCTATCAACTAACTCATCTAGCTGAAAGTCATGTCTGTCCAAATCCATTACAAATCACTCAATAATTTCCACTCTGCCATCAACTATCTCAATCCTAGCCAGAGTTCTGATGGGCCACTCGGGTTTCTCTACAGAGAGGCGCTCGCGCCCTTCGCCTTTCTCAATTGCGATAATAATGTCTTGTAGCTTTGCCCCCATTCCCTCTATAGTCTCTAGAATGGGCTCTAATGTCCCTCCCGTGGAGATAACATCGTCAACAATCAGTATCCTCTCCCCGGGTTTGATATCATTGATGTATGTAGTAGATTTTGAGTACCCCGTGGAAACATTGACCTCCACTTCTCCTTCCATGCCATAGGATCTCTTCCTTATGACAACTGTTGGTTTTCCTGAGGCCTCCCCGACAGCTGCCAACAATGGAAGCCCCATCGCCTCCACACTGACTATGAGGTCTATTTTCGACCAATCAACCATTGAGATAATCAAGTCCCTAGTCGCACGAAGAACATCCGGATCCATTCTTGGTATTCCATCTGAAATAGGGTGTATGAAGTAGGGGTAGTCTCCTTTCCAAATTATGGGAGCACCTCTAAGAGAGTCCTGAAGTATGGTAAGGGGGTCGCCGGGCTCCATTGCCCACCAACCTCAGACTTTGCCCTTCAAATGCTCGGCTCCCCTGACAACTCTTTGCGAACATGGAGTGGGGAACTTGCAACTCGCTTTACGAAGAGCATCCCTAGCCGCGTCGTAATCTTCTGGATTCAGATGGATAGAGACAATAGTCTGGCCCCTCAAGACTCTTGCAGCGGTCCCCACATTCTTTCCGAAGGCCTGCCTCATTCCCTGAGAAACACGATCAGCACCAGCACCGGTAGCCTGTTTATTTTCACGTAGAATCTGATGAGGGTAGACATGAATTCTGAGAGCATATCCATCGACTCCTGCCGAGTTCCTAATTGTAGCATTTGCTACCTGCCTAGCCGCCTCGAGAGCGCTATCTCTGATTTGACATGCATTATCTGATGTCAGTTCGACAACTATTGGGAAATCCCCTGCCTCAGCAGCCTTTCTATTTCCCATGAAATACCTGAGAATACGATTGTTAGGGACTCCACCGGTATACTCTCTACGAGTAAATGACTGCCCCTTTACTTGGCGATACATCTTTGCCGGCTTGCGTGCCACATACTCACCTCTCTGGCGGGCGACTGACCCCCCATATTTAATCGTGAGGACAAAGGTATGCGAGCTTGTTATCCATTCAAAACCCGTTCACTCTGTTTCTGAACCTCTCTTACTCCTGCAACTATTAGAACGAATCCGACTACCATGGACGCACTAATATTCTCTCCTAGCAGTGCCCATCCCCCTATGACGCCGAAAACAGGTACAAGGAAAACATATGATGAAGCGGCTGTTGGCCCAATTGTCTCGATCCCCTTTGCAAATAGTACGTAGGCCAGAACAGTAGATATTATCCCAAGATATGCCACAGTTAACCATTCAGCCGCTCCGGGGAAAGGCATCCCGAAATACCAGATTTCTGAGATCATCCAAGGAGTTAGTAGAATCCATCCAATGAAGGAGTACCAGACCACTGCCTCCAGAGGTGAAACACTACTTTTTCGAGATAGTAGTATCTTAGTCAGATTAGTAGTCGTAGCCCATGATAATGCGGCCATTAGAATCATCAAATCTCCGATTAAACGATGGTTAAATGGAATTTCTGAGTTCGGACTCCATCCGACAACAACAAGAACTCCTGTTATTCCAATCAAGAGCCCTAGGGACATTCTCCCAGTGATTTTCTGGTTCAGCATCGGCGCGGCCAGGAGGACGGTGAAAACAGGGTTCAACGAGACTATCAGAGATGCATCTCCAGCCGCGGTCCAAGACATTCCATGCATAAAAAATAGTTGATAGCACATGGTTCCAAAAATCCCTAACCATATGGATAATCTCCAGCAATCTTCATCTGGAGGTAGGAACCTAAAGCCTCCTCTTGGTTTACTCGCCAAATACCAAAGAAAGAATACACCGACTGCAAATGTATATCTGAGCCATGCAGATGTAGCCGGTTCAAGAGTAGCAGAATTATTATCACCGGCACCGTAACTAAGAAATCTGCCGGCCGCCCAAGTAGAGCCCCAAATTATGGCGGCCAACAATAGCAGAAGGTGCGTTTGTATCTCTCCATTTTTCGACTTTAACATTGGCTCCCCCGATCTTAATTATTTTCGCAGATACTTTGTAGCCTATCTGCGAATTCAGGATCAGTGGCACTAACACAATCATCCCCATCTACAAATCCGCCCGTCTTGGAAGCTATTATCATCGCTGTCATTGCCATTCTATGGTCCGAATAAGTCAGTACAGGACTAGTGGGTCGGCAGGGGATTTGCCCTCCTGGGACTATAATTCCATCATTAGTTTCCACCGATTTCATCCCAAATGCATCGAGCATCTCTACTGTCTTGGATATTCGATCACTTTCCTTGCCCCTTGCATGTCCACATCCAATTATTTTTCCGCCATTTCCAATTGCCATTATGGCCGCAGAAGGGGTAATTATATCAGAAGCATAGGCCAAATCGAGAACTTCTGAACCGCCAATCAACTTGTCAATAGCTGATTTCAGCCCACCTATCTTATCTACTACATTATTCCTGACCTCAACTCCATGAATCCTGGAGAAAAGAGTAGCCATTGGGATCAGGCTTTCCTCCGCATTTATTTCCACTAATGCAGGCGCCTTAACCTCCCATGGGCCTAGTTTTATATTTTCATTTTCAACATAGAAATCTTTTCCTGACATCGAACAAATTTTCTTACTTAGCCCCCAATATCCTTCACTAACAGGAACTCCCTCTAGTTTGAGAGAAATATTGTGTGGCAAATTAGGAGATGCCAGTGCCATGGCAGTCAATCCTTGACTAGTTTCGCCCCGATTAAGAGTCGCATTACCATAACTAATCCTCCCTGAAATTATCCTAGGTATCGAATTACTGCTTATTCCACATCCGAGCTGAGATAGAGCCTCACAAAGTCCGTCCGACCTTCTTGTTCTGAGTGAATTATCGCCATCTATGCGTATATCTCCTTCCAGACAAGCCGACATTGCCGAGACTATACTAGCAGTAGTTCCAGAATTCCCACACTGCAGAGTACGAGAGGGAATATCCAATCCATCTCCTGAACCTACAACAAGCCAACTATCATCTCCAAAATCAATATCGGAACCCATTGATATCAAACAATTAGCCATTGAGACAGAATCTTCCCCGGGAACTCCCTCAAATGAAATAATAGTCTCTCCAATGCTCTGCGATCCAAGAGCGAGCCATCTGATAATATGGCTCTTTGAAGGAGGTATCAGCCAATCAAAAGAACCACTCAGTTCGGTACCCTCGAATTCCCTCATGGACCTACGTATAGCTCATTCATGTTGAATCCTCGTATCTTAGCCCCGAATCCAATCTCCAAAATCAACAGAAGAGTCCCATTCCACCGAAATATCATCTATTATACTCGAGAGCATGGTTTCGTGTAAATCCCCATTATTCTTAACTAGATTATTTCGAAGTAGCATCTTTGGACTCAGCCCAGGCATCATCACTCCTATCGCCCAAGGAACTCTTCCAGGATACACTTCGTTCACATGATTGACTATGTTTGTAGTACAGGTGTTTGTTAGTGTATTATACCACTCTGGATCTCTTGCCAGCTTATTTGTCCTACTGATGTAAGACTCTAACATCCTTCTCTCATTCCCTGGTCCGAGTACTATGCCTTCGAAAAGATGGGTCTTTGATTTCGCTCTACATCGGGATCTCACTCCAATGATATCACGTTCAGTACCCCATACGTAGATCAACTCATAAGTTCTAAAAATCCCTCTTAATGGATTATAAGAGACTCCTTTCTTCTTCCTAACTTCGATTGAGCATGCTAGCCTACGCCCATCTTCAAATTCATAGCTCAGTATCGTATGGGCCATTTCCTTTCTATCAGGACTAAAGTATTCAAGTACAAACCATATCTTCGTTACTCTGCTGAGATCTACCTTCATATCTATCCATTTTTCATCATGATCCTTGGTAGTTCTCCAGTTGAAATCACGAACGTTTCTGAATATTGCCGAATCTCCTTCTATTTCCACGGTAGCTAGCCTTTCATTGTCATTGACCCACGATCTTTCATTTGAGGGAGACATCGCGAAGTGTCTTCTAAGAATTAGTAAAGAGGCCACAGAAAATACCAGAAAAATGACAATAGCCGACTCTACAATCGAAACCATGGTCACCCGTAATCGTACAAGGAGTTAACTCATACCCAGAACTGATGGCGCGGCAGGGGAGATTCGAACTCCCGAGGTGAAACACCACTGGATTAGCAATCCAGCGCAATGGCCAGGCTATGCGACTGCCGCAGCGTTCCGGCGACCATAGGTCCTCGCTTAAGGCGAGCGGTCTCACTCTTCCTCTTCAGAGACTCCGATATCGACTAATGACGAGGGCAACCTAGCCACAAATATGACCTCATCAGCATACCCCTTCTTGTCAGGTTTTCTTAACTCCATTATTCTAGTCCCTTTCGTGACCTTGCCAAGAGTTTCCTTTGTCTGAATTGAAGCCATTCTAATCATCATTCCCTTCGAGGTCAACATGAATAATTGGTCATTGAGGTCTGGAATCTGCCTAACTGCGACAATCTCGTCATCACTGTCTAGAGCCATAGTTTTGACTCCTTTAGTTCCTCTATTTGTTCTTCTGTAACCGTCCCTTTCTATTATCGGCTCACCATTTTCATCAACCATCGGGTCTCCTGATGAAACATCAATTATTGGAATCATCTCTCCCGAGCCAAGCCTACTCCTCTTAGCCATCCCATGCTTGGACACCGTGAGTACACTAGTCTCAAAGTCGTCCGTAACTATCATTCCAATAACTCGGTCATCTTTACTGAGTTTCATTCCAGATACGCCCTGACTGACTCTTCCCTGTACCCTGACCAAGTGAGTTGACTGCTCTTCTCCCGTAGAGGGGTCAACTCTTTTCCGTACTTCAGCTGGCATGAATCTGCATGCATTACCTTTGGCCGAAACTAGGACGACATGATCATCTTCAGTAGCTGATCTGACAGAAACTAGAGAATCAGATGCTCCCTCTGCAAATTTTATCGCATACTTTCCATTCCTATTTATCTTGACATATTCTGATAGGCGACTTCTCTTTATCCTCCCATTCAGTGTCGAGAATATTAGATAATGGCCGTCCGGATTATCGATGAGTTCCTTATTCATTGGTAAGATGGAAATCACCTTCTCTTCATCTCTAATGCCCGCTAATAGATTCCTGATATGGGTACCTCTGCCATATCTGCTCGCCGAAGGAGTTTCCCAAGCCCTAAGTCCGTATACTCTACCATGATTGGTAAAAATCAGTAACCTGTCCTTACTAAAACAGGTAAGTATTGATTTTGGAAAATCCTCATCCTTGGTAGTGACGCCTTTGAGTCCCTTCCCTCCTCTATTCTGGAGTCTGAAAGATTCAACTGGCATATGTCGAATATAATTATCTTCAGAGAGTGATATTACTATCGCCCGTTCTTCAATCAAATCTTCTCTATCCATCGATAGAGGCATTGGATCGATAACCGATCTACGCTCATCACCATGCCTTTCTACCATTTCATCGAGTTCCTCGATCAATATCTGAAGACGTCTGGGTCTTGAGGATATTATATCTTGTAAATCTGCGATTTTAATTTTTAAATCGTCATATTCGTTCTTTACCTTCTCTACATCGAGCCGACTTAGTTGATACAATCGACGTTCAGCAATGGCTTTGGCCTGAGGTTCTGTGAAGTCAAACTTAGAAATTCCTGGGAACTTCTCATTTCCTTGTAAAACGGCCTCAAATTGCTCCCTACCAGAACTAGCCTTTCCAACTGCGATAACATCATCAATTCGTTCTTGTGCCTTGACCAGTCCTTCGAGAATATGGGCCCGTGCTTCGGCCTTTTCTAACTCAAAACCAGCTCTCCTTTCAATGACAGATTCTCTGTGATCAACATAAGTGTGTAAAATCACTGGGAGTGTCAAAAGTACTGGTCGTCCATCTAAAATCCCCATCATATTCGCCGAATATGACTCTTGTAATCTACTGGATTTGAATAGCTGATTCAGAACTGCATTCGGGTCGGCATTATTCTTGACTTCGATTACGACCCTGATTCCCTCTTTTGATGACTCATCCCTAATGTCTCTGATTCCTATTACCGTTCCCTTTGAAACTAAATCAGCTATGTGGACTAGCATATCTGATTTCTTGACCTGATATGGGATTTCATGAATTATTATCATTTTTCCCTTTGAGTCATCATGTACTTCACACTTAGATCTTACATGGAATCTTCCCTTGCCCGTAGAGTACATATCTAGGATGCCATCTATTCCATGTATGGTCGCACCTGTGGGGAAATCAGGTCCCTTGATATGGCTCATATAATCATCTATGGGGATATTTGGAATCTCTCGACTCTTTGCACCTTCCTGGAGGATGTGATCGACATGCATCCTCACCGCTCCAGCTACCTCCGTAAGATTGTGAGGGGGCATCCGTGTCGCCATTCCAACTGCAATGCCATCGCTCCCATTCAATAGGAGATTTGGTAATCTTGCAGGTAGAACACTCGGCTCCATTTCTGAATCATCAAAATTAGGCTGAAAATCAACAGTTTTCTTCTCAATATCATCAAGCATATGTTTTGAAATTTTATCTAATCTACTCTCCGTATAACGCATTGCAGCGGGGGGGTCACCATCAATTGAACCAAAATTTCCTTGCCCGTCTATAAGCGGATAACGCAATGAAAACTCTTGAGCCATCCTGACCATCGTATCATAGATGGATAGATCCCCGTGTGGGTGATACTTACCCATAACTTCGCCGACTGAACGTGCTGACTTACTGTATTTCTTCTCAGAAGTATGCCCTCCTTCGTACATGCCGTAAAGTACACGGCGATGGACCGGTTTTAGGCCATCTCTAACATCGGGAAGGGCCCTTCCAATAATTACCGACATCGCATAATTGATGTACGAAGTCTTCATTTCTTTATTCAAAGTATGATTTAGTATGTTCTCATTGTTAACGGATAAATCTTCATTATTATCGGCTTCAGATGTCAAGATTTGTCACCTCCTTAGCATATTTTTCTATAAATGCCCTACGATCAGGGACATCTTCTCCCATTAATATCTCAAACAGCCTATCGGTTTCCTCCGCATCTTGGACTGTTACTTTCAGCATTGTCCTAGTTTCAGGATTCATTGTCGTGTCCCAGAGTTGGTCGGGATTCATCTCACCGAGTCCCTTGTATCTCTGTACACCAATTTTCGCATTAGGATTATCTCCTTGTAATTCCAACATTACTCTATCTCTCTCTTCATCCGAGAATACATATCTACTCACTCTTCCTTTAGATAATTGATAGAGAGGTGGTTGAGCGATGTATACGTGCCCCTCTTCAATGGCGGGCCTCATGAATCTCCAGAGGAATGTCAACATCAGTGTTCTGATGTGCGCACCATCAATATCTGCATCGCACATTATTATTATTTTTGAATATCTTAGTTTACTAGCATCGAATGCACCTTCTTCTTCGGCATTATTGCCTACACCTGCTCCAAGGGCACGAATCATAGTTTGGATTTCCTGATTCTGGAACACCTTTGCCGCGTTATGTTTCTGCCTCTCAACATTCAGAATTTTCCCCCTTAGAGGAAGTATCGCCTGTATTCTACGGTCCCTTCCCGTTTTGGCTGAACCTCCTGCAGAGTCCCCTTCCACGAGATATACTTCGCACTCGCTGGGGTCTCTCGACTGACAGTCTGCAAGCTTCCCGGGAAGCCCTCCTCCCTCTAGGACACCTTTTCTTCTTGTCAGATCTCTGGCCTTTCTTGCCGCCTCCCTAGCTTTAGAAGCGAGAAGAGCCTTTTCTACAATCTGCCTTGCAACAGATGGATTTTCTTCGAAGAATTCCCCTAACTTATCATAGACAATAGTTTGAACTATGCCGGTCACCTCACTGCTCACAAGCTTATCCTTTGTCTGAGATGAGAAAGATGGATCTGGATGTTTTACACTAACTACTGCTGCCAGTCCTTCTCTGACATCATCCCCGGATAAAGCATCCCCCTTGAGCAGTTTCTTTTTCTTTGCATATGAGTTAACAGAACTAGTAAGAGCTGTACGTAAACCGGACATATGAGTCCCTCCATCCTTGTTCCTTATGATGTTGGTATAGCAACGAATCGACTCACTGAAAGCATCCGACCACTGCAGGGCCAGCTCCACTTCCACATTTCCCTTCTCAATTTCCTTATCGCCTTTGATCTTGATTACATCCGAATGTAGGACCTCTCTCCTTTCGTTGAGTTGCCTCACATATTCTGAGAGCCCCCCTTCGTAGAGGTGCTCAGATGTATGTACGGAATCCTCTCTCTCATCAGTAATAGTAATCTTTAATCCCGCGTTAAGGAAAGCAGTTTCTCCTATTCGGGTATCTACTTCTTGAAAGTCAAACTCAGTAATATCCGTGAATATCGACAGATCCGGACGGAATGAAATTTTTGTTCCTGTATCATCGCATGTCCCGATTTCTTTCAACGCATCAACTGGAACTCCAGCTTCATATCTTTGGAAATAGATGATACCATCTCTGTGAATGGTCATTTCCATCCATTCTGATACCGCATTGACCGCAGAAACACCGACTCCGTGGAGTCCACCGGATACCTTGTAAGAGCTATTATCGAATTTCCCGCCAGCATGTAACTTGGTCATTATCACTTCCGCCGCCGATATTCCATATTCTTCATGAATTCCGACCGGGATGCCTCTTCCGTAATCTCTTACTGAAAGTGAACCTCCCTGGTGAAGCGTAATATCGATTGAATCAGTATGGCCTGCAAGATGTTCATCAACGGAGTTATCGACAACCTCCCAGATACAGTGATGAAGTGCAGAACCATCATGGGGGTCGCCAAGGTACATCCCTGGTCTTTTTCTAACTGCTTCTAGTCCTTCAAGGACCTGTATGCTATCAGCATCATAGTTATCTGCCACAATAATCAACCCAATTCCTTGAGGGTTCCTACGGAACCCTCAATCATAATGCTATAATCTGATGGCAGGTGGTTATTCAACTCTGCTAATATATTCGTCAATATCGTTCAATTTCACTAGTTTATCCTCTCCGTGAAAAAAGTATATTACCGTTCTTCTGAACAATTAATATTCTGTGATAGTCTACTATTCTCGTTCATCAGATGAGGCATATGAGATGTATTGGAGAATGGTTTTTCTATCAATAATAAATCATGTTTCAGATTCAAATCTACCAATCCCAATCTTTGATGAGGATAGTAAATTGTGGGTTACGACCCTCCCCGATTGAAAAAAATATGATGCATACTGACACGACACGATTAAACAGAATCCTAGGGTCGAAGCAGTACATGGAGGTGCCACAGGTATGCGTTGTGCTAAGTGGTCACACCGTGGATGAGATGCTCAAAGATGCCACTCTAGCGATGGCGGCAGGGGCAGATTTAGTCGAAGTAAGACTGGACAATCTTTGGGTCAAAGAAGTGGAAATAGAGGATCCGGAGGAGGAAGTAGATCCAAAAAGAAGGGCTAAGAGAGAAGTTGAGTATGAGGTACTTCCCTTAGAATCAATAGATCTCGATTCGGCACTGTCTTCATTCAAACAAGGAATAGAACTTCCAGTAATATTGACATGTAGGCCTGAAAGACAGGGAGGCAACTATCCAGGGGACGAAGAGAGTAGAATAGAGGTCCTTAGAACCGCGATAAAGAGTGAAGTCAGCTGGGTAGATATAGAAGTAGATATTTCGGTTAAGGATAGGGAATCATTGATGAAAATAGCAAAGGGAAAGACACAGGTGATAGCGTCACATCATTCCGAAGAGACTCCTCCTCCTGCAAAGGAAATAATCTCTGAAATCGAGGATTACGTTAGCTATGGAGACATGGTAAAGATCTGCTATCCGATTTCTAGTTCAGAGGGGGCCCTGAGGATATTTGAGGCCGCTTGGGAATTAAGGGATTCCAGCATAAAGGCATCTTTGATGGGAATCGGTTCTGGAGGGGACTGGGTAAGAATTCATGCCCCTCTTCTGAATCAGAATGTCGTATATTCGACAATGCAGACTGGTTGGCACTTATCTCATTCTGGGAAAATAAATGTATCCGATTTAGCTACTGCGTGGAAACTTTTGGGTTATGCCTAGGTGTCTCGAAAATCTGTGTTTTCATTGTCTAGGTAAGGAAGCTCGCGCCTTTCTTCAGCTTCGATATTTTCTTTTCCATTGGCCATGTATCTCATATGGATGATCATTGGCAATATTATACAAGCAAGTGGTAGTGAGCCGACTAGAAGAGTGGCAGTAAATTTGGGGATATTCAGCCTTTCTTCGACATCTATCAGGACCTCAACATCGATATCTCCGCCACTAGCATCCGCATTAGTGTGCCTTCTATTGTCCCATCCATCTATTACTAGGTAGTAGGCGATATTACCGCCTCCGAAGAAACCTGATCCAGGAGAGTCAATAGCGACCGAGAATTCAACATAGGTGGTATCCTCATATGCGTGAACATCTCTGAAAGGAAGCCAGTCATCCATATCTCGCCATTCCACGGGAAGTTGGTCAAACGCTTCAAAGAAATCATCGCTCTCCCTTAGTTCATAATCGATGACATACCTATCCCAGTTCGGCTCAGTCATCAGATAGATATCAGAGCTGGGGTTCACAGGAGGGTCATCTTGATTGCTCGTTATGCTTATACAAAACGTATACATGTATCCGGGAACTAGTTTCATGGATACTGAAGTCGCACTATCATTGTCAACGGTGAAGTCTACAAAGACGTCAGATCTCAGGTCGTAAAGGGGCGTGTCATCGCTCCAGAAACGATCCTCTACAGAATCCAAAGAAATACTATTTGATGTAGTTGGGTTATTCACTGCTGGAACATCGCATGAGCCGGTGGATTGTGCAGAGGCAATTGGAGAAAATAGAATCACCAAAGCGAAAAAAGAAGCTGGAAATACTAGAGAAAAATTGACTAAAACAGACAAAAATTTACGCCTCTTAACAAGGTTCATTTCAACGCCTCCTTGTTCTAATCGGGCGCACATAACCGGAGTCAGAATCACGACGCTCTTCTTGAGACAGGTACTTCGGCTGAGGTGGAGGCTTATGCTGATCCATTCCGGGCAACCCCCCATCGGCCTCAACTTCATCGACATCGTAGGTTTCCATCATTTCGTCGGCGTCGAGCTCCTCTTCATCCTTTTGCCTCATGATTATCCAGCCTAAAACGAGAACGAGCCCGACAAGAGCTAGAAGTCCACCGCTCTCCTTGTTGGGGACTATGTCTTCCCAAGTTAGATCGGAGAGGGACTTAGGGACATATTCATCCTCGGTGGATAATACAGTGATCACATAATCCCTATCGATACACACATTTACTGCATCACATACCTGCATAGTTATCCTAATTTCTCCCTCCTCATTCCAATTCTGTGGATTCCAGTCCCAGTCATTTTTGTAATCTCCGTCTCCATTTGAATCGATACTAGCATCTAGGTCCCATCTGACTATCAAATCTCCCGATAGCGACCTATCATTGTCATTTGTAGAATCGCCGTCTCCATCCGTATCTACGGATGAGTCAATATCCATCCACGCAACAAGGCCATCTTCTAGGTCTTGATCGAAAACACTGTAATTCAGTGAAACAAGGTCTCCAATATTGACATAATCTGACGAAACAGGATTGGTAGTCAGAATTTCAGGAGATTTGGAAACAATGACAAGGATGTATGTTGAGTTGGTCTCTCCTCCCTCGAAACCATCTACAACTGTGAGGGTCACAGTGTAAGTGCCAGGAATAGAATATTGATGCCACACCACTGCTCCTTCAACTTGAGGAGTGGCATCGCCAAAATCCCAAATCCATCTTGTAATTCCATTCCAATCCTCACTATTCTGATCTGTAGAGGTCTTGTCAATGAAAGCGGGGTCAGAGTCGTAGCTTTTAGATCCATCAAATTTCATCAGACTTCCTGGTGAGATGAATGCACCACCCGCTTCTGTCTGAGGAATCTGCCAAATTACCTGCTCCTCCTCGAAAGGCTCTCTTTCAAGTATGCTATCATTGACACTAGGGCAAGAGAAATCTATATCCGGGACAGGAAGGGGATTTTCTATTCTCAAGGTGAACGACTTCTGGGCGGACTCTAGGCCAAGTACATCTGTAACGGTCAGGGTTACGGTGTAGAGTCCCGGACTCATGAATGTATGACTGACTGAAGAGACATTTTCAATAGGATCTTCTAAATCAGATATTGTCCAAAATGTAGACAATTGGGACGAGTCTCCATCGGGGTCGAAAGAGTAGCTAGTGAATGTGTAAGTTGTCTCCACATTTCCATCGCTAGGCCTCGAGAAAACTGCGACTGGCCTCTGATTGATCACATTTACCTGCAGTACTGCGAATGTTGAGTTCCCATCATCATCTGTTACTGTAAGACTGATATTTTTCAATCCAGGCGTCAACCATCCCACGACTGGGTTGGCCGCATCAGATGAAGTCTGAGAGTAATCTGAAGTCATAGTCATGCCCCCTCCATCGAGATTGACTCCTTCCTCGAAAGACCATTCATAGTCCACGATCATTCCGTCACTATCTGTGAAAACAGAGGGAAGGGCCAGTGGAGTAAGGGTATATGTCTGGAGCTGAGCATCGTAAATCTGCTGAGGAACCCTATTCAGAATCTTGATGAAAATTGTATGCTCAACTTCATGAATGCCATCACTAACCAATAGGGAAAGGGTGTATACAATTCCCTCGGCACTGCCATCCACCCAAGAATGACTAGATTCGAAGAGCCCAATTCCAGACTCAATTTCTCCATCACCCCAATTCCACTCGAAATACAGCTCTTCTAGTGGTAAATTATCCGTAGTCCCGAGGGCGGAAAACATTACCTGCTGATTAGTCAGTAAAACCAACTCTTCTGAAACTACAACTCCCTCTACTGAAATTTCAGGTATTGGGTCACTAGTGTCTTCGACCATTACAGTCCAAGTCTGAGACTCTGAGAAGTAACCTCCTTGGTCCATTACCGTAAGGACGACAGGGTAAATGCCAGGCTCCAGATACTGATGAACAGGATTCTTTAGCGTTGAAGATACGTTATCGCCTAAATCCCAATAGTATGCTATGGGAGTTTCATTCTTAGAGAAAGATCCATTCTCCATGCCGAAGCCCCATTCATCATAGCCCGATCCAAACATATTGACTGGTAACCAGGTTTGGGTTGAGTTTGTAGAGACAGAAATAGAAGCAACTGGTTTCATGTTACTCAAATCAATTGGCAAGGAGAAAGCTTGGTCCACAAGTTCAGATGTCACATCGTTTATGCTTACCCCGAAAGTCCACTGTCCTGAATAAGGAGGAGTGAACCAAACACTCTTTTCAGTAGAAACACTGTTCCCCGCGGTCAAGGAGAATACTTTGCTATCCACAAGAGTGTTGTTGGAGAAAGCATCCACCGTTACCTCAAGTATTTCAAAAAACGAGTTAGAGACTACTCCTAAGTCAATCTGCACACTGTCTGATAATCCATCAGAGTCTCTGTCAAAATCATCGATCGAATCAATCGATACTTCTGCAGGATCGGTGACTAGCATCGCTTGAACAGTTACAGTTGCAGTGGGATAACTACCACTGGTAATTCCACAAGTGGCATAGTTGTAATCGCAATCATCAACTGCGGACTCATACCAAGTCGTCATCCACACCTCATCTATGTCTGATCCAAAGTCATGGATGAGTCCCGTCACAGAGCCAGTAACCTGGTCGACCCTCATTCTACTCATTGACCAGCTTCCTGTACTGCTATCTTTGGCCAGTAAAGCACCCTCGAATCCGAATTCAGAGGGTTGAACCATGATATTCAAGGGGGCGCCAGAGCCTTGATTAAACTTGTAAGCCCTCATTCCCCATCCCTCCAACTCTTGTAGGGAGCTTGTCCATGGATTGACCCACTGATCGTTAAAACCACTCATCTGGGCCTTACAAACATACGCCGCAGTACAACCAGCGCTCAAGTCAAGATTTGAGAAGCCAAAAGCCCCCTGTCCACTATCAACTGATACAGCGAGAGTGAAATTAGCAAAAATATCGCTCATTGTGGTTCCAATCGGGATCGAGCCGGCAGGGGGGTTGGAAGCCAGGTCTTCTATTCCTTTACTACCGGTGTCGGTATCGGCAACCAATGTGGATATGGCAGAAGCCCCTCCCAACTTATCTGATAGGTACATTAAGAACAAGAAACCAGCACCATAATCTGCTATCCTCTGATTCCACCACCTGACACTCATATTGGAATTCTGCGACCATTCATTCGCATGGCCAGTCAGGGAGCTGGTAACCCCAAAACAAAGGTAGGCGGCCATATCAGCGGCTCCTTCATCAATCCAGATATACTCGAAAGGGTCCCTAGCATTATGCAGTAAGTGCTGGAATTCATGGGCTAGAATGGTGTTCCTCCAACTCAGATCATCAATATCCATGAATACTGACTCCTTAGACGATGAAAGACCTGGGACGAAATAACCGCCTATTCCACCACCGCCATCTATTGAGAATATGACTATCTCAATCTGGCAAGTACTATCTACATCCGGAGCGGAACCAAAATAGCTGGTTACAGTAGGAAATATCGTAGACTCCCAAGTTGAAGCAATATCATTTAGCGTAGTTGAAGGTATAACTTGGCCATCTTCCACAAAGATCGCCGAATTACTGGAAACTTTCTGCACAGTAGCCGCTATCGATCCCCCTGCTGTAGCGACATCATCAGTATCTCCCACGCTCCAGGCGTTTTCACAGTTCCTTGTAGTTGATCTAGAATTGACATAGGACTCCGAAAATGGCAGGGACAAATCTGGATAACCGGCCGAACGCCATTGTGACTTCAGGAATCCTGTTGCAGAATAAATCGGAATTGGGGATTCGGAGAATAGGTATTGCCTTCCTTCGGCATCCGGATTGAACTCACTAAGGTCGCCAACAAAGCTGTGCGTTTCATCATCTTCGATCTCTTCAGCTAACGCCAAAGGAGACAAACTAGTCACAATTAGCAATACGGCCAAAAAAGTGGCACTTACTGTAGAATCACGACATTCTCGACTCGGCATACTCAACACTCCGTGTTGTAACTAGGATGAATCGGTTCTAAGACGTATTTTAACACCGATGGAGCATCGTTCGTACATGCGTCGTACAAGGCGGAGTGGTTTACTCCTCGCCTACCTCGTCTTATCGATCTTATTTTCATCATTAGTACAAGCTGAAAATACCACCAAATACGATGAATCTATTGAACATGAAATCGTGATACTAAGCGAACATAATCATCATGATGAAGCTTTTACACAGGGGCTAGAGATGTATAATGGTAGTATATACGAAAGTACTGGATTGTACGGCCATTCGTCTTTAAGAGAAGTCAATCCATGGACCGGCGATATAATTAGATCGAAATCATTCAATGACTCAATCTTCTCAGAAGGAATAACAGTGTACAATAATACCATCATCATGCTCACTTGGGAGACTCAAACCGCATATGTTTTTGAGATGGATAATCTGTCTGAGATATCTTCTTACGAGTATGAAGGGGAGGGCTGGGGAATATGCTTTGACGGGAACTCATTTGTCATGTCCAATGGAACTTCTACTGTTTCTTTTCGCAACCCAGAAACTTTTGAGATTGAAAGGACAATTTCAGTCAAAGATAGTTTTGGTAACCTGATAAATAGAATAAATGAGTTGGAATGTGTCAACACTCCGTCCGGGCCAAGAGTACTGGCCAATATTTGGCAACAGGATAGGATTCTGGTATTCGATCCCTCTAATGGCACGGTGTTGGGAGACTATGATGCCAGCCATCTCTCTTCTAAAAATGATAATGGCTACAACAATGTCCTCAATGGAATCGCTCATATCTCAGATTCAGAATTTTGGATAACTGGGAAGAATTGGTCTAGCATGTACCTTGTTCAAATGACAAATCTCTCAGGCGTTGAGGCAAATATCTGTGTATCGTCTTGTGAGGATGCACAGGATTCCAGTTTCTCAGACAATGTCTTGATAACTATCGGAGGCTTGATTCTACTGATAATCTTCATATTTTTGAGGCAGGATGACTTGCCTGCGGATAAAAAAACTCCAGAAACTGTTAATCGGCATAATGAACAGCTTAATCTCCCTCCACTATCACAAGAGGATGAGGGGATGCTCAATGATCGATGACTTTGATGATGATTTGGATAGCTCTTCCAGTCTTCAAATGTGGCTTTCCGACCTCTCTACGGATTCTGCTACTAGGAATCTCGGAGCGGTATTAATAGGGATTGGTGGACTGTTAGGTTTCGTCATAGGAATAATGCTAATTTCGGGCAATGTGAGTGATATTCTTTCGGGACAAGTTGAGGAATCGGGAGGGACAGCAGACGTCGAAGGAATAGTCATTTCAGAACTAGTTAGTAACTCGTCAGGTGCGGAAGGTGTAAGCGATATTGAGGTTTTACTTTATGACGAGGATGGAATAGTAGTAGGCAGCGATTCTACAAACTCAGGCGGTAGATTCTCAATCGAAGATGTTCCACGTAGGCCGGTTAAGTTGGAAGTAGCACACACTGGAAATGTGACTGTCCATGTATTACTAATTCCTGGAGATTACTCCCAGTTTACGATAACTTTGATCGAGGGAGAAGGGACGCAAGTATTGGACATGCAGGGTGAAAGCTATCTGGGTGAATCAGTATTGATTGCTACAATATTTGCGGTTTTTACTCTACTGACTGGTCTTGCCGGAGTCGCGGGGGGACTCGAGGCAAGAAAAGGAATCAGTTACAAGAAAACCTGGGGACTTTCTTTCTTAGGACTCTGGAGCGGAGGATTAATGTTCGTTGGTCCTCTCTTAACTCTCTCTGGAATGGCCCTTGTGGGACTTTCTAGGGGCCAATTCTACGATGTTCACTCTAAGGAGGATTGAGCAATGTACCTGATTACTATTGAGGGGGGCGATGGCAGTGGCAAAGGCCTAGCAACGAAGGTAGTATCTGAGGTAATGAGGAAGGAGTTTCCCTTCGTATCGGTCAGTGTAACCGGAGAGCCCAGAAGAGACCATCCTCTAGGTCGGCTGGCAATTGACTCCGTCAGAAAGAAAACAACAAGTCCTGAGAGAGAAGCGGGCCTATTCGCGGCGGATAGGGTCGATCACTCGCATGGTTGGATACTTCCAAGATTAGAATCTGGAATTGGGGTAGTAAGTGAGAGGAACATACACTCATCATTGGTATATCAGGGAATAGTAGGGAAACTAGGGATAGAAAGAGTGGCGCATATGAATTCAGCAGCCTTAGTGCCAGATCTCTGTATTTGGGTTGATTGCGATCCAAGTGTCGCCTTGGATAGGATAAAGAGCGGAACACTGAGGGCCCATTCCGATAAAGAGGAATATTTCGAGACTAGTGAACTTCAGATCATGATAAGACAGGGCTACCGTGAGTTACTATCTGGAAATATTGAGATGCCAACCCCTTTCGATATGGGGGCCATCATAGGCCCTGTTCTTAACGAAGGTTCAGAAGACGATTTCAAAATGAAGCTCAAATCTCTGATTAGAAACTTCATGCATTCCCGTCCCGAACCTGTGAATGTTTTATCTGAAGTGGTAGATAGGAATCTAGTCAGCGAACTAATAATATCTTCAAGGGGCCAGTCTACACTACAGGGACTAGGTGTAAAACCTGCAATTGGAGAACAAGAATGGCTAGATGGGAACTCTCCCTGGAGGGTCCTCAAGAATTTTCAAAAATCTCATTCAGATGTCCTCGGTGAATTATTAGAAGGAGAGAGATCAGATGTCCCAAAGAGAGTTCTATCGCACTCTTTCTCCTCAATCTGTGGAACATTGTCCCTTATGAGAACAGCAAATATCAGGGAACTTAGGAAGTCGTTGGGACCAGTAAGATCTGTTTCTGAGAGGCATACGCAGACAATTGTGAGGTATCTAAATGAAAAATTGGGCTGTATACATCAGCACAGGGCTCTAATCGGAAGGGAGGCACCACGTTCACAGATGAATGATGAATCCCGACCATTCGGTCGTCTAGCAATCGCAATATGGCCCCTCAGGGATATTATTATGAAATGGATGAAGAAAAATCCTGATACTCACATCCGATTCGCAATGGGACAAATAATCAGATCTGGAAAATATCCTTCGGCGGTAAAATCTACGTTAGAAAGGATAGCTATACTTGGCCCTGGAAGAGGCTCGTTCCCCTTGCCCAAGGATGAAGATGATCTTATCTCATGGTGGACTATGAAATCTATCTGATTATTTTAAAATCAATTTCGAACCAGCAGGCAGTACGACAGAGGAAGCGGAATCAAATAACTCTGGCCTGGATGATAGGGCTGAGCTGGTAAACCAACCTATGACAAAACCAGCCATGAAACCGGTGATTACTCTGACCATATTGGTAGATTCATATTGAGTTAGTAATTGAGTAAATCCGTCAATCGCCATAGGTACAATGCCCAGTGCCAAAAATAGTAACATTAGTCTCATACGCCCGTCATTAAGATAGACAGATTTTATTGAGTCATCATCAAAAACAGAAAGGAAAGAATCCCTAACCGTCCATCTATTGAGGCCCCGTAATCTGAAGAATAATGATCCCATGAAGAATCCCATGAATATTCCCACATCTCTGGCACAAACTGGCATCTGATTCTCATTTATCGACCATGAGCGATCATGTTTCTGATGGCAGTTAATATCGCCAAAGGCATACACAAAACCAAACACTGGATTCAATTCAGACCAAGCGAATGATCCACCATGAGCTGACTGATTATGACCTAAATCCCCTTCCTCATCGTGATTATTATTCCCCCAGCTCCCTCCATCCATGTAGTCAATCGCGTTGGCTCTGCCAGATAGCTCTGGAACGCTTCCTTCAGCCAACATAAGTGGAGACACAAAGAACATCAATAGTAAGAATCCAGAGATAGAACACAAGATGCCAGAAACTCGAAGCTCTCTTTTTCTATCACTCCTCCCATTCTTCAGCTTGACAGAATCAGACTCGCCATTCTCCGACTTCTCATTCTCAGGCCCCTCACTCTTTACTCTTCTATTGTAAATGGTACATGCAGTAACAACAATTGAACCAGCAATTAGAATAGTGGGGGAGTCCTCAACTTGGATGCTAGCAATCTCCCTATGACTGCAAAAGATACACATGTTGTTGCCAATTATTCATGACAAATCAATGTATCTCATACCCTCTAACTCTTGAACTGGCGCTACTTACGGAGGTCGTGACTGATATCACCACTAGAGATGCCTTCTCTATTTCATTAGTTGCAGGAGCTATGGTCGGAACTATGGCCGCCTTCATCTCTATCTTCGCAACAGGTCTTGATAATCCAGATATTTCACTTTCCATTAGGTCTGGAATTGTAGCAGGATCCTCTACTTCGGTACTACTGCTAATTTTCGCGCTATACAGAATTAGAGAAATTTCTTCCAAAGGAGATTCTAGGGAAGAAAAGAGAAAAGTGGAGACAGAATATCTTCGTACGATACTTTCCCCTATAGAAGAGCGTGCCAAAGAACATGGAATCATCTGGAACGTGAAAAATATGATCAGAAGGGATAGAGGGGTCCTACTGGTGGAAATCGCGGAATTAGAACCCCCTTTAGCCGCCGCACTGGCTGAGCGCTTAATTAAGGGAAGAGACGGTCTCAGAAAAGTCAAGATAAGGACCGCATTTTCGGGGAACCCCACTGTTACAAAAAGCAATCATGGTTCTAGGCCTGCAATCCTACAGAGATTGAAGATCGATGCAGAGAGAGTAAATTGGCAAGTTATTCAGAAATCCTCATCCATAACATTGAGGCCCATGGGAGAGTCCCCGTCGCCTAGATTATGGGCCATCAGATTCGGAGTGTTCGTCATTCCAGTTACATTGGTCATGTCTTTAGCTTTCAGAGATTTGGCAGGTAATGGATTGGAAGAACAAGGAATTATTTTTGGATCAGTCTGCGGAGTACTAATATCTGCTTTAGCAGCATCATTCAGAGATAGGACTCCCTAATCGCCTAGTTCATTAAGATCAGAATTCAACTCAGATACAAGCCAATTGTGCATCGTTTCCCCTCCCATTTCGGAGAGTGTCGAATTTAGAAAAGCTGCAATCAGAGTACTCTTCGACTCATTGGGCGACATTCCCCTCGACTCAAGATAGAACATCTGTTCCTGGTCAACAGGTCCGCTGGCAGTTCCATGTCCGCACCCAACTACATCATGTTCAGATACTTCCAACTCAGGAATTGAATCAGCCTGTGCATCCCTGGATAATAGAAGATTTTGAAAAAGTTGAGCCGCATCAGCACCATTCGAGCCTTTAGAAATACGAAGCATCCCAGTACCCACTGTTCTACTGCTACCACCACATGCTGAGTTCCAGTCCAAGCGACTGAAGGTTTCTGGAGAGTCATGATATATCTCAATATGATGATCGAGACTCATTTCTCTCGCAGAGAGAATCGACCCCAGAACATTTAGATTTCCTCCAGGTTGAAACATCCGATACCTTAGATCAGCCTTTGTTATTGTCGAGCCAGATGAAACAGTTCCAGCCTTAAATTGTGAATCACGCGGAATTGAAATAGATTCGACTCTCAAAAGTCTACCATTTTCAAGTCTATTGACTACGACATCGCTGGTTATGGCCCCTTCTCCGGTAGATCCAGTTCTTAGCATCCCAAACCAATCGCAATTTCCTCGTAAAACCGTAACTAATTCCAATTCCGCAAGCTTGCCAATGTCTAGACAAATGTGAGCCGAACAGAAAATTCCACCTGTGGAAATCTCAATAATTATTGGGGCACTTGACTTAAACCTAGGAGCAACCGTAAGAGTGAACTTAGATTCCTCTGTAACCGCCTCTAGGAAACGCCTCGTAATTTTTTCGTCCATTGGAAGCTCATTGGAATCAGTATCGCCACTTGTTAATGATATCCCGGAAGGTAAAGCACTTCCATCTAATGTCTTCAGAGTTATCAGAGGAGTTGAAAACTCGCTGGGAATTTCTGAAATTCTTCCTGTGGGATGAATCCTTTTCCAAGGAGTATATCTCCATAGGTGGTCAGCCCTATCGGGACGATCAGTGGACAAGTACTGTGAAGATGCATCCATGAAGAACTCAACCTATACTTCCTTCCATTTCAAGTGACATAAGCTTATTCAGCTCGACAGCATATTCCATTGGAAGCTCTCTGGTGAACGGCTCAAAGAATCCATTAACAATCATTCCAAGTGCCTCGGCCTCAGTATGTCCCCTGCTCATCAAGTAGAAAAGTTGCTCATCTCCTACCTTTGAGACACTAGCTTCATGTTCGCAATGAGCCGTAGGGTTTCCAACCTCCATTGTGGGATAGGTATCCTGCCTGCTCTCTTCATCTAGAATTAGGGCGTCACAAACAATGTTCAACCTACAATTCTCTGCTTTGGGCATTACCTTAGCCATCCCCCTGTAGGACCCTCTTCCTCCATCTTTACTGATGCTCTTTGAAAGAATGTTACTAGTGGTATTTGACGCCATATGGTGTACCTTGGCTCCTGCATCCTGATGTTGCCCATTTCCCGCATAGGCTACCGAAATCACCTCTGCATGTGCTCCCTCTCCTTTGAGGATTACAGCAGGATACTTCATAGTCAATTTACTTCCTATATTGCCATCTACCCACTCGATCTTAGCATTCTCATGAGCTACCCCCCTCTTAGTCACCAAGTTGTATACGTTGTTACTCCAATTCTGGACAGTAGTGTATCTAATGTGGGCCCCTGGAAGGGCCAAGAGCTCGACAACAGCCGAGTGTAGAGAGTCCGTGGAATAGGTAGGCGCCGTACAACCTTCGACATAGTGGATACTACTTCCCTCATCGGCAATGATAAGGGTCCTCTCGAACTGGCCCATATTCTTGGCATTTATTCTAAAGTAAGCCTGAACGGGCATCTCGACATGTACTCCCTTTGGGACATAGATGAAAGAGCCTCCAGACCATACAGCTGTGTTCAGAGCGGAGAATTTGTTGTCGCTGTATGGTATCACACTGCCGAAATACTTTTTCACAACCTCCTCATGATCCCTAAGTCCAGAATCCATATCTAAGAAAATCACTCCTTGCTTCTCAAGGTCTTCCCTTATGCTATGGTACACTGTCTCCGATTCATATTGCGCAGTGACTCCTGATAGCCACTTCTGCTCAGCTTCAGGAATACCTAGCCTATCGAAAGTATTTCTGATATCATCTGGCACATCCTCCCAAGAACTACCCGTTTGATCAGACGACCTCAAAAAGTAGCATACTTTATCGAAATTAATTTCCATCAATTCCTTAGTATTGCCCCAAGTAGGCATTGGTCTTTCGATGAAGTGCCTGTATGCCTTTACCCTTATCTCAGTCATCCATTCAGGCTCATTCTTGAGCTCAGAAATATCTCTAACTACCTTTTCTGAAAGACCAAAATCAAATCTTATAGTTGCGTTTTCAGGATCATGCCATCCTGCTTTATAGTCTCCTACTGCCTCACGGGCTTCATTATCACCAATCATTCGAAATCAACTCCATTCTCAACCTGCTCTTCAAGCCAATCATATCCATTATCTTCTAGCAAGTTCGCCAGAGACGGACCTCCACTAGCCACTATCTTGCCACCAATCATGATGTGGACACGATCTGGATTGACATGTTCCAGTATTCTGGAGTAGTGAGTAATTATCAATGCTCCATTTTCAGTCCCTCTGACTGCAGAGTTTATTCCCTTAGAAACAGTTCTTATTCCATCAATATCCAATCCGCTATCAGTCTCATCTAAGACTGCCAACCTAGGTTGTAATAACATTAGCTGTAAGATTTCGAACCTCTTTTTCTCCCCTCCACTGAATCCATCATTGACATACCTAGACAGGAATGATTTGGGAATATCTAGCTCTTCCATGGCATTTGTTAACTTCTCTCTGAATTCTGAGCCTCTGGCCGCTTCCTCTCCCCTGACACTGGAAACTGACTTTCGGAGAAAATTTCCTACTTGTAAGCCAGGTACTGATTGTGGGTACTGGAAAGATAAGAAAACCCCTTCTCTAGATCTCTCCCAGGGTTCCATGTCTTGAAGACTCTCCCCATCCAAAAACATCTCTCCGTCTTCAATTTCATACGCTGGATGACCCATTATGACATTGGCAGTAGTTGTTTTTCCACTGCCATTCCTGCCCATTATCGCATGAATTTCGCCCTTTGGGATGATCAAATCTATGCCTTTCAGTATCGATGTACCTTCTATCCCCACCTTCAGTCCTTTGACTTCTAGAATGGGGTTATCGTCCGATGCCATACTACTCCTCGTAACTTGGTACGCTTCCAGCCTTTTGAATGTGTGTGGCATAACTTCATCACAAATTAGTTACATTTCTAAAGAGCGCCCCTAATCCTACGGTATGGAGCCGGTCAAGACAGACGACGAGGAGTTGGTAAAAATATATGGGTCTCAGATAGAAGATCAAATGAGAATCGAGGCACAAAGAAGAATCAGTGAAAATCATGATGAAGAAGAGTTGGGAAGACTTAGGGCCCTCTCTCTAATTTCATTGATTGAAGCAAATCATCCAGATGTTATCCCCGCATTAATGGCAAGACTAGGGCCAGTAAGAGCCGCTCTAGATGGTCATGGAGGCGGCCTAATTCTCTCAAGTTGGGAACTCTCCGATGGAACTGGAAATAGGAATGCACTATCTCTAGTTATTGACTTAGACGGGGCTTGTGTGTCCTGTGGAGCGGCACCTGGAACATTGAAGGGGATACAAGACGATCTACTGATGGATGAGGAAGTTGGGAGGATTAGGTTCTCGGCATCAATGTTGGAATGGTTTGATGAAATTCAGAAGGAGTTTGTATTGAAGTTCGGGGAAGTCACTTTCATTTAGAAAGAATCTGCACTAGTCTATCCATTGCTAGGGTCGACAATCCAAGCACTGTGACATCTTCCCCTTCCACCACGCGGCAGAATTTCCCTGCCATGCCAGCCAAATCATACCCCCCTGCCTTCCCCTTCCATGATTCCGATGAAATCAGCTCGTAAATCTCATCCACTCCCAGGTTTGAGAATTCAACAGTGGCATAACTGGTGTAATTTGAGATATTCCATTTTGTAATATTTCCTCTCATTTCGTCCGATTCAGGAGGAAGTAGTATAGAGGTCGACGTCCAAACTCTGTGTTTTCTCCCAGCGAGTCTAATCAGCATACTCGTGGCTGCAAGGTCATCAATTGGCTTGCCGAAAGATGATTTATGATCATCAGGATCCTCAATCATCGTATCCGATACCAAAATAGCGTCATAATGGTTCTTCGTTTGATTCTCAGAAAGCTTATGCTCTATTAGTGCGTTATCGGCCTTAGATTGGCACACTCTCTCTACTTGCACACTCACTTCAAATCCCTGAGGGGCCTTGGATTCAGGAGATATGAGGCCGGACGCATAAAACTCTACGCCCTCTACTTCTAAATTTTCTTTCAACCATGAAAATCTCCTTTCGGATTGTGATGCAAGGAGTACTCTTCTCATATTTATCCAAGCTTAATTTTCTCCCCACAGACAGGACAACTGAATTTCTTCAATCCTAGCTCTATCTCGAAAATAGAGCCGCAAGAGTGACAACTCACTCCGATATTTGCACCATTGAGTGGGGCTGGAAGAGGCAAGGGGGCGGAATGCTTTGGTATTGGGAGAATAAATTCGTCAGATCTATCTAGTTCTGGAAGTGATTGAGTCGAATTGCTAGATCTATATTCCCTTCTCCTCCTCCTATCGGAAGCATTTTGGGAATCCGTTCCAGACTCTTCTACCAATTCCACTTCGGAAGAACTAACTGAGATATCCGACTCAACAATTACATCAACTACATCTTCCTCAAGAATCACGACTCCCGAAATTTTCTTCGCTGTCCTTCCACTTGCCCATCTTATTGCCCTAGTGGACATAGTCAAAATAACTACTAAGCAGAGTACTATTGTTACTCCTGAGATGCCCACTAGAATTACATTGAAATTTCTTTCATCTAGGCCAAGGTAAGCCCTAACCTGATCCAGAATATTTCCCTCAGATTTCATAGGGGAAGAATCATCAACCAATGCCCTAATTTGCCATCCAGTTGGAGATGTCTGTAGAATAGTCGCGTCACTGTCTATTGGAGATCTGCTAGCTACTACGATCCTACCAATGCCCAGCCTATCTGAAATTCCAATCCACCCATCTTCTGAATTAGCCATTCCATATTGTATCTGAGGTCCACTCGGGCCAATGAAGTCGAATAGAATCTGCACTCCTCTATCCGTATCTAAGAGTCCAATGTAGCCAAGCCCCCTAGCAGAAGTCCTCACTTCTCCATCACCTGTCGGGGAGAATGATGAATCCACTATTGTGACAACTAATTCTGATGCCTGATCGGAGCCTTCGCCCCAAGCCGCTACGATCACATCCTCGCCCTCTATCTCTGAAATCGAAATCAAGGGCATGAATGAGTGATCGCCCACTGCCTTCCTGAACGACCAAGAGGCCTGATCTGGAAGTCCATGAGCATACCAGAGTCCCAGTCTGTCGATACCCGTCGTGTCGTTTCTCGTGTCTTGATATAGAATGTGTCCATCTTCGTCTCCCATGGCCACGGCAACTGGATCTGTCTTTCCCGGTGTGACGTCTAGGTCACCTACCAGTTGCGGGTTAACGAACCAATCGGATGATTTAGTCGGGGACTCAGACGCAACCAAGAAAATAGCATTATTTTGGCTGGATGATCCCGAAGCCAACTGATGATGATATCCAGCCACCAGGATCTCCGACTGCTTAATATCCATTCCAATTCCCCAGTATTTTCCTTCAGAAAGAGAGATTGGTTCCATCAGGTCTTGAATTGGCGACATTAGACAACTGGAGTCAATTGTAGTGTAGCTCACAGTCTGTTGAAAGAAACCGTCATTATCCAGATATCTACGAGTCCAAACAACATGTGCGAGGCCATCATTAGACGCCTCTGCAACAATATCGCCAGACCATTTTTCCTCTAAAATATTAGAGCAGGCGGTTATGGCCCTATTACTACCAAGTCGATAAAGTCCTAATTCATCTCCTCTGCTGGTTATCACTACTCCTCCTTCTTCGCTCAGATGGATTATCTCTACTGGCTCCTCTCCAGTAGGGAAATTAGTAGTTCTGGGGCCGGTTAATGTAGTCTCATCGACTAGAATTGTAGACTCAACAATATTGTTACTCCAGTCTAGATCAGACATGAATTCGCCCGAAAGACTCACTCTGATATGTACAGGGCCAGTGGAGCTTTCCACATGTGCGAATGAAATCTGGGATGCCCCCTGGCCTATCACTAGGGGTACGGGAGAAGAGGAAATTGTCTCCCATCCAACATCATTTCTAATCTCCAAAGTCGCCTCAAGGTTCGTTGCATCACTGGATCCAAGATTATCAACTCTGGCAGTAATGAGAAACTGCTCATTAGGTCTGGGAACGGGAGGTTCAGTTCTTACTGCACCATCTCTGAATGCAAGATCGACACCCTGGGGCCGCTGCAATACAGGAAACTCAACTGACTGCTCGTTATCTTCTTCATCTATCTCCTCGATTTCGTTAGAAGGATCTAATGAAATAGATAGAGTTCTATCTCCCAAGGACAATGGATTCCAATAAAGTATTACATCTACAATATCTCCACTGCCGATACTGGGAATCGTTATCTCATCCTTCCTCGCGCCATTTTCCTTTAGGTAGATGGTAACCTCAGAAGCATCCAAATCGCCATCATTTCTAACCTCGCAACTAACTTCTAGGAATGTGTTGATGAATGTCTCAGATACGGGTAATCCGTATTCGCTCACACTAATCCCACTACGGAATATCAAATCAGGGGCGGGGGGGTCATTATCTACCTCTACGGTTCTCCGAACTTCATCCGAGAAAATGCCATCTCCGCTCACTACCCTAACCGAGATTCGATAAAACCCATCATTAACAGAGGTCGTATCCCAGTTCACAGACCAATCTCCTGCGGCGCTCCCAGTCCCTCCAAACTGTTGAGATGTTTCCCAGTTTTCAGTACCTAATCTCCATTGAATATTAGCCCCATTAACTGACTCCCATCCGCCAAAGATATTTGTATTTCCAGATACGGGACTTTGTCCACTAGGGCCTCCCAATGTAACCTCGAGTAACCCTACTGGATGCTCACTCTGCTCCATCTCGCTCCACACGTTGAACTCATTCCTGGCCTTCGCCTTGATTATTATCTCCTCAATATCTATTTCGTCTTCTGTGAATTCCGGAATAGAGAATGGAGTGGACCAATTCATGGTTCCCTGAACTATATGCCAATCGACTAAAATCTCAGTCTGCCGCGGCCCTTCATCAGGCTTGTACCTGTATGAAATGCTAACATTTACCTCTTCAATTGTCCCATTAGTATCAGCATCCTCATCTATATGCCCCCTGACGCTGTATGTTTCGCCCTCTACAAGCCAAGCATCTTCCTCGGGAGTTTCTATTATCACCCATTCCTCTGTCCCCGTAGGAGGTGGATCAGTTCCATTGCCATCTCCATCTCCCCCTCCAGTATCTCCTAGTATGGCCTGCATGACCATCTCCCCATCAATTATCCCAAATCCATATTGATCATTCCACCTCTCGGAAATATCAGGAGCTGATGAGGCCCCCCTTGTCTCGGAATTGTTCCTAAGTATGTCTTTTACCTCTTGAGGGGTTAGATCCTCATCCATCTGCAGCATCGCTGCTATGAATCCGGCTACTGCCGGAGTGGACATACTAGTTCCCGATTTTTGGACATAATTGTCACTGGCAAGTGGTTTGGCAGATCCGGGTAATTGTGAGCTAGATGCGGCGTGCTGTGCCGACATAATATTGGAGCCCGGACCAACAACATCCGGTTTCAGCTCATCCCACTGATTGTCATCCCCATCGTCTTCCCTGGGTCCAGAGTTAGAGTAAGATGCGATAGAATCGTCCCCTCTCTCAATGCTGGCTTTATCATCAATCGAACCTACAGTTATGGCGGAGTCCGCCGCTCCTACGGAGGTTACCCTTCGATACCCGTCATTCCCAATCGCGGCCACACAAACAATGCCAGCTTCAGATGCCGCATTAACTGCTAGCGAATCTTGACTGGTTCCGTTATCTCCCGGATCCTCCCCGGCAGGGCTTGACCCACTACCAAAAGACATTGATAGAATATCTATGCCTCTACTAGAATCATTGTTACCCCAATCAGTATCTACATTCTGCACTGCCCAGTTAATGCCCGCCACAGTATATCCGGAGTTGGATGCTCCAGCATCCGTCATGACCTTAATATCAACAAGATACGCACCGGGTGCGTATCCTTGATTCTCCCTTTCATCGCCTCCGGTTCCGAGAGCTATGCCCGCAACATGGGTGCCATGCCCATCTCCATCATCAGGGTCATCACCGCCATCATCACAATCTTGTTGATTCCAAGAGGTTGAATCACATCCGGCTACCCACTTAGGATCTGGTAACTCATCTGGCTCTGCCCCATTGTCAGAATTTTGATCCGAGAAGTCATCGAGTGAGAAATGCTCATTGTCAACGCCGGTATCTGCAATGGCGATAACCACTCCAGAGCCATCGTAACCATAGTCCATCATAGTCTCACTGAAAACATCTGATGTCCTGACTTTAGATCCCTTGGTCGCGGTGTTGAGGTAGGGGACCAGGACATCCTGCTGTTCAACCAGTACGACTCCATCGAGCATCAAAATTTCAATCAATGCACTGACCGGGACATGCTCGACAATCAAAGTATCAAGAATGTCTACCGCTCGGAAGTAAGTCCCATACTCTTCCCATCCATACTTGGATAATACCTCCTTCAAATCAGATATGTCATCATCTCCAGGGTGCCAAGAGTAGCAAACGAAAATCGCCACAGTCATCCTGCCATCATCTCCCATAACTGCGCTAGTGGAAACGGACTCCCGATCTCCAGAAATTATCCATTGCAACCTATCGTCCATGCCATTGGCATCTTTATCATTCCAGAAATTAAACCACCAACCGGGTTCTTGAACTGGCCAATCCACCCCATTTGGCGGAAGATGAGGGCTCCTGTCTTTGAGAGGGCACTCGCCTGACTCGCACATGAGGGGCGGAATATCTATGATTGCCTCTGAATCTACATTTTCCATTTGTGCATCAGAGCTATTAATTTCCCATTCAGAACCACTCACTCCTACAGAAACGTCAAGCATCAGAACCATCAAGGCTACAATGATTGGAGTCGCTGAAGATGCTCTCTTTCCCATGGCTCTCTTAGAGAGCCACATGTTGGCCCTGTATAATCCCAACCTGTCCGAGACCGTTTTTTTTGCCCTATGGCCACATTAGGTGACTCTCTGACACGCCACACTTTATCCAAGTTCGGCCACCCTTGGTCTCTGCTAGAATCTCCCCTCCGCATATTGGGCAGATTGTATGTTCGGAAAGCTCTTCTAGCCATGCCCTTCTAGTTTCTATTTCATCTCCTTCTTCGAGGAGTTTCCCTAGTACCTTAAGGGCCCTTCCCTCAAGTGGCGATCCAGAAGACTCCCATGGATTTTCCTTAAGACTCGGCATATTTCTAGTCGATTGAGGGACTCCATCAATCGCATCCCTTTCCAGAGGCTGAGGCCCTCCTACGGCTACTCCCCTTGCCAGTAAGTAAGACAGAAAGAAACCTCCAACATGGGCCATGTGTGCAATATTACTATCTCCTGAAGTCCCTAATTGAATCGAGTATACTTGCCAAACCTCTATCCCCAATCTGAAGAATACAATCAACCAAATTGGCCATGCTCGGATTAGGAATAGTAAGGGAAACTCCACTTCATCGCTGGGCCAGCATGCCATGTAAGCACCCAGTATCCCGAAAGCGGCACCACTCGCTCCGATAGTTGGAATCATCGAATCAGGATGTGTAAAAACCCACGCAATATTTCCGCCCAATAGCCCGAGTAAGTAAACAGCCATCCATCTCTTGCCGCCCATCCTTTGCTCTAGCGGGATGCCCACCAGACCAATCACCAAGATATTCCCTAAAACATGTACCCATCCAGCATGAATCCATGCACTTGTAATGAATCTGTATGACTCCACTGGAGATGTAGCTATCGAAGGCCTGATTCCAAAAACAGAAACTACCCACCCCATCTCGACTGGGACCCCTTGAATAACAGAAATGGCAAATTGTACGAAAGAAGCCAGCATAAGTGAAAGAATAGTCGCAAGGGCAATACTTGTGTTCCCACGATAAGCAGAAATATACGGTGTAATGCAAGAAAGTAATAGCACGATAACAAAAATCTGCTCGGAAGTTCCAAGCTCTCCTAACGCACTCATGCCCCTGACAGAGGGGACTTGCAAATAGTGATTTTCAGAATGGAACGACTCAAACGACTGATACTACTCCGAGGTGCATGGCGCAGTCACCGGTCCTCAAGGCAAGAGACGTTAGCGTTACCAGGGGGACACGAACCGTAATCCAGAAATTGAACCTTGAGATTTTCCAAGGTGATGTTATATGCTTCGTAGGGGAAAATGGATCTGGGAAGACCACTCTTATCGAATCTCTTGTGGGAATCCTCCCCCTTACGACAGGCCAAGTTGATTGGTTTTCAGAGAAGGGCGAATCACTCACAATCAGGAATTACTCTGGAACAAGGCAAAAGCCATATCCATTCGGACTGACTCTGCAATCGGATGGTGTTTGCGGAGAGGAGAAAGTCATGGAGAGACTATCCACCGCACTGAAAGTATCAGGAATGGATTGTAGTCAAATAGAGGCCAAAAAGATCCTAGAAGAGTGGGGCATGTCTCACAGGGCCGAGGACAGGGTTTCGCAACTGTCGGCCGGACTGAGGAGACGTCTGGCAGTAATATCTGGCATGGCTCCAGCAATGATGTGCAGGACTCCAAGAATAGTTTTCCTAGATGAGCCATCGGAAGGCTTGGACTCATTCTCCAAGGGAGTTCTAAAGAAGTGGATAAGTGAGCTATCGCAACATGGAAATACTGTAGTAATGGCCTCACATGATGAAGAAGTAATCTCATGCTCAAGGAGGATCTTAACTATTGATTCCGGGGGAATTTCCGAGTCGAACAACACTATTGAAGAAGATATTATTCAGGAAAGACAATTCCTTAATGAAAGACATAGTAAGACTATCTCATCGCTATTCTCATGGACTTACTCAATTGAGAGGAGAAACCCAGTAGATACCATTGGAAAGGCGACTCCTGCCATATTGGCTCTTCTCTTATCTTATTCAGTGTTGATAGGAATGGATACGTCGCAGGCGGCGTTGTCGAACCCCAATATCGGAAACCATCTGGCCGCAGCTCTGGTTCTCACTCCAGCGTTCATCTCCGCCGTTATTTCCCCTGCTATGATTCGTAGACTTTCGGAGGAAGAATGCGGGAAATGGTGGTCAGCAGTTTGCGGTCCACAATTCCGTCCAGCAACATCTATTATGGCATCATCCATACTTCTGCCGCTTCCTCTGACCTACCTCTCATGGTTAGTATTGAGTGGCTCTTTGCCAGTTGACAGTTCTGAGGAGGTATTGAGGTGGCTCTGGCTACCTTCTCTGGTAATAATTGATATTTCTTGCGCGGCTACTGCTCTTCACCTTCTGGTTTCCGATTTACGTAGGTCTGGCGCCGCAGTGGCATCTCTCCTCCTGATAGCCTTAATTTGGCCATTCATGGAACTAGTTGATGCACTATCTGTAATCATGGAAGTAGGTATGTCCTCAGAGATTTCCATAGGAAGCCCTCTGGCATCGATAATTATTGCAAGCATTATCTCTGCTATGGTCTGGGCTGTGGCTGTTATTATTCCTGATGCATAGAGAATAGCATTCTTCACTAGGTAGCCTCTCGAAGGGCTGTGTCCGACACCGATTCCTCTTCATCAGTCAGAATAGGCATCGGCCTGACAGCACTAGGGATTTCAGGTGCGATCGTCACGGCTTTGATGGGAGTACTTTACGCGCCCATGGTGGACTCAACAGCTTTCAACGCCCCCGAGGCATACAGGATATTATACTGGCACGTGCCCTTCGCGTGGTCTTCATTCCTAGCATTTTGTATGTTGTTCTTAGGGGCAGTAGCATGGTATAAGGATAGGTCAGATTGGGGATGGAGATGGTTCTCTACCGGCTCAGATCTCGGATTACTTTTCGGTCTCGGAGTAATCACCTCAGGACCGATTTGGGGGTCTGCAGAATGGGGCGTCCCTTGGGATTGGGGGGATCTTCGCCTCAATACATTCGCACTACTGACGGGCGTGGCACTATTCCTAGTCCTATCTAGAAGATCTCAACCAGATGGCCAGGAAACTAGAGACACTCTCGCCGCAGTGGGACTATTCGGGTTTGCTCTAGTCCCAATAACTGTACTGGCTACCACATGGTATCAGAAGAGGCACCCTGGGATAGTCTTAGTCAATGGGGAAGAGACGGGCTTAGATCCTGCTATCAGGACAGTATTGATGATGGGTTTCCTCTCATTCCTGATTCTATTTATCGGACTAGCAATGCTAAGTAATGAGGTTATCAGAATGGAAGAGAGACTAGAACAGAGCAAGATGGAACTAGATGGGGGGAACAAATATGACAGGAACCTCTGAAATGATAGTCGCGTACACAATACTATCGTTCATACTAGTATACTATGTTAACCACTTAAGATCAAGAATGGCAGAATTAACTACCCAACTGAAGATTTTTTCATCTGATTCCGAGGAATGAAAATTAATTACACGTCTTCAGTCATCGGGAACCCTTCTAACTGTGAGTACGGGCGCATTCGATGGGAGAGGCATGTCTGACGGCGAGTTCTGCATAGTCTGTGGCGCATCTCCGCCCTTGACCACAGATAGAATGTGCGAATCTTGTTTGAGGGATAGAACTAGATTATCTGTCATGCCTGAGAGAATCCAACAAGATAGATGCTCTAAATGTGGTTTTCATGAAATTCGTGGACGATGGTCAGTAATCGACTCTAACGATCTAGCAGATTTGAGGATCAGAGGAAGCCTTGGTGTCGAGGATAGGGCAAAGCAGGTTTCAGTAGATTTCGCAGTCGAGGAAATAGACGATAGAACCAGTAGATTACATGTGGATATCTCTGGTACTATTGAAGGATATGAATTCGCAGATTCCCATGAGGTACTTCTACAGACCAGTAATGCAGTTTGTCCAACATGCACCCGTAAGGCAGGCTCATATTTTGAAGCAGTAATGCAACTTAGATCAGCTGGAAGGAGACTGTCCGAAACAGAGCTCAAGTCATTACGAGAGACTCTTGATGAGATGCTGTCCGAGATGGAGGCGGACCCCATGTTCTTCATCTCAGAGGAAGGACAAGTTACAGGTGGATGGGATCTGAAATTAGGGTCCAAGGCCATGGCAAGGAGATGGTCTAGAAACTTAGTCAAGAAGTTCGGAGGCACTGTCAAAGAAACCTCTACAGTAGTCGGTGCTAACGATGGAATCGAGGTTTCAAGGCTGACACTCAGCTACAGGAAACCTGCATATGGCCTCGGAGATGTCATCAGATTCAGAAAGAATCTTTGGTTAGTCGAAAGCTGGCAGAAGGATGGACCTATTCTAAAGAAAATGGAAAGGTTTGAGAGATCAGGCGCTACATGGAGGGATATGGAAGGTTCTGTAGTAATCTGCCCCAAGAGTGAACAGTTCGTTGTTGATATATTGAATAGGGATAGTTCGGCAGTGGAGGTCCTTGATCCTACAGACTACAAGGTAGTCACTGTAGGGTTACCGTATGATGATGACCCCGAATCGAAGTCAATACGCATTGGTTTCATACAGGGAGTATGGCTAGCAGTACCCTCAGGGAGGAAGTAAGTCAATGTCAGGCCAAAGAATAGAGGAGCTGGCTGAGTCCCTAGATACCGAAGATATGTGTGGACTTACTAGACGTTTCGTGGATGATTTAGAGAATGCCATTTCTTCGGAAACAGGATTGGAATCAGACCTAGACTGGACCGGGGTGATATTCCTTGGAATGGGTGGCTCGGGTTCAGCTGGTAGGTTCCTCAAAACCATCTCAGATGAAGAGGGCGGGTTACCATTCGTGGTCTGGGGAGACTATGGGCTCCCTCAGTGGTGGGGACCGGACTGGCTGGTTGTTGCGACTTCATACTCCGGTGATACAGAGGAGACTATTGATGGCGTAATGAAGGCGATAGATTCTGGGGGGACAGTGGTGGGAATATCCTCCGGAGGAGAGTTGACTAGAATCTTGGAAGGTCACGATGAATCTGTGTCTATTGCCATTCCCAAGGGGCAAATGCCTAGATCTGCATTTGGTCACATACTAGGGGCCCAATTGGCAGTCTGCTGGTCAATGGGAATACTGGCCCGTCCCGAGGAGCAAGAACTCCAATCGATGATTAACAGAATTCGAGATTCTTCGAGGAATCTAGATATTATTTCAGGAGATGGAATGTCTGAGGCTCTGGCCAGAAATCTCGTAGATTCTGAGATTGGCATAATTTGTCCTAGGGAATTTAACGCGGCTGCTTACAGACTCACGTGTCAGATTAATGAGAACTCTGAAGCATTCGCCAAACACTCCGAGGTGCCAGAGATGAATCATAACGAGATAGTGGCATGGTTCTCAGAGTCCCCGGGAAACCGAGCGCTCCTAATTATGAGTTCTAAGGGCATTCATGAGAGGACCGAATCAAGGATTAGTTGGATCGAGGACAATCTGAGTACCAAGAATGTCTGGAGAATAGAATGCGAAGGCGAATCCCTACTCGAGCGATTGATTTATGCCGCTCACCTTTCTGATTGGATTTCCATAGCACTAGCTCTCCTAAGGGGGGTAAATCCTACTTCTATGGAGCCAATTCCTCAACTGAAGGAATATCTCTCTGATATTCAGTAGATCGGACCTAACACTAATCTTGGGTCGGGGTAGTCCTGCAGTGCCTGATTCCGATTATCAGGAGAGACTACCCCTGGCAAATCATGTGTTTCCGGCTCCTTCAGGGACAGCTGGAAATGGAGATGTGACTCCCATCCCCCATTCTCATGCTTATCCCCCATCCAACATATCACCTCTCCCTTGGAAATCTTCTGCCCGATTTCCTTATTCTCTATTGATTTGGAGTTTAGATGGCCATACAGAGCCCATACAGATCTCCCATCTATGATATGCTTCGTGATTACTACATGCCCATAATCTCCATCGTCGGGGTTGTAGCCAAAATTAGAAATCTCGCCGTCATCGAATGCCATACAAGGAGTTCCAACTGGAGCGCCGATATCGATTCCTACATGCAGAAATCTACCATCAGAGAAAAGGTCCGTTGAGTACATCCCCGGACGCAATTCGTCATATCTGCCAATATCAAATTCATATTCAGAAGGAGAGTAATCTCCATTGGTGAAGTCTCTAACCTCATACTCATCTGGGAGATGAACCACTGGGTGATAATCTTCCGTCCGCCAGTCAATCATATCTCGTCCAAGGGGCATGGTGATTTCATCACTACTGTCTCTGCTTCAATCACTATCTTCTTCAATCGACCTATCAATAGAGGAGAGGCCCTCAATCTCGTCACTTAACTTTCCCTTAAGTGAAGTAACCTCGTCTCTTTTGTTGACTGCTTTTCTGAGATGTTCGCTTAGTTTATTGTATTCTTCATCAAAATCCTCAAAACTCTTCTTTATCCTTAGATGAGCATCAAGAATCTCAGTATGCAAACTCGTCATGTTCTGGGCCATCCTAACTATCTCCATCATGTGCATGTTAGCCATAAGATTCACGGGGGAGCAAATAACGACTCCCTGCGATGCCGCCCAGCGTACCGTGGCCGACTCATGCTCGATTAGGTATTCGTAAACTGCCATCGAGGGGATATACATGTATGCTACTTCTTGAGTTCCCTTACCAGGTTGAACATAATCTTTCTTTATCTTCTCTACATGATTTTTGACGTCCCCTCTGAATGTAGTTTGGAGATTCTTCTTCGTTACCTCTTGAGATGCAGGAGTATTCTGAATTTTGTCGTAGGTGTCATAGACGAACTTCGAATCTACAATCAAAATTTTTCCATCGGGAGTCTTCAAATGAGCATCGGGGATGTTCCCTAATCCCTTCACGGAGACGCGAATTTTCACATCTGGAAACGCCTCTTTGAGTTCTTCCTCAAGATGCCATTCGCCCCATTTCGCTCGCTTACTCTTGGTCGCCACCATTTGATTGAACTTCCTCGTAGCTTCAGTCATGTCTCTAGATAAGTCAGTGAAGGCGCCAATCCTTTCAGAAAAACCGCCCTCTCCAGTAAAATTAGCACCCAGAGCATTCTGCATATCCTGAGTACTGGGAATATTCAGGGCTGTAACGATTTCCGTAGTAGATGGAAATTTCAATGCTTGCCCAATATCCGTTGCAGTGGGTGGGTCCTTACGTTCTCTAAGCATCATAATGTTCGCGAACATCAGGATGATTATGATGACAATTCCTGCCAATACCATGGCCATCTCAGCCTCCATTAAAAAAAAGTAATAGCGGGAGTACTTTAACTATTCACTATAATCAAAACACTTCTTCATAGACCAGACTCGATTGGGCAACAATATGGAGGTCCTAGGCAGGGTAAAGTGTGCTATTCTGGGAGCAAGGGGGCTCGTCGCCCAAAGACTCCTTCAGAGACTAGTAAATCACCACTGGTTAATCCCAACTCACGTGTTCGGATCTAAGGAATCAGATGGAATTGGCGTGAATGAAATCCCATGGAGCTTTAACGAACCAAGGCCGGACTTCCCAGATATCATCGTTAGAGCGATGGGCGAAAGTAATGAATTAGCCTCAGAACTCATTTCGCAAGGTGTCAGAATTGTATTTTCGGCTCTCCCGGACTCCCCGGCATCTATGATCGAGGAGGATTTGGCAAGATCCGGACTGGTAGTGCTAAGTCACTCGACGATCCATAGGCATTCAGAAATAGTTCCTCTGATCGTTCCGGAGGTCAATCCCGAGCATCTTGACTTGTTGGAAACACAAAATGAATTTGGATCAGGCGCTCTAGTTTCATGCTCCAATTGTATGGTAGTTCCTCTTGCGGTTTCTCTAGCACCAATTGTAAGGAAATTTCCTGTGAATAGTATCAGTATTTCCACAGAGCAGTCCGTTTCTGGCGCTGGGAGGAGAGTGCTAGAAAGATACAGGGAGGGAGTCATGCCCGGACCAGAGATCATTGGCGAATCCCAGAGCATTGAATCCGAGCTAAGGAGAATTCTCAACGAATACGATTCCTCGGAATCTGATTCTGCCAATCTTAAAATTAATGCCCAATGTAAGAGATTCCCCAGGGAGTTCGGACACTCTGCTACTGTTACAGTAGACCTTGGGAGAGATGTTAGTGCACACGAGGTAATCGAGGCATGGTCTGATTTCCACTCATTAGTACAGCATCTAGATCTGCCTTCCGGTACTAAAAAACCACTAATATTTGACTCAGAAACAGGTCCTTCAACTACCTCATTAAATTATAAAAAATCTAATAAATTGGATATTGATATGCAGAAATCAATGGATGTTCTCGTTGGGGATATCAATATTTCAGGGAGTAAATTGCGCTACAGGGTAGCTTCTGATAATACTGTAAGAGGGGCCGCAGGAAATAGCATCCTTCTCGCAGAAATGATGCTTGCTCAAGGCATTATTCACGATTCAAAAAATATTCTAAAATCCAGTCAAAATGTCCGGTAGGCATAACTATCTGGGAGCCCCCCATCATCTGATGAGGCTACGGAAACTGGCGATGTCCTTATCGAAACTAGGCGTAAAAGAAGATCTAGTGGCCTCTTTGGAGCAGTATGTAACACCAGGGGATTTAGCATCGAGATGGCTTTTCGATATCCAGTCTTTTGGGGACCTTACGCCCGGGTGCAGAGTAGTGGATTTGGGGGCGGGAAATGGAATACTCGGAATCGGCGCTGTAATGATGGGGGCCGGTTTTGTCAAATTAGTAGAGGTCGATCAGGAATTATGCGAGCTAGCCGATGTAAATGCTGAAAGCGTACTAAGGGATGACGAATATGAAGTGAGTAATCGACGATTAGGCAAGGATCATTTAGAATTAGGCGGATACGACCTAATAATTTCTAATCCCCCATGGGGGAGACAAAAGGAGGGAGCGGATGCAGATTTTTTTGAACATATCTTAGTTTCCAATACTCTCACACACATCATGCACAGTGCCAATGCGAAACATATTGAAAAAAGATTCGAAGATATGAACTGGAAGGCCGAGAAGTACGGTGAAGCCGACTTCCCCCTTCCAGCTTCATATTCTCACCATAAGATGTCCAGAGGAGTCACTAGGGCGGGATTCTGGAGACTAGTTCCTCCCTAGTTCCTCCGTACCGTTGATAGGGGAACGGCCGGTCGCCGAGTCAATGTCTGCCGTAGTTGGTGACCAAGTTACACCCGGTTCCACAGTATCTATTCCGTCAGGATCTTCAGTTGGAGAGGGTATCTTTGAGAAAAATGGAAGGTGTATAGCCACGCTCCCCGGAACTCTCGTAGAGAATGATGGAAATATCTCCATTGAGTCATCTAGGTTGCCGATAAATTCTCCTTCTGTTGATGATATAGTGATTGGACAGGTAACGAGATTGAACGAGAATGTCGCTGAGATTAGAATCTTACATATCGAGAGCAGGCAAGGGGGGCATAGGAATCTTCCAGCCCTCCAGTTGTTCGCTGATATCCATGTCTCAGAGGTCGTTGACAGATTCATTCCATCCCCTGGTGATGCCATGAGGATGCGAGATATTGTCAGAGCCAGAATAGTCAAGGACGACCCCATTCTAAAGGCCTCAACAAAGGGAGGCGCATCCTTAGGGGTATTATCTGCATCTTGTCCCACGTGTGGAGTAATGCTGGATGTATCGGACAAGAAAATCGATTTCAATGTAGATTGCTCAAGATGTGACTACACTGCATATCGAGTACTCTCCGATGGCTTCGGCCATGGTCACGAAACTGGATTCGGTCTGCACAAACTCAACAGGTCTGGAGAAAGGTGGTCTCCTGAGGCAGAAGCGAAACTAGGGCACGATGGGGCCAGGCCATACCTCTCTCCCTTGGCGGACTTCCGAAGAGGTGCTAATCACGATATCCCACCTAGGGTGGCATCTATGAGATCCTCCAACCGTGGCGGCGGAAGGGGTGGTCAGAGTAGACCTAGAATGGAGATGCATGAAGCGGTTTGTACGATGTGTGGGGTCAAAACAAAGGTGCCATTCAAACCAACTCCTGGCAAGCCAATAAGATGTAGGGACTGTATGGACAAGGTCAAGCAGGGAAAGGCCACCAAGGAAGAGCTTTCGAAAGAGAGGGAGACAATATCTGCCATGAGGAGCAAGCTCGAGGAGAAAATGGGAGTCAAACTATTTGTTGGAAGGCTCCCCTACGAAATATCGGAGGAAGAACTATCCAAAGCATTCTCAGAGCATGGAAAAATCGACTCCATACACATCGCCAAGGATAGGGATTCTGGAAAGTCAAAGGGATTTGCGTTTGTCACCTTCCCCTCTAAAGATGATGCAAAGGCGGCTATCAAGGCCATGAACGGTTCAGAAATTAAAGGCCGAAAGATTGTAGTCGAAGAGTCTTCACCCAGTGGCTCCAATAGGGATAGAGGCGGACGAAGGAAACAGTCGAAGCGGTGAATACCGAATACCCTAGCCGTTGGCACATGGAAAAGCTAGACGGATGGCTCGTCCTAGATGGGTACGAGGATGAACCCGCGGCTTTCGGCGTTCCAAATTATGTTGGATTCCACATTAGATACATCTGTGGTGTTCTGGAGGAGAGGGGAATAGAATACACCTACATGACCGTCGATCAATGGAGAAGATCATTCAAATCTGCACTCTCGACCTATGATGGGCGTAAATCTGTAAGGGAGCAAATGAGTGAACTGGATGGAGCGATTCTTCTAGCTGGAGCAGTGGTTCCTGGGAAGTATATCAGAGGGACACCAATCAGCAGACGCGAGACGGACTCGTTCCTATCCTCGATTCCAAATAGAATCCCAGTTATCTGTGGGGGATGGGCAATTAGGCACTGGAGGCAATCGGGATGGGTTTCTCCCAGAGCAAACCTCTTCTGTAGCTTGAAGGATGTAGATGCAACTCTCAATCATTTCCTTTCTACAGGAAATATGAATCAGAAGAAAAGGAGCCCGGATGAATGGTCAAGATGGGCACTCAGGGGAGCCTCGTCAAAGGCAGTAGTGGATCACCCCGATCTATTATCTCCAAATGGATCCAATGGCCCTCTAACGTATGAGGTGGAACTGTATCAGGGCTGCGTCCGGTTTAAGAGAGGTTGTAAATTCTGTATTGAGCCCAAGAAAGGCCTTCCACTGTGGAGGGAAGAAGACGATGTTATCAATGAAATCAATGCCGCTGTGGAATCTGGAATCGTCAACGTCAGAATAGGTGGAGCCACGGATATCTATACCTACAGGGCGGAAGGGGTAGAGGAACTGGAATACCCTATCCCCGATCCAGAGCCAATCTCCAAGGTACTGCAAGGTGCGAGAAATAATGAAAGTCTACAAATTCTCCATGTCGACAATGCCAATCCTTCGATAGTCGCTCAAAATATTGAGCCATCTACGGAGATAACTAAATCCCTGGTTGAGAATCTATCGGATGGAGCCGTACTTTCGTTCGGCCTAGAATCAGCAGATCCGAAAGTACACGACTCTAATTGGCTGAATTGTGACTCAGATCAATTGAAGATAGCCATCAGGCACATAAACGAATATGGAAGGGAGAGAGGGCCAAGGGGTCTCCCAAAACTACTCCCCGGTCTGAACTTTATCGCGGGACTTAATGGGGAGACTGAGCGTACATATGAAATGAATATCAATCTTCTTAATGAGTTGAAATCAGAGGGATTGTGGCTAAGAAGGATAAATATTCGTCAAGTAGAGGGAAAGGGATTCCAAGAGATTCCCGAAAACGAATTCAGGAAATTCAAAACTACGGTCAGAGAAGAAATCGATCAACCCATGCTCGAGGAGATACTCCCTTTGGGTACCAAATTGAAGGATATTTGGTGGGAGTCTAGAGGTGGCAGAATAAGGCTTCCCGAGCATGTATCGGATGAAAATTACAGGAACTCTGACATACACGGTGACCCAGGTATTACGTTTGGGAGACAGATAGGGGCATATCCTATACTAGTGGGGGTCCCATATGCAGTTCCACTAGAATCGGGCTCTGATATCATAGTTACAGGACACGGGATGAGGAGTATTTCTGGAGTAGAGTGCGGCCTAGATATCAATTCTGCTACAAAGAGTCAGCTTCAGGCACTGCCTGGAATTGGAGACAAGGCGTCATGGAAGATCATCAGTAACAGAGCTAGAAGAATGAACAAGAATCGAGGAAGTTTCAAATCCGTAGAAGAGGCATTCTCGGAAGCTGGAGTTAAAATGCCCCCGCTAGCTTCAGAGGTATTCGTAACGACGCACTGAAGCACGTGTGGTAGGAATAGTCATATTCCCAATAGAAGCGCTGTATGGATGTTACGGAGGCCATCGGACCAGTCCGACGAACCTCTTTGATGGAGCCAGTACAGGAATTGATGACTTATGGTGGACGAGAGTAGTATGAAAACTAGAATAATTATTGTGGGAACCTTTCTGATGCTTTTGCTAATGGCTGTCCCAGATACCGCATTCGCGAACAGCTCTGGACGAACCGGTTCTACAGATGGTTGCGGGGCTGGCTCATGCCATTCCTCGACCACTCCAACTGTCACTCCCTCTCTATCGGGTACTCCCTCATCTGGCTATGCCGCAGGTATCACATATTCTCTTTCAATAAGCGCTTCTGGAGGGCCAAGCGGCACTACTGGAGGATTCAATCTGGACTCCAGCCAGGGTGTTTTCTCTAATCCAGGGCCGAATGCTCAGATTTCCTTAGGCGAGGTAACCCATACGAACTCTAATTCCAGGGCATGGTCAGTTGATTGGACAGCCCCTCCGACAGGTTCTGGAGACGTAGTATTCTATCTGGCTGTAAACCTAGTTAATGGCAATGGAGGGACCTCTGGAGACTCATGGGGGGCCGACTCATGGACACTTAGCGAGGTATCGTCATCACCAACACCAACTCCTGTAAATAACCTGGGTTTCAATCAACCAGGATCAGATAGGGGCTCTGTCTTCAGTCACTCAGTTCTAGACTTGGATACTGGCTCCCCTACACTTGTCCTATCCAATGGAAGCCTAGTGACTTTCAATAGTACAGGGGCTCCAGTAGTCACCAATGACGAAGTAATTTCAAGCGCAGGAGACTGTACAATTCTGTACAACAGGACCCTTAGGTGCAGTGGAGCAAACAACTATGGCCAACTAGGAATCGGCTTAAACTCCCTAAGTAATGGGACTGTCGACTTCGGAACTCGGACTCCTGTTGCTATTTCAAATGGGAACTACCATAATTGTGCAATTCTGGACGATGCATCGCTCAATTGCTGGGGAAGGAATAATCACGGTCAAATAGGAGATAGCTCAAATGTTAACAGAAACTCTCCTGTAGCAGTTGACCTGGGAGTAAATAGAACAGCAATTTCTGTTTCAGCAGGTAATGATTTCACCTGTGCAATCCTAGATACTGGTGAAATCAAGTGTTGGGGATTCAATGGTTTCGGAAATCTAGGCGATGGCACTACGACCAGTAGAAACTCACCAGTGTTGGCTAATCACTCAACGGGCCTTAGGGCATCCTCATTGGTAACTCCGGGATATAGCGTATGTGCTATATTCGATAACGGGTCGATCAGTTGCTGGGGTAAGACCTACACAGTTTCCGCTCAGAATGGCCCAGTAACAGGTTCATCATCTGATATTCAGTTGCCAAATGGTAGGACAGCATCCGATATTGATGGCACTAGATGGCACACATGTGCCTTGTTGGACAATGGGTCAATTAGTTGCTGGGGAGTCAATACTCATGGACAGTGGGGGGATGGGACCTGTAGCTCCAGTTCCAGCAGTTGCTCAGGAACGGACGGGAACGTTCCCTCATACGCCCTCATGCCATCTCCAGCGATAGCATTAGCAACTGGCATTGAATCCACATGTGCGATAAATCAGAGCTACTCCCTGTTCTGTTGGGGAAGTCAGTCCGGAGAATTTGATGGGTCCTCAAATGATATCCTCGTGCCATATCTGATGGACTTCAATAACTCCACTCTTGGGGAATCAGTTGCATACTCTGAACAGGATCTTGATGGAGACGGAATTCGTAATGTTTTGGATTTGGCCATCAGTGACGACAGCGATGGGGACGGGTTTAACTCATCAATAGATGATTTTCCAAATAATCCAGCTAGATGGGTAAGCTGTCCAGACGGTCAATGGGGGCGATTATCATGTCAGAACTCATCCTCTGGCCACTTCTCTTTACAAGGCTCCCTTTTCCATGAAAGCTGTACAATAGGAAACTACCAACCCGATGAGGGGCGAACTATTTGCTACGAGGCATCAAGTGGGTATTACGTCGATGAAGAAGCATCTCCCGGCCAGTATCATTGTGCTCCTGGTTTCTATCAGAATGACCTCGCACAGTCATCATGCACCCCCTCTCCCGCAGGAAATTATACGAACAACCAATACGGCGATGCGGATGATGTATCCCCCACTCCGCTTCAGTCTAGGAGTGCCACCTATGGCGGACAAATTGGGAACTACTCATGGTCCAATGACTCCGGCGACTTATTCTCGATATTCGTTCCGAGAGATACTACCGTCTCAGTTAGTCTCACTAACTCATCCTCGAATGGGGACTTTAGCGTTAGCTTGTACTACTACGACTCCTCAATGGCCATGTCCCTGATTTCCACATCAGATAACTCTTCACAGGGAGGAAATGTAGCAAGCGTAAGTACCATTGGAACATCCTTCACGAATGCTTCGTCATTACTTATTTCAGTTACCCCTAATAACTCAAGCTCTGGGAATTATAGTTTCGCACTTACTCTAAAATCAACTCTCGACAACTCGGCCATCGGTAATCAAACAGAGTCAATCGACGCAGAGATACAAGTCGGATTCTTCCAGTGCCAGCCAGGAACTTATCAGGGAAAAACTGGTAGCGGTTCATGCGATAACGCCTCCCCCGGAAGGTATGTCTCCTCAGTCGGAGCAACTTCTGAGGATATGTGTGCCCCTGGATCGTACCAGCCTCTATCCGGTCAAATTTCATGTATGCAGGCTAGTCAGGGTTACTTTGTATCCCTGAGCGGGTCCTCTTTCCAGACTCCATCTTCCCCTGGTAACTACGTTCCTCAACCAGGAGCAACTTCCCAAACACAATGCAGCCCAGGAAACTACCAGTCTTCATTTGCACAGGTGGCATGTATCGTCGCGTCTGCTGGGAACTATGTCGTGACCTCTGGGTCTTCTAACCAAACTGCTTGCTCACCGGGAACATATCAGCCTTCTAATGGCTCTACCTCCTGTATTGACGCCTCTTCCGGACATCATGTTCCTAACTACAGCTCGACATCCCAAATCCCCTGCGATCCGGGATATTACCAGCCACTGTCTGCTCAGCAATCCTGTCTATCGTCATCTCCGGGGCATTATGTGCCCGGAATTGCAAGCATCTCACAGATAGCCTGCGATCCCGGTTTCTATCAGCCATCTTCGAATCAGACACTGTGTCTGCAGGCGACCCCTGGTAACTACGTCCCATCGAATGCGTCTTCATCACAAACTCCGTGCCAGCCTGGAACATTCCAGTCTTCTTACATGGCAACAGAGTGTATCGACGCGTATCCGGGATACTACGTAGAGCAGACTGGCTCTACTACTCAGACTCCCTGCTCAGCTGGTACCTACAATCCATCAGATGCGGCCAATAGCTCTCAGTCTTGCTTAGATGCAGACCCCGGGCATGCCGTCCCTAGCAATGGCTCCTCCTACCAGACCCCCTGTACTTCCGGATTCTACCAATCTATGTCTGGGCAGACTTCTTGCACTCCAGCGCCACCAGGCTACTATATCGACTCAGGAGGAGCTACATCGCCTTCTCCCTGCCTCCCTGGTTATTGGGCTAATCAGGCTGGACTCACCGAATGTCTAGAGGCCAGTCCCGGGTTCTACACAGATAGCAATGCATCATCTACACAGATTCCATGCTCCTCTGGAAGCTATAACCCAGTATCTGGGGCAAACAGCTCTACCGCTTGTCTAGAAGCCGATCCAGGGAACTACTCGGCAATTCTCGGAGCTTCGTACCAGACTCCATGCTCTCCGGGAGACTATCAGCCGTATGCTGGACAAGAATCATGCTTGCAGGCAGATCCCGGACACTTCGTCGAATTATCAGGCGAAGATAGCCAAGAAGAATGTCAGATAGGAGAATATCAGCCTTCGCCCGGCCAGCAAAATTGCATCAATGCGGATTCTGGCTTCTATGTAGACTCAGAAATGTCCACTTCCCAAAATCCATGTCCCGCGGGAACTTACAACCCGGATGAATCCGCAACAAGCCAATCAGCTTGCTTGGACTCAGAAGAGGGATACTATGCCGACTCTTCCGGTTCTTCCGAGCAGACTCCGTGTATGCCAGGGAGCTACCAGAATCAGACAAGACAGATATCCTGCATGCTGACCGAACCGGGCTACTACACACTCTCTGAAGGCTCTAACAATCAGAATCCATGCGTGCCTGGAACTTATCAGCCAACTCCAGGGCAATCAGCCTGCCTAGATGCAAGCCCAGGGTTCTTCACTTCATCCGAAGCATCTGTTTCACAAGAAGAATGTCTGCCGGGAACTTTCCAGCCATCCCCCGGCCAATCAACTTGCATAGATGCAGACATAGGATTCTTCGTATCTGAACAAGGACAGGCCCAGCAGACGCCCGCTCCACTCGATGAGTTCGTACCATCGACACGAAGTATAGCTACAGAAAAATGTCCTGAAGATATGATTACCCTGCAAGAATCTTCTACATCAGCGGATGATTGCCTTCTCGACTCAGATGGGGATAGGCTCCATGATGAAGTGGATTTGGACGATGATGGAGATGGAATTGATGATATCTTCGATAGATGTCCAATAGGCTTAGTTGGGTGGGCCAGCACAGTAGATATCGACAATGATCTAGATGGCTGTAAGGATTCAGAAGAGGACGATGACGATGACAATGATGGATTCCCAGATTTGCAAGACGACCTCCCTCTAGATTCGACCGAGTGGAATGATAATGACATGGACGGCATAGGGGATAACTCGGATACTGATGATGACAATGATGGCTCGTCCGATATGGAGGAAGATGCAAGAAATACAAGTGCTACCGATCCAGATTCTGATGATGATGGATTCATGGACGGCGTAGATGACTTCCCCCTAGATCCATTTGAGTGGGAAGACTCAGACCTAGATGGCGTAGGAGACAACGGAGATGCATTCCCAAACGATCCTGACAGACAAGTAGCCGAGGAATCAACAACAATGCTTATTTTCACGGCACTAGTTTCTGTCGTAGTGATAGGCGCCCTCGGAGGACTGCTCTTTGTGAGGGGGAGAGGGGAAAATGATCAGTCATTATTCTCTCAATCAGATGATTCTGGTATGGTAAGAAATGAGTCTACAATATACTCAAATGTTTCAGTCCCCATCTCTACATCCCCTCAGCCAGAAGAAAGAAGAATAGAGTCAATTAAGCCTCCCAGTGATGCTAAGATGAATGAAAACGGGCAACTTGTTTGGGTCGATAATACGGGCAATGTGTACTGTCAGAATCCAGATGGTTCAATCCTCTCTTTCAACCAGTCTACCGGCTCTTGGGGCCCTGTCAATTAGAACTGAATGAGATTAGCGCCCCATGCCAAGCCACCACCAAATGCAACGGTGACGACCAGGTCCCCTTCTACGATCTTCATTTCTTCGAATGCCTCATGCATTGCAATAGGGACACTCGCCCCCGCCGTATTTCCATACTTATGGAGATTCGTGAACGTTCTGTCCATGGGGAGTCCTAGCTTCTCCATCCCTTTCTCAATGATATTTATGTTGGCCTGATGAGGTACAATAAGATCAACTTCATCTATAGTTTTTCCATATCTTTCGAGAACTGATAATACCGCTTGAGGAAACGCCTCGATTGCAAAGTCCCAAACGGCCCTCCCGTCCATGTGAAAGTATTGCATTCCATCTTTGAAACCTTCACTAGGGATCGGAATCCTGACCCCTCCTGCAGGAATCTCAATAACGCTGGATCCAGAGCCATCACTCATCATCCATGATCCAATAATTCCCTTCCCCTCTGGGACCTGGGAAAGTACCACGGCCCCTGCACCATCTCCAAATAGTACACAAGTAGAACGATCTTCCCAATTCAGGATTCTAGAGTATACCTCGGATCCAACAACTAGTACGTTTCCATACCCCTCTGTTCCTGCAAATCTGGATCCTATATCCAGCGCATGAACCCAACCAGCACATACCGCATTGACGTCAAAAGCAACACAATCCGTACAACCTAGCTTATGCTGAACTATTCCAGCCGTTGAAGACATAGGGACATCAGGAGAAGATGTTGCCAGTATAATCAAATCGATATCAGACGCCTTCAGTCCAGAATTATCTAATGCCACTCTGCAGGCCTCTACGGCTAAGTCAGACGTACACATAGTAGAGTCTGCAATCCTTCTTTTTTTCATACCAGTCTTGGTAGTAATCCACTCGTCACTGGTATCCACGATTTCTGCCCAATCATCATTACTCATTTCACGGGGTGGAACGTATGAGCCAACTCCGATGATTCCAATAGGTGCCATTCTAATCAATGGCCCGTCGCGCTCATGTCTTACAGTCTTGCGCATCAATCGTGCTTTAGGCATACATTAAGCGGCTCTGAGAAGAACCCCATACTCCATTTCCCGCCTTCTCTTCCGACTCCACTATCCTTAACTCCCCCAAAAGGTACTCGAAGGTCCCTGTGTAGCCAAGTATTTACCCAGATCATCCCAGTATGGATACTCTCGGCTACTCTCTTGCCCCTTTCTATATCGCCAGTCCAAATACTGCCAGCTAACCCGTATCTCGTATTATTTGCAATTTTTATTGCATCTTCCTCGGAATTGAACCGATGTACGGTAACAAACGGTCCGAAGACCTCCTCTGTCGAGCATCTTGATTCGGTTCCTAGGCCAGTCACTACTGTGGGGGACATCCAATTTCCACCTTCCAATTCTTTCGGTAAGCACGGCTTACCCCCGGTTACTATTTCTCCACCCTCCTCCAGAGCTAGTGATACATAACTCTCAACCTTCTCTAGGTGTTGCTTGGAAATCAAGGCTCCTAGGTCGGTATCCTCATGCATTGGATCACCAATGACCATAGACTCTACGGACTCTACGAACATATCCATGAATTGGTCATAAATCGGATCTTCCACGAGTATCCTAGAGCCACACAAACAAACCTGCCCCTGGTTTAGAAATGCAGCCCTAGTAACTCCTTTGACGGTTTCTTCCAGATTACAATCTGAGAATACTATACTAGCATTCTTGCCACCCAGTTCTAAACTCAACTTCTTGAATTGAGGAGATGCAGACTGTGCTACCTTTGCACCTGTAGATGTCCCTCCGGTGAACGAGACAAGGTCTACGTCGGGATCGCCAGTAAGTATCGATCCCGCATTTCCATTTCCATGAACGAGATTGACCACACCCGGCGGTAGGCCCACCTCGTCTATTACCCTCATTAGGAGGTCAGCAGTTAGAGGGGTTAGCTCACTAGGCTTACAGACTACGGTATTGCCCATGCCAATGGCCGGAGCAACCTTCCATGAAAGGAGGTATAGTGGTAGATTCCAAGGAGTGATTAGTGCACCAACTCCAACAGCTCTAAGCTTCACTATATTAGTGGCATCTTCCATCTCAAAAACCTCATCTTCCCTATCTCTGATCATTTCTGAGAAGAATCTGAAGTTTGAGACCGATCTCCTTGCATCAACCGATCGGGCCAGAGATATGGGCTTCCCAGTATCCATGCTCTCTAAGTGTGCGATCTCCTCGAATTTCTCTTCTAGGCAGTCAGCTATCTTATCCAACCAAAGAGCCCTATCGGATGGGTCAAGACTACTCCATTCCGGAAGGGCGCTCTTGGCGGCAGCGATTGCAGATCTGACATCAGCATCCCCTGATAGGGGAATACTTCCGATAACCTCACCAGTAGAAGGTGAAAAATTATCCATCCATTCTGAGGATATCGGCTCGTTAAATTTACCTTTGATATAGTTCAGTATTTTCATCAGGACCCCTCATTAGCAAAGGGGTTTTCTCGTGTCGCTCCCTCAGAATAATCCCTCCAGTCCATCGAGAATCTATCTCTATCGGGGTCCCATTCGTCCCAAGTGACAACCTCTTCAAGGGCCTCTCGCATACTATCGGGAACAATTCCCGGAACAATAAACGCCTTCTGACGATGCAAAGGATATGGGTTTCTTAGTTCGACGCCCAATACCCCTAAGACGGCTCTGGCAACATACCAAGTAGCCTGACTATTCCAACCATGAGCTATTTTGATAACTATCCCTAGGCCATTTGGCCAGTCGGGATGGTCCACGGAAAGGCCTAGTAGGCCATCCGCCCCTTCCTTCGCCAGAATTTTACCCTCGCCTGCTTTGAGGCAGGTTGAATCCAGTCTGTTGAACCCTCCTACCAGATCTGGATGCTCGGTCATCGCATCCCAAATCCAGTCATCATCCTTCTCAAAGGCCAGTCCAGCCATCATTACTGCCAACTCATCTACAGTATTCGATACTGTAGGCAGGCCGCACCCATCCTTTGCTACTCTCAGAGGCTCCCAATCTGGCTTACCCATCATTCTTCTGAGTACATCTAGGTACAGTGGAAACCAACCAGAGCTAGGGAGGGTGTAACCAGCTCTACTAATTCCCATCAGCCTCATTCCTTTGAGCATCGCCGCATGTTCTCCAGAGCATGTATGAAACCATCTCCTAGGCCTCCTTACCTGCCTTCCAAACTGGATTAATGGGACATCTAGTGGGCATTGCATCAGGCCCCATTCAGATTCACTCAGCATTGACTGAGCCGCAGCAACATGTTCAGTATCTCCGTTATGAGATGAGCATGAAATGGCCATTTGTTCCGAAGTAAGGCCAACATTGGAGAGGGCCTCGCTGAAGACTTTCATTGTAAATGGCTTCATCATCGATCTACCGTAAACCAGAACATTACCTCCGAAAGAATGTATGATTTCATTCCCATGGGCCCAAGCTATTGCACCATGTATGGTATTCTCCGAGATATCCATTCTTCGAAAATCTACCAAAGGCTCCCATTCAACATCCCTTCCCGTGGCAATGCCATCATGCCTTTCCCCCAGTGGATTAGAGGGGTAAAGAGAGGATCCCGGCCTTCCGGGGGATACCGAAGAAGGAACATTATCACGACCTCCCATCTATGTCCCTCCATTGATTCGGGGGACTACCTTAGTCATGAATGCAGTCATGTTCCTCATCACCCTTTCACTGTCATGATTGAAGAAGTCAAACCAGCACATCAAACGATCATTGGAATCAAACCTCTCAATAATTTGTTGTGCGACTTCCTCAGCGTTACCTATCACTGCGTTGTCCACGGCCCTGTCAACCTTTGAAGGGTCAATGGTTCCTTCTAAGGCACTCCAGTATGTAGAAAGGGCAGACTTGGCCTCAATTTTAGCCTCAGAGCTCCTTTCTTCTGAACTCAAAGAATCCTCTTCATTAATGAAAATCATGACCGTACGGGGCATCATCGACCGCTCCCATGGGCCACCATCCACGTGGTAAGACTCTCTCATTCTCTCATGAGTCTCCTCTATTATTCTAGGTGGAGTTATTGAGAGGTTGAATACCTGAACAGGAATCCAGTGGTTAACCTCCTTCTGCAGGACAGGGTCGTGACTCCCAAGAACTAAATTCAGAAGATCTCGATTCCAATCTTGAGGAATTATCTTTATCTCCTCAAAATCATATCTATTTGGAATCTCTATTGATTCAGGCAAACCACTCAAACTATGATGTGATACGGCCTCTTCTTGGACTCTGGTCCAATCTTCATCGCTCCTGAAGTTCGCCCTAGTCAAGATGGTCTTTCCAATCATATCGCTAGATACAACATCACCTCTGAGTAGTCGAAGGAATATCTCAGATGCTTCTGCGAAAACTCTTCCCCTAAGGGCGGGCCATGCTGCTTCCTCAACTGGGTCTCGAGGAACTATTCCATATGGCCTAGCCATGAACTCAAACCTACCGGCACTGAATCCAATATGCAACCTCCTTGTTTCATCAGAATCGAGTCCATGTAAGGATAGGAATGATCCAACTCTCTCCGCTTGAGCAATGGGTCCGCCGGAAGCCAGGATACTCATTACTGCGCTACCTACCTCCATCCTTTCCGTACGAGAGAGAACCTTCTGAGCAATCTGGAAGAAGTCAGTACAAAGCCCCACCTCCCCCGGGTAGTGTGGCACTACTGGATTTGTATTCCTTTTCTGTATCTCTGTTGATAGGTGGGCCTGGGCTATCCAACCAATTCCAAATCCAAGCTTATCAGCATGTTCAGCCTGATTTAGGAAGTTGGAGAACATCTCACTCTCACTCGGGACAAAACCAGAGGTATCCGGCGTCTGCGAAATGGAGAAGAAAATATCGAACTCCATTTTACCCCTCATATGGAACGCATTCTACCGCCATCCACGGCAAGACTTACTCCTCTCACGGACCCACTAGATGGAAGGCACAGCCATGCAACCGCGACAGCAGTTTCTAGAGGGTCAATAAGCCTCCCTATTGGGACGCTGTTAATCCAGTTTTCCTGTACTTCTTCGACCCCCATGCCCGTTTTCGATGAAATAGAATTAGCAAGGGATCCTAGCCTGTCGGTGTCTGTGAATCCCGGAAGAATATTGTTAATTGTTATGCAAGCCGGTAACTCTCTGGAAAGCGACTTCGACCACGATGCCATAGCGCCCCTCAACGTATTCGAAAGTCCTATGTTGTCGATGGGCTCCCTAACTGATGTAGAGATAATATTCACAATCCTGCCACTTCCTGATTTTTCCATCCCGGGTACCAGTTCCTTTGTCAGAATGTGAGAAGCGTGTAGGTGCCTCGCGAACGGGCCCTCAAAATCATCAACTGAATTATCGAGCAGTGGGCCTCCGGGAGGTCCGCCAGAATTGTTCACAAGTATGTCGACAGTGCCTAAATCTGACACTGAAGGAGAAATTGACTCTAGGCTCTCCATATCTAGTACCAGATATTCATGCCCCGAACCATGCATTTCTGACATAAGTGACTCAAGATGTTCCGCTGATCTAGCACATGCAATTATTCTACACCCCGCCCTAGCAAGAACCAATGCTGTGGCCCTCCCGATTCCCTTGGAGGCCCCACATACCAGTGCTGTTTTTCCATCAAGAATCCCCTCGGCAAAGGGGAAATCACTTTCTAAGAGATTTTTTTCCATTTTTTCACCTAATCAACGTAATGTGAATACTCCTCTTCACTGAGCTTTTCTCTAACTGCCCCGAGTACTTCTTCTGGAGCGTTCCTGAATGTCGGGAACTCACTAGCTCCTTGTGGACTGCGCATCACTGCCCACTCCCCATTATCATATGCAATCAGTGCTTCCTTCATCAACACTCCTGAAAGAACTAGTGTCCCATAGCAGAGGTCCTCATATGTCATTCCACGCTTCACAGGGAACTCTCTCCTGAGTAGAATCTCGCCAGTATCAATTCCATTGTCGCAGAAATGACAAGTCGACCCTACTCGAATGTCGTGGTAGACCGACCACGCTGGAGATGCAGACCCTCTACATTCTGGTAGAAGCCCTGGGTGCGAGTTAACAACTCCGTCCTTGGGGAAATCAAGAATATCTCCCCTGATTATTCTCGTACCTCCAAATACAACCAGATCCAGATCCATTTCTTCTATGTGAGGCATGACTTCAGATGAATTGTGTATAGGGACTGTAACTACCGAAATCCCATTTCTAAGTGCCTGTTCTTCAATAGTAGGAGCTATCTCATTACCCGCAATCCTCTCCAGAAACTTCTCTCTTTCTTCATCAGCAACTGGTGAATCTTCCTCTATTATCAGTACAGGGGAATGGCCTGCGGAGAGTAGTTGCCTGAGCATCTCACGACCATACGGATGTTCCCTTAATAGTAGAAATACAAACCTCGGCTTGGCCATGTTACTCATGTTTCGGAGGGGCTACACATACCCGTTATTTTCGGTCCTCTGCTGAGCGATTAGAAAATAGCCAATACATGCCTATTCAGGCCACCCAGCTCCAAAATCAATCATTTTATCAATTTCAGTATTAATTTTTGCATATGAAAGTCTGTAAATCCCCGGGGCCTTATGATATCCATCGAGCCCTGAAATAGCAACACCCCCGATACTGCTCAGATCCACATATCCATCCTCGCGCATACCATCAGACTCTAACTCAAACCATTCTACGGAGAAAGTCATGAACCTACATCCATTTACCAGCTCCGTGTCATTTAGTAGGGTCAATCCCATCCTAACATGAGCCTCCTCCACAGAAGGGGCTAGCCATTTTTCGACTCTCCTAGGGGTGAGCCCCACTTCATCAAATTCGCTACTTCCTCTCGGATACCTCGCGCTAGTCTGATGGGCTTTCTCAATAATATCCACATTTACATGACTAAATGTACAGACTCCTGTCGACTTGATATTTTTGTAAGTGTGTGCATCCTCGCCTGGGGGCCTTAGTACGAATCCCATCATAGGGGGAGAAGAGCCTAGGTGAACAACGGAGGAGACTATTGATAGATTATCTCCAAACTCAGGATGGAAGGTACCTATCAGGGTAGCACTCTTGAACCCACTTAGACTATTCACGAATCTAGCCCTTTTCCTGCCTTCCCAGTCCATGATATCCTTGGACTGTAAGAATATGTGGCCCATTGAATCACCAGTTAGGGGGTAACCCTACTTCTATCACGTGGGAACAGTACTACTTCTCTGACATTGCCCGCGCCAGTAAGTACCATCAATAATCTAGCAACGCCCAATCCCCATCCTGCGTGAGGAGGGGCCCCATAGCGAAATCCATCTGTGTAGAACGAAAAGTCACTAGGGTCCAAGCCCATGTCCTTTAGATTCTGCTCTAAAACATCAACTCTGTGCTCCCTGGCCCCTCCGCTGGTCATCTCATCTCGTCCATAGTTTAGATCGAAACCCCTGCTTAGTTGCCCTCCGGAGGCCCCTTGCTCTCCTTCTTTGTGGTGTATGTAGAACGGCTTCATGGCCATCGGCCATCTGGGAATGAAGTGAAAACCAGGGAATTTGGCCGCTATCAGATCACAGTGATGACTCTCAATATCATCTCCCCATTCAATCTCTCCGCCACCCTCTTTCACGATTTCAATTGCATCACAGTAGGGAATTCTGGGAAATGGCAATGTTGGGACCTCTACTGTCACTTCTTCCTTTTCCTGAGATATTCTGTACTGATTTACCGCATCAATAAGGGGCTGGTCATTTTTCTTGACCTGTGACCAGATATGGAAAATCATTCTCTCTTGTACGCCCATGACGTCCTCATCATCCATCCAAGCACCCTCAATATCGAATGAAATAAACTCATTCAGATGCCTGTACGTATCATGCTTCTCGGCCCTAAACGCGGGCCCAATCTCGAAAACTCGCTCAAGGCCTCCTAGGATGGCTAATTGTTTGTACAACTGTGGACTCTGAGATAGGTAAGCATCTGTATCAAAGTATTTCATAGGGAAAAGATTGGTTCCTCCCTCAGCAGCCGCGGCTATTATTTTAGGGCTGTTAATCTCTTGGAAACCCTCTGAAATTAGATGCTCCCTGCCATACTGGAGAACTCTAGATCTGAGTTGGAACATAGCATTCACATGCTCTCTCCTAAGGTCTAGATGCCTGTTATCCAGTCTTATGTCTAGTCCAACTTGGACATCATCGATGACTCCAACTGGAAGGGGGGTAGAAGCCTCTGCAAGGACTTCTCCCGATGAAACATTTACCTCAAATTCAGCAGGGGGTACAGGCTCTCCTTCCTTGACCTTCGGAGGTCTCTTCTGAGCTACTATCCCAGAAACCCGTATGGTGGACTCCCTGGAGGAAGACTGAATCGAGTCGAACAAACTCTCGTCCATGTTATCCTTCTTGAGGAATGCCTGAATTTTCCCAGTACCGTCCCTTAGCATTAGGAAGCAAATTGCCCCCCTGCCTCTGACTGTCTCTGCATATCCGCAAATAGTTACTTCAGTGCCAATCAGAGAATCTCCAAGTTCGGTAACCTGCCCAATTGTATGGCTCCTGTAGGAGGTCGGCATCCACTCTTTGCTGTCACGCATGTTTCTTCGGAAAGGGTCCGAGTTATCAACGGTGCTCATTCCTCTTCAATAGTAGCTACCTTGGCTGAAATAAGTAGAAACGCAGTATGCCCTATTGGGGTATTGCCAGGCCTGACTCCGCCTCTACTAGCCTTTACCCATCTTCTTTCAATCATCTCACCAGCCCATTCGACTATCAAGCCCCTGTCCTCAGCGGCCTCCCAGCACTTTTCCAATTGGATAGTAGTAGGGCAGTAACAAGCCAGCCTGCCTCCCGCCCTAATTAGGGGCTCTATGTCAGGAATCACGTCCCAAGGCTCTGCAATATCGATGATCGCCGCATCAATCATACCGCACTTATCGACCACTAATTCGCCAACACTCGAGATATCTCCTTCGACTAGGTGCCACTCAGGAAACTCAGGAAGGACTTCGGAAAGTCTTTCCATATTTTTCCTTCCTACCTCCGCATGCTCTGGTCTAGACTCTACAGATATCAGAGTCCCTCCCGCTCCCATAACATTGGCCAAATGCATCGCCAGTCCACCGGAACCATGCCCGCCCTCAAGTACTCTCGAGCCGACTCCAATACCCATCCAAGAAATCAGGAATCCTGAGTCCTTAGCCCCAATGACCTGGGCCCTTCTAGCCATATTCCTCCTAGCTTCGGGAAGAGAAGGCACGACAATCGTTAGCGACTTCTGCCCCACTGTAATCCTGTCGCCTATTGAATATCCCCGCAGGAGCTCCTCAGCGTCGAACCTCCCGAGCCCCTTCACTTTGACTTCTCCAGGAGTCCTCTGGAGAAGGTATGCCCTACCATCATCCTCTCTGAGGGCTAGCCATTCAGCTGGTTCGCTATTATCCACATGTCTCGGAATACAACTTAAGCTATCAAGTAAACCACAGTTTGACAATTCAGACCGCACCACTAGGGAACATGATTATACCACAATTCAGCCCGCTAAAGACGATGAGGTATACTACGCCCTATGCCCTAGTTTCTTCATTTACCCTAGTTTCACTGATGCTGTTATCGTCATTTGTCTCTTTTTGTGTGGTAGAAGAAGCCGTACAGGAGAGGCAAGAATTAGAGCAGATCGAAGCTAAGATGTTCGCAACAAGTCCCGGACATCCCGTATTTGGAGAATATGTCGGCGCACACTGGTGCGGGCCATGCATGAGTAGCGCCTCCCCATCATTGGACAACCTGAAGTCCTCCAATCCAGAAGATTTTACCTTTGTTTCGTTCTTCCAGTCTAGCTCAGGGGGATATCCGGATGATAGTCCGATCAATCGTCGAAGCCATGTCTCGGCCGCCGCTTCTGGAATTCCCGTATTTTCCTTTGCAGATAAGCAATCAGGAACATGTTACAAAGTTGGAGCAGGAGGGTCAAACTATTATGACTCAGACTATTCAAATGGAGGTTGCATGGATTCAGACACGTCAAACTACGCCATGCAGCTGGAGGCACAATATGACCAATCTACAGATCAAGTCACAGTCACTGTAAATTCGATGTATACAGGTTCTCTCAGTTCAGTATCTGTTTTCCTTTATGGGGCGATCACGGAGAAGGTCAGCCCTGACTCTTATGATAACGGCGTAAAGCCTCATCACAGTTTCAGAGAATGGATGCTGGCTAGTCATAACAATGGCTTCGAACAACTTACGCTAACTCCTAACTCCCCTGTGGAGAGCTCATGGCAAGTCCCACTGAGCGCAGTCAGAGCCGGGGGCGGCTACACTCAGTTCGAAAACTTCTGGCCTGTTTTTGCATTGATGGATGGCCCCCACACTACTTACAACAACTTCCTGTCTGCTGTAGACTTGGATATGATACCTCTAGTCGACATTGGCGTGGAAGAGATAATAATCTCAAATAGAAATGGAAACTCTGGATTCGTTTCGGGTGATGTTCTGGATATCTCTTGTAGGGTTTCCAACAACGGAGTAGAGGAATATGAGGGGGGCGGGCAACTATCTATCAATTGGATGGATGGTCTTTCCGAGATTGAGATATCCACCTTCTCAATAGGCGACTTCTCTGTAGGCGGATCCCAGACATACAATGCTTTCTTGGACACTACCGATATCGACATCACGGCCCTAGGCTCAACAACAATTAGGGCGAAGATTTCAGGAAATGCCGGAGATCGGGCACCTTCCAATGATGTCTCAGACGCCGCCGCTCTGCATGATATGCCCCCGACTGCCAGCCAGCCTTCTTCTAGTGGCTCGACCTCAGTTGACAGGGGATCAGCAGTTACATTCGAGGTTTCAGCAATCTCCAATGACCTAGTTGATGATATCAATACAATGCAACCCTCCTTAGAGTACTCTCCTTCATCCTCTTCAATGTGGAGCAATAATTGGCTCACCAATCACGCCATCATTGGATTAGGTGAGAATGCAAGGCATTCATTCGATATCGATACTCCTCTGGATGCTGCGATGGGACATTACGATCTAAGGGTAAAATGGACCGACTCCTCTGGCCAGACAAGTGAATGGCTAACTTCCGAGAATGCTTTCTATCTGCAGAACTCCCTTCCAAGAGTACTCGGAAATAGCGACATGACTTACGCCGGAGTTCCCACCGTAAAGGTACAGACCACTGAGATGGTTTCAGTGGTTGGACTCGTATCAGACGCGGAAACTTCGCTTTTCAATCTAGAAATCTCAAGCTCCGAGCCCGAGTTCTTGGGGTGGAACCCATCTTCTCTGGAGATAGAGGTAAGGTTCGATAATCTTCTACTCGACAGCCAAGGCTCACCAATTCCACAAGGGATGCTAATCAGCGTCCATGACGGAGATGAGTCAAATACTGGCATGATGATGTTCAATGTCGTAGAAAACGGTGCGCCTAGGTGGTCACCAATACCCATCCAGGCCTTCCATGAGGGAGGATCAGCCAGTCTCGGCCTCACTGACTATCTATCTGACACCAATAACAATGGTCAAGTGGTCCCTGTCTCGGGGGTGACAGTGGAAATTTTGTCGATATCAGATGAAAATCTAGTCGAAGCTAGTATTTTCGGTCAAACCATCAACGTCAACTCTCTGGATGACGACTCAAACGGACTCGTGGAGATATCCCTAAGGGCAAGTGATGGGGACAAGTCATCAGATACCACAGTTACTTTCCACGTGTTAAACGTCAACGACGCTCCAATTATTGATACTTCTGATATAGAAGATGTCACACTGAAGCTGGGTACTTCGACCCAAGTAGATCTTATTAGCAGGATTACAGATATCGATGATCCAGACGAAGAAATTTGGATAACCGCTACCAGCTACTATCCAGGCGCAGTGTTTTATGACCCAATAACCGGAATCATGACAGCCAACTGGCCTGAGGAAGGCTCTGACAGCATCAAGATAACCGCTGAAGATCGTCACGGGGCATCGTCTACCGTCTCTCTGAGTTACACTATCGTCGATGATATCCCACTTGACTGGGAAGAAAACTTCGAGATAGAGATAGACTCATTCGATATCGGAGCCACTCCTACTGTTATCATCTCAAATATTGGCGATGAGTCATTGACTGATATCAGGGTAACTTGGACAGTTTGCAATAAGATAACAGGAATTTGCCACAGTGCAGGGGCCTCATTCAATCTAGGTCCTTTCATCATCCTCCCGGTCACTGGAAGTGGCCTCAGTACTGGTGATTACTTCACATTGAGTGTCCAGGGAGTGGATGAAAACGGCTTCGACAGAAGGACGCCAGAGCAAATGAAGTACGATGCAGTAGTGCCTCAGGGGGAGGATCAGAGCCAACCTGCTGAAAATCAGCCTAGCGGCGGCGAGGAGTCTCCTGAAACCATTTTCCTGGCAGGTGCTTCAGTTGTGGCTCTGATTGCTTTAGTGGCCATAGTGGTGGGCATCAATTCTATCGCTAGGAGAAGCCCAAAGAGAAACCCCATCTATCAACACGAACCACTCCCTATGATCAATCCGCCACCTCCTGCGGCCATTCCCATGATGCCTGTTCACAACACATCCCCTCCGCCTCCACCTCCCATGACCCCCCCGCTTCCACCAGGGGGACTTCCTCCTGGATGGACTATGGAACAGTGGTATTACTATGGTGAAGAGTATCTAGACAAGTTCTACAGCGGTGCCAATTTTAGAGACAGATAACGCTCTTTTTTCTATCATCGCGGCTAACGCACCTTCAAGAAGGTGCTATCGTCAGGGCGGTATGAGGCATGTCCATGGGAGATGAGGATCAGACCGACTCCGCTAATGAGTCAGATGCCGATGAGTATCTCGATACATGGGAAGAAGGGCCAGCATTCGGAGTAGGCGAAGACAAGGATCCTATTTGCGAAACTCCCGTGGAAGCATGGGTATCTGAGCTAAAGATATCTTCTACAGAAGAGGTCCCAATCCCAGAAAATCTAGTCGACCAAGTGATCGGACAGGAGGCGGCCTCCATAGTGGTCAGAAAGGCGGCCGAGCAGAGAAGGCACATGATAATGGTCGGTGAACCAGGTACTGGCAAATCAATGCTAGCTAGATCAATGACAGAGTTTCTCCCCAAGGACAGCATGGAAGATGTTCTGGTATACAGGAATGTCGAGGATGAGAACGAACCCAGGGTCCGTACCGTTCCCGCCGGACGCGGTTCAGCCATAATATCAGAGAGAAAGGCCCAAATCAGGATTCAGAGGGAGAGAACCAACAGGACCCTCTTATTCGTGGTAATGGTAATCGGTGCCGCTCTTCTATTAGCAGTGTTGCAAACAGGGGACATCATGACTCTCATTTTCGGAGCCTTCCTCCTAATTTTTGGATACTTCTTCCTTAGGACCAGACTCACGGCAGGAGATGAGTCAAACATACCGAAACTCCTCATCAAGAGAGCTAGAAATGACGATCCGCCTTTCATCGATGCCACCGGGACTCTCGCTGGCGCCCTCCTAGGAGATGTAAGGCACGATCCATTCCAGTCTGGCGCTGACCTAGCTACTCCTGCGCACGAGAGGGTAGAGCCAGGTGCGGTCCATAGGGCAAACAAAGGGGTCCTCTATATCGACGAGATAAGGATGCTTAGGATGGAGGAGCAACAAGCACTACTGGTGGCCATGCAGGAAGGTGAACTATCAATCAGTGGGCGCTCTGAGAGATCTTCTGGGGCACTGACCAAGTCAGAGCCAGTTCCCACCAACTTCATTCTAGTGGCCGCAGGAAACCTCGATAGTATCCAGCAGATGCACCCAGCACTGAGGAGCAGGATTAGGGGATACGGTTACGAAGTCTATGTCAACACAGACATGAGAGATACCGAGAGGAACAGAAGAAGGCTGGTAAGATTCATCGCCCAAGAGGTCAAGAACGAGAAAAGAAAGGAATCTGGTAGGGCAATACCCCATTTCAATAGAGAGTCGATAGGACTCATTCTAAAGGAAGCCCAGAGAAGAAGTGGCAGGAGAGGTAGACTTTCACTAAGGCTCAGAGAGCTTGGCGGATTAGTGAGAATCGCAGGCGACTTAGCGTCTGAAGAGGGCGCTGAGCTAGTAAGGGCCGAACACATCTCAAGAGCGAGGGCCATTGCGAAACCCCTGGAGCAACAAATAGCTGACAGATATCTGGAGAGGCAGTCAGAGTATGCCATGCTAGTGAACCGGGGAACTAGGGTTGGTAGGGTGAACGGACTAGCAGTCCTGGGTGCCGATAGCGGCCTTTCCGACTTCTCTGGAGTAGTCCTTCCAGTTGAGGCAATGGTTACTCCTTCTCAAGGCAGATCAGGACAGGTAATAGCTACTGGAGGACTGTCCGATTTGGCCAAGGAGAGCGTAACCAATATCAGTGCAGTAGTAAAGAAACTAACCGGCAAGGACATCAAGGACTTCGATCTGCACGTTCAATTCCCAGGTACTCACAATGTAGATGGAGACAGTGCATCCATAACGATGGCAACTGCTATCATAAGCGCGTTTGAAGGCGTCCCGATAGAGCAGAATCTAGCTATGACCGGATCACTCTCAGTCAGGGGCGAGGTTTTACCGATCGGAGGAGTAACGGCGAAGATCGAAGCCGCCGCCAAGGCAGGAATCGAGACAATAATCATCCCTAGGTCAAATCTTCAAGATGTCCTAATAGACGAGAAGTACGAATCCATGGTCACCATAAGGCCCGTCGACTCCTTGGATGAGGTACTGCAGTACGCTCTGGTGGGCGCGGAAGAAAAGGTAAGCCTCGTCGAGAGACTGGCGAGTGTGATCGATACCTTCTCATCACCCCACGAAAAGCAACCCTCGGCCTGACCGTTCTAACTAAGTCCCTCCTTCGTCACGCACAGCGGGGCATAGCAATGGTGAAGATGGCAGTTGTCGCACACGGAGGGGCCGGTCCGGGCCCAGAAAGGCAAACAAATCTACAGAGGGCAGTGGACGAAGCCTCCCGACTCCTCCTCTCAGGGGCGTCTGCCGTACAGGCGGCAGTCGAAGCATGTGTTATTCTGGAGGATGACCCGGTTTTCAATGCCGGAACAGGGGGGGTCTTCAGGAACGACGGCTCAGTCCTACTCGATGCCTCAATACAAACTAGCGATGGCAGGATAGGTTTTGTCATAGCTATGTCAGATACTCCAAACCCAATACGAGTGGCGGCCGATCTTCTGGATGAGTCAATCAACGGGCTCACTGGCCCAGGGGCTAGGGCGTGGGCAGATGAGAGGGGGCATGCCAATAGGGCAGTTGAGGGCAGAGAGCCAATCGAGGGGGATGGAGATACCGTCGGAGTCATTGTGCGGGATTCATCGGGGGCAATGGCATGTGCAACCAGTACCGGCGGATGCAGTCACAGGCCCCCTGGAAGAGTAGGCGACGTTCCCCTACCGGGGTCTGGTTTCTGGGTTGAAAATTCTAGATCTGTTGCCGCTACTGGAGAGGGAGAGGAGATTACGAAGGCCCTATTGAGTTACAGAGTAAGTAATAGAGCAGATTCGCCGCAGTGCGACTCACTAATGGATGCGATGCACTGGGGACTGGACGAACTTATCCCTGATAGTGCGTCTGTTGGTCTGATAGCACTGGACAAAGAGGGCCCTGGAGTCGGCCTGTCGAATACTGTGATGCCTTGGGCTTCATGGATAGAGAACTAACTCTAGGGGGATGCGCTTAAGGAGGGCCCTTTGCTCGAAGAGCTGGTGGTAACTTGTCAGACGTCGAGACCAGGATTCAGCAGATAGCCCAAGTATTGGGTCAGCTAGACGATACTCAGGTCCCGAGAAATATCAGGGCCTCTGCCAAGGATGCTGTAGATCAATGGCTCCTGAACAAGGGCAAGGATATGGACGTGAGGCTCGGGATGACTGCCTCAAAGCTAGATGAGATATTCAATGACGCAAATCTCCCTATACACTACGGTCCGCTTTGTCTGCAGATTCAGACTGCCTTAGAGACGTTAATGGCAGAGCACAAGAGGAACAAGTGAGACTCAAGTCTTCCTTCTCTCAGCGGCCTTCTGTCTGAAGTTCTTGTAGCCACACTTTCTACATGCTCGAGGGGCCTTTGTTCCCCTGTGAGTAGCAGAGCACTTCATGCATATCCACTTCTTCAGTAGACGTGCTTCAGCTACCGCGTGTCTCTGTGCCATCAACCCGCCGACCTACCAGCCCTACATAACCACTTCGTGACAAATTTCAGGCTCTACATTGCCCTATCGCTTCCAAAGCATTCAAACACCCCCTGCATTGGAGCCCGTCCGGTGCCTGCCAGCGTAGTACTCGGAGCCCAGTGGGGGGATGAGGGCAAGGGCAAGGCCATAGACCAACTCGCCGCTGACTCAACATGGGCAGTTAGGTTCCAAGGAGGAAACAATGCGGGTC
>MDSW01174996.1_pt1 | contig 85238 bp, 78 predicted proteins | sample 811171 | NCBI WGS metagenome assembly MDSW01 (sample SAMN05326641, study PRJNA326480) | marine metagenome | isolation source: seawater | place: Atlantic Ocean: North West | collected 2012
GGCGGCTCCGGTGGTGATACCGGTGGCTCAGGCGGTGATACTGGCGGCTCCGGTGGTGATACCGGTGGCTCAGGCGGTGATACTGGCGGCTCAGGTGGTGATACCGGCGGCTCAGGTGGTGATACCGGTGGCTCTGGTGGTGATACGGGCGGATCCGGTGGTGACACAGGTGGGTCCGGTGGAGATACTGGCGGCTCAGGTGGTGATACCGGCGGCTCAGGTGGTGATACAGGCGGGTCCGGTGGTGACACAGGCGGCTCAGGTGGCAATACCGGTGGATCCGGTGGTGACACAGGTGGGTCCGGTGGCGATACTGGCGGCTCAGGTGGTGATACCGGTGGGTCCGGTGGTGACACAGGTGGATCCGGTGGTGATACTGGCGGGTCCGGTGGTGATACCGGTGGCTCAGGCGGTGATACTGGCGGGTCCGGTGGTGACACAGGTGGCTCCGGTGGTGACACAGGTGGGTCTGGCGGCGACACCGGCGGCTCTGGTGGCGATACCGGCGGCTCAGGTGGTGACACAGGTGGATCCGGCGGTGATACTGGCGGTTCCGGCGGTGACACAGGCGGTTCCGGTGGAGACACGGGTGGTTCCGGTGGCGACACTGGCGGTTCCGGCGGTGATACCGGTGGATCCGGTGGAGACACAGGCGGCTCAGGTGGTGATACCGGCGGCTCAGGTGGTGATACCGGCGGTTCCGGTGGTGATACTGGCGGTTCTGGTGGAGACACTGGCGGGTCCGGTGGTGATACGGGCGGGTCCGGTGGTGATACGGGCGGGTCCGGTGGTGATACGGGCGGTTCCGGTGGAGATACTGGTGGCTCCGGCGGTGATACCGGTGGATCCGGTGGAGATACCGGTGGCTCAGGCGGTGATACAGGACCATTACCTGTATTGACGGCCGATGCAGGCCCCGATGTGATCGTCTTGCTAGGTCAGGACTTTGATCTTCTCGGCTGCGGGTCTAGTCTGGATAATCAGTCCATTTGCGACTTGGAAGCAGCCCTGTTTGATATAGACTGGCTTCTTGATGACAGCGCAAGCTACATAGGCCACGATATTGTCATCACAGATGTCGCAACAGGGGCAAACAGCAATTTATTTACCTCTATCGGCGAATATCTTGTACGACTGGATATCGCATATACCGCGGAAAACGGGCAACCCCTGACATCTTCCGATTGGATGACGGTGCGGATTGTTGTTGCCGCGCCTGCCTCGGTTGGATTAGTGATGGGCGGTGTGTTTTATCTATTCTGGAGAAGGCGGAGGTTGTAGAAACCTCTGCTTCTGCCCTTTCTCTTTCATGCTCCCTGCGCTAGAGTTGGCCTATTCTATGATAGGGATGTTATATGGAGAGCAGTCTCTTCATTGTTGATGCTGTTGCTATTTATCTTTTCAGTCTGAGACTGTTATTATTTGTCGTCGCAACGCTGATGTTACTGAGCAGTCTGGATGATTTTATTATTGATGTCATCTTTGTCTGCCGTGCGCTCTATCGTCGACTTGTTATTTATCGGCGATATCAGCCCCTTAAAGAAGAACAGCTTTTAACACCGCCTGAGCAGCCCATTGCCATTATGGTCCCTGCCTGGGACGAGGCCGCCGTTATCCAGCAAATGCTGACAACGACCTGCCAGCTCTACACCTATCAGAATTATCGCCTGTTTGTCGGCATCTATCCCAATGATCAGAACACATTGGACGCCGCCAGGCGCGCCCAGCAGCGGTTCCCGCAGGTGGAGATTATCATCTGTAAGGCCCCCGGCCCCACCAATAAGGCCGACTGCCTGAATATGATCTATCGTGGCATTCAGGAATATGAACAGCACCACAACATGACCTTTGCGATTTTTGTCATGCATGATGCCGAAGATGTGGTCCATCCCTTGGAATTAAAGCTGTATAATTACCTCATCCCGCGCAAGGACATGATCCAGATTCCTGTTGTGCCCCTGGAAAGCCCGCTGCATGACCTGACGGCGGGGCACTATATGGACGAATTTGCAGAACATCACAGTAAAGATCTGGTGGTGCGGGAGGCCCTGACCGGCAATGTGCCCTCCGCCGGTGTGGGCTCTGCCTTTAGCCGCCGGGCGCTGACAGTATTATCTGGCCCGGGAGGACATCCCCCCTTTAACACCAGCAGCCTGACGGAAGATTACGACATCGGCCTGCGCCTGAAACGCGAAGGATTAAAACAGATCTTCGTCAGATTTGCGGTCTGGCGACAAGTGATCAAGAAGTCCAGATGGACGGGACGCCTGCGCCCGCAGCGCCAGCGTGACCTGATTGCCACCCGTGAATATTTTCCCAACACGCTGGACACCGCCAAACGCCAGAAAGCCCGTTGGTTGCTGGGCATTGTCTTCCAGGGATGGGCTGAACAGGGATGGGCCGGATCATGGCCGCTTAAATTTATCCTTTACCGTGACAGAAAGGGATTATTAAGCGCGCAGCTGAATATGCTGGGGTATTTCATCGTCATCAATGTGCTGTTGCTCTGGATATATTACGCGCTATGGCCTGATGGCTATCGCTTTGCGCCACTGGTGGAATCAGGCGAAGTACTCTGGAGCCTGTTGCTCATCAATCTGTTCTTTATGCTCAACAGATTGATCCACCGCAGCATTTATGTGGGGCGGCTGTATGGTTTGGCACATGCCCTGATTTCACCCTTTCGACAGATTTGGGGGAACGTCATCAACTTTGCAGCCTCTCTGCGTGCCCTAAAGCTATTTTGGGCCCATGTGCTAAGAGGGGATCCCATCAGTTGGGACAAGACCCATCATGCTTTTCCCGAAGGTGAAGCCTTGCAGCCCTTCCGTAAGCGCTTAGGCGTTTATTTGCTGGAAAATAATGACATTACACCAGCCGTTCTGCAAGAAGCCCTGGACCTGCAAGCCACCAGCCAGACACCGCTGGGGCAGATCCTGATCAAACTGGGATATCTGGCACCCGAACGTCTTGAGGCCGCCCTACAGCAACAAAAAGGGGACAGCACGTGAGGGGGCTGCTTTTCCAGTTTGTTGCCTTGATCACCATTGGGGTGAGCTGCATTGTGCTGGCCTTCGTACTGATTCCCCAGGATGGCTGGCTGGCCAGTGAACTTGACAGGTTCCGCCGTTATCCCCATGAATATATGGCCCAAAGGCAAGTCCGCCCTGTGACCGCGGAACACATCGCCCCCCTTGACGAAAATATTGTTGTCAATGCCAGACCGGCCAAGGTCTTGTCCGCCGCTGCCCCTGTCACCGCGGAGAAAGAAATGACCAAAGTCGCGGCCCAACAGCCACAGGCCAGCACCACGGTTGCGTCACAACAGCAGGCACCTGACCAAAAGACCGCGCAAAGGGCGAAAAAAGTGACGTCAGCAGTGCGCACCGGGGTGCGACAGAACATCGCGAAAAATACAACATCCGTAGCGCCTGAAACGCCTGTCATCGCCGAAAAACCCGTCATGCCTGCAACCACGCCGGCAATAGATAAAAAGAAATTGGCGCAGGTGCAGGTCCAGCCGCCGGAACACGAACAGACGCAAACGCAAACGCAGACAAACAAGGCCACATATGACGATATTGCACTGGGATATCAACGCTACGCAGAAAAGGACTTTGCTGGCGCCGCCGGCGCCTTTACACGGGCGATTAATACTGGCCATCGCGACCGCGAACTGGACACACAATTGGCCTATGCCCACAAAAAAGCCCATCACAATTCGCAAGCCAGCCAATACTTCCGCAAGGCCATTGATCAACATATCCCCGAAAGCCAGGAAGCCTTTTACCTGCGCCGGGAAGTAGAACAGCTGGAAAACAGGTTTACCCTGAACGGTTACTGGATCCTGCGGGAACAGGCCATCGCCCAAAATCAGCTGCCGCTCACAGGCGCCAGTCTGGCGCAATCCCAGGCCGGCCTGGAAGGCAGCTATCAACCGCCGCACTGGGGGTTTAATGACGGTCGTCAATTGCAGATTTTCGGCCGTTTGTTATGGGCCGTGGATGAAGACAGAATAGACCCCATTGCCGAAAGCACACAGGGAAGCCTTGGCGTGCGTTACCGGCCACTGCGCAATCATAACCTTTGGTTCAGTGCGGAAAGACTGATTGCCATTGGTGAAGGGGCGCGCAATGACTGGATGCTGCGCGCCAGTTATTCCTGGGACAGGGGGACAGATTGGCGCGAAGATACCGCCCGCTGGTTCTATACAACGCTGTATGCGGATCTGGCCATGGTCCGCCCGCAAGAGCCGGAATGGTTAGCCACAGCGCAGGCACTGGGCGGTGTGAATGTACGTCTGGCGCGCGGATGGGCACTACGCGCCCCCATGCACTGATCAACGCCAACTGGCAGGATGATCCCTTTAACACAACGCATCTGGTAGAAGCCGGTCCAGGGATCTCCATCAAGCACTGGTTCAATGAACGCAAGCATGAAGCCTATCGCTCTTCTGCCGAGCTGATCGTGCAGTACCGCGTTAAAGTCACCGGTGACAGCGCCGCGGGGTCTGGCTGGACCGCGACGCTGCTGGTATCCTTTTAAACGCTACACGTCCGCCAGACTTTTCGAGACCACCTCATAGACATCCTTGGACAGCCCCGCACTATCCATCACCCGTTGCAGCACGGCCCGCATCAGGTTTTGCCGCGCAACGTCAAATTTTCGCCAGCGGGTTAAGGGCTGCACCAAACGCGACGCAATCTGTGGGTTAAGCGCGTCAAGGGCGAGCACCTGATCACCAAGGAACTGATAGCCCCGGCCGGATGCTTCGTGAAAGCGCACCATATTCTGCCCGCAAAACGCCGCGATAAGGGCCCGTACCCGATTAGGTGTACGCAGGTCAAAATCCGCATGTTCGGTCAGGGCAATCACCCGGTCCAGTGTATCTGGCTGGGGGGAGACCGCCTGCACGCTGAACCATTTATCCAGCACCAACGCGTCCTGATGCCATTTATCGTAGAACGCCTGCAGGGCCTGTTCTTTTTCTGGCCGCGCCGAACCAACCAGCGCCATCAGGGCGGCTTGTTCGTCTGTCATGTTATTTGCCGTCGCCAATTGGTCATGACACCATCCTGTCACCTGATCATCGGCATTTTCCATCAGATAACCCAGTGCCGTATTTTTCAACCGCCGGCGGCCCACATCATCCGGTGTGAAGTAATACGCCCCTGCGCTGCGATTTTCTGTATAAAGTGCCTCGAAAAGGGGCTTCAGTTGCCGCGCAAGCTGCTGCCGCACGAACTGTCTGGCCGTATGTAAGCCATCCACATCGACAATATCCATAAACTGCCCCAGATAACTGACCGTCGGCAGGGCCAGCATTTCCGCAAACAGGGCTTTGTCCAGATCCGGATCGGACAGGCAACTTTCAACCGCCGCCACATACTCTGCCGCCAGCACCAGTTCGCGGCCCTGCTGGAGATCGTCCACCAACGCCATGATAAGCTGCCGTGCCAAAACCTGTCCGGCTTCCCAGCGGTTAAAGCTATCGGCATCATGGGCCATGAGGAATAAAAGTTCTTCGCGCCCCAAATCAGAACTCAGGCTGACCGGTGCGGAAAACCCCCTTAGGATCGAGGGCACAGGCCGTTCAGGCACATTGACAAAAGAAAAAGTCTGTTCCGGTGACGTCAGGCTTAAGACCCGGCTGCCGTCTTTGTCCTGCGGGGTATCCTCCCCTTCCAACTGCAAGGGCATGTCTGCGCCTGCACGATCCAACAGGCCCAGCTTGACCGGAATTTGCATTGGTTTTTTGTCTGTCTGCCCCGGCGTTGGGTCCAGTTGCTGTGACAGGGTAAGGTGATAGACCGCCTTATCGGCATCGTACTGCCCTTTCACGCTAACCTGTGGTGTACCCGCCTGCCCGTACCATAAGCGGAACTGGCTGAGATCAACGCCGCTGGCATCTTCCATCGCCTGTACGAAATCATCGCAGGTAACCGCCTGCCCATCGTGACGCTGAAAATATAGGTCCATACCCTTGCGGTAGTTTTCAGCCCCCAGCAGGTTATGGATCATGCGGATAACTTCCGCGCCTTTTTCATAGATAGTGACAGTATAAAAATTATTGATTTCAATATAAGAGTCAGGACGGACAGGGTGTGCCATCGGCCCGGAATCTTCGGCAAACTGATGCTGGCGCAGCAATCGGACATCCTCAATCCGTTTCAAGGCGCGTGAGCCCATATCGGCTGAAAATTCCTGATCGCGAAACACCGTCAGCCCTTCTTTTAATGAAAGCTGAAACCAGTCCCGGCAGGTCACGCGATTACCGGTCCAGTTATGAAAGTATTCATGTGCTACCACGGCTTCTACCGCGGCGAAGTCATTATCCGTCGCGGTTTCCGGCTTTGCCAATACACATTTGGTATTGAAGATATTCAGACTTTTGTTTTCCATCGCGCCCATATTGAAATGGCTGACGGCAACAATGTTGAAAATATCCAGATCATATTCCAAACCATAAACCTGTTCATCCCAGCGCATGGATTTCTTCAGTGAGTCCATAGCATGGCCGCATTTATCCAGATCAGCAGGTTCCACAAACAGGCGTAACCGCACGTCACGCCCACTGGCCGTGGTATAGCTATCATCAAGCGAGACAAGATCACCGGCAACCAGTGCAAACAGGTAGCTGGGTTTTGGGAAGGGATCTTCCCAGACCGCAAAGTGCCGCCCGTCCTCCATATCGCCTTCGTCAACCTGATTACCATTTGACAGCAATACGGGATAAAGGTCACGGTCCGCCTGGATGGTGACACGATAACGCGCCATCACATCCGGCCTGTCAGGGAAATAGGTGATCCGGCGGAAACCCTCGGCCTCACATTGTGTGCAATACATCCCGTTGGATACATAAAGCCCTTCCAACGCTGTATTGGCCGCCGGATGAATGTCGTTATGAATGTCCAGCGTAAATTTGTCCGGCACATTGGCGATGATTAAACGGTCATCCGTCAGGTCATATTGATCTGGCGTTAACGCCACCCCGTCCAGCAATACAGCCTGCAAATGGACTTCTTTATCCCCATCCAGCACCAATGGCGCGCCCGCTGCCGCCTGACGGACCACATCAAGGCGCGCGGTGACATGCGTGACCCCCTCACAAAGATCAAATGTCAGATCAACATGTTCAATACCGAAATCCGGCGGGGTGTAGTCCTTACGATAAATCGTTTGGGCCTTTTCGGCCCCTGTTGTGTGGCTGTCCTGTACGTTATCACTTACTCTCTGATCCATGGTTCTTCTGTCTTTATCCTTATTCTTCAACCGACATAGCGTACCCCGCACGCCAGCACATACCTATTTAATTTATGAAGGCCCCGACATATCTTCAACTCCCCCGGTATCATATACAGCAGAATATTATCCATATGCCTATATTTCACACACAGACACCGCGAACGCGCGGTCAGACCGTGGCACTTCAAGCCTTCATTCATGGCCAGTTAATGCTCAAATTGCTATACTGCTGGGAATATGGTCAGTATGGAAGAGAAACAATGCGACTTTCCTGCCCGTCCTTTAAAAGTTTATGTGCTGTCACCGCCCTGCTTTTCCTTGCGGCCTGCAGCAAAAACGTCACCAGTGATGTCACCCGTTTTCACCAGTTGCCCGCGCCGGCGGGTGAAAGCGTGGCTATTGTTGCCGCCGTCAAAGAACAACAACGAAGTCTTGAATTTTCACGCTACGCTGCACTGATTGGCGAAAAGCTGCGTGGTCTGGGTTACAGCCCTGCGGGCGAGGCCGCACCGGCGCTTATTGCCCAGCTGGGTTATGGCGTGCGCTCATTGGGTCCTGTTTATGATAATGATTCCCCGGTATCGGTTGGTGTCGGCGTTGCTGGCGGCAGCCATCACAGCAGTGTCGGCATTGGCATTTCCACAAGGCTGGGGGACCGGGACACAAAAGGCAATTACAGCCGCTTTTTGACCTTTACCATGACGGAAGCCGCCACAGGCAAAACAGTGTACGAAGGGCGTGTGCAAAGTAACGGGACGACCAACAATTTGCCAGAGGTAATGCCCTATCTGATTGATGCGCTGTTTTTGGACTTTCCGGGCAAAAGCGGCAGCAGCAACACGGTACGCGCAAAGCTGAATGAATAAGTAAGTAAGAAAGCTACTGCATCTGTTCCTTGGTCTTCAGGAAGCGGACATCGGGCCAGTCTTCCTTGGCCTTGTCCAGCCGCCATGAATTGCGGGCCAGGAATACCGGTGAACCGTTGTGATCTTCCGCCATATTGGCCTTGTTGCTGTCCACAAACTGCTTCAGCTTATGGGTATCATCGGATTCCACCCATTCGGCCGTGTACAGCGATGTGGTCTCGAAACGGCACGGCACGTTATATTCGGTGCGGATACGGTCCGCCAGCACATCAAACTGCAGCATCCCCACGACCCCCACATACCATTCGGAACCGATCACGGTTTTGAAAATCCGCGCCACCCCCTCTTCAGCCAGTTGTTGCAACGCACGTGATAAGTGCTTGGCTTTCATCGGGTCTTCGGCACGGACGATCTGAATATGTTCCGGGGCAAAGCTGGGGATGCCCACATAGCGCAGTTCTTCTTTTTCCGTCAGGCTGTCACCAATGCGCAGGTTACCGTGGTTGGGGATACCGATGATGTCGCCCGGCCAGGCTTCTTCCGCCAGTTCACGGTCCTGCGCCAAAAACAGCAAAGCGTTATGCAAATTGATCTGCTTGCCCGTGCGGATATGTTTTAATTTCATGCCGCGTTTGAACTGGCCTGAACACATACGGAAGAACGCAATACGATCGCGGTGTTTCGGGTCCATATTCGCCTGAATTTTGAACACAAAGCCAGACACATTTGGTTCATCCGGGTGTACATCACGACTTTCTGTTTTGAACTGACCGGGTTTTGGCGCAAACCGCCCCACGCCCGACAATAATTCCCGCACACCAAAATTATTAATGGCACTGCCAAAGAAAACCGGTGTCATTGTGCCGTTCATATAGGCTTCCATATCGAAAGCCGGACAAAGTTCACGCGCCATTTCCACTTCTTCACGGAATTTTTCCAGCAGACTGCTGTCAATCAGGTCGTCCAGACGCGGGTCATCAACACCCTGACAGGTGAGGCCTTCATCGGGGCGTTCATCGCTGCCCTTTTCAATCAGGATCAATTTGTCATTCAGCAAATCATAGCAGCCCTTGAAATCCCGCCCCATGCCAATGGGCCAGCTGGCCGGTGTGACATCCAGGGCCAACGTCTGTTCAATGTCATCCAGCAATTCAAAGGGATCGCGGGCCTCACGATCCATTTTATTGATAAAGGTGATAATCGGCATGTCGCGCAGCCGGCATACCTCAAAAAGTTTGCGGGTCTGCCCCTCGATCCCCTTGGCGGCATCCAGCACCATCACCGCGGAATCCACGGCAGTGAGCGTCCGGTAGGTATCTTCGGAGAAGTCCTGGTGCCCCGGTGTATCCAGCAAGTTGAACATCTGTTGTTCATATTCAAACGACATCACAGATGTGGCCACGGAAATTCCCCGTTCCTGTTCCACCTTCATCCAGTCGGAATGGGCGCGGCGCTGTTCCCCCCGTGCCTTGACCGCACCGGCCATCTGGATCGCACCACCGAACAGTAACAGCTTTTCAGTCAGCGTGGTTTTCCCCGCATCAGGGTGCGAGATGATAGCAAAGGTCCTTCGCTTATTGATTTCATTAAGAAAATCTTGGTTTGCCATGTATAAATTCTTTTAGTTTGTACACGGATTTGTACACACTTTTGGAAGTACTCTCTTTTCAGTTCTTCGCTTGTCAAATCCGTCGTGTTAATCGTAATTGGCCGCTATTTTCGCTGATCTTGACTTTATAAACAATCAATGGTTATCTAATCGGTTACCATTTACTCTCAGCGTGCACCAATGCTCAGTTGTAGCTGTTTGCAATCGTTGCTTCTTCAGCTAATGAACAACTGTGGCTAAACCACAAATTCCTTCGCTACCAGAAATCGATGATAGCTTGTCGTACTACACCGATGATGGTGCAGTTGCCGTTGATCGGTATTGCAGGGTATTGCGGGTTCAAAGGTTTTAGATACTTCTGTTCACCATCAATAACCAACTGCTTAAAGGTTGCTTCTTTCGAATCATCCAAACGCGCAACAACCAATGAACCTGAAGAGTAAGGTAACTCAGGATCAACAACGATCACTGCCCCCTCAGGTATGGATTTTTTTCCGCTTGGATTTTCCATACTGTCGCCTTTTACGCGAAGTGCGAAACAACCCTCATGTGCTTTCCCAGTGACTTCACGCCACTCCTCAGCATCTTCATGGGCAAATCCCTCCGCTATTTCAGTCCAATCACCGGCCTGAACCCAGTTAATGAGAGGAATTCTTCCCTTAATATCAGGCCCGACTTCTACATTACCGACCCCCAAGCCAATCTCGCCATCACCTGTGGCGAGCCAATGAGCATTCACGCGAAGCGCCTCCGCGATCTGCATGGTGTAACGAGACCTAGCCGATTTACCAGAGCAAATCTGGCTGATCGACTGCTGTTTGATACCAATGCGACGAGCCAACTCAGACTGAGTTGCCCCAGTAAGCTGCAAGGCATGGTTTAGTCGTTCGGATAAAGTTTTCATAAGCCCGCATTCTACAAATAAAACTGTAGTCTTTCAACAATTTTAACTGTTGACTTATCTACAGTTTAAACTGTAACATTCAATCTTGTAACAGTTATTATTGTAACAGGAGACGGTATGGAAGTGTTCAAAACGACACAAAAACATCTCCGCCGTGCCATTGACTTGGTCGGCGGGCAATCAGCATTAGCAAGAGCCATCAACTCAAAACAGCAAAACGTCTGGTTTTGGTTGAATAAATCAGGGCGTGTTCCCGCTGAATTCGTTTTACCCATCGAACAAGCTACGCAAGGACAGGTAACCCGATCTCAGTTAAGACCGGACATCTACCCCGAATGCCAAAGCGAGCTGAAAGCCAGTAACCAGTAGGATTAAGGGCAAGTAATGGTCAGCATTTTACGTAAATACAAAAGCGAGTACCTCCATGCGTGATTATGGCAAGGTCTATACCCGCTTTTGGCTAAAGCAAAACGTTTTGTCCTGGAGTGACTCAGCGAAGTTGCTAGGACTGTATTTGCTTACATGCCCACATTGTAATTTGCTTGGCTGCTTTCGATTGCCGATTGGTTACGTTGCTTCTGACTTGAACTGGGATGAGCAACAGGTTGCCAAGGCTCTAAATGAGTTAGAACAAGATCAGTTCCTCATTCGTTGCGAGGAATCCGGTTGGACTTTGATTCGGAGCTTTCTGAAGCACAACCCAATCGAAAACCCAAACCAAGGTAAAGCAGCCTTTCGGTTGCTTAAAGATGTACCTGCCGACTTCATTGGTATGGTATCACTTTTGAAATCTCTTGCCGCTTTTCAAGCTCGGCTACCAGAAGAATTTTCATCATTGTTTATGCCTGATGGCAACCCGGTAAGGGACTCTCAACGGTCGGATGACTCTGAGGGAAGCAATAAACCAACAGTTAAAACTGTTGACCACATACAGTTTGAAGACTTCTGGGATGTACAAATACGCAAAGAAAAAAAAGCGAAAGCCAAAGAAGAATGGCTACGCATGGGCCTCAATGAAGACCATGAACTCGCCTTGGAAGTGCTAACACGCTGGAAAGAGCAACGAGAAAACCGATTGCAGTATCAAGATCGGACTAAGACCCCTATGCCACATAACTGGCTTTTAAACCGGCAATGGGAAGACGAGTACGTTCGCATTGATGAAGTACAGCAATCATCGACGAGCCTAAAGGGCAGCAATCACCAATTGAATATTGAAGAAAGCAATCGCCGCATTGCTGAAAGCTGGGCCGGACCGGGTATTCGGGAGGTTCGTTCAAGTGCAGGAGGTTGATAAACGCGAGTTTGCTGAAGTTTGGGGAGCTGCTTGGGCCATGTATGGCAAAAGCGTATCACCACAATTGCTATCCATCGCATTTGAAGCCCTTCGTGCTTATAGCATTGAAGAAGTGCGAATCGGTCTGACTCGGCATATTCAATCACCGGATACTGGGCAATTTTTTCCAAAGCCCGCTGACGTCATCAAGCATATCGACGGCAACTCGGGCTCAAGAGCCATGGTTGCTTGGAACAAAGTTGACAAGGCTGTTCGTCAGGTTGGCGCTTGGACATCAGTGATGTTTGACGATGCGCTTATCCACCGCGTGATTTCAGATATGGGTGGATGGGTTGAACTCTGCAAGGTTGATGACAGGGAATACCCCTTTAAGCAAAAAGAGTTTTTAACACGCTACCAGGCTTACTTGCTACGGGACGAAGTGGGTGAATACCCAAGGCTATTACAGGGTATTGCAGACCATCAGAACCAGCAAAAAGGATTTGATATGCAAGCGCCTGTTGCCGTAGGCGACTGGTCAAAAGCGGCACAAGTTTATACGAGAGGCATCGCCGACTTTAGCGCAGTGCCATTAAAAAGAATAAGCCCGAAAGCCATTCAGGCGCTTCTCGGAAATCAATTAGAGGACAAAAATGAAAACGATTAAAGCAAAAACCATTGCCCTAGTGATAGCCATGTCCGCAAGCACTTCAGTCTATGCGTTTCCGGGCTATCAGTGGGAAAAAGCAGCACAAAGTGTTGGTATTGATCCAGTCATGCTCTACGCCGTTGCCTTGGCTGAGTCGGCCTCACATCGAGGTCTTAACATGACCAGTCCATGGCCATACGCAATTCGCAATGGTTCAAATGCAACCTACGCCAAATCTAAGACAGAAGCGGAGCAACTGTTAAACCAAGCACTGCAAGAGAGTGAAAAATACCAGCTCGATATTGGCCTAATGCAAATCAATTTGCATTGGCATGGGCATCGGGTGAGCTCAGCGGCGGAACTGCTAGACCCCATCACCAACCTTACCGTCGGCTCCAGTATTTTGGCCGAAGCAATCAAGTCTTCACCTAACGATTTAGAGCTTGGCATAGGCCGCTATCACAGTTGGAACGAAGAGCGTGCACGCTGGTATGGGCAAAGAGTGCTTTCTATTTATCGCAATATTTTACATGAACTGGAGGTCCGTCAATGACAACCAATCAACAAGACTTCTATCAATTAAACTTGGCGTACCTGCACGCAGCACGGGAATTGGCGCGCATTGATCCGCAAGAGGCTGTCTTGCGCTTTGGACTTACACGCGATGTGGTTGATGCTCTGATTAATGCTGGTGTTGACGACCTGCAACGAGTGGCGACCTCATCATTCATGCTGTTTCAACCAAGGGGTAACCAAAGCCAACTGATTGAGATGGTGAAGAGCAAAGGCACAGGTATCCCAAGAATCGCTTATTTATTATCAACCCTAAACAACAAGGGGGATGCATGATTGATAACCTGTCCAAAAGTGAGCTGTTTACCCGAGCCTCGCTGCTTATTAAATACGGATTTCGAACAACCATTATCGCGCTCGATACAGGTTTGCCAATCCACATTATCAGAAGGCTCCACAAAGAAGTGACTGGCAAGTCACCTTGTCCTGGTCAATTGCCAGAATCTGATGCCATCGTCAAAAGCAGAAGAGCATTAGTTGAAGGCTCCCTGCTTATGGCGCTTTATGTCAATATTGGTGGTGATAATGTCTACAAGCAATTAAATATCGATGCTTTGATGAAGGCTTACGATGCGTATTTGGTTGCAAGAAAAGAAGCAGATCTTCCAGCTGAGATCCCCTGGAAAAAACTGACCATCAATGAAGGTTGGGTTCTAGCTCGTGATTTAAGATCACAGCTAGCATCCTTACACCGGTGTCGATGCGGCAGTCTGTATTTGACGGTATCTCAACAGCGCATTCAGCTTAAATGTCCTGTGTGCGAGATTATGGCCGAGCAAACCACTAGAGCACTTTTTGAGAACTAAAATGCTGATGCATGATTTGATTGTGCACCGCCCGTGCACTTTGAGAGTACTAAGATGATAAAATTACTTAAATCTTTACCAGCACGCTGCTGGTTTATATCACTGGGGCTTTTTCTGGCGACTTTGGCTGCGGCTCATTTTTTTCCCTCAGAAATATTAACGGCATCTGCCAAGTTAGCGGCTTTGCCATTTCTGATTTGCACCATCGTTTTTTTCAGCTACTTGGGATTCAAAGCAATTGCTAGTCCTATCGGCCTTATAACCATCACCACTATGTTTTTAGCAATCGCATATTGGCAAGCGAGTTGGACAATTTTATGTGTCGGTTTAGCCTTCTTAGGCTTAAGCGGACTAATCCATTTATTTCAAAGACAACTGAAAGATACCGGTCGAGAACTAAGCCTGAGCGAAAAAAAATATTGGTACTGGGTAAACGAATTTGCAGATGGTCGCTCATCTATCCTCCCTAAAAAAACAAGGTCATAGTAAATTGACTGCTTTTTTACTTATACTCAAAAAATTGATTGGCACTTTCGTACTACGAATGAAAAATGCCATTTCCATCAATGAATACGGATCAACTCAAGTTCGTTACCCAGCACAACAGGACAGTTCTTTGACATCCTTGTTAAAGGTTTGGGCGCAGAGCTTCAAACCCTCCACCATAGTCAGGTAAGGGAAAAGCTGGTCGGCTAATTCCGTCACCGTCATACGGTTGCGGATCGCCAGCGCCGCACTCTGGATCAGTTCTCCACCTTCATGCGCCAGAATCTGCGCCCCGATCAGGCGGCCAGTGGCTTTTTCCGTCACCAATTTGATAAAACCATCGGTCTCGAAATTCGCCAGTGCGCGCGGCACGTTCTCCATCTCCAATACACGACTGTCGGTTTCAATGTCTTGTGCGTTGGCTTGCTCTTCCGTGAGCCCAACAGTTGCCACCTGGGGATCGGTAAAAATCACTGCTGGCATGGTGGATAGATCCAGTTTGGCGTATCCGCCCGTCATGTTGATGCCGGAACGGCTACCGGCGGCCGCGGCGACATAGACGAATTGCGGCATGTTGCAGCAGTCTCCGGCGGCGTAAATACCGGGAACATTGGTTTCCATGCGTTCGTTAACAACGATTTCGCCCTTTTTGTTGGTCGTAACACCCACCGCGCCCAGATTGAGTTGGCAAGTATTGGCGTGTCGCCCGGTGCTTACCAGCAAACGATCGCAGCGTAGATCGCCCGCGTTAGTTTCCAATGTAAATTGGCTTCCATCGTGGGTCACCTTGGTAGCTTGCGTACTGTTTAATACTCGAATGCCTTCTTTTTCAAAACATCCGGTGAGTTTTTCACCGAGCAAGGGATCTTCCCGATAAAGCAATGTATGTCTTGCTAATATGGTGACTTCACTGCCTAAACGGCGATAAGCCTGGGCAATTTCCAGCGCTACAACCGACGAACCAATCACGACCAGGTGCTGCGGCAATTCCTGAGCAAACAGCGCTTCGGTAGAGGTCCAATAAGGTGTTTCAGTTAAACCATCAATAGGAGGAATGGTTGGCGTGGAGCCGGTAGCGATCAGGATTTTATCGGCGTGAACTGCCTGCTCGGTTCCATCATTTTTTCTGACTATCAGGGTGTTGGCATTTTTAAATTGCGCCCAACCTTTAAGTAAACTAAGCGCAGGATTTGTCTCCAGAATATTCTGGTACTTTGCCGCGCGCAGCTCTTCGACCCGAGCGGTCTGCTGCTGAGTCAACAAGGCTCGACTCAATTGGGGCGCATGATTTTCCAGTCCGGTAAAGGGATTATTGCGTTGCTGCTGAGCCAATTGAGCGGCGCGGATTAGAATTTTTGAGGGTACGCAGCCGACATTCACGCAACAGCCGCCAATCACATCGGCTCCCTCAATAAGAGTGACCTTGGCACCACCTTCAGCGGCTTTAATAGCGCAGGCAAAAGCGCCGGAACCCGTACCGATAATCGCCACGTGTTGAGTTTGGTTGCTTTCAGTGTTGCTTGCATTTTCGTTGTCACAGCAGTCGTTCGGTGAAGTAATTTCTTTTGCAGTGCCAGTGGATTCTTTTGCGATATAACCGAGAGCTTCTATTGCTCCAATGAGAACGGTTACGCTGACCCCACCGTTCGTGGTGATCGTTGCTCTGGCGTTTTCATAAGATATTTCAACCTTATTAACGCCTTCGATCGCATCGAGTGCTTCTTTAACGTGGGCGACGCAACTTGGACAGGTCATCCCTTCTATCGATAGTAAGATCATTCGTTTTCCTCAAATAGTAGTCAGGCATTGCGTCGTGTTAAACAGCACAGCTGTCATCATCACAGCGTTTATTCGCCGGTGAAAAAATATCCCAAAGCGATACGGCAACCATCAGGCCTAATGCTGAATAGGTGACATAGCTGCTCCAGCCGTACTGGAAAAACGGATAGAGCGATAACAGCAATAAAATGGGGCCGGCCACACCCAGCGCACTACGGTGCCATTGCCGGTGGCTGAACCAGCCAAGTCCGTTGAGTACCAAGGCAATCCAGGCAAACAGGGGTAATAGCGTGCTAACAAACAGACCTTCCCATTGGCTGAGAAAACCCAGTCCTACCGCAGCGCCCAGACTGGCAATGGCCGGGAAACACATGGCGCATCCCATAGCAGAAACCAGCGCGCCCAATGAGCTAATCTTATCGCCGAACCGGGTCAGTAACCGTATTAGCATTTCTATGCTTTACTCCTTGAGCGTTGACGGATAACCCGCGTTAGTGGTGGCTTCGGTCAGTGCTTTTACCGTGGTTTTTTCGTCGTCGAAGGTGACCACCGCCAGTTTGGTCTTAAAGGTCACTTCGGCTTTACTGACGCCATCGACTTTTTGTAAGGCTTTTTCCACGGTAAAGGGACAGGTCACACAGTTCATGGTTGGGACTTCCAAAGTAACTGTTTTCGGGGCAGCTAAAGCGTTCAGGCTGGTCAGTACGAACAGGGACATTAGGGCGAGTGTTTTCATAATTTTCTCCAAGAGCAAGCCATAAAGATTTAATCAAAATAAAAGGTTAGAAATCGTCATCAGGCGAACCAGACAATCCAATAATTACTGGTGACTAAAACCAACGCAGTCAGTGCCGTTAACCAAAAGATCACCTGCCGACGTTTTCGCACTTGAGGAACTGCACAGGCGGTGCCTGGCTCACAGTCCTCGACGGGGCGATAGACCTTCCAGCCTGCGAAGCCAAATAAGGCTAAAACCAGCAGGATAAAAATGGGACGATAAGGTTCTAACAAGGTTAAATTACCAATCCAGGAGCCACTCACGCCTAGCAGCAACAAGACGAAAGGACCAGCGCAGCAAAGACCAGCGCCAATAGCGGCAATAACACCGCCGATGATTGGAAAGTTGGGATTACTTTTTGACATAACTCACTCTACTTATCGTACTTTAGTAAAACAAGCTTAAACCCCGTACCCAACTACGGAGTCAAGATAAAATTTGACTCATTATTAATCTTCAGGAAGTAGGGAATCAATAATGGGACAGTGGGATTGGTTAGTATTAGAATTACACTCATTCAATAATTCTGTGAGAACGGTTTCTAAGCGGCGAAGACCTGCTATTTTGGCTTTCACACTTGCAAGCTTGTGTAAAGTCATTTCTTGCACTTCTATACAGGGAGTGTCATTAAGGCTGAGTAAATTGGAGATTTCTTCCAAAGTGAACCCAAGATCTTGGGAACGTTTAATGAATTTTATTCGGTTTAATGTTGCCAAAGGATAAAGTCGGTAGCCTAGATGCGGTTTTTCAGGTTTTTCTATAAGACCACGTCGTTCGTAATAACGAACAGTCTCAACATTGATACTAGCTTGTTCGGCTAATTTTCCAATTGTGTACATGTGTTATATTTCTCCGTATCTAAGTACGGAGAAATATATCCCTATCTACGTAATTAAGCCATAAAACTTCGTTAGCCTTGAGCTTCTACTCCTTGTTTTATTTATTTCCTGATGCCTGGTTATATGCCCTAATATCGATCAAGTTGTTCTGAGCATAATCTCCCGCAAGGGATGCATTTGAGATCACTGCAATCTGCTTATCCACAAATGCTTTATCTTCATCAGACACACTGTCAGAGATGTAAGCGCCACTCTCATCCTTTTGACGATACTCATTTAGCATTTGCTCCCTTAGACCAAGCATTTCAGGCGACCAACTCGATGAGTCTTCAGAGTTGAAAACGCGCCCCGCCAAACCTTCATTGAAAGCTTGAGCGAAAACTTGACTTTGAATCGGGGTCAATCCCATTCTCTGCCCTTCGCTGTATGCTTCCTGTTTAAAATCATCAGCATACTGCTCTAGAAACTCACCATATCGATTATTAACTGCCGCACCGAATGCCCCCGCCAACATGGCTTCAGACTTAGTGCCCCAGTTTACTTCGGAGGCATACTGCGAACTCGATCCACTGTATGCATCATTAAACGCCGTCAATGGGTTTTCCAAAGAGGTTCCGGCATCAACGGCGGCTTTTAAGCCATCCCAGGTTGATTTGCTGGCCACAGTAGCGTTGTGCAAGAAACCTCGTGAGCCAGGATCTTCAAGCGCTTGTTCTTTGTAACTCTCATAGTCTTCGCCAAAGTGATTCAGGGTATGCAGAGCTGCATCAGTATGCTTGCCACTGAAATCACCAATAGCACTGGCGCTGTTGAAGAACATTTCAGCACCAGAAACTCCGCTATCATCAGCCATAATACGTGATCGCCACTGAGATCCAGCTTCACTGTTTAGTTCAGATTGATAGGTACTTGTGTCAGTAGCTACGGCCTGTTGGGCTTGCTGCTGATGCGCATTCAACTGTCCATCTATACCAGACAGATTGGTTTGGTAAGCCGATTGAGCTGCGTTGAACTGAGTTTGAACTGTTGCTGCATCCTCGTAGCCGCCCAATACACCCGATTCAACTTGGCTTTGAGCACCACCAAAAGTAGGTGCAGCTGATGACAAGCCTTCATTAGAGCGCGGTTGAATTGATCGTAAATCGGCTCCGGTAGCCATGGCCATAACAGTCATTGCTGCTTGATAATCATTGTCTCGTTCAGCGGGCGTTGAGGAGTTGCTATAGGTTAAAGACTCCATAGCTGCGGCCACATACGCCTGATTATCATCAGGTAGCAAGCGCTGATACATTGGAAGGTTTTCACGTAATCGGTTACCTGCTTCAACATGCTGGTTCATATAGCGACCTAAATAATCCATGACTTCAGGATTATCCGCTGCTAATCGAGTTAACGTCGAACCATCCGTGTTCCTTTGTCCTGATAGACTGTAGCTGGCCTGATCAAGCTCACTAAAGCGGTTTGATGCCGTGATAACGTCTTGTGCTGAACTCTGAAGTGACTGATAGTCTTGGTTAGACAACGACATTTCAACGCCAGAACGTCTTGAATCTGAAAGGTCCTTAACCATTGCATCGCGATACTCAGCACGTCGTGAATCACTCGATGCCAAGCTTTGCATTTCCCCAGTGAGTGTATTTGCGGTCGTTGATCGAGAACTGCCTTCTGACGACTCAACTTGGCCACTAAAGTTTCCACCTAAATCCAAGCCTGCTCGTAACCGTGATATTTTTGGCACTCTTGAGGATTCGGGCTTATCGACTCCAGGCAAGTTACCTTGTCGGGAGTCATTCCCCCCTGTACCAAGTAATCTTCCCAAGAAGCCTTTATCTGCTACTTCTTTATCATCGGTATTTGTAATGGTTCCATCTCCACCGACCCTTAGGCCTCCCGATAACACGCCCGATACCAAGCCACGTACAGCGTCTTTTTTATCGTCTCCGAAACCATACCGTGTTTGCAGGTCATCAGTGACCTGATTAACAACGGCGCTAGATGCGGAATTAGAAGAACCGATCTGACGTCCAACCGAAGAAAGGTTGTCGTAACTTAGCTTTTCACCAAAGGTTCGACTCATGGTATTGCCAACCTGACGGCTAAAGGCTTGAGTTGCCTGAGTCATGGATTCTTTTGCAGAGCCGACCATTGAACCCACTGCGTTTCCGACAGAGAAACTGCTTAGTAAGTTTGACGCGCCGGTCATTGCAGAACCCGTGAGGGCTGAATTTTGGAACATTGACTGTGATTGCATCACCGGGGCATTTTTCGCGACATCTGGACTTGCCAGCTTTTCATCAATGGCATCACCGTTTTGAAGACGTCCAGCCAAGTGGGTAGCGGTTATTGCTGAGCCATACACGAGCATGAGCGAAATTGCCGGAACACTCGACGCCAACATGCCGCCAGTAGCTATCCAGGTTTGCAGCACTGAATCCATCTGCATCAACCCAGCAAAAGATGGCACTTCTGTACCTGCAAAGGCATCAAGAGCCGACATTTTCCCTGCAACGGTTAAATGAATATACAGGTTAATGATAGCCATGACAGGCATCCAAAGTTGAATCCAAAGCAGGATTAACAAGTACTTCCCAGCCATTCGCATCCCGATTTGGCCTAGGGCTATCACAAAGGCCATCAAAGGGGTGATGGCGTAAATGAAACCCTCAAAAAACGTCATCATCGGACGAACGATACTTTGGAAAAGAGTCTGCTCCGCCGCCCATTGTGTATTGCGCTGTTCAATCGCTTGATTAACCATAACGGCGGCGGTGAAAGCTTGATCATCCATATACTTGCCCGTCACGCTTTGCTCATAAATAGGCAAAAGCACTGACGCGGTCATGTACTCTTGGGTGTTAACCAAAGCCAAACCAAGGTTATTCAGTGCATTTCGGATCACGTCATCAGTGTCCGTGGCTGACGAAGTCCCCAATGAGGCTGACAGAACCTGTTTAAGCCTTGGAATGAAGGTTGATTCTGTCATGAGTTTCAGTTGGCTGTAGGCATCAGTGCAGTCCAGATCTCTACTGCTACCACTGAGCATGATGCGCGTGCCATAAATGCGCGAATCAAACCTAATCGCAGTCATCGGGTTAGGATCACTCAGCACCTGATCGAGGTTCTTTTGGCCAATGTCGATACCAATCAAGGTGCACTCTTTGATGTAGTTAAACCACGATTGCTCGATGTCCGAGCCGCCGACACGATTTGCATCACCCAACCCAGAGCGATCCATCACCTGTTTTCTCACTTTAATCAGTGACTGTAAACTGGATGCAAAGCCGTATTCCGTCATGGCGGGAGTTGAGAACGCCGTTTCAAACAATCGCGTGATTTGAAAGCCGACAGTTGAAATCGTACTGCCTGCGGCAGCAACACCGATGGGCACATTATCAACCACTCGAACTTGTCCCGTGTACGCATCCTCAATGCTCACTCGGGTACTGGGTCCAAACATGGTTGCAAAGACTAACCATGAGACTAAAACGTGTTGAAAGTTAATGCCACGACCGCCTTGCATTAAGGCCTGAACAGAGACCATCAATACCCCAATGAGCAAGCCAATGCGAACCATTGAAGTAAAGTCGCCTGTACCAGTAATCATCGCGACAGCGTTCAAGACCTGCTCTAAAAATGCCGAATCCCCGATGGAATAGATCTCCCACATGACCTATTCCCCCAGTGCCGTAGATTTAACGGTGTAATAACGCTGTTTGCGAATGGTCTGAATCACCTGGTTAAAATGCGCCAGCAATTCTTGCTCTGAGCCGTATCTTCGCTGCAACGCAGCGTACTCCTCATTGATTTGGCGACGTGCACGTTCAAGGTCTTCCGTTAATAACTTCGCATAGGCATGATCTTCCACACCGGAGGTACTTCTAGCTGCATTGAGCATGTCTTCAACCAATGCTTGGGCCATCTCAACAGCAATAAATGGCGCAGCTCTTGAAGCAAACGACCTAGCAGCCCCTTCATTTAATGCAGAAAGTGTTCGAATCATGCCGCCAATGCTTGCAGGAGCCGAGGTCATAAAAGCTTTTTCAGTGGTGCTAGCTGCCCCTGTATTTCGAGCAAATTTAAAAATAATGCCGTTACTAGAACCTGTACCTAGAAGTAAATTTTCTACCTGGGTTGATAACCCAGTAAGAGTCACGTTAGTAATTGTCGGGTTCAGACAACCGTCTTGCGTCACTGTGTCACATCGGTACATAGCGACGTTACCGCCGTGAATTAGATGCTCAATAGTCACTTTATTGCCATTCAGCCTGGTCAGTTTTGGGGCTTTACCTTGGCCATCAGCGGCATTAGCTAGATCACCAACAATGATCGAACCCGTCACAGACATAACCGCTTCTAGAAAACGGTCATCCCCCGATGCAAACCAGCTTGATGCAGAGTGACGTTTCAGTGCTCGCCAAACCAAGTTGCCTTTAATCGTTTTGTTCACATCAGATGCCGCGACACTTGAAGCATTCTCGTAAGGGTTCTTACCATTGGATTCACTCCAACTGGTAAAAATGTCTCCAGCCCCTTTAAGTGAGCTCAACATGCTGGCTTCTGTTTGCCCCTTCTTACCAAAGGCGGCCAGGGTATCGTTCACGACTCCCTGAGCCATTTGACAGGAATTGCCAAAATACTCGTTCAACTGCTGGATTTTCTTTTGCAGAGTCTCCATGTGCTGGGAACATTTCTCACACATAGCACTGAGCGCCAATTGGAATGCGTATCCCTTGGCATTTGCCGCTACAGAGCGAAGTAATTGAACAAACTGATCTGCATTAACAAATGACAAACTTCCAGCGAACATATCAATGCCGCCACAACCGGCTTGGAATGACGGAGGCACCATAGAGACGAGGTTCTCGTTCATGATCCTGTTACGAACAACAACACTTCCGCCAGATATAACGCCACGCCGCTGACTCTCGAATACACCAGGCGCAGTGCTGTTGGTCATTGAACCAAATAACTGGTTCATCTCCTGTTGCAAGCTTGCTTGGCTCATAGACGAAAAACCAATCGCACAGACGATTAGCGATACTCGTAATACTTTTTTCATCGTTATAAGCCTCCTTGTGCACGCAGATAGCGAACAAGGAACTCAGGGTCCTGTAATATCTTCTCGTTAAGCTCTTGGGCTGACATCGCGAGTGACACGCCGGGCTGAACAGGTCTGGTGGCATAGTAAGTTTGATCGTCAATCCAACCGGCTTGATGGGCTGCGAGAATAATTCGATTATTGAGCTCATCAAGGCTCATTGCGCCTTGGCCAATCGGAGTGATGACATTAGGCGGATCAACTAAGAATACGGCAGGGACAGTCGTAACGGACAAGGATTGAGCTTGTCCTGAATCGACTTTGTAATTAGGAAACTCTCCACCCGGTAAAGGCAAGCCATCGACTGCAATAGCAAACACCTCGAAACCATAGTTCAAAGCCATTGATTCGATGATAGGCGCTTGAGCATGGCAGTAAGGGCAATCAGAACGATAGAAGAAGAATAAGCCAGCCCGTTTTGCTACTCCACCTAAAGCAATATCTCGTTGAGCGCCAGCTTCTCGATCCATCCGATTGGCAGCATAGGTAGCCAAGGGTCTGCGACTGATTTCATCCAAAACTGGATCGCCCATGACTACCTGCTGACTAACATCAGCAAACTGTGAACCCTTATCCATCATGACGCGCTGGAGATACAGATAGGCTCTGACGTTCTCATTCGTCGGCTCATCAATTGCCTTGTCCATGAACGACTGCATGTGCTCACGAAACCAGGCAGCACTGAAAGGCTTTAGCCCGCTCTGACTCGACTCTGCCGCACCAGATTCCGGCTTAATAAGCTCTTCAGCCTCCGCTGGCTCAGGAATGACCTGATACCAAAACCAGCCTTCCTGACCACGCTGATAGAATGGCTCGTCACTGGCATAGGCGGGTAAGATGAATAGAAAGAAAATAATGATTGGGATGGTCACCCATAGGATAAACCAAGGTAACAAAGGCGTTCTCATTGTCAGCTCCAGAAAATTTCATAGAGCTAACATGCTAATGATCCCGGTAAGAGCGATTGGCCAGATAGATGAAGGAATTGTGTGTGTTTCTGACTAGCCCGAAAATTTCACGAAGGGGATAGAAAAACGGCAGAAAAATCTTGAAAATATAGGTGTCGAAGCCATACCAACAAGAAGATTCCGCCGTGACAGAATGCTACCAAACTTCGCTCCAATTTCCACCTGTTAAACGCCGTAAAGTTGAAGCCGATTTCAGCGGTGGCGACATCACCAGCAACGGTGGTATCCCGCTCCTGGCCCAGGTCGACAAACAGATGGGGTTGACCCAGGCCGTCTCCCGGGTGCTCGCCGATACCCGGCGCCAGGCCAGTTGTAACCACTCTCTGCTGGAACTGCTCAAACAGCGGATCTATGCCCTGGCCCTTGGCTACGAAGATCTCAATGATCACAGTGAATTACGCCAAGACCTGGCGTTGCAGACGGCCACCTCCCGGGTGGAAACGCTGGCCAGTCCTGCCACTCTGTGCCGGCTGGAACAACGCTCGGACAGGGAGACCGCCGTGGCCATTCACGAGATTCTGTTCCAGCAGTTTATCGACGCCCATGACCGACCGCCCAAACGCCTGATCCTGGATTTCGACGCCACCGATACGCCACTGCATGGCGAGCAGGAGGGCCGCTTCTTCCACGGCTACTACGACCACTATTGCTTCCTGCCGCTGTACGTCTTCTGCGGTCGCCACCTGCTGGTCAGTTATCTGCGTCGTAGTGATGGTGATCCGGCCGGGCACACGGGGGCGATCCTGTCGTTGTTAGTCAAGGCCCTCCGTCAACACTGGCCCAAGGTAGAGATTACCTTCCGTGGCGACAGCGGCTTCTGCCGCTGGAGAGTCCTTCGCTGGTGTGAACGCCACAACGTGAAATATATTGTCGGCATCGCCCAAAATAAGCGGCTGATAGCCCAATCAGCCCTGTGGCGAGAGGCGGCGGAAACGCTGCACGAGCTGTCCGGCAAAAAGCAGCGTGTATTTGGCTCGATCTATTATGGGGCCAAGAGTTGGGACAAAGTGCGCCGAGTTATTATCAAGGCTGAGCACAGTTCTCACGGCGCCAATCCCCGATTTGTGGTGACCAACTTACCCCAGACGGATAAGTACCTGTACGACAAAGTCTACTGCGCTCGGGGTGACATGGAGAATCGGATCAAAGACCAGCAGCTGGACTTATTTGCGGGTCGCGCCTCTTGCCACCGCTGGTGGCCGAACCAGTTCCGGCAATTGCTGTCGGGCTTAGCCTATACCCTGTTTGAGGGGCTGCGGCGCAAGGCGCTGGAGAAAACAACACTTGCCAAGGCCAGTCCTAATACGATTCGGTTAAAGCTGTTGAAAATCGGTGCTGTTGTCATACGCAATACCCGTCGCATTCGAATCCTGATGAGTAGCGCCTGCCCACACCAGGATCTGTTCCGCACTGTTGCCTTCCGTTTAAACTCCTCCTAACCCCCAAGGAGTGCTGCCCCGGCACGCTGACAAATAATGGGGGTTGGGGGAGGTGTGCCTGCAAAATCTCTAACGCTCTCAAACTGGTCGAAAAATGATCCATTGATGGCGAGTTACTGGCGTTCACGGCAAGCCGGCCAAAATCTCGCCTTCGTCGGCTTGCTCATGAAATATGCGGGCTAGCTGTTGTGACTAGTAACAACAGCTAACGTTAATGAACAAAAGATATGATTTTACGCTTTGAGCGAAAGGCTAAGCCTCAGCATAGCCATCACTTTTATCTCAAAGATTAAGAGATAAGCTTTTGAGCAACAGTTTTTAGTTTAAGTTTTAAGTCGTCAGAAATAATTGGAAGCGCTACACCGTCATCGCCAACAGCTACTGCTGGCCCATAATCATCATAATCTTCACCAGTGTCAGCATTGATTGCCCTGTAACAATCTTTGGTTACGTCGATATCATCCTGTAGACCAACGTAATACCAAAACCACTTTTCAGTTTCACTAATCGTAGCTTCGATTATTTCAATCAACCCTTCGCGTGACGGAGCAACAATCATTTCAGCTTTTAGCCAATCAAGATAAAAACTAATTGGGATTACTGGCTCATCTTCGTCATGACAATGCAAAGCATATCCAATAGCCTCAATCACAACATAAGGATCATCATAAAAATAGCCACTCCAGCAGTGGCTATGGCCGTCACCACATTGATCATAGATTGGTTTCAACGATGAAGGAATTGGAAATACCGCATCATTACTGTTTTCAAATTTCTTTAATACCAGCGTTAAAAGCTCTCGATAAGGGACGATTTTCTGGTATTGCTCAGCAACGTCAGACTGAATTACATTAAGCGAATGACCAGCTAGTTTTTTGTTATACCAGAACTCGCCACTTCTGTTATCCGGATTGCCTTCATATTCAGCCAATAATGTCGCAGCTACAACAAGACCAACCAATATCGCTTCTGAGTCATTTGCATCTATGAATGAGGTTAAAACACCTAGCATTCGTGTTTCACCTAATGCTTCTTCAAAAGAAGCCTCAGCATAAAATGCATAAACATCATCTAAAGAGATAATGTTAAATTGCTCCCAAGCTTGCTGGATTCGCTGGCATACTTGAAGCGTAACACCTGCATCAAAATCCAAAGCTTGCAAGCGCTCAAAGCACTGTCTATTTGCGATCTCAAGGTTTTCAACTCTATATTCAGAGGCAACTTGAAATGCCGCGTAGCTTTTAAAGCCGCAAAATGCTGCGAACGCTTCGTATAAATGGCTTTTCTTTATTGATGGAATTGCTGTTTTTAACTCAGAATGAGCCGTAAAAATGATGGGTTTTAAACTTTTCATATACATATCCATATGCTTGAGACAGTTATTAACCGTTATCAATCATTGCTACACACGATTACAACATGATCTCTCAAGCCATGTATGTATAATTAAAATTTAAGTAAATATTGGGTTCTCTATACGCCTTTTCAGGTCAATTTGCTGTTTTTCACTCGTGTGCAAGTGTGGCTAGCGCCACTAAAAAATATATAGGATTTTTGAAATTCAGGCAACCATCACAAAGAAAAACTGAAAACGTATGGATCGTGCAGTTCAAAAAAGGAAAAGATGAATCGACCAGATCAGTGCTCAAGGTAGACCTCTAACGTCTACTTCTGGCACATAAAGCAATATTCAGAAACTTCGAATACTACGTTAGCTCACTTTACTGCAATAACCGTAACCAAAATTTTAATTGAGCAACTTGGAACCATGACAAAGTACATTTTGCTCCCCACATGCTGCCAGAACTCGGCCTCTTGGGCATATTTTTTTGCTTTTTGGATAGCGACGTTTTCTGGCAACTGAGTTTTAGTTAGCCCCGAACATAGCAGCTTTGAGCACAAAGCCTTCCAAGGATGCTTAGGTACGCCGTCTGAAAGCCGTTCCACAAACCGATCCAGTGCATGATGAGTCACCACGACAGGTCCAATGTTCGGAACATTTATTACCTCATCGATGTCTCTCACCGTAACATTATCCACACTGTATTCCTCGAAGAGATATGAGAGCCAATCGTCCCGCTTCTCTACCGAGATCTGTGCTTCCTGGTATCGAGTGAGCAAGAACCTAGTCAGGCTGTAAAGTGAATGCTGAGTTGAGCGTTGTTTCTGTAACTTTTTGATGGCTCCTTTACTGACTCGGATTTGAAGCCCATTGCCGCTTCGGTTACTCCCCATCACCTCTTTCACTGACAATAGGTGGTGAATCGCATAGAGCTCAGCTGCAATTGGCTTTTGCTGCTCAGGTAGCTTGTCGTATTGCTCACCTAAATCGACCTTTAGCTCACCACCTCTTCGAAGGCCGGTCTTCCAGTAAACCGTAAACTCACCATCAATCTGCTTTGTTAACAGGGTTAATACCATCATGTTTGTTTCTCCTATTGGTTATCTTTTTTTCATTCTCCATGTTTTTTCAAATATGCAAGGCGCAAAAAAAGGGGCCGAAGCCCCTTGGATCAGATATGAACTTTCGGAAAGCCCATGGCACCGTAAACATTCAGCACATCATTCCAATCCCAACTTTTCACGCCGAGTGACGTTGGTATCGGGGGGATCAGGACTTGTGTCAGAATGCCTTTTTGCCAGGCTTTTTTCTTGAGTTCATTCGCTGCATTCAGGCCGGTCTCAGAGAGATCGTGATCTGCCCAGATGTACAGCATTTTCACATTACTTGGTGGTTCAAACCTAGCCAGTAGCGTTGCATTCACAACCGACCAACATGTTTGCCCCGTTGCTCTGGTAACCGCTAAAGCCGTCTCTATACCTTCAGAAACACCTAATACCTCACCAGGCTCACCTATCGGAATGGCACCACCTGTGATTGTTCTGTCACTGGGTATTGGCATCATCTTTTTAGGCTTTTCAACTGGCGCTTTGAATCCATCTTCACTTAGGTAGATCCGATGAAACGTGGCCGAACGCCCTTGCTGCGTAACGATTTTACCTAGCAGCGCTGGGTAGCTATCGATAAACAGACCATCTTCATCATGGTAAGGCAAGTTTGGATGAAACCTCAGCACCGAATCCCATTCAGGACGAAGCCGCGTCACAATGCCTCGACGATGCAAGTAGTTCCAAACTGGTTGCGCACGAGTATCTGCAAGAGATATCGTTTCTCCCCAGGTTTGATTCAAGCGATGGATAATCGCTTTGTCCTCGTCCTGCTTTCTAGCCTTCCAATCAACAGCGTTACTCGGTATTGCCCGAGAAGGTGCTTGTATTTGTCCGGGTTGAATACCAAGAACCTGGCCGATTGCTTCAATAGACTGAGCAAAGTTCCATCCATTAATCCAAGACAACAGTTCAAAACCATCATGAAAGATACCGCAGGTGTTACAAACGCCACCTCCGGTATATTCAGCATCTTTGAATAGCCTAAAGCCATCACGACCGCCATGAACAGGGCAAGCCACATGACGGCCTTTTCGAGCAATAGCGGCATCAAGTTCTGGCACCAATGCCGCCAAGACTTGAAGCCATTGGCCATTAAGATATGGCCTTACTGTTTCAATCTGTAAAGGTAACGCCATATAACCTCCTTAAGTAAAAAGCCGACTCCTACCCCAGGTGGTAAAAGTCAGCTCGGGTCCTGCATTGAGCCGTTTGGTTAATGCAGGAACGTTAGTCAAGCTGGATACCATGTCGTCTTAATAGCCACATGATGGAATCACGAAGCACATCAGGATCGACAACCGCAGCCATTGCGCAAACACGAAAGCAAAATGGCGCTAATTCGTCATTTTGAATCCACGACAACACATCCTTTCGCAACCGAGTACTGACACGGCCATCCAGCAATACTCGGATCGCATCCAATAGAATGCCTTCGCGTAACTGCCAGATTTCCGTGTCAGACCAAGTGACTGGGGCATCATCAAACTCAAATAGAAATTCGAGCTGTGATGATGTGTGTTGATGGGACTGCTTTTGTGATGTAGGAGAATGGGCAATGCGCCCATTCATTAAAGATAACCGCGTTCGGCAAGCGAAACGCAGCCCTCGGATGCGACCACAACATGGTCAAGCGTTCGAATATCAACAAGTGACAAGGCGTCACGGAGTCGATGAGTGATGCGTTTATCAGCTTCACTGGGTTCAGGATCACCCGATGGATGGTTATGAACCAGTATCACTGCTGCCGCATTAAGTTCTAGCGCTCGTTTTGTTACTTCCCTTGGATACACGCTCGCCGCATCTAAAGTGCCTTTGAACAGCTCTTCAAATCGAATGACACGATGCTTTGTATCAAGAAACAGCACGCCAAAGACTTCGTGCTCATACTCGTGCATCAGTGTTTGCAGGTATGAGAACACCGACGATGGCTGTTCAATTTTTCGACCTTTACTCAATCGACCACGGGCAAGCTTGAGCGCCATATCTAAGATATCCGCTTCAGTCACTTGCTCAGGAACGATATAAGTACCGGCTTCTTCGCCAGCTAAGAACTTTTTGTTTTTCATAGGAGTCTCCCCAAAAAAAAAGCGGAGACGAACCCATGCCCTGAAGGGGACGGAATCGTCCCCGCAGGGTGGTAAATTTGATGTGGTTACTGAATTAACAGTTGTTGTGTTACTTCGAATAACTCACGCTTCAGATCTTTGACGTCGTTAATCACGATGCTTTGAGGAAAGAATTTCTCAACACTGCGTGTTTGAATCCCTATTCCCAGCAGCTCAAAGCCACTTCGCCTGCACCGGTCAACAATGTCATGCGTGGCAGCCCAATCATCTGGGTCACCATCCGTTAGCACTATCATTAGCTTTCGCTTCTGTTTTTGCGCTAACAAACTGTTTGCCGCAAACCACATCGCTTGTGCCATAGGCGTACAACCTCGTGGTTTTTGGTCAAAACAGGCGGCCCGATGTCGAACCGATTGCTTGGGCAATAACGCGATAGATACTTCCTGATGAATACCAGGAAAATAACTGACCGCAGGTACAACACCCGGTATACCTTCCAATGCCATGGCCAAAGCCAAAGCGGCTTCATTGGCAACATGAAAGTACTTGCGATTACCTTCGCCAATGGGCTTACCCATTGAGCCCGATATATCGACAAGCAAGTGCACAGCAGCATTAGGCGCAATGCGCGGCTGCCTTTGAATAAACAATCTCGATTCACCTGCTTGTGAGGCGGCAAGACGATGGGTTGCAACTCGAAGACCGTGCCGTTTGGCATGATTCCGATTGTCCTGACTGGACTGAACCATGCCCCTAAGCCTGGCTCGAATTTGAGCGGACTCAGACGCCGATAAGGTCAAAATGGCCTCATCACCCAACATAGCCTGCTCTGCTTGGGGCAAACTGAGTGGAGTGACACCCTGATGTCCTTCAGCTTGTTCCGACAACACTTCTGCCACTTGTGCAAAGGTATCGGATTCAAACTGAGCGGCACTGGCCTCTAAGGCTTGTCGCAAATTGTCAGCTTGATCAGAGTTATCAGAATCTCCCGTTTCAGCAGCATCCCCCGTTGCAGACGAACCTGTTTCCGGGGTTTGACTGTCACTACTGCTATTGCTGTCATTACTCGCATCTTGTCCAATGTCATCACCGTTATCAGCATCCGACTCATCCTGTGGTGGACGAGATTCTTCTTCCAACATGGCAACGATGGCATCGACAAGTTTCAGCACTTCACCTGTAGATGCCAGGCTAGGCACTGCTGTCAGCATGGCGCTTAACCGGCTCATCGCTGCGGCAGGAAAGAGTTGTCTCACTCTTTCATCAACAGCTTGATACAAAGGCGTCAGTGCTTTCTGGCCCAGAAAATGGCATCTCAAGCGAAACAACAACCAGGCTTGCAAGTTAGATGCAGGCTCAGGCTGTTCAGGTACACACATTTGCTGTGTGTCCACCATGTACTCAATCACTTGCGAAATACTGCGCCGGGTTCCGGGGTAATCCTTTGCCAATTCGTTTTCAATGCGAACGTCCTCAATGATATTGAGAAGTGCCTTACGGATCGGTTTGGACGACGCCTTCTGCACCATGTCAAAATTAGTATGCCGAATATGCGCCGCTTCATGAGCCAGATAACCCCACGCTATCTGTTGATAGTGTGGGTCGTCTGGGTTTGCTGTTGGGATCACAATCCGCTCACCATCGGTAAACGCATCTTGTCCTTGAATAAGCACCTTCACACCAAACTTTTCGCCATAAGCGGCGGCAACGATTGGCAGTGCGTTTTTTAATGGATGATTCATGGGAGTCTCCTAATCATTAGGGGGAATACTCCCTCAGCGGGAGCGTTTCCCCGCTGGGAATGTAAGTGTTTAAACCTGTGCTTTTAGCTTATCCAGGTCGTATTTTTGACCTAACCAAGCCACCAATTGAGCTGGACTCTCGTGCTGCTCAAATGACGTTTTAAGCTGGTCTAAACTCAGGATGTCATCCAATGTCAGACCGTACTGGTCTTGTAACTGAGTAGACACCTCGTGTTGATATTGCAGCCAGGCCCGCTCATAAGCGGTTTGCTGCAATGCCATGTTTGGAACAAATACCATGGCCGTTACCCAAACTCCTTGTGCGTCCGCATCTGCGATCAAAACAGGGTTCTTGGGGATCAAGACACTATGTGTTGAGTACGACCGTTGTACTAACGTTCGACAACACGCCACTTCTGGTATCGATTCACTTTCAACCGCATCAGTCACACCACGAAAATGTGCTTCAAACTGGTTCAGTTGGCTGGGGTTATGGATGGTTGATTGCATAATTTCCTCTTACATAGTTCAGAGGACATGCGCCCTTAAGGGCAACATGCCCTCAAGGACGTTAGAAATAAAATGAGTTTGGTACAGTCGAACCAAGGTTTGGTCTGACGGTTGGTTGTGGTATTGCACGTAAGTTATCTGCCTGAGCAGATACTGGCTGTGCGGGTTTAGGTTCAGGTTTGGGCATCAGTTGTCTGATATCCAATTGACCTTCACCGTGCATTCTCATCTTGTCTGGATCAGACAAAATTAAAATGGTCGCCATCAGTTCGTGATAGAGATTGTCTGTCACAGGGCCGGTCTTCGGCAGACGAACAAATAAATTGTCCATCGCTTCAACCATCGGCTGAACTCGATGATCCAGGAAGGACAAACCATCCAACTTGTCTCTTAATCGCTTGAGCGGATTAAGGGCTCGCTGACTGATTTGATTCTTGCCTGCAACGGAACGCTCAAACAGTTCATTGGCATCACGAGCCACCTCCCTAAAGAGGGTGTGTCCCATACCATTGACCTTGTCATCTAAGCCTCCAGCTTGTTCAGCCGGTTGCATTCGATAGATGGCATAATCGAACTGAAGCCGTTGTTCCACGTCTTCGATGGGCGATAATGCACGTCGGATTGCATCTGCAAATTCCGGGTGTTTCGCAACCCAGTCAAACGTCACCTGATCATAGTTGTCCAAGAACAACTGCTTACACTGCGCAAACTCCTGACCTATACGGTCAAGCTCTGGAACAATCTGATCAATTCGGTCTTCAGGGACGGCATAGCCACCTAAAAACCGCACACCGACTTGCTCACACAAGCGCTGCGCTTCTTTCTTAAGCCTTTCAAAGTTCGCCAATGCCTCAGGGTCGCAAATTTTTTTACTCCCTAAGCTGGCAACATCCTTCGGTGGAAGTTGGCTGCCATTGGCTAGTCTGAAATCTTCAGGCCTTAGTTTTTTTCTACCGCTCCAGATGGAACAGTCGATGTGACAAATCAAAAGTTTGTCGAGGGTTTGAATACTCATAGTGCATCCTCATGCGAGATGGGGACGCACCACTCCCAACAGGAGCAATGGCCCCCATTTGGGTGGTAGTAGTTGACGCGCTAATGGCAACATCACTATCAGAAATAGTAATTTTGCGAATCAGGCGACGATTGGTTGAGATCGATTTTCGCAGGCATTAAGTCCAGTGCTTCAGCAATCGGGCGAACCCGCTCTAAATCACTGCCTAGTAACCGCAATACATCTTTTTCCAACTTCAGTTGGTCGGATACTTCTATCCCTTCAGGACTCGCTACTGTGAGCGAACACAGAGGTGGTAATTGACGCTTAAAGGCCAGTAACAGCAACAATGGCCACGGGCCATCATCAGTGTTAACAATGCCAGCGCCTTCACCTGACACCATGCTGATTTGATTGGTACTAGGTAATCCGCTTTTGCAAAACCCTAATGACCATTCTCCAATCCTGACCTGGTTATCATCAATAACAGCCAAGCCATAGGCTTCAAGCAGCTTTGCCATATCGAACAACGCTTTTTGAGCCAGCGAGATTTGGCCATTGACGTCCTTGCGAGTACGAAACTCCCAACTGACGTTATTGGCGCACGCGACGCTATCTAGCGCATTTGAGAGTTCAAATGGCCGCCCTTGATGATCAATGCCGACTTGTCCAACAAATCGATAACCCTTGTTGATTTTCTCATTGATTCTTCGGTCTGCTTCAGCGTTAGGATCAGTCGAGTCAATCAATCGCTGCTGCGACAATTGACCGGCTTTTCCAAACCGAACTTCAATCTCCTGGGTGTCTGATCCAACGTAAATGGCCCATTCTTTGGCTGTCCCATCAGAATGACTGTAACGGTAAAGAGCAAAGCAATTTTCCATCATCAATCCTCCCAGTGGTCACCGAAGACATCAGCGGCAATACGGTGAATGGCTTCACGTTGCTCCAACTCAGCACGAGCCGTCAAAGACCGAACCAGTGCATACTCCACTGCGTTAGGAGCGCCTTTAAAAGCAAGTGTTAACTTTGCCCAGCGCACCAAGGTCCTAGTGGACATGGTGATACTAAGCTCAGCACCGCCATCCGCGCCCCCAATAAAGAGACGACGAATGTCACCAGCCACTTTCACCATTTTTTGGCGAAAGACTTCTGGCAAGCCCGGCGCAACGTTCTCCAGAATGGCTTCCTCTACAGAAGGCTCTGCATAGGTCGCTTCGATGATTCTAAAGCGATCAAGAAAAGCCAAATTCTGTTGGAGCACACCTTGATACAAGCCCGTTTGGTCACCGCTGCCCGCACTGTTGCCGGTAGCGATAAAACGAAACTTGGCATGTGGCATGATGATCTCACCGCCATTTTGTGCGATGACCAACGGGGCACCTTCCAAAATGTCATTGAGCCCAGCCAGTTCAGCAGGCTCAGCAAGATCCATTTCATTAATGATCAGCAAATGGCCATGCTTAACAGCCAGTGCCAGCGGTCCATACACAAAGGTCATGTTGCCATTAACCAGCGTGTGGTGACCGATAAGATCGGACAACTCCAATCGACCATGTGCAGTAATTTGCTGAACAGGCCAATTCAATCGAGAAGCAACTTGGCAAATTAGCGAGGTCTTACCGCATCCCGTGGGGCCTGTAATATACAAACCGTCACCGTCGGGGTTAGACAAGAACGCCAATACGTCACGTAAGTCTTCTTTTCTAAAAACATACTCGTCCTTGCGAACGGGAATGTTTGGATGGGTTGTGTCGGCACTAAATCCTTCCAGAACGAAAGCATCAGGAGCCGGGACATTAAACGCTTGATTCACTTGAACCAAAAATGGGGATTGTTCAGTCATGGTAAACCTCATCAGTTTTGACGAGGCCCCATGCCCCAACAGGGAATGAAGTCCCCGTCGGGTGGTGTGTTGATTGTGGTATGGCTGTGTATGTAAGAGTTCAGCTCGCTCTATCATTCGTACCCAGCATTGGCTACGAGTGAAACTGCTTTCTGATGCACTCGATGTAAGTGCATGAGAAAGGAGCCGAAATCGGCTCCAAGTGAACGTTAAAAATAAAATGAGCTCGGCGAGTCACCTGGCAGAACCAAGTTCTCTTGCTCAAGGCTGATTTTGATTGGTGTTTCAACGGGCTGATCTGGCTTATTGGTGCTGATGCGCAACCGCTCTTGTGGCGCTTTTCGGTAAGCGGCTAAAACCTTTTCATCCAGCTCGCCTAACTTATCGGTGGCCAATTGCTTATAGTCCACCGTGCCCGCCATCATGTAGCGGCTGAGTTTGACCCCAGCATAGTCGGCATGAGCGTAGTTACCCATCATGGCGACCAATTTTGACTGGGCGTCTCGCATTTCCTCTTTCAAAGATTTAATGTGATTTTCCAGTCGGACCACTTCGGCATGTGCTGAGCAATACTGTCGAGACAGCGATGTCCAACGGTATTGGGCTTCACCCTTAGGAACAAAACAATCTTGCTCAGGGCATTTTGACGGTTCTTTTTTGGTCTGTACTAACTCCCAAAACTGAAGCGCTGTTTCTTGCAATTCAGTTAAGAACGCCGCGTCTCGTTGTATTTCAAACTCAATCAGTTGATCCTCAAAATAGAATACCAACCAACCACGCGTGCTATTGGCGACCAGTATTTGATGCTGTACTTGCACCCAATACAACTGGTACGCCTCGCTTTGTTCTCGATGAGCTTGCACATCCTCAAAAACTGACTGGCAAGGACATTTCAGTTCAACGGGCTCGCCCGCATCGTTGATGCCATCAAAGCTGGCTCGAAAGATTGCGTTATGATCGGCTTCTGCACATAACGGCAGAAGAAAGTCATTATGCGCATTTTCAAATGCTCGCCTTGCTTGAGGCTCCAACCGTATACCGCGAAGCACATTTGGATTATTCGACAGGTCTTCCGGTAATACGAATCCAGTTTTTTCTGCCCATAATCGCCAAGGTGTTTTGTAGGGTGAACGCCCCATAATAATTGGGGCTTCAGATGCCGTAACCCCTGCAATGCGCCACTGGTGCCATGCAGGAGTACGTTGTGATAGGTCGATAACCTTCATATTGCCTCCTTTGAAGGGAGACTCCCCCGAAGGAGAGAACTCCCCTTCAGGGTTAAGTGGTTACTTTGCAGCTTGTGCTAACGCTGTTTGGTGCTGAACAACACTTGCTTGAAGCGAATCAATTGCCGTTTTACCGGCTTGAATCGAACCTACGACAAGGGCAACAACCAATACCAAGCGAAAAAGTGAGGCTGATTTAGTCATGGAAGATCTCCAAAAAAAGACGAGACCTTCCCCCTGACGGGAGAATAATCCCGCCAGGGTTAGTAAAATGAATGCGTGGCTCTAAGAAGCTAAAGGCTGTGTGAGCGCTTTGGCTGCTTGTTGCTGTGCATTAAATATTTCTTGTTTCGCAAACGTCAGTTCAACACCTTGAAAATGTTCATTGGCATATTCCAATGCACTATTCCAAGCGTTTGAAGCTTCCGCCCGCTCGATAAGCTTGTAAACAAGCCCTCGGGTTCGTGAGTCAACTTGCTCGGGTGGAATCACCGATGGCTCAACAACGTGTGTTGCTTGGCCTTCGATAATTCGCTCCGCTTCGTCTTGATCGAAAATTCCCACAAAGCCAAACGCAATGCGGGAACACTGGATCATGGATTTATGTCTTAGCATTCGCTTAGTGTGCGTCTGCCATGGACCATCTACCCGGTAAGGGCCATTTTTGCCGTTACCTTCAAAAGGCGGTCGATAGACTTCATCCAGATACTCAGTGATTTTGACTGGGTGCGAACGGTCGCGCCGATAGATGATGCATTCCATCCATTCAGGGCATTCTTTCGCGCCATCCAGTGAGACTTTGTTTTCTGAAGTCTTAAACTCCATGCCATCAAACTGGTCGTGTTGATTGATGATGCGAGACCATCCATCGACACCTACCACTGGAATAATTCCAGCTTGTTTATCAGGGAACGCAAAAATCTCTTTGGTGAAAGGGTTCAAGCCGTACTGATCTGCAACCACCAAGAGCGCCATCATCTGCTCATTGGTCGGTGCACTACCGTCACGTTGCTTGAATGCTGTTGCTTTTAGGGTATCGAACAATTTGTTTGGATCGACACTAAAGCGCTCAGCAAAGCGTTGGATTAGCTTTGGTTTTTCCATTATGGACTCCGACAATCAAAGTGGGAGTCTGCCCCTGACGGGAAAGTACTCCCGGCTGGGTTAAAGCGTTTTTGCTCGGTTAAAAATCTGGTTCAGGATAAGTTTGTGCCCAATTAGCTTGGGAGCTCGCATCATCCGCCGGTGATGGCTCAGATGCTTTGTTCACACTATCAAGAAGCAGAAACTCGTCCGCGTCCACTTCGGTCAATCGATGCTTAATGCCATCTTTCTCCCATGAACGCGTGCGCTGAGGCCCTTGAACAAAAAGCTTCGCTCCTTTTTGGATTAAATCTTTTGCTCTTAGCCCTAACTTAAATCCACCACGATCTCGAAAAACGACCCGATGCCATTCCGTATGCTCTTTGAGCTCATTGGATTGACGGTCGCGCCATTTCTCAGAAGTGGCCAGTGAAATACTGGTCACTAAATCACCTGATGGATAGGCTCGCGTCTCTGGCTCAGCGCCAACGTAGCCTATGAGTGTTACTTGGTTTTTCATGATGTTCTCCTCGTCTTAGTTGAACTCTGTGCACACAGTCGCTTCTACCCGGCTGGGCAAAGAAGACTGACGACGCAGATAGGTTGGTATTTCGAGTAAAGCCATGTCGTACTGATGTGGCTCTTTGTAAAACGCAGATGTCAAACGGGGCATACCAGGAGCTTTAGGCACTGCCATTGGACGACGTTTTGGTGTTGGTGTGAGCAATCGCTTGATTTGAGTAAGTACAAATCGAAACGGACGCACGCTTTGACGAGCAAGCAATCGCAAAAGCGACCAGCTCAGTTTTGCTAGCAACATAATGCCCGCGATTTGGATAATAAATCCGAAGATATATTCCATTGGTGACTCCATAATTTGGTTTTGAAGGAGTCACCCCCAACTGGGGAAAACTCCCCCAGTTGGGTGGTGAAAAGGCGAACCGTAAGGAACGCATGGTTGAGCATGTAAGAACATGCAGGCTATTTGTTTAAGGAGGCTAGCTACCTCTTAGTACCACTGAGAATACTCAGCGGCGGGCTTCCTTTGAGCTCATGCTCTCAGGCGCAGATATCACTGAAACAGATCAGCAATATTTGATAGTCAGTGTAACCGTCTTATCCAGACAGGATAGTCAGAAAGATGCTCAATTCTTCCACCTAGCTGAAAGGCCATTACCTCACAGAGGATTAGTCTAGGGACTGATTATTGTCATATCAGGAGCAAACTTATGGCCCAAGCAAAACCCAATTACTCAAAACCCATCTTTGAACAATCATTCACAATTAATAGCTTACAGGCGCAACGTGTCGTTGACCGTGTTTTTAGACGGACGGTCAGTGCGCTTTACGGAATCGATGTCATCCTGCGCATCATTGGCGATGAGAACGAAATTGATGACGTGGAACAGATCATTAGCCAGTTGATCGAGGATTGCGCTAAGGCGGTAGACAACGAACAATCTCGTTTGGACAAATTGATGGAGTCCAACGGCATCGATGAAGTACCTGACTACACCGACCCGATTACCTTCAACGCTAAAATCAGCTCGCCTCAGGTTGGCCAGTTTGTCGGCTTAGTGCGCAAACTCGATTCGTTGATGATCTCAATGGACACACTCTGGTTATCTAGCGTGCTTAGTAACAAGCAACGTGTTGATGGCAACTACGCATGGCAACAGCGCATTATCAAACTTGCACGACGCATTATTGATATCGAAATTCGTGCACGAAAATCAGCCCAAGCTAAGGGTAAAGAAGCAGAAGTTGAGCAAGCGGTGCCTTCAACCGATGACGATATCACTGAAGAGGAAACAGATACTCCCGCCAACTAGCGAACGGCTCCCATCACACAGCCCCTCTTGAAGGGGCTTTTTCAAGATACGACGCAAGGCTTGCGCTGCATATAACTATTCAAGCATTGGTTATATATGATTTTTGTAAGCGTGGTAGTTATCGAGTACTTGATGATAAAGCATGGCCGACTTTTTTCTTGCGGCAGGATGGAAGGCATTGATGAAGACAACCCCGTCATTAACATGCACTCGTTCGCTAACTTTTTTAAGCTCAGGGAATACGTAACGTTTAACTTGATTATATGTGCCGCAAAGCACAACAATATCAGGGTTAATCAACTCAATTTGCCTTCGAACAAAAGGGGCAAATTCTTTGGCATGGGCGTCAAATGATTTTTGGTCGGTTCGCGCACTTCCAGATGTTTTCCTTATATTTATGTATGCAATATTCTTAACTGCATTTTTTTCATTTAATTTAGCATCTCTCAGTGACGGCACAGCCCCATCATATTTTTGAAGTCCGTAAGCCCAACGCCCCACCCGACGAAGAACCTTTCCTCGCCACCATCCACTTGCCTTCACCTCAATAGCCCTATTAATAGCGTTGACAATATTTTGCTTTGCTTCATTTGTTTCCTTTAAAACAAACAAAACTTTTTTACCACAACTATCCCAGTCCTCAGTTGAAATCACTCCATCGTAGTTGAAATACCAATCCTTCGGGAATGCCTCTGACCATGCAACCATTAACTTATCAAGACAGTCTATTTCTGAAACATATTTATCATCCATAGGAAAACTCAGGCTGGTTCTTATAAAACATCATTTGGATAGATGGGTAGTTCCATTAGGTAGCCATTCAATATTTAAAGTGCCACCACCAAAACGCACAATCCCTTCCTTTTTCGGCAGCTCGTTACATTGACCTCGGTATTCTATGAAATTATCCAGAAGTTCAAGCAAGTGTAATTTGAAGCCTGATTCGGTGACCTGATCAAAAATGTCATCTTCAAGAGTCCAAGATGTTCCGCTTAGGCGGTCTTCGTCATCTTCCGCACGAAACACCACCTCACCCGACACCTTCACAATGTCAGGGTGTTGTTTTGAAAGCATAGACAAACGAGTAGCTTCAAAGTTTTGATCGAAATTAGGCATTATTAATTTTCCTTTTATCATAAATTTTATATGTGCCAGACTATCAGCTTTTCCTTTTTGCAGCAGCCTCCTAAGTCTGAAAATGGTAAAAAAATAAGAGCAAATTGCGCACACGCTGAACAGAAAGTATAAGAGGCCCAAAGTGCCAAATTGGTTACCTTAAGGCGCAATAAGCTCATTAAAGTAACCATGATGGAACATTATTGGCAAAGCTGTTTTAGATGGATACGCTCAATTATTCCCCGAAATTTCTTCCGTCGCCTCCTGACGCAGTTTCTGTGCATCCATTCCGTTTAGCCGTTCAATGGCTCTATCTGCGGCACTCTGACGATTTCCATCAACGTTTAGCGTACTTCCTGAGCCTGTGAGTCGTTCCAGATCCAGTGACGGTACTTCGGGTAGGTTGCCTGTTATCGACAAGATACCTATCCATTCATCGAGATTGACTTGGCTCCAATCTACCTGGTTTAACTGACTCGCGGTCAAACCTTCACAGTTTGGTGACTTGGCACTGCCCCAACCAAGGCCCAATTGAGGACGTACTTGTTCTTGAATGATCCGTGAAAGTGGCGAAGTAAAACAGCAATATGACTGCCGTTTTTCAACACAGGCACCTAAGAACTTAGACTTGCAGTAAGAGCCTACATAGTGGCAACTCTTCAATACCCGCTTGGCGTTCATTTCAAACTCGCTCTGCTCACATTTCCAGATAAGCTGAATGAGGATCATAGTGACTGAATAAATCATGTAGGCCGTCATAACCGTACTCAGAACCGCGCCCGCAGCGCCCCCCAGGGCAAAGTTACCACCCGAAACGACACCATCGGCTCCAACCGCACCACCAACGTTACTAAACAGTGCCGATTGCGCCCCCGAACCAAACGTAGAGCCTACCCACTCAGCCGTTTTGTTGGTCAACACCTGCATAAAGCCAGTCGCAGCTTGCTCCGCTCCCGCGCCAGCAGCCGTTGATGGCCCAGCCCCCATGAGAGAGTCCCATGCAGACACAAAAGGCTCTTTAACCGCACTCCAGGTACTGGTGATTGGTTCCCTGAGCGTATTCCACGAACCATAGATTGCCGAAGACGGATTCATGGCCATGACTGCCGTATCAAGCTTGTTAACCGCCACTATCATCGTGATGTAATCCGATAACGACACGCCACTTGGCTTTTCACAGCAATCCACTATGCCACCAACGGCTTTTTTGCACTGGCCAGCATTACCTTTAAAGACCGTACACTCGACGTTATCTTGGCCATCAGCTCCCGTACATGACATATCATTGGTCATAAACTGCGCCGCATTAAGCATCGCTGCGGCTTCTGCAAAGTTAGCCTGCTTGATTGACTCTGGCTCTAAACAATCTGTGCCCATACAGCGAACTGGCCCCTCACAGTTGTATTGAGTTTCCATTCGTGCATTTTGCACTTCAACGCTTTGTCCGCAGTCATACACCAAACTTTGGATATAGCAGAAGCCTTCATGACCAGCCCCGCCTTCAGTGCATTCGGTTCTGACGTACTGGCAGGCCAGGTTTTGCTCCAGCGCGGCACACGTATTGGTGGTCGTGTTTTGTCCGTTATTAACGATGGTTTGTGTATTACCTTTGGCATCTACCCAGCTATCTGAGCTGCCCATGTTGAACTCTGGATGAGCAGTCGAAGCATTGTAGGTTGCTCTTGCCCTCCAGCATGAGAGTCCCAGTCCATCAGAGCTGCCGCGACTGGTTAAATGAACAGGAGACGAAACAACCGCTGGATAAAGGCTCCCAAGATTGGCCAACTCGCCACTACCAACCGTTAACCCGTCGATTCGTTTTGTGCCCGTATCCAAACACTGCCACTGCACGGCAGTAAACTGATCCGTTTGCATCAAGCATTGGTCTATGCCCGGATCACTTGATTGATGAACAACGTCCTGTTCTAAGTACTTGCCAGAGAAGGTCAATGAAGCGCTCAGTTTCGCAGGAGCCAAACACTTCTGAACTTCTCGGCTGCAAGTATCGAAATCGACTTTGTTCCAGCCGGATTCACATCTGGAACGAGTAACTTCCTGAGGTTCATGCCACGAAATAATCGACCCATTGGCGACTTTACACAATGAACCAACCAAGGTTCCTTTTGGACACGTCATTTCAGGGTATTTAATGGACGGTTTCGTCTCAGTCACCGTTTCCTTATTGCCCGTCAGTGAGAGTGTCGTTTTCCAACCATTTGCCTTGGATGGCGACTCGGTAATTTTTATCTCAGTATTTTGATTATCAAAAATTCTCAGTATCGAGTTCCCAGTTTGCATAGTACTGCTGTGCTGTGGAACAAAGCTGAGCGTTTCAGAGCTAAAGCAACCACGCTCAATAGACCAGCTTTGTTGATGAGTTTCAGCGGATACACGTCGTTCTAACTGACACTCAGTAAGCGTGCTGATCTTCTCGCACACCTGGTAATCCGGTACATGCTTGGTTTCAGTAAATGGCGTAATCGTCTGAGTAGGCTCACAGGCCTCAAAACTACTTGGCATAAGGTTAGATACCACACACTTTGGATCGCTGGTTTGCAATCCACAGTCATAGGTATCGGTAAAACGAATGCATTCACCTTTATCATTGGTCTCGGCACATTCTGACGACATGAATCCACAGGAAGGATTCGCTTCAAGCACTTGGCAGGCCTGATTTTCAATCCCCTTATAGCTTTCATCATCCACACTGACTTGTACACGCCGACACAAAGGCGATATGCCAGCCACAGGGCTAGGGGCAAAGTAGGATTCACAAACTGAAACACCATTGACCACCGTACATCCGTTGGTTGAAGAAGGCTGATCCGTGCATTGAATGCTGTAGTCTGAAAACTTCGTCGGGATATCCGCTGCTTGTTCGATACAGGATTGTGGCGACCAACTATCATTCATCACCACCTTGGTTGGATCAAAGCGCACCTTGATACGTGCATACCCCTCACCACTACCCGTTACCGATACGCGAATTTTTACCGGCACTTCTAAACCGGGCTCTACCGCTTTTAGCTTGGCAGTCAGATCGGTATTTGGATTGCGCTCCCAACTGGTACTGAGCTCGCAGCGACCTGCCGTTTCTGGTGGAAAGTTATTGTTCGGCCCAGACCAGACTTTCTGATCGCCAAGCCACACTTGCATGTAGTCATCCCATTTGGCGTACTCAAGAACGGCTGAGGTAATCGCATCGGGATTCACGACTTTGAGTGTGATGGCCTGTTCAAATACTTTACAACGGCCACTCCAGTAGTTGTCGCCAATACGTCCAATCCAAACTTCAAGGCATCCCTCACCACAAGAGCGAAGATTCATCGGTCCTGAAACATGCTCAATGATGCCTGCCGTGTAATCGTGAGTGATAGTGCAGCTGTTAACCGCTGTATTAAGCCTGTCACATTGTTGGTAATTTGGGCTGCCTTCACCTTGAGACTCACAGCCTGGGAAGCTTTGCGTTAATAGATTGGGGTCAGTTTGAACTGCATCAGTTAATGCCCAAAGCGGATCATTGACCATATCTGGCCGAGACCTATCTTTGATTTGCTGTAGCGAGCGAAACGCCTCACCCGTAGCGCCACTTTCGGATGCCATGCTCTCTTGGCGCTGCGTCCCCAATTGATTCATGCTGGCATCAGAGCCATAAACGCCCGTTAAGACATCCAATGAGCCTTGATCCATACCAGGGAAAAGCTCTTGCAAGTTAATCGTCTCATTACCACTGCCAGTCGGCACCGATAATGTATTGCCATTGAGTGCGGGCATCGTCCAGTTTTGCAGCAATTGCTTACCTTCTTGTTGTCCGCTTAGGCCGGATTGGCGCTGCACATCAGCGGCCACACCATGTAAGGGCAAGCACGCCATAGTGATTGATAAAATACCCGCTAACACTCGGGTAAAAAGTGTTGGTTTCATAGTTAACCTCCCGAGTTACAGCAGTCTTGCCAGCGCCACAAAATGTAGAGCGCATCTTCACCGGCACCGGGGATTGTTCGCCACTCTCCCCATTTCATGGTGCTTTCACCGATGACATGCGCACTTTCAGTTTCTGGTACAGGGAAGAACATACTCATCTTGTATTGGGATTTCGGCAGCATGGGTTCGATAACAGGTCGGCATAGCGCACTGTTCCCCATTGTTCGCCTTGCAAGACCACGCCTGTGTTGAGCCGCGATTGCTCGCGCTGCTAAATGGCTGGTGTTTTCTGCTATTGAGCCAAAGGCTAAGGTGTGGCCAGATAACGGGTAGAGATGGCCCCAACTGCCAGCACACCAAAACAACTGGTCGATGGGTTTACCAAGCGTTGATGAAGCAGCGTCAGCGGTACAAGCCGAAATAGCCAATGGATTGGCAACGGCAGCCGCTTCAGGCTGAGTAAAAAAGGCCAGTTCATCGTTCAGCCATGTTGGGTCCAATTCGGACAAATACATCAAGTCAAAGTCCATGTAACCATCGGCATTGCAATTGCCATCCATGAACAAATCGAGCATGACCAAAAGCGGAAAGGCGTAATAATGGTAATGGTAGAAAGCGAGATCACCGGTGTCATATTCACCCTCGCCATGACCACCTTGCAGTCGTCTATCACCTAACGGTAAACGAATCCCTCCCAGGGAAGGCGAACAACCTGGCGTTCTGACCAGTTCAATCAAACGCGCTGGCTCCCACATGCTGGTAACAATACCTGGCCTTGGCACGCCTAAGTTATCTTCACATAAGCAAAATGACTTGTTTGATGCGCCGCTTGGGACACTACCAGAGCCAAGAGGAAGACCCGCAACTCGGATAGGAAAAATGCATGACCAGCAAACATCCGTCAGCAACTTACCCGACAATAAACCCGCGTCTGGGCAGGTCAGTTCGGCTTTTGCAGGAATAGATGCGCCAAGGACAAACATGACAACGAGAGTCCGCAACAGACGATACGTATTATTGAGCTTTTTCATGAACAAGCTCCTTTGCTGGAATTTCTTCTATTTCAAACGCGAGCCCCTTTGCTTGAACAAACGATGGGGTGACTTGCAGATCAAAGCGCTGCTTTAGCGAGTCATTGAGAAGGTAAACCGGACTATCCAATGTCTTTTCGAGCGCATTGAGGCGATTCCAGCCTTGGGCACGGTCGAGCTGCGTGGTGATAAGCGTAATGCGGCGCAGTGTCCTATCTTGCGTCTCAAGCCAATGCGCTACTGCGTCCACTTCTTCAGCGTTCGACGCATTAAACACCACAAGCTGCTGAGTGAACGGCAAGGCTTTTAGCGGGTTAATACGCGTTCCTGCTGGGATCAATGTTCGGCCATTGGCATCCAATAGTGGCCGCTGCATGACGATGGTTGGATCAACCATTCTTATCCGATACTGCGTGGCTTTGGGTAACTCAGTAAATGTTTGGCGAGACCAGAAACGCTCAATGGCTTTTTTCTTTAACGCGCCCAAGTCAATCGACTGTAAACGCTGCATCGCTACTTGCATCAAATCCGGTTCTAAAATCGAAAGAATAGGACCGCGTTGACCCAATGAACCGGTATTGCCTGTTTCAATTTGACGCTGCAACCAGTCCTTGCTGTAAACCCCTAGTGCACTTGCAGTCACCTTGTCATCTTTTATGCGGAAAATGGCAGGCACGCTAGTCCCCCGCCAGTGCACAAAGGCTTTCGGATCGATTCGAACCTGAGGAACAGGATCAAGCCCCGTCATCAGGGTATGCCAATCACGGATAGCCGCCCCCAAGGTCTTTCCTTCAGGAATTCCCCGAAACAACACAATAGCGCCGGTAGCACTGGCCTCTTTAAATAGCTGCTTCAGTGAGGAATCCCCCAGTGAAGACGACGCAAATATCAACCATTCATCGTTGTGTTTGCGCGACTTAGGTTGTTCAATCGGTGAAAAAGGCTCGATAAATTCAGATGAACCATCCACAGCACTTTGTAAAATGCTGCGGCTCATTTCGACGATCTTTTTGTCCTCATCAGACAACGGATAAGGCTCTTGTGCCCAGGACACTTGAACCCAAGCCAATGGAGCAACCAACAAAAATAAGAGGCATAGTCTTCTCATCTTCCACCTCCTACCAAAGCGGCCAAGCGCGACCGACAATCTGCTCGCGCTTAACGGCATTCCAATAGCGGGAGTCAAAACTCGTTGCAGCCTCACCGGAAAACCAATATTCGTTTTCTTGCAGCGTCAATGAGCGGCTAAATTGTGATTCCGCCACACCAAGACGCTGGGCTAATGCCATGCCGGTAGAGACTTCAGCACCGTTCACCAGCACATGCTCAGGCGTCACATTGACTTCATCCCCAGGCATCCCTGTTAGGCGTTTCAGCATCCGAGTACCGTCGTTATATAACGGAGCGAGTCCTTTTGAGTGGAAGGCATACAAACCATCCTTAACGGGCTCTTTATTCCATAGGTCAATCAGATACACCGTGGTATCAGGCAGGCAGCGCTCTTGCTGGGTATCAATACCTATTCGGTAGCGCATCATGGCGTAGGTGCCTACCAAGGCCATGATTAACGCAAGAATGGCCAGCCGGATGAGGTAAGGCCGCCAAGGCATTCTTTTACGGAGAATCTGCATGAGACACCTCCTTTGAGCCTACTGGCACAAATATGGAATCATCAGCACCCACCACCGCTTGGGCATCCAGCACGATAAAACCGGCTGCTTTTAACTTTTCAATTTGCTGATTGGTCTGAAGCAACCTGGATTCGATGTCTTGTTCGCTTGCATTGGGGCCCAGTGACAACACTGCCTCCCCAAAATCCACGACTGCAATGGGCGTACTTAACGCCAACTGGCTGTGGATGGGTTCGAGTGTTTTCATTAAGAGCCAGCTGGTCATTAAACCGCTACCAGCAATAGACAAAGTAATAGAAGCCATAAATGGCCAAAGCGTGGTCTTATTCATAGCCTCGCTCCTTTAACAACTGGGATATGGCATCAGCAACAGAAAGGCCTTTGCGCGTTAACTGCTTAATCGCGTTTACATCTTCTGCACGGGACGAGTACAACAGCTTGTGAAACGGATCGACGATGAGGCGGCCAATCCCGGTGCCCATCTCGGTAATAAAGAAAATTTCGGAATAGACACCCGTGACGGTATGAACCGTTTTCAGGTATTCATAACCGCCTTCACCTAATGGCAAACGTCCTTCTTTTTTGAGCGCGTTGATGGTTTCGGCTTTTTGGCCAAGCAAGTACATATTGGCCGAGTTTTCAGCGATGGCTTTACCTGTAGGGCTGTCATACAAATCGTTGACCGACTGCGTTACCGTTACAGCACTGCCGCCATATTTTCGAAATCGACGGTAACCCGTCTCGATGAACTTACCGACATCACCTTGAGTCAGCAGATCCCAGGCTTCGTCAATGAACACAATCTTGCGACGATCCCGCTCACCTAAGTACATCTCCTGTTGGATTTGGTAGATAAGCTGAAGCAACACCACTTGTTGTAGATGCTTACGCCCCTTGAGTTCTTCTAACTCCAAAACGGTGAAACGGTTTTTGAAGCGAATATTGTTGTGGCCATTAAAGAAGCGGCCATATTCGCCCTGTGTCGTAAACGGATAGAGCTGCTCACCCACGTCTTGCACTCGTCGGTCTTCATGATTTTTTAAAGCCTCTGCCACATCATCAACCAACATCGCACGACCTTTTTTCTCCCACAGTTCACGGGTCTGACGTTTTAGGTTGGCCATCTGAAAATCGGTTAATGACTGCGTAGGTGCGGCCATTGCGGCCAATAACCCAACCAGTACATCCGCTTCTTCGTCATAGTCCTCAACGATTTCAAACGGGTTTAAGCAAATGCCACTGTCCCGCCCGAACTGTAAGAACTCTCCGTCATAAACTTCACACAGCTTTTCATAAGAGCGGCCAACATCAATCACCCAGCATTGCCCGCCTTCAGATAAGTAGGAGGAGATGATTTCGTTCACCAGGAAAGACTTGCCCGACCCCGATTGCGCCGCGATGCAACAGTTGTAATTACTGCCCGAGTCATAAATGGACACACTCATGATCTGACCATTACGGGAAACAAAGTTAATCACCGGCGTGCCAGTGCCTTTCCAATCCGCAAACAAAGGCAACAGAGGGATGACATGCCGTGTCGCCATGGTCTTGAATCGAAACAAGTCGTTCATCGCCTGGCGGTCAGCACCAAATGGCAAGGCATTCAGGAAAATGGGCAAACAGAAGTACTTGTCTTCCATCAGCTCAAATCCGAGCTCTTTGAAATAGGTTCGAGCATTTGAAACAGAGCTGATGGACGCCTCTTCCGTCGGGGAAAACAGCGTTAAGGTCATATTTGCCCGAATAGGACGATCACCTTCTTGCAAAGCTTCAAAAAGAACATCAAACCCCTTTTTCTTGGCTGCAAGCACCGGCACAAACTTGAGCATCGGGCCATAGGCCTGATTGACCGCCCATTGACGCTTCGTCTCTAAACGAGATCGCATCGCCTCAGCTGAGGGAAAGTGAATGGTGACATTTAGCAAAAAGCTGCCGCGTAAACCGCGACTGCCCGTCATCATATCGCCCGCAAAACTTGCGGCATGACCAAACCAGATCCGCTCAGGCAAGCGCTTAAACGATAAGGTTTTAACTCGGTAATCACCCAGCATCAGACCTTGGCTATCCACCTTGATAGCTCGGTCATAATCCAACACTTGCTCTCGAAGTGGTTTATCTGCCTCACTGCGGATTGGTGATGGATTGCGCCAGGAAGCATCTTTTCCCCAGTTAAGCTGAGCACTTAATGCCGCGAGCCAATTTCGGTCAGTCATCTCAGTGACGCGAAAACCAACCGTTGCCAGCGCTTGCGAGAAAGAAGCCCGAAGCGCGGATGCTCGACTCAACTCACGCTCCGTCGGAATAGGACTTTCCAAAGGCAATTTGCAGGTGACGATCAGTTGAAAGTTGCGAACCTGAGTCTGGGTCGATTCCTCTATCGGTTGAACCGTGCCCCCATCGAGAAAATCCGCACGTTTGCGTATCGACGCCCTGAGTAATGGATCGGATTGACGATGCCGTAAGCCCATCATGCGCTGAAGGTCGGTTTGAATATCAGGCGAGGCGTACAGGCCAAATTGCAGCAAAGTGTCTTTTGGCCAGTCGTTGTTGAGAAGAACATTAACCCTGTCTGCAACAGACTCATCACCACCCGGCAATGGGTCACATAGAAAACCAAAGCCAACACTCTGGTCTTCCATGAAAAACAGTTGCTCATCGTCTGAATAGGCCAATACTGGCAATAGCTCAGAAGCGCGTTGCCCTGAATACAGAGAGGCTTTCATTAACGCCCCTCCAACCAAGCAGAAAGATCATAAGGACGGCCTCGGCTGATGCGACCATCATTGGCGACGATGAAAGGCACACCTTGAATTCCCAGAATTTGAGCGGTCACCAAGGTACGCTGCATTGGCTCTAAGTTGCAGGCATCATCCTGCTCTAGGTTACCAATCCGGCCATTGAGCAATGCATCGGTGGCCGCTTTCTTGTCACGCGCACAGCCAAGCTGGCGAACCTGACGCTCTGAATCAGGACCAAGCACTGGCACAGGGAGAATTTGGAAGCTGTATTCTTTGGTTAGCGGTAGGGCTTGTTTCAAAAGCTCATGGCAATGCGGACACCGGGGATCAACAAAGACCACCACTTTCTTTTTGCCTTCACCCAGCGTCAGTGGATTCAAATCATCCATTTTTAAGCCAAGACGACTTAAGTCCAGCGTGTTACCCGCTTCACGAATTTCTTCAAGGCTGGTAAGCGGCTTTTTCGACCAGGCATCATAGAGCGTGCCATCAATGACGAACCGGCCACTGTCTGACATGAAAACAATACGGCCATTGCTTTCGACCGCTTTCATACCCGTGACCGGCAAAGAAACCATGCCGTCAATTTTGCCAACGGGCGACACTTCAGACACAGGTTCAGCTTGAACCAATGGAGACAGCGCAAGCGCCAGAATAATTGGAGATAGTTTTCGCATGAGGAGTCCTCGTTAATGTAAATCGAGGCTCCAGTCTATGCAGTTGTCCTATGTGGACTCGGTTAGATAGATTGAAGAATTGGGTGCCTTGCTAGGCATCCTATTCTCCCGTTGACCTAGAAAAATTGAAAAATCAGAAAATATCAGTGAATATCACCAATTATCATCAAATCATCAGTCGCGTGATTTTTTGCCCTTGATAGCATGTGCCTTGTACTTTTACATAAACAAGGAGACAAAAATGTCTAAGCAAAACAATCACAACTCAGATATGACAAACGCCAATAAGGGTACGTCTGGTACTAACAAGACTTACTCACAAAACCAAGGAAATCGAGGGTGGCAGATGAACCCTCAAAATCCGCAGAATGGCGGTAAGAAAAAATAAGTTGTGAAGGGGGCTTAATGCTCCCTTTCCTTTAAGGGACTACATGGACAAGAGCAAAAACAGTAAGAAAAAACCGTTCAAATGGACAAGAGAACTTATTCGGCTTGCACTGAACGACGGGTGGACGCAACAAGAGATTGCCGAAAAATGCAGAACACAGCAATCCATCGTAAGTGCTTGGAACAAAGGTTCGAAACAAGGCACGGAACAACAACTGCTGCCTTTGCTCAATATCTATGGCAACAAAATTCGTCGAAACAGTTTTAAAGTTTATTGGTCATTAAACACTGAAACTATGGAGAAAACCTTTTACCGTGTTGAAGGGAAGGTAATTCTTAGCCAAGCATTTTATGATCCGCGAAGAGACCAACGAGGCAAACTGGTCAAAAAAGTTCCAGAGCTAAAACTCGTGGTACACCATCAAGGGGCCGATCAGTTTCGCGTCGTCAGTCAAAGTCGATTGACTTTCAGGCATACGAATGAAGAACTTGATCATAGCGTAGAGGATGCTGTTTGGAATTCGCATGTGCTCGAACCTTTAACTACGACGCAGCTAATCGATTTCATTGATCACTATTCCAATGAAAAGTTAAGCAGATACCCAAGTGATGCTAATACGTTGCCGTTCTTAATCAGACAATCTCTTTTAAACCATGGATTCCCAGTGTCGGGTATTGTTGAATATCCTGCCGTTTGGTAGTGTGTAAATCCAACCCAAAAGGAACGAGCGCCTAAAGCTCAAAATATCAGGCTAGTAGCCTGTTTGAATGTGCTCCCTCAAGGAAAGCCCCGCTAACTGCCTTTTGCAGTGGCGGCGCTAGCATTCTTTTCGGTATTCATGGCCGCTGCTTGAAATCAAGCTAAGTGAATGGGAAACCTATTAACTGAAACGCCGTCATGATAAACGGGTACGGGGTGGGATGACGCCCAAGCCGTCAGATATCTGGCCGCTTTGGGCGTTTTTTATTGTTATCAGATGCCCAGTAAGACGGCGCTGATTGCTGGAACTGTTGTGCCAATGACTTCTTGAGTGCTGGCAACGACAGGTAAAAAGTTGCAGACATAACACTTTTATCGCCTACAAGCGATGACAGAAGCGCCGTTGCTAGCCAACCGGTTTAGCTGAGCCCGTTTTTTTACACCTATGTGGACTCGGTTAGATAGATTGAAGAAATCGCATCTAACTAGGGGGGCTTATAGCTCGTTGAGGTTTGTTATAAACGAATTACTCGGCGTTTGCGTTAGCAAGCCAATCATCAAGCACTTGCTTCAATTTATCTAATTGCTCTTGGTGTTTTGCTTGATTCTTTGCCAATTTGTTAATGTTCTGCAATTTCCAACGAATCGCTGGCAAGTCTGCTGCATTAGGATAGTCAAACAATGCCCAGTCAGGTTGCCCTCTTTTGAATGACATAAGGAAAGCATGCTCCCTTTCTGTGAAATGTTTTTGCAGTTCAATTAACATCATGGGCCTAACAGAGGCTAAGTCTTCGCATTCAACTTTTTCAAAAGTCATTCCGTCAAATTCTGCCTGAAATTTCTCATTCAGAGGCTGCCAGTTTGGCGACATGACTTCATTAATAGGCCGAGGGTGACTTAATGTATAGGTTAAAAAACCCACCAAAATCTCTCTCGAAATCCCTTCACTACCAAGTAACATACGCACATCAAATAAGTCGCGAGGATGTTGGCGATCCATTGCAGCACACAATTTCCCACCATACAGATCGGGAAGACTGACTACCTGAATCTCAGCATAACCAAACTCGTCTTCAACAGACTCTTGAACTGGCATTATTTCTGCACTATGCAATGTACCTCTGGCGACGGGCGACACTTCAATTTTGATCGTCGCAACCGGACTTGATACAACTATTCTCAGTTCATCAGCTTTATTATCCTGAAATGCCGCTCTGATATCTGGTTGAGTATTGATTCTGTCTGTAATGCGCTGCAATGCAGCCCTGACATTAATCAAAGCCTCATCTCTTGGTTCAAGTGGAAGATAAGCAAGATCAATATCTACAGATAACCGAGGAAAATCTCTCACAAATAAATTAATGGCGGTGCCACCTTTAAGTGCAAAAACCGTCTCTGTGGCTACCACAGGCAGCATTCTTATGAGCAAAGAAACCTGTTTGTAGTATGGGCTATCTTTATCCATTATGTTGTTCACCTTTTTTGACGCTTAATATCTCTGGCACTGTGATTTGATATCGCTCATCAAAACGTCCATTTTCGACAACCTGCCGCTTTCCTGCACCCAATTTAATTCTTGTTTCATCTATGCGATTGACCCACTGGTGATCGTAGTATCGACCCAGAAATAGAAATATTCGGTTTGCCTGAACAGAGCTGCTTCGCTCAAGAATATCTTGTACTTTTCTAGGGCTAAGATTGACTAAACCCTGAAATAATTCTGCGACATGCTCAAATGAAATCAGCTTCCCAATCCCGTCTACCACTTCATAGGCAGCAAGTTCTGCACAGCTGACAGTGAGTTCTTTCTCTTTAACCGTGATCCTTTTCAAATCTTTCTCGGGACTCAGTTCAAGCTTATGGTTTCCACAGTAAAACCAATTCTGATAAGGGAATTCACGAAACCATTTCGGTAAGGACGACTTGTTTTTAACGCAAATCCAAACTTGCTCTTTGTTCAGCTGTAAATAGTGACTCAGTCCTTGGTGAGTTAAGCTGCTCAATCCAGACAAATGAACTGAAACGCCCAATTGCACATCCAATGCTTGAATGGCATCAACCCAAGTTGGCTTTATATCGCCCTGCGCATTTGGACGATAGTACACACCAGAACTAAGCTTCTTCAGCCAGCCATTCTGAGCGTACTTTTGAGCCAGGGAGTAGCTCACGCCGTTTTCAGTCAGCCATTGCTGAAGTACTAGCGCACCAGGAGAAGTATGAGCAACAAGCCAGTTTATTTTAGATGACATTTTAACACCCAAAGTATGAATATCACGAACAGTATAAACCATATAGTTTATTACGATAGGAATTTTAACACCTTAGGTGTTAATATACCAAATAATGTAAACCAAGTTCGTTAATGTGGCGTCGCTGAAATGAAAAGGTCTACACAACATCACCAATAACCCGATGTTGTGTAGACCTAAGTTTGATTGCCTTAAGTGAACTGCCTAATATGGCTCACATTCAGGTGCCCAGTAAGACGGCGCTGATTGCTGGAACTGTTGTGCCAATGACTTCTTGAGTGCTGGCAACAACAGGTAAAGTTGCAGACATAACACTTTCAACGACTGTTGGCGTATTGTAGAGACCCATACCGCCACCAATGCCCAAGGCAAAAGCCATCAAGCTTTGGCGAGCGATACCGCCCACAATACCCACCAGAACCATGGCTCCCGCTACGATCCGTCCCAAAGTACCTTGGGTCCAATCTTTTAGGGTATCCCACACATCAGTGAAAGCATCACCACCGGTGCCCGCAAATGAGGGCTCCGAAATCATTAACGCCATCAAACCAAGCGCACCAATGGTCATTAGGCGCTGAGTTTGAATGGTGCGAACTGCATTTGTCATTCGTTAGTTTCTCCGTAGATACTCAAGTTATCGCGCTTACCATCAGCTCCCGCTGAGGTTGAATCGCTCTGAGTCTGAAGTGGACGTAGCACAGGCGAAACCGTTCGAGGTGCTGACACCCCAATATCCCACCGGCGCGGTTCAATTTCGGTAAACACGTAGCTGGATAAATTCAGATCTCCACGGTCATCCTCCCAAGGCGCAATCCAAATTCGCATCACCCTTGAAGGAATGCGAATAGGTGCAGATTGCTGCGTCTCAGGTAATGCTGGATGGCTCAGCAGTCCTGTCTCTAAATCAGATTGTGAATACCCAGAGGGAGAACCAATTCGAGTCGCCACAGCATCAATCGTCTTGGGTGCAGCGCCATTACTGGTAAGCTCATAGACTTCACGAGCGGATAAACAGCGCACACCGTCAGGCATACCTGGGCATCCATATTCACTACTCCCAAGACCCAATGAACTACAGCCAGACAATAAGGTTGAGCCGACTGCCAATAAAAGTAATCCAGCTTTAGACCACTGTTTTGAATGGTGCTTTGGGTTGTTCTGCATTGATGTCGTCATGGTTAACTCTCCTCTGGATACACATCTTATTGTCTGAAGCGGACTTCGATCGGTTAGCAACATGCAGGATTTTTTCATCTTCTTGCACCTACCCCTTGTGAAGTGGCCAATGACAACGAGGCCCCACGAGTGACTATGACTTCAATTTTCCTTGCAGCGTCTACCTCTATGACTGGGAACATATTTTCAGCCATGTCCAAATAGAACTTGGCCACTCGATCCAATGCTTTACCTGTGCCTTTAATCGCAGCGCCTTGTAATGCTTCTTGGCTCATGACTTGCTGGTACAGCTGAGTATCACCGGCATTACCCGTCTGAATCGTTGGTACAGGATTCACATCAAATGCGCCAGCCAAGCCCTGAAGGAATCCGGCCATCATCGATTTGGCCACCAGCTGGCCTTGTTTCGACACTAATCGGCCACGAATACCGGCTTTGCCGTCTTCACCCACGGCATAAGAATCCAGTCGCGTTTCAATGACGCCACCATCTTCTCTCACACATGAAATGGTCTCGCCTCGCAAATAGGCACGCTCAGAGCTCAAATCACCGTAACCTGCGGCGATCAAGAAACACTCTTTGATATCCGCTCTAAATCGGTTGGGTAAAATGGCTTCCTTTTGAATCCTCAGCAATGCAGGAAAAGGCTCGCGTCTTGCGGACTCGTGAGTAGGTGCATCCAAACCGGTGATCAAAGTACCTGAGATGATGCTGCCCGCCGGTAGATACAAAGGCGGCGCTTCTTGCGCAACAACCTCTGGTTCAGCAACCACTTCAGGCTCAATCATACGAATCGTGATTGGCGGCAATGGAACATCTCGTGCTCGTGTACCTTGGCCATTGGCTGGCTGCTGATAGAGCGGATCAGGCAGCGGCGCATTGGCAAAATAGTCGTCTGGGTTAGACGGCAGTGGCTTTTCGTCTTTAGGCAATTCCATGGCAGATAAAGGCACTTCAAAACGGCTATTTGTGCCTTCAACTGCTGCATCACCTCCTGCGCGAACATCATCAAGTTCCGCTCTAAGGCGGGCCAGCTCCGCATTGACCTCACTTGGTATAGAAGGCGAACCTGGGCTTAGCCGTCCTGAATCGACGTCACGACGCAAGCGCTCAACTTCACGGCGTAACTGTTCATTGCGCTCACTGAGTAGTTTTACGTTTGCAGCCAAACTATCGACGCCAACATCACGAGTATTGGTATCCGTAAGAATGTGCCGGATCGTTTCCTGTCGGTTCCGACTGTTCGCGCCATCATCAGGATTAGGTGAAAACACCATAACCATAAGAATGAGACCACCAGCAATACCAGCAACCGATAGACCCCGCTTCATGTTCGGGCTCATTTGTTCCCATTGTGCTTTCATTGTTATTCACCTCCCACAAGAAGCGAAGGTCGCTGACTTTCCACCGCTTCTTCACGATGATTGCGAACAACCACATACAACTCAGTCTTTTCACCCGGCAACAAGATATTGCGAGGCCAGTAGGCGCTTGCCACTATATCTGGTACATGACAAGCTATTTCACTGGCTTCTATCGGCTCATCGGCAAAGCTTTCAACCAGTCCTACATAGACGGTGAAGTAATGTCCCGTCACAATTTGCCCCTGCTTAAAACCAAACTTTAAGCCCGGCTGAAAACATTTCGGGCTTGTGTCAGTTTGGCCAGCCAAACGGATGTCATAGCCTTGTGGTAGTTCATTTAGTGCAAGTCGTCTGAGTAAATCACGTAGGCTATCGACGTATGGCTGAGCCGTTTCCCAAGTGGCGGCTTTTCGGTTCACGACGCCCTTAATAGGCCACTGCTGACCATCAATAGCTAAGGTGATTTCACGCGGTGGAATACGACGAGGTACTAAGGTGACAGATAACGCAGGCGCTTCCTGACCAGGCGGAGTGATGTAAAGTGAAACCGGTGATTCTTTGTCCGTGGCCACATATACAACATTCCCCTTGATTTGCGTCTGAGCATCACTGGTTGTTCTCACCTGAGGCGATTCAAACGGCGTCACAATCCGATTCAGATGGCCAAGTGCTACAGGGATCAGTTCATTAACCCCCGGTGTCATCAGTAGCGTTGTTGGCACATCCGTTGAAGCCGTATTGGTTTGAGTCGGTGGATTTGCAGTAGCAGACTGCTTCATCACACTGGCTGGCACAATCGGCAATTCCACGTCTGCATACGACGCTTGAGATAACAGGACGCCACTCAAGCTCATTGCGATTAAGCTTGGTGTCATCCATCGACTAATTTTGGTTCGCATCATTCACCCTCCGGTTTTGCTCTTGGGTCAACTTTTCACGAACGCGCTTCGTTCTAGCTTGCCCCTCATACGTATCCATCCAGCTAAGTTTTGGACGGTATTGCTCAATATCGATGTCAAACTCATAGGTGCGAGTTTGGCGCTGCTCATCTCCAGATGGCCCAGAAACCAAGGAATAACCGGTCACAAAGACATGGCCGGTTTCATACTCATATTCCACTTGTCTGGGTTGGAATTTGAGCGTGACCCGGTCTTCGCGGATTTGTCTTGCCTGAATCTCCAGTGCATCGACCACTTGCTGGTACACCGCTGGAGAAAGTAGCGGCTCAATGGCAACCCGGATGAAAGACACATTACCTGGCGTCACGTTGCCCATAAGCTCAGCCAGGTAGAGTCCCCAGGATTCAAGGTAAGGTTGAGTGGCTTGGTTTCGTGACACTTCAGCCGTTTCAGACAAGGTTGGTGGTTGAATGGCTACCACGGTATTGCGAGAAAATGCCGCTACCGCAAGCAGCAAATTAGATAGCACCAGCACTGCAATCAGGAACCGCTGCCATCGGTTCTCTAATTGCGTGCCTTGCCATGATTTTAAAAACACGTCGAACTTCACGGCAGATAGCTCCTGATAAATGGGTTAGGGATCGTCTTGGCTTTGGTTGGCAACAGTCCAGCCCAGTAGATGGCGTGAAGAATAAAACCATCAGGGCGACCATCACGAAAACGCCGATAGAGCTTGGTTGTCACCAACCCCAACAGGCATAAAACCAAGGCATTACCGGTAAAAATGCCGATCACTAGCCCCAACAGAATGGGAGCCATCTCATCGGCACTCCAAAGCAGGAAGTGCGGCGGGTCATCGATATAGGACGGAATACTCACAGGTTCCATAGTCACTCCTCGTTGTTTGAATTGAGAAGTGAAGAATGCCCCGAAATAACTCAGGGCTGTGGTCAGGTAGATATCGAATTCTTGAAGGTTTTGAACTACCGAGCGCTAGTTAATCTGTTTTAGGGAGGTGGTTGTCTTAGAAATTGATATTTCTGACATTTGACTTATTGATTTGCTTAGTCAAATCGTAACTGGTTAACTGAGCAACTATCTGCTCTGAAACACCTAAATCGTTTGCAATATCAAAAATCGAAATACCCAAATGCTCGTTAAGCTGATCTATTGCAGCTGATAAAAGCTCTGGCTGTTCCATTGGTATTTGATCATCTAAGTCTTCTGTTTTCGATTGACCAGATTTATTCAAATAAACATTGGCGGTTCTGTACTGTTGCGACGAAATTAACCCAAGATAATTAGCCCGATAAATTATTGCTCTCGCACTAACACGCCATCTAAGTTTCAATGCAAAGATTTTCTCCCACCTGATTCGAACAGGTCCCACACATTGAGGAAACTCTTTCAGAAAAGCCTTACGTGGAAAAAGAAACGCACTTGCAAAAGCATCAGCTTCTCTCTCTGTTTTAGCACACCCAGTTTCTACACCTTGATGCAAAACCAAATGGCCACATTCATGCGCCAAATCAAAGCGCATTCTACAGCAGCTTTCCTTCGCATTATTTCTTACTATGATGGGTCTTTTTCGATTCATTGATAACGCATCAACTTTATCTGAAACACCATCAAAGCAAGTGATTACAGCGCCATTATTCTCCAGTACTCTTACCATGTTTGTAACTGGTGCATCCAAACCCAGACCCCAGTTAATACGACATTGCTCCGCTGCTCTTTCGATAGCCTCAGCATTCAGATCTGATTCTTCAAAATCAATAAAATTGGCAACAGGCAACTCAAGATGATCTTCAATAATCTCAACTAATAGTTCAAAAATGGTGCCGAGAGCCAATACTCGATTTGCAAGTCCAACTGGTGTTGTTTTGCGCTTGCGAAAGTGGCATTGCTCATACTTAACATCATTTTGTGGTTTCTTAAAAAAGAAATCACTTTTCACTTTTAATACTTCAGCCAATGCCAAAAGCAGGTCTTCAGCAGGCGGTTTAACACCTGCTTCAAGCTGATGTATAAACTGACGACTGACCGCAACTAACTCACCAAGTTCTTGTTGAGTAATTCCGGCCGTCAATCTCGCCAGTCTTAGTTTTTCACCAAAAAATTCGTTATTCATGATTTACTGCATTTTTCGACTTTTTCTTAATTTTGATTTTAGAAACAGCCGATTCAAGTTCAACACCATGAGAAACATTCTCATCAGTATCTGTTATTAACGTAACCTTAGAATTCATTGGCACTTCCCAGTTGACTACAATTTCACCAACATCGCTATAACCAACGAAAAAGGCGCGATCTACACATTTAGTTTGATCAGTGCTCAGAACAAAAAACCAAATGATCTCTGACGGACTATCTTGTGTAGAAAATAACTCCATTTGCATCATAGCTTCGTGGGAACGTATCAGTTTCCCTGATGGGAGTTTGTCAGGCTGACCTTTCCAGAAACGAACTGGAACGTCAGCGATACTAAACGTAAACCTCCCTTTCGGGGTCAGTATCTTAAGCCAATCAACTTCAAGTGACTTCCTTACTAAATGTGTACAACAACACTCGTAGGACCTTATGCCCAATGATTTGTTGGTGTCACCCAAATCTCTGTTGTGTAAATCTACAACATCTGCTCGAACATCTGCTAAAAGTTGAGCAACTTCAATCAGCTGACTTTCTTTAAAATTAGGGTTTAGTGTCATCGGTGTGTTCAAATTTGTTACCTCAGGTAGTAAAGCAATAGGATTAGATACCATGGACAATAATATGCTAATTTTAGAATTTGTCAACCTACCTACGACTTGTTAACCCGATACTAAAATGTAAACTAAATCTTCTTCTGCAAGTGGCTTAACGCCAACCCCGCCATCAATGCCAAATCGATGATCAGCGACGGTAGCACCACCGGTGGAATAGCCAGCGGGGCGAACAATCCCATAAACAGCAAAATGACGCCTGAGCCCAGGATAATCATGCTGTAGCGGTGAATGATAGGGCTCGAAAAATCAAAGGTTGTCTTCTTAATCTTCCAGGTCATCAAGCCGTCCCACAGCGCCGGTAACATGAGAATAAGCGCAAAGGGCAACCAGACCATCAGCAAAGCAAATCGAGTGAATACTTGGTACAACACATCAAAAAATGCCTGAATACGTTCATCCACCCAGACAAACCAAAAGCCTCCCATGTTCTCCAACCCTTTAGAGCGCAGTCGTTGCTCTTCCGTGGGGATTAGAAAATCTCGCACAGATTGCTCCATCTGCGTATCCACAATCCATGACTGATACCAGCCATGGCTAGTTTGACCAATCCAATAGCTTGTTTGAGCGCCCAATTGATTTTGGATCATCTGCTTCTCTTTACTAATGACCCGGCCAGTCCAATCACCGGGCACTAACACGCCAATGGCAATAATCTCCAGCATCAGCGCCAGACACAGCAGCCAAACCGACTTATGCTTGCTCATGCCAAACATCCTCTTCTACTCGCGCCAGCATGGCTGCAACGGTTGGCGTCATAATCCGGGCTTTAATCACTTGTTGAAGCCGCTTTGTCGTCGTATGGCCACTGACATAACGCACATCGATGCGTCCTTCAGCCAGATACCCCATTCGATTTGGACGATTACGAATCCAGGAGTAGAAATACACACCATCCACGGCGGCCCACTCGAAATGGTCAGGATCACGCAGGCGAATCCCCGTTAAAGCACTGGCGGCAGTCCAGGTCAGTGCCTCTATGAAATGCCAAAGGCGTACACTGTCATCATCACAACTGACTTCTTCATAACTACCCAAGCCATTGCACAGACACAAATCAAAGATGGAATGGCCATCTAACGTGAACGCATCCGTTAAGTAGTCCGCCAAGCAATACACCGAGGCCAAAGCATGAGGCCAGTCGGTTTCAAGCAGTCCTAAGGTTTCCTTGAACTGGGGGTTATGTTGCTGCCACTGAGCGAGCATTTCTTTACTGGTAAGTGTTGTCATTTTCAGACAGACAGAATGATGCATACAGACTCCTTATGCTGCCTGTGTAGAGCTGGTTAAAATAGGAATGCGGCCTTTGATCACGCGGCCACCTGAAAGCTTGGCGATGTACTCCAGGTTGGGAAGCTGGCCTAATAACTGCGGTGGAAACATATCGCCTTCTTCCTCCATCAAGCGTTCGCCATGATTGCCGGTAAACAACGCGGGGCTGTCCGAGTTGGACGACATACCTTGAGTTTGCATGATGTACTGCAACCGAGTCTTAGGCAGATTGTCGGTAATGTACTGCTGCGTTTCGGCATCCATCACCCGAAGAGCTATCAGGTTGTTGATGTTACCTAACACCTGACGGGCCTTAGCTTCGCTGCCTGTACGAGCTGAAAAATCAGCAAAGGTCTGAGTAGCAATCACACAACGCATTTTTGCGCCACGGCCTTTGTTGAGCAGTTGAATGAAGGGATCGTTGACGACTTCAGCAGCCTCATCGATGAAGATATTTACGGGACGATTTTCAACACCATAGTTATAGCGGTCACCGGCCACAGCCGTGAGATCGGATAAAAGCAACGAACCAATGGCGCTGCCAACCATGGCGTCGGTCAATGAATCCAACCCGATATAGGCCACTTGGGCATTGTTGATAATACGGCCAGAATCCGTAATTAACCGGCTGTCATTCACATCGTTTGCAATCGGTGATAGCAGTGGGCCAAGTTCACTTGAAGTGAGCATATTGAGCACCGGCATCAATGAAGCCACCATCTTGGAATAGTGGGTTCTGTCATGCTCAAACATACTCAATAGCCCTTCCAAATCGGTATTGGCGGCAACGGGCTGAATGCGTTCGTAGTAGAAAAGCAGCATCGCCATGGCCTGTTTAGCCAAGGTGTTGGCCTTTTCGGTAAAGCGCTTGATCTCCACACTAAAGTTCGGATACACCTGCTCCCCCCAAGCCGTGACGGCTTTTACTACCAAGCCTTCTGGGCCACCTTCCAAGAATCGTCTCAGTGTTTTCAGATCAGGACGCTGTGAAGTAAGCAACAAACCTTGCACGATGTTATTCAGTGCCATTTGGCCAAAAGCTTTAAATGGATCAGCACCGGTTTCAGATGGTATTAATGCCGCAATTCGGCTAGCAATTTCAGTGCCTCGGTTAAAGTTTCTCAGGGGATTAAGACGTACTGAATGCTCTGGAAAACCCGGATGAAAATACACAAAGCGCTCAGGACTACCGGCGGCAATACAGGCTCGCTGTGCATTATCCTTAAGTTCCTTGTCTCCCTTAGGGTCAATAATAATCACGGCTTCATTACGCAAAATGGCCTGGGTGATCATCGCATCAAAGCATCGGGTTTTTCCCGCACCGGTCGTGCCGACAATTAAGGTATGTCCCTCGGTGTGACCAACTGGCTGGTACACATCTTCTTCATTGGGCTCAACACCATGAATCCAGGTCGAACCCATTTGTTTGCCGTGACCTTGGTTAAGCAAGGTCTGCTTATCCCGCTTTAGGATTTCATAAGCGCGTTGAGCATGACGTTGGTCCCACTCAAAGCCATACCCTAACCACAATTCATCAGGATGTTTTGCCATCACTTTTTGCAAATGCGACAGCTCCATAAATGCCAATGGTTTGCCTTTTAGCCCCATCTGCAACTTATAAAGGCGATAAGCCTCAGGCAGGCGATACAACGCCATGCCCGAGGAAATCCCTGTCATCCACCAAAATGGCTCAGGTGGTAACTCTGTCAGCATTTCTGCGGCAATCGCCCCAGTGGCCCCAACCAGCCAACCTGCTACTGCCATGGCTTCATAGTTCGTGCGCCAGGGCATCTTGTATGCGTTTTCTTTCATTCATGCTCCGCAAAATAACCGTTTGCAATCCACTTAATTTCAAATGGATTAACGTTTAGCGTGAGCGGTAAACAGAACCGTTTCCCCCTCATCAAACTGGCATTGGTCACTGGCCGAGATCCCCCGAAGCAGCTGTCCGGCTGGAATGCCATGCTCCTTGGCGACTTGACGTAAGGTTTGAATCGTGACGCGAATACCATCGGCACTATGATCCACGTCTGGGTAATCGCCATCGGTCAGTAAGATGGGCAAATCTTTCACAAAATTAACCATCTGTTGCCGCTGTGCGTGTTTGGGGTCTGTACTTGAGTTCGCATTGGGCGCAATCGGCTTTTGCTTACGCTCCGTTCTTACGGCGGGCTCCTTTGCTTGGCCATTGGTTGTCTCAGTTCGACTCGGCCGCTGTGAAGCCTCATCGTTCTCAATTACTGACACTGATTCTGCGTCTTGATTGGATAGATCTATCAGTGCAGTAAGCCCTTTAGAAATCGATACCTTCAGCAGTAACCCTTGCTCCTGAACGCCATCATTCGTAGTCACAGTTCTGGCCTTACGTGTCGGGTTTGCAGGATCTAGTTCAAGCCAGTCTAATCGACTGAGTTCAGCAAGCAGTTTTCGAGGAGCACACCAAGGCCTTACGGCATCGGGATAACGGATCAGGACTTGCTCACCAACCACAACCAACGCACTGCTGGCCTCTGGGAGCCACGCCAAAGATTCAGGGAGATTCAATGTTGCTTCGTTTTGCTGACTTACGTTATTTCCGATTGCAGCATCGCATGAATCGTTTGGCTTTTCGCATCCATCACCTGGAACGTCTTCAGTTATCTGAGGATTATTAACATCGCTTGCATAACGAAGTTCATCATCTTGTTCGGACGATTTTGTCGATGGCGACTCAGCCGAATTATTGAGTTCAATTGATGATGACGCTTCAGGCAAGTCTGGATGCTCACAGGAACGACTCTGAGGTTCTGCTTGTGTTTGCTGTGTTGCTTCCCACTCTGATTTGCTAAACAGTCTCACACCACTTGGTACATTCGAGCTGAACAATAAATCGGCCTCAGATATATGCAGCATGGCCAACCAGATTGGCTTGTCGTCTTTGATCAGCTCTTCAGGGGCAAGGCTTTCGTATCGCTCATTTGAGGCGGATTTAGTGGCCAATCCTCGCTCAATGAGGATGTCCGCAAGGGTATCGGGATCTCTTGGGATGCCAGGTATCTTGTCTTTGGCCAATAGCTCAATGATGTCTTTAGCCGCGCTTTTCCAAACCAGGAAAAGATGGGTTGATTGATTCGATTTTCGTACCCAGACTCTGGCATCTCGCTGATTAACCAGCCATTGCGAACTGGCAAGTAATCGCCTCATGGCATCAAGTAGATAGCGTTCGACTGGGACACCAAGGGCATTGTCGTCAACGGAAATTCGTTGAGCTTTCAGGTCTCGCTGAACACTGGTTTGGTCAGCTTCAATAACCAATTTAGACAGGACATGCTCGGGATCGGTATTGCCAATTGCCTCCAGCATGGCTTGCAAAATTTCAGGGCCAGGTTGAGTTAACCAGGCGAGCAATTCAGGTGTCATCACTCGGTTTAACACCAGAATTGAAAATTGCTCGTGCCGTTTGCACCGTCCGTCGCGCCAGCGAATAAAATAACGTTCAATGCTGTTGTTACTGGTCCACTGAGATAATGTTTCTAAAAAAGGGTTCCACTGATAGCGTCCATCTTCGTCTGTGATGGACAGGTCTGAAACGGGCTTACCAATATCATGGAACAAACCGCCTAATGCCGCCGCAACACGCCACCTTGGTTCCAGCTCTTTTTTCTCAACCGGTGTGCCACTGGCAACAAAAATGATCCCTTCAGCTGCTTGTGCCGCCCAGAAAGCAACTTCCAACGAATGACGTAATAAACCACCAGCACCACTGTGATGATGATGCTCAGAAGCTGGCAACAAATGAACATAAGCAGCCAGATGATCAATGCAGGGCTGAATCAGCCTTTGAAACTCACGCTGATTAAAGCCAAGTACCTGGCGCAGTTTGGCAATTAGCTCGTCTTGTGTGGACTGCAAATCTTCAGGTGATGCAGCTGGCAACCCCTTCAGGAATGGCGGGTAGCGTGGGATTTCTGCATCCAGTTGCGATGACATCTCTGGTAGTGCTTTGGTTTGAAAAAATAGGTTTTTGAACATAGTGAACCTCCGACACGATAGTGTGGAGGTTCATAAACTCACCGGCGGTGAATTAGATGTAAAAGAACCGCATCTATTTGACTAGGAAGTGGCGCAGCAGTTTTGTCTTAATTGAAACTAATTTTGCAAAGGTTTCCAACTTTTAGAAAAGCCAGCGCTTTTCGAAGTTGGCGCATTTGCAGGACGTTTCATTTTCACAGTCATAGGAAATGGGAAATCGACTCCTAACAACAACGCTTCTCCTTGACCCAAGACAGGGAGAAAAGATGCTGAACGTTGATCAATAGCGCCAACAGCCTTTTTTACAATTTCTTGGTCCAGCTGATTGGTCAACCTATGAACAATAAGTGTACCTATCTGACTTAAAACATCTTCAGGAATGTCACGTGGGCGCTGAGTAGCAATGATGGTATTTAAACCATACTTTCTACCTTCTTTAGCAATATTCCCAAAGGCATCCAACTCAAATCTGTTCGTTTCTTCTCCGATGCGCTTATTGAGAAATTGATGAGCTTCATCAATAAATACTAATAGAGGTGCACAATGGTTTATTGCACCTTGCCTGGCTACAGATAACAACTTTCTACCAATGGCATTAACAAGTATTTCTCTTGAGTTTGCTTCAAATGGAACTTCAGAAAGATCTAATCTCAGCACATTATTGCTACTTATTGGCGAACAGAAATCATCAATAAGATTAGGTAATGTCTTTAATTTATCATCCGGGTCAATCATCCATTTTAAATTGGGGTTGTTTGAATAGGCTTTAATCCGAGCTATCAGGTTTAAACAGTGGCCAACATCATTATCAGCTCTACCGCCCCAAATAGTGGGGTTAGGATTATTAGCATTACCGCCATTGGGCCACACACACTCGTTTACAATCTGGTCAGCAATGTTTTTAAACATCCATGGAGCTGTCTGGATAGAGCTATTCATAGATAATAGAGCAGCTTCGTAAGGAGCCTTTGCTTGACCAGACTTGTTCAAAAGATAATTTGCATTGAAATCAAGGCCATGATTTTGTTTCTGCCAAAATTGCCACACTATTTTCTGACTCTCGATAGCTGCCTCCAGTTTAGGCGCTTGGCTTTGCGCTGAAGGCCTTAAAAAGGCTCTAATATCTGAGTCTGTAAACTGCCAATGTGGAAAAGTTAACTGATTAAATGGAGTTGCTTTTGCATGATTCCCAACATAGTAACTGTCACAGCCAAGTGACTCATATTCCCCCGTAGGGTCAATAATAATTGCTTTTCCTCCGGCCTTAATCACTTGCTCGATGATGTTTGTCATCGAGTAACTTTTCCCGCCACCTGTTGCTCCTAAAATAGCGCAATGGCGTGAAAATAATTTTTCTGGGGTAACGTGAACAGTTACGGATTCATCATGCGGAAGTGAGGCTAACGGTAAATGGATTTGGCCAGGCTCCTCATCTTGTTTACCTTCAGCGATTATTGATACCAGATACGGGTGAGCTGAATATATTTGGCTACCTAATCTCGGATGCTGCTTAATTCCTTTGTAGTTACGACCATTAGCTGGGTTCAAACTCACCAATAATTGAACAAGTCCAATTGGATGATTTTCGGATGGTTTATCAGCCAAACCGTCAACACTTAATCTCTCTCCCCCCTCAATCCACACTTTCACTAAGCGCCCAAGTATCGCTGTTTCACCTATGTCGATGAATACAAATTCATTTACTTCTCCAGCGGCTATTCGATTTCCGAATGACCAACTGGGCTCACCAGATCCCGCTTTAGATAAGTTAATGATAAGCTCGGTTGCAGATACGCTAATGACGCTACCAATCCGTCTTGTTGGATCGTACGGGGAAAACCACTTTTTTCGCTCCATGAATAGTCTCCCTTATTTAATACTCGCTGTGATTTTCTCAAATGCTTTGAAGAGTTCGTCCTCGGGAGTTGTTGATCTTCGTTCAGGTAGCAGACTAGAAAACTGTTTAAACGTTGAATCCATTATCGCGATTCTGCCATCCCCATGGTCAATAGCTGCCATTAGCAGATTCCTAATCTCATTATTAAATGAACCCGTTACACTGAATGGGTCTTTCGTTGCAACCATCAGCATAAACTCAGGATTAGTCCTAAGCGCCATAGTTAGCGCATTATTTATATGCTTATCATTAAAACCAAAACCTAGGCACAATACAGCCGTTTTTGGTTGTTTAACTACTTCCAAAAAAGAAGTCATCATATCTAAGTAAGGAGAATCATAAGATGTCTGATATTTGCTACTGCTTGGATAGATAAAAACAGGTTCACCAATTTTGCTATCAGAACCTAGCTTTCTAACTCTGCCGTTAAATTTTCTCCAGTCCACAGAGCCATGCATCTTGTATAGCTGAACCACATTGGATATGTATGCGCCTTCACTGCTCTTGGAGTGTCCACGGTTCACTATGTCATACTTGAACCACATAGGATTAAAAAAAGAGGGGTTAGAAAACTCAAAACCATCAATAACAACAAAACCAGTATTTGATGCCGCGTGCTCAAAAGCCAAGTCATAATTAGTCGTGAAAAGTTTAAGTCGTTGTTGCTGAGCACTCCTTCTACCTACTGCACGCATAAATTTATCATGACTAACCCAGTCTGATTCAGGGATCGATTCAGTAAAGGTAGTTTTAGCTAAAATTATGTTTTTGGCTTGCTCAAGGAACTTACTTACTTGATTAATTCTTTGATTTGAAAGGTTCCCAACGGCTAAAGAGGAATCGCAAAGAGACAATAATAGTTCAATGTCAGGCTTTGCATCTCCGTTTTCTTCACGATGTTTTTGAAGAGCATCATAATTTGTTGCCTTCAAAACCAATTGGAAAAGATTCTCATCTGCTTTTTTACAATAGTCCCAAAGGTGCCACATACTTGGAGCGATAGGCGCTTTGTTCTGCTGAGAAAGCTTATTAAATGTTAAAGACGTGCCTGAACCAGCCAGTATGACTAAGTTATCAGTATCTAAAACTTTATTGATAAAACGAAAAAATGTGGCCAGCTCGTCATCTAAGTCATCATTAGAAAGATCAATTTCGATTGGCTCTCTCTTCGAAGACGCGGAGTTCCTTTTTATGTCTGATGACAAAAACCTTACTATGTTTTCATTTTCCATTTTTTAATTCACCTTCCACGTAAAAGATAACCAGCCTAGAAATCAATAAATTTCAGACGCTTGCGCTATTTGACTTCGTTCCTGAACAGCACGTAATAATACTTATATCTGCCCACCCACACCTTTGAATTTTTCAACAAAAGCGGCAATTTTCTGAAAAACCGTTTGCTTCTGGGTTCGGTACTGTGGGTTCAATGGGCTAAGTTTGGGCAGCGCCTCATTAAGTGCAGTGCCATTTTCAGAGGCGTACTCACGTTTGAGTGATGACGCAATATAACGTTTGGCAGCATCGATATTGAGCTTTTCAGAGGCAATGATGGCATTGGCTTCGCGCTTCTGCTCCGCCTGGGCGAACTTGAAGAAGGCGTCGATAATGCTGGCTTTGTCATTGATCTCATCTAGGTTTGTCTGGTTAATAAAATCAACCACCAAGCTCTCTTTCGCTCTATTGCCAAGGCTACCGCGGATCATACGACGAACTTCTTCAATCAAGCCTTCTTTGCTCTTGTTCTTCTTATTGTGATCAAAAATCAGTTCAAGAATGTAATCGAGGTTTATTTCTTGCGATTTGAGCAAATCAATTTCAAAGACCACATCGTCCCAGTCTACCGTTGACTTATCTTTGTCCTGACCTTCTTTATCGCGTCGCAACCAGTCGCGGGTATCGTTGTAGGTAGAGCGATAATCTTGAATAGCGCGCTCGCTTGGCATATCGATGGTTTGCATTGCCTCGATGTCAGCATCGTCCAGATAGTACTTTGACTTGAACTCTTCAACAGCTTGTTCATCACTGATATCTAGGCTTTGCAGTGCTTTCAAGCCAGCAAATTCATCGTAGTTTTGTAAAATATTTTCTGCTTTGAGGTATTCACCAAATAGCTTGGCAAATTCCTTTTTATCTTGTTCTTTTTCAATATTTTCTGGGTTTGGAAAGCGTTCTTGCAGCTCTTTTACGATATCAACAAAACCTCGACGCGCCTGCCCAGTAGCAATATCGTTAAAACCTTCCATGTATTCTTTGTAGCTCTTCTCCAACACCACGTTTTTGGTGTTTTTGTCACCAAACAAGGTGATGGCATCAATGGTTGCCTGTTCCAAATCACGGAAGGTAACAATATTGCCAAAGGTCTTCGTCGCATCATAAATGCGATTAGTGCGAGAAAATGCCTGCATCAAGCCGTGATAGCGCAAATTCTTATCAACAAACAAGGTGTTAAGCGTAGGCGCATCAAAGCCCGTTAAAAACATACCGACCACTATGAGCAAATCTATTTCTTGATTCTTCACGCGCTGGGCAAGGTCACGGTAGTAGTTCTGAAAACCATTACTGTCCACGCCATAGTTAGATTTAAACATGGCGTTGTAATCGTTAATCGCGGCGCTCAAAAACTCTTTTGCGCTGCTGTTCATGGCACTGACTTCAAAACTCTCATCTAAAATATCACCAATGGCGTCCTGCTCTTCATTGGCAGCAAATGAGAAGATAGTCGCTATGCGCAGAGGCTTACTCTTGGGTCCATTTTCGGCCTCGGCCTGCAATGTTTTGAAGGTTTCATAATACGCTTTCGCTGAATCAACACTACTTACCGCAAACATGGCGTTAAACCTTTTGGCACCAGAATAGGCTCGATGCGTTTTCTGGTTAAAATGGTTCAGAATATACTGCGAGATTTCACGAATGCGCATTGGATGTAAAAACGCTTTCTTGTTCTCCGCCGCACTGAGCTTCTTATCATCCTGCTCAGTCTCAATGCTCTTAAATTGAGGACGAACATCGTTATAGTCCACTTTGAACTTGAGTACTTTTTCATCACGAATGGCATCAGTGATCACATAAGTGTGCAACTGCTGGCCAAACACGCTGCCCGTGGTTTCAGCACCCAAGGCGTTTTCAGGGAAAATTGGCGTACCGGTAAAGCCAAACTGGTAGTACTTTTTGAATTTCTTCTTTAGGTTTTTCTGCGCTTCACCAAACTGGCTGCGATGACACTCATCAAAAATAAAAACCACTTGCTTGTTGTATATCGCTAAATCGCTCTCGCTTTTGATTAAGTTGTTGAGCTTTTGGATGGTGGTAACAACAATCTTGTTATCGTCTTTATCCAGGTTACTCTTGAGCCCTGCGGTACTGTCTGAACCGTTCACACTATCAGGCGAGAACCGCTGATACTCTTTCATCGTCTGATAGTCGAGGTCTTTTCGGTCCACCACAAAAAAGACTTTATCGATACAGTCTAAATCGGTGGCCAAACGTGCCGCTTTAAAGCTAGTGAGTGTTTTTCCTGAACCTGTGGTGTGCCAAATGTACCCACCGCTCTCGGTGTTGCTCCAGTTCTTAGCGTTAAACGCGCTCTTTATCTTCCATAAAATGCGCTCAGTAGCCGCAATTTGGTAAGGGCGCATCACGAGCAAGGTATTGCTTACGTCAAACACAGAGTAACGCAAGATCACTTCAAGCAGCGTCTCTTTCTGGAAAAAAGTGGCGGTAAAGTCTTTTAAATCCTTAATCAGCGTATTGTCAGATTTTGCCCAGTTCATCGTAAAATCGAAGCTGTTTTTATCTCGTTTAGTGGTATTGGCAAAATAACGCGTGTCGGTGCCATTAGAGATCACAAACAGCTGCAAGAACTTGTACAACGAGTTCTCTGCATTGAAGCTTTCTTTGCTGTAGCGATGTATTTGGTTAAACGCCTCACGGATTGCTACACCACGCTTTTTAAGTTCGATTTGCACCAAAGGCAAACCATTGACCAAAATCGTCACATCGTAACGGTTGGCATGGCTTCCCGTTTGCTCAAACTGCTTAATGACCTGCACTTTGTTACGAGCAATGGTTTTCTTGTCGAACAGGTAGATGTTTTCTATATGGCCATCATCAAAGACAAAATCGAAGATATAGTCACTGTGCACCTTGCGAGTTTTATCAAGAATATTATCGCTTGGGGTGTTTAAGTATTGCTCGCAAAAGCGAGCCCACTCGGCATCGGTAAACTCGACTTTATTAAGGGCTTGTAGCTGCTTGCGTACATTCGCCAGCATGGCGTCTGGCGTCGTTAGCGCAGGTAAATACTCATAGCCTTGGTTGCTTAGGTCCTGAATCAGTTCACGCTCTAAATCACTTTCGCTCTGGTAGCCCTCAGCAATTTGGTCTTGTCGTGTATATTTATCTAAAACAATAAAGTTATTCGATTCTGCAATACTTTTATAGTTGGTCATTGTAATTCCTGCTTCTTGAATCCATATGTGTTTATTAAGTAACCAACCAAGGCTTCTAATTTATCCTTGTCTTTATCTTCTAGATCCGAGATCTCGTCGCCAGCATGAGCAGAGTGGCTGGATAAATTAAGGATTCTATTGGCGAATGGATCTGGCTTTCCGTCTTGAGATTTTTGAAGAAGTGCAGGCCAATAGTTGTAACCTAGGAAAGTGGCCATTTTCTCAAGAACATTTCTCAGAAGACTAAAATGATACTTTCTGATTTGTCTGTCATTAATGGCTTTCTGAAGCTCATTTAGAAGGAATAAGTGATAAGAAAACGGCGAGTCTGTCGGTTGTTCAGGTAGTTCAAAATCACCATCAGCCAGCTTTTCTAATCGATATTTTTGGAATTCCTTATTTGGCTTATAGATTGGTTTGAAAGTACCATCGGCCTGCTTTTGATAAGCCTTATTATTGAGCTCATTGCAGAGCACATTATAAAAAAGGGGACTATGCGTTGTTATGATAAATTTTAAGTCTGACGTACTAGACTTGATCAAACCTGCTAAATCAACCGCTAATTCAATTAAATGACTATCATCCAATGAACTCACTGGGTCATCAATAAATACGTATTCTAAAGCATCAAACTTATCAGTAATTCTATTAGTAGCATCTAGCTCATTAAGGGTGGAAATAACTTGTTCTAAAAGAGTGTATATAACACTCCATACAAAGTTACTTTCCTCACCTTTTGAAATCTTTATTACTTCGTATTTACCCTGAACGACATTTTCGACACCATCAGTCGCGGCAGTACCTGGCTCATAGTTGACAGGTTCATTTGCGGCGACTTGAAAAGTGACCTCAGACAACGCAGGTATCGTTACTTCCTTTTCATCAATTTTAGCTTTGTATTTTTCATTGAATATTGGGGTAGCTTTGCTACCCGTATAACGTTGAAAATTTGTAGCAATGTTGCCGTCTTCGCCCAACTCTTTTAACAAGTCTATCAACCAACCCGTAAAAGTATTTGGTTGTATTTTTAACTTTGGCCTTGAATCTACTTTTAAATCGTTATCCCAATAAAACAGGTCTTCCGTAAAGGCGTTGTAGTACAAAAACTTATCACGAGTTTTCTCACCATCTACTTCACTATCATCGTTTTGTGTAGAAGGAACAATTTCCTCCTTGAAAGCTCGTGACAATCGAGTTTTCCCTGTGCCATTAAAGGCATAGATTAACTGTACCTTTTTATTCGTGCTGATTAATTCTTTAGCTATGTCCCTTAGTTCCTTGCCCATATTAAGCTGCCACCTCTTCAAGTTTAGGGAAGCTTAATAACATATCGCGATAATACTCGTATTGCTTTTGGCGTAGCTCGATTTCGCGGGGCAGACCTTCTTTAATTGAACAGGTCAAAGAATCAAATTTATCTAAGATAGCCACAATGCGTTCTTTTTCTTTAGGGGCTGGATTTGGAATATTTATACTTTCCAAGTTCTTCTTATTCAACTTTGGTTGGGCTGCTCCAGAAATGTAAGGAGTTAGGTCGATACTATTCAGATAGTATTCAACGTACTTTCTCTCCGCGTAAGTTTCAAATTTCAGCACGTGAGCATGATTGTTTACCCATGTTTTACCACTAATACTAAATGCTATCGGCGTATTACGGGCTAATAGATTTGCGCCATCCTCAGAGACTAATAAGTAATCACCGTCAAATATGTAATCCTTGACATAATCGACGATACCAGATGCACCGTAGTATGGAATTTCGCCAGCTTCTCTCAGACCACTGGTTATAGGCTTACGCTTTGAGTCCAGATTTTCTGCAAGGTCACCTAACGTCTTCCACTCAACGTCGCCTTCTTCAAAACTTAGCAACTTATCGCGGTAGTAGTTGTATTGTTTTTTACGCATGTTAAGCTCGGCGGTCAGCTCGGCGGTCATGGCGGTAAATGCGTCCAGAACACGCACTATTTCAGCTTGTATTGCCAGCGATTTTTCTGGGTTATCTGGGCATGGGATAGGGATACTAAAGTCTTTGACCTTCGCATCAGAAATAGCTGGATATGCAGAACCACTCTGATTCTCTTCAAGGTACTTTTTAAAATCACTTGAGGAAATCAAATGCAAAATCCACTTAGATAGAGTCACATCCCTTTTCACTCGCAATACACAATATCCTGTGCTCGCAACTGCTCCATCATATTCCTCATCAATTAAGCAATAGCGCATTTGTGTCGGACGAGTTGTTGCAAATAATACATCGTCTTTTTTTACAAGTTTTTGAGCACGGCTGGGCGCATTGCTAGCTTTTACCTCTGTTGTTTCTATTATTTTTTTTGTATCAACGCTGACTGAAGTTAGATCAATATACTGATGGCGTTCAGAAGTTTCACGCCACTTTATATTTGTAGTTCGCTCAGTAACTTCGCTGATCGGAAACCAAACCACTTCAACACCATCGAGTAGTTTCTCTACATAACTAAAATCGTTCATGCCTCAACCTCCTCACCGTCAATTTCAGCAACTATGGCATCAATATCACTGCGAAGTCGGTCTATTTTCGCAACGGTAATTTTAAGCTCAGCATTGAGCTTATTTATGTCTACTAACTCACGAGTATCTTCGGACTCTACATAACTGCTCACCGAAAGGTTGTAACCATTGCCTGCTATGATCTCCAATTCAACCGATTTAGCAAAATGATCCACGTTCTCTTTGCTGGCAAACACTCTCATGATGTCTTCGATGTGCTGATCAGACAGTACGTTGTTATTGGTTTCTTTTTTAAACAAACCGCTGGCATCAATAAACTGGGTGGCGGTGTCGGTTTTGTGCTTAGACAGCACCAAGATATTCACGGAAATGGTGGTGCCAAAGAACAGGTTAGGTGCCAGTGAAATCACTGTTTCAACATAGTTGTTATCAACCAGATATTGGCGAATTTTTTGCTCAGCACCGCCACGGTAAAAAATACCGGGGAAGCAAACAATCGCTGCACGACCTTTGCTTGATAGGTAACTAAGTGCATGTAATACAAAAGCAAAGTCTGCTTTTGATTTTGGCGCGAGAACACCTGCGGGCGCAAAGCGGTCATCGTTGATTAGGGTTGGGTCGTCACTACCAATCCATTTAACCGAATAAGGCGGGTTAGAGACAATGGCATCAAAGGGCTTGTCGTCTAAAAAGTGAGGTTCGGTTAAGGTATCGCCCAACTGAATATTAAACTTGTCGTAGTTAATGTTGTGCAAAAACATATTCATACGCGCCAAGTTGTAGGTAGTGTGGTTGAGCTCTTGGCCATAAAAACCATCTTCAATGATATGCGCATCAAAGTGCTTTTTGGCTTGTAAGAGCAACGAGCCTGAACCCGCCGCCGGGTCATAGATTTTATTCACACTGGTTTGGCCGTGCATGGCCAGCTGCGCGATCAATTTTGAAACGTGCTGAGGGGTGAAAAATTCACCACCGGATTTACCCGCATTGGCGGCATAGTTTGAAATCAGGAACTCGTAGGCATCACCGAATAAATCAATTTGGTTGTCTTCGAAGTTACCGAAAGTTAAACCTGCCACGCCTTTTAACACAGCTGCCAGGCGTTTGTTTTTTGCCTCTACCGTATTACCCAGACGATTACTGGTGGTATCAAAATCCGCAAACAAGCCTTTGATGTCTTTTTCTGAATCATAGCCATTGGCTGAGTTTTCGATTGCAGCAAAAATTGCTGCCAAATCCGTATTTAAATTTTCGTTTTTGTGTGCATTAGCCGCCACATTGCTAAACAACTGGCTAGGGTAAAGAAAATAGCCTTTGGTTTTAATGGCATCTTCTTTAGCAAACTTGATGTTTTCATCATCGTCAGACATGGCAGCATAGTTAACACTCTCGTCACCGCCTGTGATGTAGTTGACAAAGTTTTCACTGATAAAACGGTAGAACAGCGTACCCAGTACATATTGTTTAAAATCCCAACCATCCACTGAGCCTCTTACATCGTTGGCAATCGCCCATATTTGGCGTTGAAGTTCGGCACGTTGTTGTAAACTTGTCATTTGTTAATTCCTGCTTTTAATTCGTCATAATTCGTTTATGGGTTACGCAATGTTCACTGTCGTCGAACATCATTCGTTAAACCCTGGAGCTAAATTCAAATTTCCGACCCCGTAGAGTGTCGGAGTATTCTTTAACCAAAGTTGGTATTCAGTGCCTTGAAGGCTGTGTGCTTTGGAACAATCCACATGCCATTGGCGAAGCAAATACCCAGCGGTTGCTGCTCTAATCTCAACCTTTAGAACGCCACCCGTCATGCCATAGTCCAGGTCTATCGCCTCGCTGTGTTCAATACGTGGATGCGGCACTAACTCCAGCTCAACAAATCGGTTCCATTGCCGATCTTGGGTTTCGAGCTCGGTTTCAGATAAAGTGGAGTCTTCAAGCACAATCGCTGCTTTAATGCGGGTCAATACAAAGTCACGGAACTCATTATGCTTGCGATCAAAACCACGAACGTGCCAACGCAGGCCATTGTCCACCAGCGTATGCGGTACAATTTCACGCGTTGTTTCACCGCTCGATAACGACACATAGGTGATACTCAAGGCTTTGCCTTTGTGTATGGCCTCGGTGACTTTCGCCACTATCGATAAACTGGGCTTGTTAAGGTGATAAGGCGCTTCACACGCAAGAGGTGGTTTTACCTTTCCAGTAAAGCCATCTCCGTACCCTTGGCTAATGGTTGCCAGTGTTCTCACAACGTCGTAGTCGAACAAGGGCTCAAAAGCTTCACCGCGCTTATGCAACTTGAGCTTTTGGTCATACTCAATGTTGCCTGGCGCAAGCTCTCGGTACATTGTGAAGTCTTTCGTTGCTTGTGCAGCGGCTATGCTGAAGCGATCGACTAAATCCGCCCGTACAGCTTCTCCCTTAAACAACAAGGTGAAATCGATGTGGGCAATGCGATCCCTGGTTGCTTGTGGCAACTGCGCTATCTGCGAAAGCCTATCTGGCTTCGCCACTACCGTTTTTTTCAGACCATCATTTGTCATGCGTCTTGTTTATCCAATTCAACCAGATTCTTAAAACTCTGTTTATAAAGTTCGGTCAGACATCGCGTAATCACATTGAAAAGCATCACTCAATGCTGCTCTTCATCCGCAATGACTTAGCAATCTCTACCGGTTGAAGCTGGACAGATGGCCATAAAACACTGAATAGGCTTCAACCTAATTAATTTTATTAGGTATCATCCTATCACAAATTGTTTTGTAGGGAAGACTAAGCGGCAACTTTTTGATCTGGATTGCAATTGCCGCTCAGGTATGGGCGTGAAGACCTTGTTTGGTGCCATCGATGATAGCCGCTATCAATGCGCTACCCGAACCAGTGGCACCACGATGTTACCGCGATGAGATACCCCTTTGTCCGACTTTGTAGACATCAGGGCTCGTTGCTCACTCTCCCGAATGCGCCTGGCAACTTCTGCCTGAGCTGGTAGCAATGGCAGCATCCCTTCAGCAATCGCGTCCGGTGCAGATTCTTGGCCACAGGACATCAAGTGCTTCCATGGATCTTTAAGAAAGCGCTCGAACGTGATGCCAAATTCAATGATGCGGGCAGAGACGAAGATTTCGCCCCAGTATTCAATGTAGGTGTCTTGGTACATGGAAAGATTCCTCTTGTTGGTTATATACCCTGCCTACTTGCAGCCGCAGCGGTGTTACCTGCATTCGCTCACCCCAATCACATAGAAGATTGAACTGGTCTAATTGGAGCGGACACCCCGGTAAGCCTCATACTGGAGGCATTGGAGGTGTTCATGACCAAGAAGACGCGACGTCGGTACTCCGACGAATTCAAGGCTGAGGCGGTCAACATGGTTCGAGGAGAGGGTTATGCCATCTCCGAGGCTGCCAGGCGGCTGGATATCGATCGCAGCCTGCTAGATCGCTGGTGTCGCCAGCAACGTGACCGGGAGGATGGTGTGACTGACGACCAGGCAGATGAGCGGGATGCCGAGATCAAGAAACTTCGCGAAGAAGTTCGTAAGTTGCGGATTGAAAAGGAGGTTTTAAAAAAGGCCACGGCCTTCTTCGCGAGAGAGTCGAGCTGAGATACCAGTTCATCGAGTCGGAGAAGGCCTACTTCCCAGTGGCGGTGCTGTGCCGTGTCATGGACGTCAGCCGCAGTGGCTTCTATGCCTGGCGTCAGCGTGAACCCGATGAGCAGCGCCAGTGCCTGCACCGGGAGGTCAAGGACATCCACGATCAGAAACGTGGTAGCTATGGGAGCCGGCGAATGGCCAAGGAACTCCGTCGCAGAGGTCATGCGGTCGGTCGTTATCAGGCGCGTAGCCTGATGCAGGAAGCGGGTGTCGCCTGCCGACAGCGTCGCCGCTACCGGCATACGACGGACAGCGACCACGGGCTGCCAGTGGCTCCCAACCTGCTCAAGCGGCAGTTCACGGTGCCTGAGCCCAATCAGGCGTGGGTGGCCGACATCACTGCCATTTGGACCTTGGAAGGCTGGTTGTACCTGGCGGCCGTGCTGGACCTCTACGACCGACAGGTCATCGGCTGGGCCATGGCCGACCATATGAAGACGTCACTCACCCTGGACGCCCTGGAGATGGCAATTGGCCGCCGACGGCCTCCCCGGGGAGTGCTCCACCACTCGGATCGCGGCAGCCAGTACGCCTCTCGTGCGTATCGCGAACGACTGGCAAAGCACGGGTTCCAGGCCTCCATGAGCCGCAAGGGGAACTGTTGGGACAATGCGGTCATGGAGCGCTTCTTCGGCTCTCTGAAGAGCGAATGGCTGGAGGGACAGCGGTATTGGACCCGCCAGTCAGCGAGGCGCGACGTCGTGACCTATATCGAGATGGAGTACAACAGCTGCCGGCTCCACTCGACCCTTGGCTACCACACGCCGAGGGAGATCGAGAAAATCGCGGAAGCAGCTTAATAAAAGTGTCCGCTACGACTTGACAAGAACAGATCTATGCTCATGGGGACTCACTCACTTGCCGCCTAGCTGCAACACCAAGTAGTTTGGGTATAACGTAAGTTCACTTTCCATTTTCCAGAGGTTTTCAAATATGCAAGGCTTACCTTGTAGAGAGCTACAAAGCTTTAAATCGATTGCGGGCATCTTTGTAGTCATAGTGGGCATGTTCTGAGCCACGATGATACAAATCATCCAGGTAAGTTTGTTCCTGCGGCAACTCGTCTTCGCTGATTTCGCGCCACCAATGTTTGTTAGCACCTTTAACACCGTCATGCCAGCGGTAACCACGCTCTTTTAAATAGTCCTTTACGTCAAACGGCGCACCAAAAGCACGAACTAACACAGTTCGCCTGTCTGCTTCAGACAACAAGTTTGCAACGGACTCGGGCAACAAATGAAACAACCAGGCCATCGCCAAACAATCGGTTGCAGCTCGGTGTCCTTCATAGAACCAACCTAAGCGAAGCAGCAGGTACTCAAGCTTTCTACTTTCAAAGCCCAGTGCTTTCCAATCTATGCCACTGGCTGAACAGGCCCAAGATAGATGGCCTAATGCAGCAAACCGCTTTTCAAAGAAAGGACGATCAAACTGTGCATTGTGTGCAACCACCAACGGATCATCGGATAACCAACTCGCTACAATTGCATCATCAATGCGCTGGCCTTGCACCATATCATCGGTGATACCGGTTAACTCGGTGATCAGCTCGGGGATTGGCTTGCCGGGATCTTCATACAAGCTGATCACATCAACAATCGACACAATCCGCTTAGCTGATGGGCTGTAAAGCACCTTAACCATACCAAGCTCAATAATGGACTCGTCATCGGCAGACAGTCCGGTTGTCTCTGTATCGAGCAGCACCATTGGCTGTTCATCGCCGACCATAGGAGAAAGTTCAAGTGGCCAGGACTGCGGCTCACGCGTTAATGGAATACGCTCCAGCAATCTAAAATCTTCTGGTCTTTCTGGGATATCCGCGAGGCGCTCTAGCGGAAATGGCGCAGGGGCTCTTGTCATTGATGGTTCCTCTTCAATTCTATTATTCGCTTTGGGTTATTTCACTGTGCCCTGTTCGTTTATAAACGCGTTTGTACAAAATGCACCTTGGATACCTCAGCGATTTTTTAATCTTTCTACTGGGTGAACCCATGTATGAAGGCTTTGACTAAGCCTTTCAGAAAGCCTTAGCTAAACCGTTTAGGTAACCCTTACCGATACCCTTTACGTATGGCTTAGCCAACCCCTTTTCAAACGGTTGAAAAAGGCTTGAACTGAGTTCGACTGAGCATTTTAATGATGCTCCTGACTTCGCTTTAAGCCTGTAAATTCTATACGAAGCAGAATTTTACTAACTGTTTTTAAACCCTTTGCAAAGGGTTCAACAAGCCTTGTCTGACGGTTACTTGACCCATGCGTTAACCAGTAGCAGTAACAGGATCAGTAACAGAAACAAGAGCAGTAGGCAGAAGCAGTATTGTCCAAGCCTTGCAGGCTTTGACGAGCGCGAGCGATCCCCCACATCAAGTTTTTCAACACAAAAAATAAATCACCGACAACACAGCGTCTTGCTCGAACAACACCAGTTTTACCTACAATTTTACTTGTAGAAATCAGCATAGCATTAGATACTGTATAAACAAACAGTATCAATTGTGATTTTTCGAGGTTCGTCATGAGTGTCTCGCTGATAGGCCGTAGCGGCGCACTTGCCTTCATCAAAGCCAAGCGCCTTCGTATTCCATTGTTCATGGAACGTGTTTCTGCTGGTTTTCCCTCCCCAGCGCAGGATTATGTTGAGCAAACGCTCGACCTTAACGAGCTGTGCATCAAGCGACCGGCTGCAACGTTCTTTGTGCGTGTTGAAGGTGATTCAATGATTGATGCCGGGATTCACCCAGATGATATTTTGGTGGTTGATCGCTCTGTCCAAGCAGAACACGGTGACATTGTCATCGCTGGTATCCATGGTGAACTCACGGTAAAGGAGCTTCAACTAAGGCCGTGCGTCATGCTGATCCCAAAAAACCAGGCGTATGAGCCCATTCATATTCCTGAAGGGGCAGAGTTAGAGATATTTGGTGTGGTCACCAATGTTGTGCGAAACATGCGCCGCAAGTCGTGACTATCCCATGCCTGTATTTGCCTTGGTGGACTGCAACAATTTTTACGCCAGTTGTGAGAAGCTGTTTCGTCCTGATTTAAAAGATACGCCGGTTGTGGTGCTGTCCAACAATGACGGCTGCGTGGTTGCACGTTCACGTGAAGCTAAGTTACTCGGTATAAAAATGGGCGTACCCGTCTTTCAGATCAAAGCTGAAATGCAGCGCCATGGCATTTTGGCATTCTCGTCCAATTACGCGCTGTACGCAGATTTGAGCAGTCGAGTGATGCGCACTTTGGAAGAGATGGCACCACGAGTAGAGGTTTACTCCATTGACGAAGCGTTTTTGGACTTAACCGGTATTGAGTCGGCCATATCTCTTGTCGAGTTCGGACAAAAAGTGCGAGAGCGCATAGGCCACTGGATTGGAATCACCGTCTGTGTAGGCATTGCACCGACAAAAACACTCGCCAAGCTGGCTAACCATGCCGCCAAGAAATATCCCGCCACTCAGGGGGTTGTAGATCTAACCAATCCAGATCGGCAACGTCGATTGCTCGCATTAGTCCCGGTTGATGATGTTTGGGGCGTTGGTAGACGGCTTTCTAAACGTTTAAATGCGTTAGGTATCACCACAGCCCTAGACCTCGCCAATGCCTCTCCTAGAGCCATCAGAGACCAGTTTTCAGTGGTTTTAGAGAGAACCGTCAGAGAGCTCAATGGTGAGTCGTGCATTGAACTTGAAGAGATCCCGCCAACTAAGAAACAAATCGTCTGTAGCCGTTCATTTGGCGCAAAAGTAACGCAATTTGAATTGTTACGTGAGGCCGTATGTGAATACGCAACCCGCGCCACTGAGAAGCTACGCAAAGAACAGCAGCAAGCCAAAGTGATGACCGTGTTTATACGTACCAGCCCCTTTAAAGACAACGAGCCGCAGTACAGCAACTCCGCATCGGGCGAGTTGTTGATACCCAGTTGTGATACTAGGGATTTTATCGAGCTGGCCAATCACTTACTCAAGCGGATTTGGAAGGATGGTTTTCGTTATGCCAAAGCGGGCGTCATGCTGTCTGACTTTTACGATCCCGGCATGTTTCAACCAGGACTATTCGATGACGTATCGACCCGCTCTAATAGCCAGCAGTTAATGTCTGTATTGGACACCATTAACCAAAGCGGTACCGGAAAGGTTTTCTTTGCTGGACAAGGTACGAAGAAAGATTGGTCGATGAAGCGAGAGCATTTGTCTCCCGCTTATACAACACGCTGGGACCAGTTACCGCGAGTGAAGTAGCGTAGTTGACTCAATAGGCATTCACTCTGCGACGCAGCATGTTGAGCTTATCAACCTGGCGTCGAATATCACTGAAGAATTCTTCTTTCTCCATGGCCAGCGCTAACTCCCATTCTTTGGCCAAACCTTGGCAGTCCAAAAATGAGTATCTCAGCTTCGTCTTTGAAATACGCAGTCCCTTGCTAAAGACCACGCGCTTGCCTCGTTGACCGTGAAAGCTGTTGATGTACCACTCTATGCCAAAGCCATACTTAAAGTCTCTGATACGGACACCAAGCAGACCCCAGTCTTTAAAGGGCTCATTCTCTCGAACCTTGTAATGGGTAACCCAAAAGTCATCAACTTCAGCTCTTGCCAGCGCTTTTAGCCTGTCCGTTTCTTGCTGCAATAAATTTGATACTTCTGATTTCCATTGTTCATTGACGATTTCTACCAAACCAATTTCCCCATCCAATTAACCCCAAAAGCCAAAACTACTATCCGTTTGGCTTTTGGATCGAAACGCCAAACGTAAAACTGCCGTAACAATCACTGTTTGGCGTCTCGATATAAATCAACTCGCGCAATCCCATACCTGACAAGGGATACAGCCCGATTTCACATATAAATGCCTGAAAAGACGTATCGCCATGAAGATACAAACCGTTTGGCGAGTTCAGGCCAGAATGCAAACGACGTTTGGCGTCTCGATTTTTTTGGCTCAGTCATCCACCGCCAAACAGAGCCTATTCTCATACTTTTGCGAAAATGCAATAGGCAGATAGATGAAAGGATTTGTCACCTTTCTGCCCACCGCCAGTGCACCGAATCCTGATAATGACATTTGAGTGAACCGCCAGAGCACTTGGAAATGCCCAAGCGTGAACAGCGCGGTTGATTGAAAACCGTTAGAGCACTTTGAGTGCACAGGAGATAAGTATGTTTGTACTAGGCGTAGATATCGGTTACTCAAACCTGAAGCTGGCAATTGGCCAATCAGGTAGTGAACCGAAAACCATTATTCTACCTGCGGGTGCCGGTCCAGCGGATCGTATGCCGGAGCGTATCGGTGGAGGCGATGATGAAACTTGTTTGTATGTCTCTGTCGATAATGAGCGTTGGGCCGCTGGTGTGCCTGCTGGACGCCTTCAAGGTTGGGAACGGGAACTTCACCCAGAATATCCCACCACAAAAACCTATAAGGCGCTTTTTCATGCCGCCTTGTTAATGGCTGAAACTGAGTCCATCGATTTGGTTGTCACTGGATTACCGGTTTCCCAGTTTCATGAACCACAACGTAAGTCTGACCTTGTACAGCGTTTAAAAGGTGTCCATCAAGTGACGCCAAAGCGCAGCATCACCGTTCATGACGTCAAAGTGCTGCCGCAGCCTGCCGGTGCCTATATGGATCTGGTTCAAACAGGTGGTGATTTGGGCTTGATTGAAGAAGGTCGCGTCGTCGTCATAGACCCCGGCTTCTTTTCTGTTGATTGGGTTGCTCTTGAGGCCGGAGAAATTCGCTACAGCTCTTCAGGAACCAGCCTTCAGGCAATGTCCGTGCTACTGGAAACCATTGATAAGCTGATTTCAGAAGATCACGGTGCCAAAGTAGGTATGGATCGACTTGAAAAAGCCATGAGAACAGGCGACTTGCAGGTCCTGCTATTTGGAGAAAAAGTCGATATTTCACCTTATCTGAATGCTGCCATGAAAAAGGTAGCGCCTGTTGCTCTTACAGCCATGCGCCAATCTATGCGCGACGAAAGCATCAATGCGGACTTGGTATTGATCGCCGGAGGTGGAGCCTTGGCTTATAAGGAAGCGGCCAAGGAGATTTTTTCACGAAGCAAAATCATCGTGCCGGAACAGTCTGTTTTGGCGAACGTCCGAGGCTTCTGGTTTTATGGGGCCTGATTATGAGAGTTGTCGTCAACATTCCCCCAGGGAGCCACCCTGAACTACTCAAAGAATTGGAAAAGACGCCGCCACGGGAACGCGCTGAGCGTCTGCGGATGCTGGCCACCTTTGGGTTAATTCACATGAGCCAACCCAATATATCAACGACATCTGCACCGGTGGATGGCCATGCACCAGATGGTGAAATTACTTCTGTCAGTACAGCGCCAGAACCCAAAGCAGAATCACGTAAACAATCATTAAAATCAAAACTAGGGCTGGGCTTATAACATGGCGTTATCAGTTAGCTGGCTCGATGCCAGGTTAAATAAAGAAGCAAAAGAAACCGTAGTAAAAGCCGACCGAGATGGGCTAAGTGCTCGGATATCGCCCAAGGGCAAAATTGTTTTTCAGTTTCGTTATCGTTTCGATGGCAAGCAACAGCGGGTAGACATTGGTACTTACCCACTTATGAAGCTTGCTGAAGCCAGGAATGAGCTGGATAGGTTAAGGGCAGTACTTGATCAAGGTCGAAACCCCAAGCTCTACCTACAGCAGGAACGGGCTAAGTATTCTGCTAATCAAAGCTTCGAATCGATTTTTCGAGACTGGATAGACTCTGCCGGTAAGCAAGGGCTAAAGGAGAAAACGTGGCACTACCAAAAACGCAGCAGTGAAATATATTTGCTGCCCCGACTTGGCAAGTACCCATTAACTGACATCAATGAATTGTCCTTGCGAAACTGTCTTCGTGAGGTTTCGGAGTCGTCCCCTTCAAACACAGAACGTCTGGTGTCTGTGCTGCACAAGTTTTATGACTGGCTGATTGATGAACAAATTTTGGAAATTAACGCTGCCGCTGGGATCACAGCAAAAAAGGTTGGCGGTAAGAAAGGCAAACGAACTCGGGTGCTAAATGACAACGAGATCAGGATACTTTGGCGCTATTTGCATGAGTCAAAAATCACTGAGAAGAATCGCATCTACATAAAACTGCTTCTCTTATTGGGAGGGCGCAAGGGCGAACTCATTCAAGCTGAAAAGCATCACTTTGACTTGCAATCTGCAATGTGGACAGTGCCCATAGAGATCCGCAAACAAGGTGAGAAAATAGGAGCGCCGATCATGCGGCCATTAATTAAACCAGCTATCGAGCTGATTGAACTAGCGATGCAGATGAGTAAATCAACTTACTTGTTTCCTGCGAACGGACAAGAAGAGCTTGCCACAAATGGCTTTGATACCACTATTCCTAACAATGTGAAAATCTGGGCTCGCAGATCGCTTGGTGTTGAGATGGAACATTGGTCTATGCATGATCTTCGCAGAACGATGCGAACGCGAATGTCGGCCATCACGACGCAAGAAGTTGCCGAGTTGATGATTGGCCACAGCAAAAAGGGGTTGGATGCTATCTACAACCAATATCAGTACCTGGATGAAATGCGTCATGCTTACGACGTTTGGTATCAACAACTAGAAACCATCATTGAGCCGACAGGCTTTCCATTCAACTGGCGTTTCGGACAATAAAATAAAAGAGGGTAAGCGGATTAAATGGTTGATCTTACCTTTGCATGAGAGTGAGACAGACCGGCATCTCATCGGATTATCTGGTTGA
>MDSW01122938.1_pt1 | contig 85038 bp, 122 predicted proteins | sample 811171 | NCBI WGS metagenome assembly MDSW01 (sample SAMN05326641, study PRJNA326480) | marine metagenome | isolation source: seawater | place: Atlantic Ocean: North West | collected 2012
CAATTTAACAAAGCAGGTACTAAAAGAGTTGGTACTAAAACTTTTGTTAAAAAAGGAGACAAGTTCGTTGCCAATACAATCTCAAAAGCATTAGGAGCAGGACATAACATCAAACCCGTTTCTACTAACAACCCTAATGAGGACGTTAATGAAACTATTGAGGTTACACCAATCCTTAAATCATTCCAAGACACTATATTATCTTTGAATGAAGAGAACAACAAAAAGTTCCAATCAACGGGAACAATCCTAAAAGGTTTATTAGAGCAAATTGAAAACTTATCTAACAAAGTTGATGAGATGTCAAAAGAGCCAAACCCAAGAAAATCTACTGTAAGAGCACCTTACACTGATAGGTTTGAAAAAGGTGAGACTGAAACTAAAGGATTATCTATTACAAATGACAAAGCAAAAATCTTAAATATGATGGATGAGTTGACGTTTGCAAAAGGTAGCGTTGATGACGATATGGCTAAAGCGATGACTAATTTTGAAACTACAAGCAGGTTATCACAACCTATTGCTTTAAGGATTGAAAAAGAGTTAGGCGTTAGAATTTATAATTAATTTTAATGGCAATGCCATAAATTTGTTATAAAGAGTTATATATAGAATTATAAAGATTAATTAATAACCAAGCATTAAAAATAAAAAAAGATGAGCAATTTAGGTATCGGATTATCTTCATATGCAAACAATGCGACAGATGGTTTTGGGGAAAGTTCTTATGCAGACCTGCAAAACTTGAACAAGGCACTTGAAGCAGGTGAGATAACGGGTATGCAGACTGTAAACAGTTTGACTGACAGTGGTGCACCCTTAAAAGTTGAGAGTTTAGAGAAAACTCTAAAAGTAATTACATTCAAAGAATCAGACATCGTTCTTTGGAGGGATATGCCAAAACTCCCTGCATACAATACAGTTGAGGAATACAACCGTTTAGTTTCTTATGGAGCAAACACGGGTGGTTTCCATTCAGAGGGTGCATTACCCGAAGAAGAGGATTCTGTGTACCAAAGAAAAGCCGAGTTGGTTAAGTTCCTTGGGGTTACTAAATCAGTAACACACCCAATGAGTTTAGTTAAAACTAACATCGGTGATGCCGTACAGAGAGAAATCAAAAACGGTACTATGTGGATTCTTAGAAAACTTGACCAAGCAATGACTACTGCTAACAGTGGTATCATTCCCGTTGAGTTTAATGGGTTGTATACACAACACCAAGAAGGATTCGCAAATATTGGTGCATACACATCATCTGACATTGTGATTGATATGAGAGGTTTCTCATTAAATGAATCATCTATTGAAGAGGGTGTAAGAACAATCGTTGACAATTTTGGGTCTGCCGACACATTATATGCTCCGCCAATCGTTCTTTCTAACTTTGTTAAATATTTCTACCAAGATTACAGATATGGAAGTTCTGACCTTGATGGTAGCGTAGGTAAGAAAGTTACAAGGTTTGCATCTCAATTCGGGTCTATTGATTTGAAATTTGATAAATTCCTTAACAAGAAAGCGAACAAAACTCTTTTAAGTTCGGCTACATCTGCTAAATCTGCAAATGCTCCTGCCTCTACGGCTACGGCACTTGTTGCAGGTGCAGGGTCAAACTTTGATGCTTATGATGCAGGAGATTATTGTTGGGCGGTTTCTGCTATCAACCAATTTGGTGAGAGTGCATTAACTTGTACAACAACAGTTCCAATTACTATTACGGCAGGTGATGCTTCTGACATTACAGTTGTTGATGGTGGCGGTACAAACCCTGCAACGGGATACAGAATTTATAGAAGTGAGAAAAACCTTACGGGTGCTACTAACTCTACTACATTCTACCCGATAGTTGATGTTTCCGTTGCTCAAGTAACCGCAGGTTACGATGGTGGTGGTGCAGGTGATGTTAGAGATATGGACAGATTTATGTCTGACACTGACCAAGCGTTCATTCTTGAAAAATCAGAAGAGATACTTTCTTTCAAACAGTTAGCACCTCTAATGAAAATGGATTTGGCAGTTATCGCACCTGCGTACAGATTTATGGTACTTGCTTACGGTACTCCAATTTTATATCAACCAAAGAAAATGGTTAGATTTATAAATATCGGAACAAGAGTATAATCTGAATCAAAATCTCCCGTAGTCGTTTTAATATTTATATTATTACGTACTCCTTTTAAGACCCTCCCAATTTGTGGAGGGTTTTTTTGTTTTCAAGAGTTATAACTATATTAGGATAAAAATAATAATCTAAAATTCTTATTATGAGTTCAGTTAAACTTTCAGTATCAAACCAAGCACGATGGGGGCAAAAACTTATCACGGCTTATGGGGAATACGACATCGCAAAGGATGGTATCGTAGAAGTGCCAAGTGAATTGGCAGAAAAATTGTTAGGCATTCCAAATAGTTACGAAAAAGTAGCCGTTGAAAAGCCAAAAGCAAAAGCAAAACCTGCACCTAAAAAGGGAGACCTTAATAAAGATGGTGAGGTAGACCAAAAAGATTTAGACATAGCAAAAGAGGAACAAGCAGAGGCAAAGAAAGAGGCAGAGAAAGCCGATTTACAAGCATCGGCAGTTATGATTGATATGACGAAAAAGCAATTACAAGATGTTGCTAAAGAAATGAAATTGCCAAAAGGTGAATGGCAAAAATTAAACAAGTCTGACTTAATAGATTACATTGCTAAAAACTCTTAATACCGATGCCCTCACAAACCAAAACATTAACATTAAGTTATAATGTTGACTTTTCCCTTTTATGGTCGGCAGAAGAGTATGTAGTTAATTATTTAACCGACATACCTCTACGTGGATTAGGAGGGGAATTGTTAACCAATGACGTAATTGAGGATAAGATAAAGATTGCTACCGTTCAAATGGAGCATTATCTTAATATCAAAATACCTATACAACGTATATCGGAATACCAAGACTTTGATAGGGCAATGTTTAATCAGTGGGGTGCGTTAAAATGTAATTACCTAATTAGTGAGGTGAAACATATGTGGGGACAGTTGAATTATGCTAAACAAATAGAGTACCCTCTAACTTGGATTAGTACCAACAAGTCCCTTGACAAGATGCGTAACATACATATTATTCCATCCCAAGCACAAGCCATAACAAACGGGGTGGAAATTGATTACGTTGCTATCTTTACGGGGACGTTCCCGATGTTTGGATATGCCTCATCCGATAACATACCTAACTATTGGGCATTAGATTACATTTCGGGGTGGATATTAGTTCCCAAGGATTTACTTAATGCCATTGCTAAATATGCTACTATGCAGATATTAGCGATATTAGGTGATGTTGCCTTTGGAGCAGGTATAGCAAGTGAGAGTTTATCTCTTGATGGATTGAGCCAATCTATTGGTACAACCCAATCCGCAGAAAACTCTTTGTACTCTGCAAGAATCCGACAGTTTGAAAAGGAATTGAAATATGAGTTAAAGTGGTTGAATACCAAGTATAACGGTAATCCTAACTTTTTCTCTATGTAACCGTTAAACCAATAGTATGTCAAGCACACAACACTTTGCACCTATAAGTAACCAATTACTCACATCTGCGAGAGTGGATTTTAAACCCGAAAAGTTCAATACTTTAGTTGAGCAAAAGGGATTAATCCTTACTCACGAATACGCAGTAAAGTGTAGTTGTATACGAGAAGTAAATGGTGCTCCATTGCCTAATTGTAATCTATGTAATGGGTGTGGATGGACATATCACGATGCGTGGAATATTAAAGGTGTAATACAAGCAATAAACTATAATCCTAAAATCGCACAATACAGTGAGATTAATTTAGGGACGGCACTTTTAACAGTTCAATACACGGATAGATTAGGATGGTTTGATAAGATAACCATAGATGAGGGAGAATCCATCTTTTCAGAAAATGTATTCCCTATATTGAGAGGGACGGGGTTAAATGAACGATGTAGTGCCTTATTAACATATGTGCCCATAGACTTTGTACAACCCCTTGGGTCTTATGTTACAATGACCGCCTATTTATTTAGGGATGTAAATACAAGTTTAGAATTGGTGTATAGTGATAATCCTACGGCACAAAATGAATTTACTTTAGACGGAAGAGAGTTTATACTTAATCCTATTTTGCTTAATCAATTAAAAAACAACGATGAAGAAAAATATTATATTGGTGTAAGGTATAAGCATAGACCCGAGTATATAGTAATGGATATTCAAAAGAATATACGTAATACTAACGTCCTTAAAGTTGGTAAGACCGAAGAGTTGAAGCATTTGCCGATTCATTGTACAATTAAGAAAACCCATTACTTGCTTAGTTCAAATGGCATTATAAATCCCCCAACCGCACAGTAAATGGCAAAAGCAAAACCCATAAGTCCTAATTACATTATTGATTTATCAGACGTAGTTAATGCGTATGATTTAAGCCAATCAGAATATGCGTTTATTAATCAAACGGCAATAGAGGCAGGGATTCGTGAAACCCGTAGACAAATAGTGAGTTCAATCCGTACTAACTTACGTAGTACACGACAATCTTATTATAGAGGTTTAACGCAACCAATTATTGGTCAATTAAAAGGAAGTCTACAATTAGTGGGGACATTACCAAATATGATTGAGCAGGGAGCAAGTGCGTTTGATATGAAAATAGGGTTTTCCAAAAGCACGAAAAAACATCAATCTAAGACTAAACAAGGTTGGTATTTAACTATACCGTTTAGATGGGCAACCCCCGATGCAGTAGCAGAGAATGAGGCATTTAGCAATGTGATGGATGAGCCAATGTATCAAGTTGTTAAACCAAGAGATAGAGGAGGAGCACAAATAACAAAAAAAGAAATAACGGATAGCCGTAGTTCTTATGGTGTTATTGGTGGGCGAGAGAGAATCACCCGTAATTATGGGTCATTAACTCAAAGTCAAAGAAGTGCATATAAACATCAATCTCCAATAGGTGCAGGGGTAAAACAAAATCTTGCTCCTTATAAAGCAGTGGTACAAGGCACGTATGTAAGTTTTCGTAGGGTAAGCAATAACTCACCCGTAAATTCTTGGATATATAAAGGGTTAGAGGCGAGAAATTTTATGATTGATGCGTTATATAGTAGTGAAACAGAAATGGCAATAGCCAAAGGCGTTAGAGACGGTTTAAATGCGTTAGGAAAATGAGTTTAATAATACCCGAGAAAATAATAAAAGAGACGTTAGAGATAATTATACGTCATTACTACAATGACTTAGTTGCTAAGACATCGGGTGTGGTTAACCCTCCCGATATGGTGAATACCGCTTTTACCTTTAATATAGTCCAACAAGGTAGTCCAACGCAACAAGAGGAAGTTGACTTAACAGTAGCGACAGTAATAGGTGCTCAAGAATTAGCAGGTAATTACATTGTGGTTAATAGTGTTAAATATTCCTATATGCTATGGTTTACTGTTTTAGACCCAACCACGGGAACAGTAACGGGCACACAACCCCAATACAATGCCGTACCTATAAACGTGCAAATTGAAATCAATGACACGGATATACAAATAGCCAACAAGATTGCCGATGCTATGAATATTATTACCACGGCAGATGGGGTTGAATTTGTAGCCACACCAAATCAAGTAAATAGCACTATTAATTACGTATGTCAATTTACTACGGACAAGGAAAATACTTTATTGTGGGATATATTCGGTGATTTAAAGTTTGACAATATGAATTACTTTGATGTGATGTCTGACATCTTAATCAATAGGTATAATTCAGAAAAACGAAAATTAACTATAAACTTAGGATATGACCAAAATAGGGTCAATTTCCCTATTATAAGCATCTTATTACCTAACGAGGAAAACAACCCTAAATTTACGGGTAAAACCTCTGATAGACGAGTTTATGGAACGCAGGTAGCAGATGTACTACATAATGCCTTTGATAGCGTATACAACCTGCTAATTACATCAAATAACCAAAACGAGGTAATAGTTGTTTATAACTTTTTGAAAACCATAATATTAGCAGGTCAAAACCAATTCCAATTAAAGGGATTACAAAATCCTTACATATCGGGGCGTGATATTACAATGGATACGGAAATAAATCCAATGATGTTATTTCACCGTACCGTTGGGTTAAGTATATTCTATGAAAGCGAGATGAGACAAATAGCGACATTTGAGGGAGCAAGTAATGCTAATTTTACGGGCATTCCTATTACACCTCCAAATCAAGGATTTCCTATACCTCCATCTCCTAATGCAATTCCTAATATGACGGGATGGTGGAAATCTACGGATGGATTAGTAACAGACCCAAATGATGCTACCAAACTTACAACGTGGCAAGATTTCTCACCAATACAGAATGATTTATATGTAGACCCTATAACATATAACAATACACCATTTGGTGTTTCTCCAAATATATTGGGTGCATACTTTGACAATAAACCTGCAATAGAGTTTAATTGGACAGATGGAGCACAAGCAGGACAATTCCTAAAATTCACTACTAATAATGCACTTGTTGATAAAGTGTCTATTATGTTAGTATATGAAGTTGAGCCAACAACCGCACCCGTAGGTACAAGTTTCTTTAATAGAAATGTTATATTATCGGGTGGTACGTGGTATAATATTATTGGCGATTACGATGCTAATAATTCAAGTATTTATAATACCGTATCCGTAGGGGGAACAAATGGTAATGGATGGTCGGCATATGGGACGGGTAACAATCTACCTAATGGTGTGATGTTTAGAGTATTAACCTATGATTTCACCAATCAAACTTTAAGTGATTATCGTAACAGTGATACACCTATTGTATCAAGTGGAGGTAATTTTACCAAGTTTAGTTATGATTGGTTGGGTATGTGGAAAAACAGTGGCGGTCTACCTTATTGGTATGGTAGATACCGAATGATGGAAATGATTATATATAATGAAGCGTTGAGTTCATCGCAAGTAGCAGACTTAAAACTTTATGCAGATGCAAGATATAACACTACTTTTTAATGAAAATTGGTTAAAAAATAAAAATATAACTTTATAGAGTTATAATAAATATGAATATTATGGCAAAGCAACAATCTAAAAAATCAGATTCTACTAAAATCTCCTTAATGGAGTTTGTAGGCAGATGCACTAATAATAAAGGGGACAAATGGGTGATAAACAAATTTTTCCATAATGATAAGGAATTAAGGTCTGTAAGTGAATGGAAAAAATTAATCAACAAACACCTCACGGGGTTAGAAATTAAATTGAATACCTAAAATTTTGATAAATGGGACAAACAGTTTTATTTGACGGTAAGTTATATACAGAGCCAACAGTTCAAGCACAGACTATTGGTGGAGTTAACAATACGGGTGCACCGAGTTCATTCGGAAATATATGTATAATTGATACGGGTATCGGAGGTGGTTTCGGTGGCGGTGTCGGATGTATTGACGGAGGCACGGGTAACAGTAGACAGTTATCAGAGTTCTTACAAGAAGTCAATAGCACGGTGGAAATGAAAAACTTTGTAAAAGGAGGAATTTTATGGGACATCGCAGATTACATATATAATCCATCACTAAATGGAAATGGAGCAACAAAAGTCTTTATTGCAAGGGCGTGTTCTACAATACCTGCAACCTCTACGGGGTCAACCGCAGGTGGAGACACCATAGACATTGACACCAAAGAAGAGGGGTTAATGTGTAATGGAGCACTTGATGGGTCAGACCTTTATTACGGTTATGCTTGGAAATTAATCGCAGGAACGCAAAACTCAAGTGCGGTTGTAATGCAATTATGGAGAGGCACATATAGAGGTGCAGACAGTGCAGGATATTATTATGATGGTCAAGATATAGCAACATCTGCTCAAGCACCATTATTAGTTGCACAGAGTTCTGAATGTACAGATTTAAGCGAATTACTTACGTGGGCAGAGAACAATCAGAATTTCCAAAAGTATTTCAAATGGGGAGCAACACAAAGCACATCGGGGGCACTTGCACCTGCGGATGTTACTTTATTTAGTGCATTCCAATTATTTGCAGGTGGTGGCGAATCTTATAGTACATCGGGAACAGATGCGTGTTTAGCCGTTATGGATGCCTTAGACAATTCAATATTCTTGGCTACTGAAAGTGATGCAAATGCAACCTCAACAAACAATCTTAAAATATTAGGTTATATTAACAATAATGCAGAATGGAAAAAGTTTGTAGTAATTGGTGGTGGTAACGATGCCTCTGATTTCACAACAAACTCTATTGCAAAAGCGACAACCTTAAATAGTCAATATGCAATTCTTGCTCACAGTGGTTTTAAAGTACCATACGTGAACAATTCGGCAATAATGGTTGATAAGAGTTCATTATATATGGCATCCTTAGTAGCAGGGAGAATGGCAGGATTTGAGCCACAAGTTCCTTTGACCTTTAAGAATCTAAGGGTGGGACAAATGAATCAGTTATTAACAGAATCAGAAAGGGTTAATGCGATAGACCACGGTGTGTTGCATATGAGAAATGTTAATGGAGTTGGATTGGTGATAAACCAAGGAATCAACACATTACAAGCCAATGACTTTATGATTAATAATGACGGTACATCACCCGAGATTTCTATTGAAAGAATAAAAGCACAATTAAATAGAGAAATCACGGAGGGTGCATTACAATTATTCATTGGTCAAAATATTGGCACAGTAACAAGTGAGGACATTAGAATATACACTAAAGGATACTTGACAAGCAAACTTGCAGTAGCAGGTCAACAAGATGGTCTAATCGTGGATTTTGGAAATATTACAGTTGTAAGACAAGGTAGCACTTATTATGTTACTTATGAGTTCCAAGCGAATAGTCCAATAAACAAAATATTCTTTACGGGAATCATAGTTGACCCAAGTTTACTATAATGGATTTTAAATATTATAAAATAAGATAGAAAATGGCAAATACAGTTTATACCGCACCTTTAGCAATCGTAATGGTTGGCACTACGGTTATAGGTAAGATGAAAAACATTAGGGTTAGTGAAACAATCCGTAGAGCACGAGTAACGGGGTTGGGACGATTAAACGCATCGGAAGTTCCTGCCGTTGAATTTACGGGCACACTTAATGCAAGTTTTTATACCGTTAATTTAGAGGCACACGAATTAACCCGTAGAGCACTAAATAGAAAAGTTGGTACAACGTCTAACTTTGTAAATACAGTGGTGTTACAAGACATCGGGTTAACTATTAAGTTAATGAGAAAAGTAGGAGACCCTGCGTTTCCTGCATCGCCAACAACAGACCTTGGGCAAGACCCAACCACGGGGATTATATATGCAGTAGACCAAGAGTTTGCCACTATCACTAATGCGTATATAACAAGTGATAACTTTGATGTGAATGAGGGACAAATAAGTGGACACGATTCTACTTTTGAGTATTTAGACCCTATCACATTCTCTGTATAAGAAACCATTGGATTGGGGGATGTAGGTGAAAGTATGTCCCCTACCAATAAATTGTAAACCATAAAATCGTAAATAATGAGTACAGTAAATGTCCTAAAACCAACAACCCACATAGTTTGCCGAAATAACAAGTTTGAAGTGGGGATACCGAATATCGGTGAGTACATCAAAATAGAAAGTTTAAAACAAGCACTAACGAGTGGTAGATATGCGTTAATGGCGTTTGGAGGGTTAGAATCCTCTGAAACCGCATTAGACTTAGTAGATGCTATTGTTTATTTTAGTGTTTTAGCAGGAGATAAATTCCTTAAAACATATGGTGTTAAATCTCACGAAGAATTGCTTAATATGTCTATTGTAGACAGTGAAGAGTTAACCCATCAATATAAAGAAATATATGCACCTTTTTATAATTCTATCGTAGCAAGAAAAGATAGACCCGTGCAAAAAATCAATCACGAGAAAAAGGAGCAAGAGAATAATGTTCAACAAGCACCAAGACCCGAGTTTGTAAATAACACACCACAAGAAGAAGAAGAGACAGTCCCACAACCTGCTCATAAACCTGCAAACCAAGGTGGAAATGTGATATACTCTTCAAGCGAAGAGCCGAGTGCAGAATAATTAGTTGTTATGCAGTTGCGTGATGACTATGTAGAGAAACTACAAGATGCTATTAAATTGTGGGATGTAGAGCATCCGATAGACGTTTGGTGGAGAGATTATCACCAAATCCCCTTTGGTAGTTCTAAACATCTTGAAGCAGATTTTATATCCCAACATATTTGGTATGAAGAACAAAAGTTTATGAAAGAAATTAGAGAGGGTAAGAATCCCCATCAAGAAAGTGCTAATATCAAAAACAAGAGAGTTAAAGATATAGACAAAGAGACACGAGCAATGTCCGAAAAAGAAATTGATGAAGAGTTTGAAAAATTAGACATAACTAAAATCCAACAACAGATGGATGCAAGGCAGTCTCAAATAAACGAGCCGAGCAAGGAAGAGAAACGGTCTACATTGCAAAGTCTAATGGATAAAATTAAAGGCAATAAATAATGGCAGAAAATATTAATAGAACAATATCAATCCAAGCAGAGGATGCAGGTGCAGTTGAAACTATTGATAGATTACGTGAAACGGGTGGAAGAATGTACGAGGACATCCGTAGAAGAGCCGAGCAATACACTAAAGAATTAGAAGAACAAGCATCCCAAGTTCAGAAACTTATAGATAAGGAAAAGGAATTACAACAAATCCAAGGGCAAGGCGGAAGTGTTGCAGGAATGGGCGGTGCAGGAGGCAGAGCCGTTGGTGGTAATTGGTGGCAACGTAGACCTCAATGGATGGGCGGTCAAGGTAGCGGTGCAGGTAAGGGAGCACAAACATCGTCAGATGACGAGGGTGAAGCACAAGACGAATCAAAAGCAAATCCTACTGTAACCCTATTAAAAGGATTAGGGTTATTTGGAGTGGCTACATTAATGGGTCAAGCGGTAGAGGCAGGAAAAAAAGAAATGATTGCCGAGGCAAGAGAGGGTGTAACACGAACATCATTAAGTGGTAGAAGAACGGGGGCAGATACCTACGGTTTAGCACCGTCTGAAACGGGGTTAGATTGGACAACGGGTAATTGGGTTACAGACAATTCTGCGTTGACCACATTGGGAATTAATAGGGCGATGTCTTTAGATTTATTTCGCCAAGCAGGTCAAGCAGGGGGAAATGTTGCACGACAAGATATGACGGGTAGGTTATTAATGGAGAGAGGTTTAGGTATGGATATGGGTGCATTGCAAGGATTGGAAGAAATGGGATTTGCAGGTAGCCGAGGAAATGAAAGAGTGCTAACCCTCATTCAAAAAATGATTAGTAGTGGAATATGGGATATAGATAAGACCGATATAAATGCTATTGGTAAAGGTATCCAAAATATGATTGCACTTAATAAGGTAGAATATGGGTTGTTTGCAGATTTTACGGGAAAAGGAACAAGTGATGCGATGGCACGAATTGGGAGTGCAGGAGGTATGTTTCAAGACCCCAATCGTCAAATGGGTCTTATGATGGGGATGCACCAAGATATAACAAGTGGTGGTAATCCGTTTATTGATGCTATTATAAATGAATCTATATTACGACAGAATCCCGATTTAGGAATGAATCCTATGGGAATGACTATGTTAAGAGCCAAGAGGTCAAGAGGTATTTTTGAAGAGGGAAACTTAGATGCAATACTTGAGAGCATACAGAATTTTGCAGGAGGAGATGCAGGTCTTGCTACCGCAATGGGTGTTAATGTCTTTGGGTCATTATTGCCCTATGTAGGAACAGATGAGTTACACGGTGAGTTAAGTAATTTGTTTATGGGTACGGGAGGACAAAAGGGCAGACAAGTATCTTATGATAAAATTGCCACAATGATACAAGATAAAGGATTAGGAGCAACCGCACCATTTGAGAAACTTTCAACCCAATTAGAAAACAAATTAGCACAAGTAGGTAAAGACCTACGTGCAGGTTTAGATGTATTAACCGAGGGTGTGCTATTTACATTGCAAACGATAGCATCTGCCATTGAGGGAATAGTGTTAGGCATTAAAGCCATTATAGATTTTTTCAAGACTTGGTTTTAAATAAAGGTTATGAGTTACGATTATGGTTTAGGAGGCACACAGAACACAGACTATATCCGTGTTCGTCATCAACACAGTTCCCCCATTACATTAAGGGCGTTTCTAACCCAATATTTTAATATAACGGATGAATCTTTAGATGAGGCATTAATATATTGGTGGGATGTGCGTAACACTACTACTACAAATCCCCCTCCTACTACTGTACCCCAACAAAAGGTATCCAATGCCTTAATTCAAATCCTTAATGCTATTATATCTATTACTAACATTAAAATAAAATGGGGGTCATCGTGGGGAAATGCTTTGTCTCAAAATATGGAATTGCTTTATACTTATAAAAGGCAAAATGGTGTAACCGCCTCTTATTGGGATTCATTACAACAAGAGTTAAATAATTCACAAAGTCCCGATGTACAATATCATTTCGCAGACATACAGTATCTTACTACACCTCAACCCCCACTAACAGATACTCTTACCACACTTGAGGATTTAGACCCTTTTAATAAAAACCCTGCTAAACAAAGTGGTAGAATACAGTTGTCAGACCTATTTAAGATGGGCGTGATAGAAAAGGTATCCCCAAGTGATGCCTTGGATGTTTCTTTGAATTATTTGAATGATTTACAAAAGGCACAGTTTAAATCTAAGTGGACAACCAACCCGATAGACCCCGATGACCGTCAATGGGAGGATTATTACCTTGTTAAGCGTGAAATAATGCCTATTGTCTTTGGTACAGATATATGGTTGCCAAAAGACTTTTGTGCTATCTTGGAGCAAAAACTTGACACTAATTTCACCAAATTTATGTTTAATACATATAGGGCGTTTTGGAGTGATAGAGTGAAAAAGATATTAGACGATGGTAAATTCTCAAAAGCCACAGTGTTAGATTCAAGACGGAAAGGAGCAATGGGTACGGCATCTATTAATACCAATGTTGCCCAAGTTATTTTAATTCATAGGATTAATCAAAACTTAGATTGTAAGGTATTTGATGTAACGCCATTTGTAGAAAGTTTAAATACTACTGTTAATACTAATGGTGGGTCATTTAATGTTAACTATAAAGACATAGGCGTAGAAACGCAGGGGAATGCTAATGATTATATTAATTGGCTTAATAGGAAATTGCTAAAGTGGGATAGGGTAGAGGACGTATTTACATATGGAGGAGATGAGGAGGGTACTGTACAGTCTTTTACATTAAATCCAAATGACAATGTAGCCAACCGTACCGCAGATGAGTTAAAATTTCTAATGTATCAACAACGTAATAAACCCCAAGGTTTTACGGATGAGGCATTACAGATTCCTATAACACCTAAGAATGCCAAAAAAGTAGGAAAAGAATATTTCTCCGTGGAGAATCTTTTTTATTCGGCTAAATCGTGGGATGGTCAAGATGTTACCCGAATTAACCCTGCATATTACCATAGCCAAGCCATTGTTAATGATATTGTTCTTATCAAGTTTGAAAAATTAAAAGGTGAGCAATCAGTAAAAGGAATGGTCAATGATTTTGTTAATTCGTTAGGTAGCGATTCACCATTAATTAGTAAAACATTAGCGAATGCAGGATTATTTGAGGAGGGGTCTTATTGGGATATGATAGGTTTAGTAGATAGTGCCGATTTATCCATAAATGCGGAGGGTGGTGCGTTTACGGGGTCAATAAGCGGAACAGACCTAACAAAACTAATGCAAATAGATTCTAACATATTTTATGCAGGAGCAGGAGATACGGGTGTTAAGGATAAAGATTCCGATGAGGTAAGAACATTTAGGAGCAGTTTCTTTTTAAACCGAGACGATGCAATTAAACAACCATCTTTTTATCGTATGTTTTCATCTGCTAAGATAGGAGGTGAATTGCAAGATATTAATTTCTTAGCATTAGAGAGTGTGGCGTTTTGGACAAATTATATAATAGAGAAAATGGCAAAAATAGCCATTGTACAAGATAATGTAATTGTTGACCCAACAGATGCCTCTTTAACCGCCAAACAGAATGAAACCATTAATTGGAAAGATACGGCAAGAGGTATTTGGAAAGTGGTAGAAAACTATGTTGATGACCAAACGAAAAACTTAATGATGAACGATATAACCTTGGCGAGTTCAACAGAGAGTATATTTGGTATGATGCAAAAAGTGTGCAAAGCACCGTGGGTGGAGCAGTTATATGATACGTATGATAATAAGTTTATGATACACACACGCATACCGCCTTGGGGACGGGATTCCTTTATTGGTAACTATACCTTTAGAGCAAAAAATGATGCCGTAATAGATATTCAATTAGGAAAAGAAACCGTTGCATATAGTTGGTATAGAGTGCGACCTATATTTGATTTTGGAGGCGGTGATGCCAACCAAGACTATTATAGTCCTGCCGTTTACTTTGGAGAATATGCCGATATGTTTGGAAATAATGCTTATGAGGTAACAAGTCCTTATGTAGATTATGGAGCAAATGGATACGGATTTAATCAAGGATGGTCTCAAGCAATAGAGCAATTATCTTGGTTAGTTAATACTCACTGTTATTTACCTTTTACTCGTAGAGGCACGGTTACATTAAAAGGGGACAGAACAGTAAAGGTGGGAATGAATTTATATTTAGAGGCAACCGATGAATTGTTTTATGTTACGGCAGTGCGTAATTCATTAACCGTATCCGATGCAGGAACAGATAGGCGTACCATAGTAGATGTAGAAAGGGGAATGGTACTATCACACTATAATAAATATTTTGATTTAATAAACACCGCTTGGTCGGGAGGGAAATTAGCGGAATCAGATGAGAGATATTTGATTAATTGGAAAATAGACAAACCATCCTTTGAGTTCTTATCCCGTGGCAATCAATTCAATACCGAGGGGTCTGCGGATGAAATGGGAATGGCACGAAGAAGAAAAGACGGAGGAGTGGAAAAAATGTTAGAGTTTAATAATTTGGATAGGTTAAATTCTAACACATATATAGACGTTAAGGATGACGAAGAGTTGAAATCGGTAAGTGGAGATAATTTAAACCTTTTGGATGAAGAGTTGAAATATTATAGAGATGAAGAAACATATCAATTAAAGTCAAGTGATAGCGAGGGTAATCAAATTGGATATAACGAAAATGATAACGAGGGTACGATTATACCATCTAAAGATTCTAACAAACAAACGGTTAATGACAATAATACTATTCAAGAGAAAAATTACAAAAAACCAAAAAAGAATTATGAGCCAAGACCCTCATTTGAAAATTCTGATTTAGAAGAATCCCCTAACAGTAACACAAAACCGCCTAAGTTTAATTTTAGGAGGTCAAGGAAATCACGTAGTATATATCTTACAGGCAAAGGCAAAAGGAGAAAAAGATGAATGGAACACCCTCATATGTTAGTGAACGTATAGACCGCATAATAACGGATAAAAAAGTGATTATTGGAAATATCGTTTTACCATCTGATATTGATAGGGATGAATATGTGGCATTTTCTTTAAAAACTAAAACGGTGTGCGTAAGAGCACGAGGAGCATTTTTTAGAAATTGTCCCATTGCCACAATGTTTTATGGGCAAGATGACATAATCGCAAGTGCGTTTTCATATCCCGAAAATACAGTTGACTTAGGAACACAAGTAATATGTATAACCCCCGATAATAGCAGTTTACCTATTGTTATTGGCGTGTTGCCTTTTACTCAATCAATGACAAGCCGTTTAGATGAAGAGGGGCAATTTAAGGTAGAACGAAATACGTCAGACGGGTCGTATGTGGTAGATTGCAGACGAGAGGGTGTAATAAATATAGTAAGCCGAAATATAAATGGAGAGGGAGCAGAGATAAACATATCTTGCACTAATGCGGATTCCAATGCAGGTCAGACCGAAGTAGACGGGGAGTTGGTTAAAATATATCCTGCTCAAATCACACTAACCTCCGATAATCTCATATACGAGGCAGATGACTATTTATTAACATTTCAAAACTCTATGGCGTGGGTATGTGAAAACGACAATATAGACGAGTTGGCAACCAAATGTTTTTATCGCAAAGGTCAAGGGTTTGCCTATTTAGATGAGTTTGGAAATTATGCACGTTGGGGAAAAGATGTAGCAGGGCAAAATCAAGAATTAGAAATAGATTGCCGAGGGTTAACTTGGATAAAGGCAGATACTCAAATGGTTATTAATGCCCCCGAAATATATTTAGGTGATAAGGAGGATACCAATGTGCAGTTTGAGCCAATGGTATTAGGAGACCAATTAGTAGATGTGTTGTCAAGTTTATGTGATGCAATAAATCAGATAACTGTACCAACCGCAATGGGAACAAGTGGTGTGCCTTTGAATGTAGCATCCTTTACCCAAATTAAAAATCAGTTAAACGACATATTAAGTCAAAAAAGCAAATTAGAATAATGCCTCTTGTGCCAACCGTATTACAAACTGAAATAACTAAAATAATAGACCAAGATTCACCATTATTTGAGGGGTTTCCTGCGGATAGTCCCGAAGTAGCGGAAAGATGGTCAGAGGCAATACGAGTATATACACAAAGTATAATCCCCGTTTCAATTAATGGGACACTTGCAAAACAAGCGATGTATAGTTCTTTGTTAGCAATTAACAGTCAGACACCTACGGGGTTAACGATATTTTGTGCAGGGGTGTTAGCATTTGCAACCTCATTAGGTTTAGGGATGCAACCTGCTTTTACCGCTACACCGCCTCCTGCCCCCTTAGAGCCATTATTATCGCCTATTATGATAAGTGGGTTTGCAGGAGCAACATCTGCGGTTATAGCACCTCAAATGGCAACCGCAATAGATGGTTGGTTTAGAACGGGAATAGCAATAAATAATACAAGTGGAGTAACAATACCGTGGAGTTAAATATTTACAGAGTTAAAAGAATATTATGTCAGTAGATATAGCAAGGCAGAAATACCGAGATTTAATCCAACAAGCAAGTAATGGGAATGCTTATGCAGGGGATGCTTTAACCGAGGGGGGAGCAGTTTTAGCAAATGCGTTATTCCCCGATGACTTTCAATATTATGCGTGTGGATTAGAATTGGTTGATGGTGGGACAAATAAAGTCTTTGAAAGATTTATGTTTCCCGTAATGCCTAATGAAATAATATATTCTGACACCAAAATTAGCACTGTTAATAAAACATTAGCAGGAGTGGTGTCATATCGTAACAATACCTTTGCACCCAAGCAAATTACCATAGATGGATGGTTTGGGAGGAGATTTAGGTTGATGGTGGGTAGAAAGCAAATACCCGATATTAGTAAAGCAGGGTTAGCAGGAGTTATTGGGGCAGTATCTCAATTTTTCCCAAATGTGAAAACGGGATATGGTTGTACACGAATATTGATGAAAATATTTGAGAGGGCAAATCAAGAAAGTTTAATTGGTTATCCTTTGATTTGTAATTTTTATAACAACACCCTTAATCAACAGTTTGTCGTTGAATTAAAAAACCTAACCATAAGGCAAAACATCAATGACAATATGTTATATAATTATTCTTTAGAAATGACGGCTATTGCACCCGTTAATAAAGGAGTTATAGGTAGGGCGTTAAACAGAGTAAAAGCAGGAGGCATTGGAGCAATTAACCAAAAGTTAACGGGAGCAGTAGATTCCATAATTGCACAAAGCCAAGTATAATTGTAAAATATGGTATTAGGAGAAAATACATTAAGTGATACAGAAAAATTTACGGGATTAAATCTTAAAAGGTTTTTTGCTCAATATAAATCTTTCGTGGAAAGGTATTATCCAAATATGGTTGATTACTACCAAGGTAAAACCAATAACCTTAATGCCAATACAATTAACGCATTTAACTCACTTGTTAAAGAAAGCAATAGAATAGTTGACACATTAAACATCACAATAAAAGACTTAGATAGATTAGACTATTGGAATCTATTATATTTCATTGACGAAATCTATGCACGTAATTTTACTTTAATGGTGATTAGCAAATGGTTGAGGTCAAGTAAATACGAGGGGTTTAATGAGGATTCCTTAATTATGGAATATGTAACCCAAAACTTTGATACACCCGAGACCGTAGCAGGGATTGACCGTCCTAATCCACAAGACGATTGGGTAGATATATATGTAAAGAATCACGTATACGAAACCGATTACCAAGCAGAAGAGGGTGGGTTGCCATTAAATATAGGGAGAAAGAATTTAGGAGGGTTGCAATTAAACAGTGTGGTAGATAATCTAATAGGTGAGAATATGTATGGCAAGGACATATCCTTAGACTTTAGTTATGCCGATGACGATGTGGTGGTAGACACACCAAGAGAAACCTTTAAACAAGCCGTGTTAATATTAGCACAATTAAAAAAGGGAGAAATTCCCGAAGTACCCGAATTAGGAATATCTCAAGAATTAGCACTTGGCAGTACAGTGGGATTATTAAACTTGCCATTTATAGAAAGAGAAATATCAGAAAGTTTTGCATCTGATGACACTATAACAAATTACACCATAGATAATGTGGAGCAACAGAGTGGTGTTGTCAATATAGAGTTTTCGTGTAACAGTTTCTTTAATCTTGTAGAATCCGCAAACGTAGAAATATGATTACAAAACCAACAACAATAGAGCAATTAAAAGACTTATTTAATGAGTTGTTTTTATCCACGACCAATAAGGTCTCAAAGGTATCCGCAGGTAGTGTGGTTAATGCCACATCTTATGGAGTTGCAAAGGTGTCTCAAAAGATATTAAAGGATATTGCAAACTTAGAGGCAAATATATTTCCCGAAAGTTCATTTGGGTCATTATTAAATGTTATTGCTCAAAGATATGGCGTTCCTCCAAGATTAGTAGCAACGGGTAGTTCTACCTATATAAAATTAATTGGTACAGTAGGAACATTTTATGATGTCAATACTGTTACCTTTAAAAGTACGGATGGTGTTGATTTTCTTTTATACGATTCTGTAACTATTGGTGTGGAGGGATTTGAATATGCACGAGTATATAGCACTACATCGGGATTAGCAACAAACGTAGACCCGTTTAGTATTAATCAAGTTACACCCCAACCCGTTGGACACGGAGCAGTAGCAAACGAATACAGAGCATTTGGAGGAAGAGACCAAGAATCTGATGACTTATTTCGTCAACGAATAATAGAGGGTGGAAATATTTTAGCAACGGGTACATTATCTATGTATGAGCAGGTATTCCAAAAGATTAATCCAAAAGTATTGAGACTATATAAAGGCGGTCAAAATAACTTAGGACAATATATTATTTATGTATCCCCGTCTAATGGAGCAGATTTTACACCTGCGGAGTTTCAACAAATAAAAGACAATGCAGATAACTTTTTATCGTTATCAGAATCCGCACAAGGATTGGATTTGCAAAACATTACGTGGTTGCCCATTGATGTTTCTATGCGATTAATTTTAGATGCAGGAGCAGACCCCGATACAGTAAGAATCAATATGCAAATTCAAATGCAAAAGGTGTTAGATTGGAGATATTGGAGGTTTACTGAAAAAGTAGAATGGGATGACCTTTTATTGGTTGCTAAACAAACCCGTGGAGTTAAGAGAGTATTGGATAACTATTTCTTACCCGACCAAGATATAAACACTAATGATTTTGAATTGCCAAGAATAAGGTTTTTTGGAATTTATGATGAGGACGGAAACCCATTAAGTGTGGGTGGTAATACATTGAATCCTGCGTTTTTCCCAAATCAACAAGATACGATAACGCAATTAACCCTTTATAATAGCATACCATAATGCCACAGATTCAAAACATAACAGAAAATCAAGCAGTTTCCGCAACACGGAGCATTGTACCGCCAAATTCTAATAATTTAGAAATTGTCGTAGTTATAAGTAATATATTGAACAACGTAAACCTTGAAGTGGGTGGATTAAATACCGTAGGGTTAGTGTATAGTCAGAATGACGGAGGAGAGGATGCAACCCTACAAAATTATAACACCATACAAGAATCATAAAAAGTAGAATATGACATTAATAGTAGATTATATAAGACGTAAAGAAAAAGTCTCAACGGTTGCAGGGCAGAGACCTACTATACCGCCAAGTAATGACCATACAGACGGAACGTGGAATACCACAGATATTTACGTAGGTGAGTTATTTATTAATTTACCCGACAGTGGTATATGGACAAGAACGGATACCGATAGGATAATTAAACTAAATGTCGGGGATGACTTTGTTAGTGGGTTAGAGGTAACAAATGGGTCATCGTCCACAACCTTTAGTGTTGACCTTGGGGTATATTATTCAGTAGGTCAATATTTACAACATCCCCAAACATCGGATGAAATAAACATATTAGCAGGAGACCCTAACTTTCCAAGATTAGACCTTTTAGTTATTGATGAAACAAATACGGCAATAGCGGTAGCAGGAACGCCACAAGCAATTCCCGTAATCCCCGTACCAAGTGCAGGTCAAGTAATAATTGGTGGTGTATTAGTTCCTGCCAATCACAGTGGAGCAAGTGCAAACTTACCCGTTATAGGGAGAGAGTTGTTTTATAAAACCTCATCCCGTACAACCCCCGAATGGAATACGGGAACATTTTATGATAAAGGGCAAGTAGTAGTACAGAGCACTAATCTATACCTATGTCTTGAGGCACATAATTCGGGTGTGTTTGTAACAGACTTAGCAACCAAATGGCAAGTATTAGGTAGTGGAGGGTCAGAATGGCAAGACAGTGTAAAGTCTATTGAAAATGACGATACCACGATTTCACCTGCACCAACGGCAGGAGACCGTTATTTAGTAGGTACGGCAGGGGTTAATGCCTTTGCAGGACACGATAACGAAATAGCCGAGTGGGATGGGGCAAATTGGTTGTTTACCGAGCCAACCGATGGTATGACTGTTAAGGTAGACAACATAGACGATACTCTTTATCATTATGAGGGTACATATCCAACGGGTAGTTGGGTTGCCGTGCCATTAACCTTAATATTAGAAATAGGAACATCCAACATTACTAATGGTACAATAGGAGGCGTTTTATATGAGGGTCTTAATAATAAGTTGCAACAGAGTGCATCTGATTTCTTTTGGGATGACACTAACCTTTCCCTTATAATAGGGTCTCAAACATCCGCAGGAAAACTTACCGTAGTTGGCGATTCGTCCACGGGAGGTGGAGGCATAGGAGACATTGCCTTTAGTGTTGCCAATGATACCGCCTTTGAAACATTAAAGATTGAGAATGATGGTCAAATATATTTAGGCACTAATTCCAATAGCCGTATACGTTCAAGTACAAATGGTGGTGGTCGTATGGTAGGGGGTCAAGGAAACACCCCACAAACACCTGCCTTTGGATTCTTTGCTACTAATGGTGTAACCGATGGAGGCGGTGGTAATGGTTGGTATAGACCATTTACCGCAAATAACCAATGTTGGTCTACGGGTGGCGTAGAAAGAATGAGATTAACCGCAGGTGGAGCACTTGGAATTGGCACATCAATACTTGGAGCAAAACTGCACGTAGTTGGGTCAAATGCCGTTTTTGGAACAAGTGGTTTGTTAGTAGAAAACAGTGCAGGAACAGAAGTATTAAAGGTTGATAATGGTGGAGTAATATTTGGGGATACACGGCACGTTGCGTTTGGAACAACAACATTAAATCCGTGTGCAAGTTTAGAAGTTAATTCAACCCGAGGTGGTATATTATTTCCACGTATGACCACAACCCAACGTAACCTTATTAATTCACCCGTAGATGGTTTAATGATATGGAACACAACCACAGTACAATTTGAAAAGTATGATTTTGCCACGGGTGTATGGTCATCAATTAGTGGCGGTGTTTTTACTTATGATGCCACAAATAACCTTTTTGGAGGTACGGGAGCAGGAGCAAGTATTGCTACTACGGTAAATTCAGTATTTGCAGGATTGAATGCAGGTACGGCTACCACGGGTGGTAGTTGGAACGTATTTATTGGTAGTCAAGCAGGACAATCTTTTACCTCACCTATTGGTGTTACATCTATTGGGGAGAATAGTTTAAGAGATGCTACTACAAGTAGTTTTATGACCGCCTATGGATTCCAAGCAGGTATGCAAATATCGGGAGCAAGTCAAAGCGTTACTGCCATAGGATATGGAGCAATACAAAGCCATACCAACGCAGAGAGTGTAGTTGCTATTGGTGATGGTGCAAATTCTAATGGATTTGGATTAATTGAGGAATCAGTTGTTATAGGGCACGATACCGCAAAATTTGCTAACCCATCTTATTCTGTAATTATCGGTAGTGATGCGTACAATTCCGCTTTAAATACGGGAGGTGCAGAATGCGTTTTACTTGGATGTCAAGCAGGACAGACAGTAGCAGGGGGACAAAATAATATAATGATTGGATTTAGAGCCGAGCCACTATCCCCTGCAACAAATGACCAATTAAACATTGGTAATGCAATCTATGGTGATTTAGATTTTGTTACACCACTTAATAGTGAGGTAAAGATAGCAGGTAGATTAGAGATAGCAAGTCAAGTGTTTCCAAAGAATATGTACCAAATAAATTGGACGTTACAACAAAACTTAGATTCTGCAATAGGATGGGATGGTAATAATGGAAATATGTTCTTTGTTGCAATAGGTCAAGCAAGTCCTGCATTAACCATAGATAATCTCACTAACGGAAAAGAGGGTGCAACATATACCTTGGTTATGCTTAATGCTCTTGGGGCACAGTTAAATCCTAATACTGCATTACACGGTAGCGATGTGATGTTCCCGAATGGCACTGTTCCCTCCTTAACAATGGGGTCGGGATATAATGTAATTGAGGTGCTATGTACCCGTTTAAGCACGGGAACGGCAACACTTAAATATTTAGTAACTAACTGTACGTATTTTTCATAATGGGATTTTATTTTTCACCACGAGCAAATATTTTAAACCAATCAAGTGGAGGGGGTGGAGTGCCTTTACCCGTAACATCGGGATTGCAATTCCATTTTGACGCTACTCTTACTACATCTTTATTTGTAGATGCAGGTATTACTAACCCTACCTCACAAGGCGATTCTATACAAGAATGGCATAGTCAAGTTGGGGGATATGTTCTTGAGCAAACTACGTTATCTCAAAGACCGCAATTAAATCTGATGGGGTCATCATTTTTAAATGGTCAACAATGTCTCATATTTGATGGTAGTTTGGATTTTATGGAAATGGCTTATGATGCTAATTTGAATACGCAGGATGGGTCTTATTTTATAGTAACCTCACCAACGAGTGGTTTTGGGTCGGGTGATGCTTATTTTCAATTAGCAGGAAATGGAAATGGGAGAGGAAATCACTACTATCAGTTTTCGGGAGATAATGAATATTCCCACGGAGATTGGATAAATTATTATGTAGACATTGCTTATATTAACAATGATACTACGGCAATAATGACGGCAGATACACCAAGTCAAGCATCGGGATTATATTTAAGAACAAACGGAAGTAGCAATACGGATAATAGTCCTAATTCGGTAACTTATTATAATCAACCTACTTGGTTAGGAAGAGATTATTTTGGGGGAGATTTGTTTGCAGGTTATCTTGCAGAGTGGGGCAAATTTGACCGTGCCCTTACATCGGGTGAAGTAACATCCTTAATGAATCACTTTAGCACTAAATATGGAACACCAACATAATGGGTAAAGAAATAGAAATATACGAAACGGACACCATTGCAGACTTTAATTCTAAGAATGCCTTATTTTTACAAGCCATTAAAGATGGAGGGTCAATATCCGAGGAGGAAACTACTTATGCAGAGCCGTGGGTTAATAGATTAAATGGGAATATAGCAATTCCCGTAAGTAAAATAACAAATAGCAGAGATGCTATATTAGCAACACTTACTGATGAAGAAAAAGAGAAAGTAAGGGTAATTAGTAAAAAAGACGATGCAGGATATTACGCATCGGAAAAGATTAAATTGTAAACACTTAAAAATTGTAAAATGACAGAGCAACCGAAAATGACACCAAATGATGCACTTAATGTACTTGAAATGGCTACGGCTAATGTTCAAGCAACAAGGCAGGAACACGAATTAATATTACAAGCAATAAAGACGTTAAGAGAAATTCATCCTACTACGGGTCAAAATTCAGTTAACGGAGTTAAAAAAGAATTAGTAACAGAAACCAAAGAATAAAATTATGGCAATTATAATAAATGCAAAGCAGGATAAACCATTTGTTGTAAAAGGAACGTACCTCCATTTAGAACAAGTGTATGCCCGTATAGAGATATTAATGGAGGCAGATGGGTCTCACACAAATTGTGCTTTATATTTTTGGCAAGACCAAGAGGCGTATGATAGACAACCTACCAAACCTATGTGTCTAATGGAAACAGACGAGGATGGCAAAGAAATAGATTTAGGTTTTGAGAGAAACTATGAATTTGTTTTAGATTTAGAGGCAGGGCAAATGCAAAATCTTGCGGTTATGACCGATATGGTCTCTAAAGAAATAGGCACTAAAGGATATGAGTTTGAAGTCCAAGCAATGTATAAGGGAATAGAGGGTAAGGAATTTGACCGAAACCCAATAGGTGCTAAAGATGGTGAATTTCCTCCCGATGTAGTTGTCGGAGATATAGACACTATTAAAAAACAAATTGAGGTATATGAGACCTCACTTAATTCTTTACAAGTAGCATTAGCCGAGGCAGAGAAAAAGGCAGACGAAGAAGAAAAAGCAAAAGCGGAAGCAGAGGCAGAGGCACAAGCAGATGCGGAGGCAAAAGCCAAAGAGGAGGAAGAGAAAGCCAAGGCAGAGGCAGAAGCACAAGCCGAAGCGGATAAAAAAGCCAAAGAAGAAGAAGAGAAAGCCAAAGCAGAGGCGGAGGCGAAAGCAGAGGAAGAGGCGAAAGCCAAAGCCGAGGCAGAGGCAGAGGATAGTGGTGATGACGAAGAGCCAAGTGAAGAGGCATAGTAAATTAATTAAATTGTAAATGTATGGCACTTGTACAAGGTGTATTTAGCAACATAGGTGATGTATTGATATTGGAGTTAAATCCAACATCTGCCATCACATCCTTTGTGGGTTTTACCGATGGAACGCAAAATGAGACAGTAGATAGGTACTTTGAAAAATCATTTAGATATTCTAATACGGGAATTTACAATGGGGCGTGGATACCTTTGACAAATCCTAACATTACAAGCATCGTAGCCGATGACACCGTATCTTATTGGTTTCAGATACGTTATGTGCGAGTAGGCACGGATGCAACCCAAGACCTTACTTGGGATTTCTTTAATTTGAATGTAACTATTAACCCTAATGGGTGTCCATCTATTTATGGTACATTTTTCCAAACCTCAAGTATCTTTGATTACATAACCACTTGTAATACCGAGTGGGCGTTGTTGTGGGGGAATCTTTGTGATAAAATGATAAAGTATGGGATTATCCCCGAGTATATTAAGCGTACCGAGGATTTTGAACATTTCTATTGTACTATCGTAAAATTCCTTTCCCTAAACTTTGTATTTGCCAAACAATTTGGGGATATATATATTACCGAAAAGACATTAAGGGAAAACCTTTTACAAAGGGGTGTGTTCTTATGTGGTGATGAATCCTTAACCCAATTACAAGCCATTACCAATGTATATTATGAGGGAATGAGGCAAAGAGGCACATTGGATGTAAAACCCGAAATTAAACGATTACTATGTATAGATAAATGTGATGCGTTTATTATGGCGTTGCCTACACCTTTTGAGACGAGTTGGACAGTAGATAATTCAAGTCCCTGCTATAAAGGAACACAAGGAATCCGAGATATTAATGAAATGGTGGAAAAGACTAATGACGTTGTTGACCTCAATAATTACTATCTATGGAATAGTGGTCAAATATCCATCCAAGGAGATGTAGATAACTATGGTGTTCCCGTAGATGTGATGGAATGGACAAATGTATTTAGCCAAACGGGTATAGGCATTACGCAGGGTGGTAATATCAATGTAGACAATTTCCCCGATTTAATTACGGTAGATGACCATTTAGATTATGAGATTAGTATGAACATAAAAGTAAGCGGACAAATCAATACTCTTTGGTTTGGGGTTTATATTTATGATTGTGATGGTGTTTTATTAAATGCTCAAGCAATGGGAAGTGGAGCACCTAATAACTATTTTATGGCTAATGGTAACTTGCCCAATTCGGGAGGGTATTTTCAATTACGAGGGTTACTATATAACTTTAATGCTCAATTAGGTAGTGCAGGAGGAGCATTGCCAACGGGTGATAGCGGAATGCCAACCTTACAGTATTTGCGTATGCCACAAGGTGCTAAGTACATCTATCCAATGATAAAATGTGTAAATGGAAATGGAAATAACACATTTCAAATCTATAATGTAAAAGCAGGAATTTGTGCACATCAAGTACCTTACAATACTAATGATGTAAGTATTCAAGTTGTACCATCTAATGTATCTCCTTACCCTACGGCAGTACCATCACATAGTTACGCATTTGTCAACACGGCTAACTTTGTTTTAAGTTATTGGAGTTATAATAACAGTAGTTTTACACCGAGCCAAGTTGACGATAAAATAGAAAAATATTTAATACCAATGAATTGTAATTTACAAACTGTATCATTATGAGTAATTTAAAAATAAACGAGAACGTATTTTTAGGCAAACAAGAATTAAACCGTATGGTAGAGTTCTTGGGCGAGGATGGATATAAGGAGTTCTTTAAAAGCAATATGGAGACCTACGGAATAATGAGGTTAAAGTATGCAGACGGAGCACTTAATGGGCAACCATTTGAGGATTTAAAAGTAGAAATCGGTAGCACACCCGATTCTTTAACTATTAAAGCAGGAAAAGCAGTTGATGAGAATTTTGACTTAATAAATATTGAGACCGACAATATAGATGCGTTAACCCAACCAACGGATAACGTCCAACGATATGTATGGTTAACCTATACTACGAGTAATATAGAAAAGGGGACAGTAGATATTTCTAATACGGGACAGATTTCGGGAACAAATACTTTCTTTACACAATGCTTGAGAGGTCAACCCAATTTTCCCGTAAAGATTAAATTCCCTAATTCAGTTTTAAACACCCTTGAATATGAGGTGGTACAAGTGGGGTCAGATACCCAAGCACAGATACAAGGATTAACGGCAGTAGAGACTAATCAAGAATATGTAGTGGTAGGAACATTTACACCTAATGCCTCTATCCCTCCTGCCAATAAAGACATATATGTTTTTGACAGTTACAACATTGGTATTGATGTTCCTGCAAACTTACCTATAACGGGTAATTTTATTTTATTAGCAATAGTTAATACGGATGGTGTAAGTACAACCATATTAGATGCACGTTATCAGTTTTATGCAACCAAAGCAAGTTATGAACAACAAGACTTTCAAGTAGTCAATGCTCCATTTATGGGTCTTGAAGAATTGAAATACGATACTGTATATGCAGATGGCAGTTCACAGTTAGCAACCTTTGGATGGGGATTTAGGAGTGAGATGGGTGATTGGGCAGGAGATGCGGAAACATCAACCATTACTATAACCGCAGGTAGGGGTGGCATATATCAAGATGTTACTCAACCGCCAACGGGTACTTTTGTTGGATACCGTATTTATTTTTCGGGTCAGACCATTAAAAACTATATGATGGCACAAGTTATATCAAGCACACAAAATGGAGCAAGTATAACTTTGATTTTAGACGAATATCCCGCAGGAACACCCGTAAATGCCTCTGATATTAGTATAGTTCCTAATGCCGATAAAATCGTTATCAAAACGGATTACTTTTCCGCAGGTGTTGAGCCAAATGTATCAAGAGAGCAAATGTTTGCTATACAAGATGGCGTGGGCACAATGGAGGTTAAATTTCCAAGTAGTATGCCTCACAGTTTAAAGGCACAATATAAATTAACTTGGAACAAGTGGCAAAGCCAATATTACCCAATTAATGATGGGCAGTATTTAGATGAAAGTAGTTTTAATGATAAGGGAGCATTAACCGCACCTAACTATGCGAATGTTACGGCAGGTGTGTTTAGTTTAATTCCCGACCAAAACTCATTTTATCTAACTCACGCAGACCTTGATGAGCCAAACGTATTTACGTCAAGTAATCAGTGGGCGTATGCCGAGGTTGATATATCTGACCCTGCCGTTTATGACCCCGTTTTTAAATTGCTTACTCTACCCAATACGGCTAATACATTTCGTTTAGTGAATTTAAGCAGTAACCCCGTTCTTCCGACAGAAATACAAGAGATAAGAGGTGTAGGTCAAGCAGGTCTTGGAGGGGTACAAATATCCCTTATGCAAACTACGGGTTATGTAAAATATATCTGTGGCTCGGGAACGGGTGGAGGAGGATACTATATAGGGTTTAGCGACCAATATAGGCACGGAGATAGACCGTCATTTTCCCCTAATGGTCAAATATGGGTCAATAACTTTAACTCACTACCTGCGGATAACGATGAGATTATTTTAAGCGATTATGAAAGCATAGAGTTGACAAGAATATTTAACTCATTGCCTCCCGTAATGTTTTATATAACTAACATTAAAAGACTTAATAATCAAACCCAAGTTAAATGGCACGATGTTTCTTTAAACACGAATTTATATGCTTACTATGACAACGGTGTGTCTCCATCAAGTGGAAGTGGTGCATCGGTTGACCCTGCGTTTAATAGCGGATACCCTTTATGTGGGTTTAAGATAATAGGGGATATGATGTATATTCAATTTGAAGCACGATATAAAGATACGGGTGGTGGCTCTACTTGGAACACCTTTTCAATGCGAGGAGGATTTCCGCCTAATGTTCTACCTCAATCAAGTTCGTTGGGTGGAGTATTTAATGGGTATGGATATGCCTTTATGTATCACGGTGGAGGGTCGGCTATTAGCGATAACCACATTTACGTTTATGCCCGTCAATCCCCTAACAGTGCAGAAATAGAATTAATGTTTAGACAGTTGGGTGCATCTCACGCAGATACGTCTGCCCTTGGGTCAAACCCGAGTTTAGGTAATATGCCATATCAAGGGACATTAACCCCCGTACATAATCCGTGGCATTTCTTCCCAAGTAATACGGGAACAGATGTTATTAGTATTAGAGGGTCTCTTATGTTGCCCGTAACTCAAACAATGTAAATCGTAAATAATGGATGAATTAAAGATATATTATAGTAGCGGAAATAATTACACCAATGAGTATAGTGGTGAGATTCAAAAAAGCATTGGTGGAATCATAACCAATACCGAAGTTCCCGATGGATTAAGAAATCTGTTTGGTACTGTATCTTTAAGAATGGTGTCGCAAGGTATTAGTGATTACCGTGCCGTATATTTAAGGAATGGTGGCGTAGCACCCGATGACATTTCTAATTTAAGGTTATATGTAAATGTGCCCATATTAGCACCCACAACCGACCCATCTACATTAACACCCAATGTTGGGGATATGTATATTGTACCGCCTAATAGTATAGGTGCGTGGTTAGGCGAGGATGGCAAGAAAGCCGTGTGGGACGGTGCAGAGTGGACGTTCTCCTTTGCTCCCTTTGCTACATATGAGTTTGGGTTTCAAACACCCGTAGACATTGATATAGACATTAACCCTATACTAATTACCGAGGGTTATGTAGTGCCTCTTGAGAATGTGTTTCAAGCACCAAGAGGAGTAACATTTGTAAGTGCAAATACCGTAGCCAATGAAATAACTATTGGAACGGGTGATTTAATTGTAGGACAAAATCTATGTATGTGGATTAAAAGAACAATCTTTGAATATCCATTAAACACCGATGATTTAGTAATTGATAAGGGGTCTATCTTTGAAGAGGAGGACATTCCTATCATTTTTAATTATGACACACCGTAAAACCCGACATTTAAGTTTACTTGAATATTTGGAATGTTTGATTAGAGAGTATATGACTGCCGAGTTAAGGCGTAAAATCTATACCAAGAAATCCGACAAGCAATATTGGGGTAAAGTCTGTGAATGGAAAGAGGAGAAAATCCGAGACATTACAGAACGCAATCATATGCCTAACATCTTTGATGACAAAGAGTTACGCAAAGAATACTATACTAAATATTATCCAACCAATAAAGTGCCTTTACTCTTAGCGTGTAAAAAAGACTTAGCATATTACTTTAATTGTAATGCCGATGTATTAGTGCATAACGGTAGAGGCATTCGTCAAGGTACAATCGTGGATGCAGACTTTGATACCAACATAGCCGAGGTTAATATGGCAGACACACAACACATTGAGAATCACCCACTTACGATAGTCCGCAGGGTCATTTAGCGATTTATTTAAAAAATGTCGCATTTCTCACTTTCTAAAAAATAATTTATATGGTTATGGAGGGGGAGGTCTCCTCTTATTTTTAACCAAATTAAATTTTAGAAATTATGACAGTTCAAGAAACCGTTAAACAGAAAAATGAGTTTGCCGATTATGTTTATTCATTCTATGGCAAAGGTGGTATTTATGAAAACTTTTTCAAAACCGAAATTACCAAAGAACACATCACGGGAGCAATGATAAAATACATTACTCACAATCCCGATTGTTGGGGTGGTGGAGATAGTCTTGACCGAGAGAGGGTTAGAGACATAATGTTTATTGATTTAGAGGGTGCGGAAAAGAGCACCGTTGAACATTATCTATTAAAAGGAATTTAATATTAACCGAGGGGGGCAACCCCCTCACAAAACTATAATTATGAGCACACAAAACTTTTACAACAAAAACGCAAGTCGCATATTTGCTAACGAATGCGAGGAAGAATGGGATTACGAGGATTTGAAATCAAACCTTAATTCTGAATTAGCAAAATTAGAAACTGACAATCTCTTTATTGATTGGTATGCAGGTGAACGCCACAACGGAGACCGTAACTATGGAGGTCTAATCCTTGGCACATTAAGCATTGAGAAAGAGTATACTCAAATGAGTGTTTCTGTTACCCTTACACCCGTTATACGTAGCGGATATTATGGAGGTGTAAATTTAGATTGGGAAATGGAATATCACATAGAGGGAGACCCTCACGATGACATTGATGACATTGATTGGGAGGCACATTTTCCAAACCGTCCTTTTATGTATGAGGGATGGGTTACAACCTTTCTTGAAGAGAGTGCAGATAAATTGAAAACGAAAGTAGAGAAAGTGTTTGCAGATTATTCAACACCATTAAACCGTGTAGGAGTATTTTCTAACGGTGAGGCAATTTACGAAAAAGCATAGGTGATGAATAGCGGAGAATTACACGAGTTTCTTCAACGCTTAAAGCGTGAGAAGAGACGGGGGAGCAAAGTGGTTGACCAACATATGATTGACCACTTTCAATCTCATCTTAACCGCCTATTGCGATTAGAGGCAGAATTAGAATTGCAGAAATTATTAAGTAACATTTGTTTAAATTAAAAAGGAGAAACTATGAAAAGTATACACGACATAACATTAGGAAGAATTAGAAGTAAAAGCAGAGAGGAATTAAAAGAGTGGTTAGAGAAAAACACGGAGTTTGGTCAAGCGTGGAGCAAGATTCAGTTGACCGAGGATTTTAACGGTATCCAAGGTGGTCTATGGCTATGTGGAGAGGGAACAGAGGAATATAAGGGGGATGTGATATTTGATTATTACAACACCGATTCCAAATACAATATTGGTGTGTTAGCCAAGTTTGAGAAGAAGTTGACAGATATGGGTTGGTGGTGTGAGTGGTATGATGCAGGTACAATTCAAATTTGGAAACTATGAAAGCATACCATATAAAAATCAAAGCATATAAGCAGTTTGGCTATATGTTTGAACGGGAGTACAGTATCAAAGCATCTGCCGTGCATACGGCAACAAGCCGAGCAATCAGAGAGTTTTGGTCAGAGAAAGTAAATAAAAAACGTAAACGAGATACCATTGATTTAGTTATAGTGGTACGCAAAAAAGGAATGTAATTATGAAAAACTTTAATCACAATTTAGCAATAGAAGTATTACAAATGAGTAATGACGGGGATGACTTGTCCTCAAAAGATTTAGCGGTAACTGAATTAGCCGTTAACAATAATTTAAGTGAACAAGGCGAAGTTTACCTTATTCAGATGCACACCAAATTAAAAAAGGGTACGTATGCAAGGTCGTGGTTTCACGGTGTAGAGCACGTTACTCAAGACCCCGAGGGATATGTGTATTGGAAAGATAAGCAAATTGAGCACTTTTCATATTCTGATGGCAAAGAGGAGGCAGAGGCAACCCGAAAGTTTGCAGAAAGAATGTTGCTTTTAGAAAAACAAGGAATAGAATTAACCGTAAGAAATTACTTAAATAGCATATAATATGGAAACAGAACAATCAACATATAAAACAGAGTGCCATATAGGAGACAATAGTATATTGATTATATGGGATGTAGAAACACTTGATGACGGTAGGGATATTTATAAGATATATGAAAAATCGGATGGATTCTCTTTAACTTTTCAAGATGTGAATGAATGCAGATTACTTTATCAAGGTGCGTGTGAATATGATACCGCAGACTATGTAGAAAAATATCTGAAAGAGGAAATAAAGAAAGACGAGCCATCGCAAATATTTATACAGAATTATTATAGCGATGTATTTGGCGATACAGATTGTCCGCTTGTTTATTTCTTTGATGACTACATTAAGGAAATGGCAGATGAGATAGTATGGGATGCCGAGGGATTCTATACGGAAGAAGAGGGAGGAGAGGATTTCCTTGACCTTATTAAATGGATAGGCATAGGCAAGAGTGAGGCGTATGTGCGTAGTGAGGAGGAGTTAATGGATGCACATAGAGATAAGTTGTTAAATAAAATGATTGCAGGAAAACCTTTTACCAAGTGGGATGGTGAAAAGATAAATGTGGTCTTATCGCCCCGTGAGTATTGGGCAGGTAAAAAACAATACTATTAATATGGTACAAGTATTTACAGTAATGGCAGTTCTTTGGTTACTACACAAAGCAGGGTTTCAATGGTGGAAATTTCTTAAAGCATTTATTTCCGTTTGCATTGTAGCATTCCTTGTTATGTGTTTCTTTATGGTAGTTGGGTTATTATCCTCTTGTGCAGGGGATAATACCCGTCCCACACAAACCATACAAGTACCCAATCCAATAGACACCACGGAGGATTATTCTTATTTAGAATCGGACAGTATGATGTATGGGGATGGCAAGGATAGTATGTGGTTTGAAATTGAAAGACAGAAATTTTTAGATAGTTTATTTTTAATTGACCTACAAGAGATGTATGGCATAAACTCACTTGAAGAGTATTATGAAAAACACGACAGTCTTATATTAGGTGATAAATACGATGAATATTATGGCGAATGAAAAAATCAAAATAGCGTTTGAGAAAGAGAAAAATAATATAGTTCTCATTGAGAATAACCAAACAAGAAAACACACTTATTTAACTTTATTGGATTACACCCGAGGCGATGAGCAAGAGGCATACAATATCTTTTATTGGCTATACATTAGGGGGACGTATAAAAATGAGTTCTATAAAATTAGCAGGTACATTGATGCAGAAGTTGCATTAAAGAAAATGGCTAATGACTACAATGAGTTAATTGATGACTTACTGACGGTGGTTAATTTAGACAATGAGGACGAGACAAAAAACAATAGGAGAAAATCTAAACTTAACTTTGGTCTTACCACTTTATTAAAAGGCAAAGTTTACCGTCTCAACATTGGTAAGAAAATAAAATCATTCGGTATCAAAAATCTATTGAATGAGTTGAAATTTGATACAGAGTAACGGAGTGCGTTTTTTTTAAAAAAATACCGCATTTCTCACCTTTGAAAAAATAATTTATATAGATATGGAGGGGGGAATACCTCTTAAAATCACGAAAGGATAAGGTCGGTAGAATACCGCTAATCAATGACGTTGCACAAAACCAAAGACGATGACTTGTTATGGATGTCGTTTCAATCTAATCGGATTGATAATTTACAATGGTTGTGAGCAGACAATTTGGTGCGTTCTGATTCTGCCTCTTTCGGAACAAACTGATGCGTTTGTGCTATCACATAAAAGATGACCCATTGCCAAAACACACGGACATTAATTGCACTACGGATACGGGATGAATGGCTTTATACCGCCTATACCTTTCTGATTTAAACATTCACAATTTAACCAATTATTAACATTAACTAAAACGGGAGAAAAAATGGAAAATGTAATTTTAAATTTAGCAGGTCAAACCAAAGGGATTGACAATTTATTAGCAACCTTTGCAAAGCAGGGAGATACTAAATTTCACGAAGTAGCAACCATCTTGGCAGAGAAAACTCAACAAGTAGCAAATGAGGTTGCAGAGATTCAAGAGAACATTGCGAGAGGCAATGAAATTGTTTACGATGATTTTTATGTTGATTATTTACAAACCTTAATTTATTAAAAATGGGAACATTACATAATATAGGTAACATAGTTGTTGAGGTGCAATACGCACTTTACAAGGTCAAGAATAAGACCAAAGAATTAGTCGGCATTTTCAATACATATCAAACGGCAGTAAGATATGCAGAGCAAAATGCGATTGATATTCACTTAGGCGGTGATGGGGTGATTGATGACTACACCCCCATCGTTGTTAATTAAGAGAGTAGTCATTATTTAGTGCAGACAATAATTGTTTGGGCGATGATGTTATCGCCATTTAAGTAACCCCAAATCCTTGAGCATCCAAGGTGCTAACAGTATGACAGAAAATTTAGTCCCCATTAATGAAAGCGAGGCACACACAAGATTCGGAATTATGAACGATGTGCCGTTGGGATGTTTGAGGTTTTCGGTACTGTTAGTTTTTTTTATACTATTGTAAATCTTATAAATTATAAATAAAATGGTACATACATTTGAAGCATTTAAGTACGAAGAAATGACCGTAAGTAACGGTACATTAAACAATGAGCATTTATTTGAAACCTTTATCGCATTCTTTACCGAAATAGTAAATGGAGGCGTAGGAAAAGTATTAACCTTTAAACTTACAGATGACCACAAGACCAAGGTGGATATGTTTAAAGACGTATGGAAAGAATCTAACCCCGAGGAAAAAAATATGATTGTTTTAGACCTCTGTGAGATATTGGGTGATTTAGCACCTAACGGATTTTACTTTGGTGAGCACGAGGGTAACGCATCTGACATAGGATATTGGAGAACAGAGGAATCCCGTACATACATAGGGACGGTAGAGACAGATGAGTTAGAGGATTATTTAAGGCGTAGAATTACTACGAATGCAGTTAATCTGCCTCAAGAGTGTGTAATCTTTGATGTAGACGGGACATTAGCACATATGACGGAAGAGAGACATCCCGAGCCAAGAAAACGTCCTTTTCAATGGGATAAGGTAGGAACAGATAAAGTAGACCCTAATATAAAGTGGTTGGCTAATTTGGTATATAGTTCACGTTTTCACGGAATGAATTATAAACCCGAGACTGAAAGAAGTGAATGTAGTTATGCTTCACCTTTTGTGATTATAGTTACGGGTAGGGATGGCGTGTGCCACGAAGAAACAAGGAAGTGGTTAAAGGATAATGGTATTCAGTATGATGCTTTATACCAACGTCCCAAGTACAACAACCTTAAAGACAGTATTATCAAAAAGGATATTTATGAGCAATTTATAAAACCTAACTTTAAGGTCAAAGCGGTATTTGATGACCGTAACCAAGTTGTTGATATGTGGCGTGAATTAGGTCTCACTTGTTGCCAAGTAGCAGAGGGAGACTTTTAAATAGATATGGCACGGGTTTCCTTGGCGACCCTTGGGGAAGGGTCTCTTTTGGGGATGTTTAAATTTACACTTTCTATCCACGACCCGTGCCTTTCTTATTGACTTAACAAATATTAGGTTGGTGTTAAAAGTGAGAACATAATAAAGAAATATTCACTTTTAAATTTCAGAAATTATGAAATAGCACTAAACCTTAAATGAGGAGGGGGGAGCATTCATACGTGAGTGTTCCCTCTGACCTTACTAATAGGGTAAGCCGAAAACCTTATAGAGTAGGCATTAACTAATTTTAAATTTATTAAGATGGCAGATGTTATTGAAAATAAAGACAAAAGGTATCGGACAACAACCGATTTAGAAAAATCTATTTTTTCTTATTTGGATACCGTGAGAGAATCGGGTATTATGAATATGGGCAATGGAGCACAATTAGTACGTGAAACATTTGGTCTTGAAAGAAAGGAGGCAAGATTTGTTAGTAACCTATGGATGAAAAACCATAACCGAGATGGGAATTATGAAATAATTAGAGTAGACGGGTTATGTTAAGAGTAGAATACATAGGCGATAAAAATTGGGAAACAGAGTTTTCCGATAAAGAAAAAGAGTTTTTTCACGACCACTTAGGTACTATGATGTATGTAACGGGAATAGGAGTATTAACCGAGGAAAGTGTAGAGGAGTTCGCATTTAGGGTCAATCATTTAAGATTAATGCCGACCAAACTTACAAAAGAACACCTTAACTTTTTTAGACGATATATTCCTACAAAAGTAAATGGAAATACAACAACCCGTTTACATTATTTGAGGCAAAAGTATAGTCAAGAAATTGCACAGTTTAATAGCAGTTGGGTGCAAAGCGTAGAAAAACAGAGATGGCAAAAATCATTAAAAACAATTAAATAAAAAAAAGATGGTACAAGGAAATAATATATTACCAAACGACAATAATTCGGGAGACGAACATATTGAAAATACAGAAATGTCCACGAGGGCAGATAATGCCGTATCGCAAGAGGTAGGCGATGGTGAGATAGATACACAAGAATATGATGTAGTAAGTGATTGGATAACAGAGGGGTTAATGCAAGATAAAATAATCAAAATAGAGAATCTTGTGATAAAAACCAATAATAGTGAAGCCATTACATCGCCTATATCGTCAGAGGATTACAGTAGGTATGAGAGTTTACAAGGACAGTTAAAGGCGGTTGCAAGTTGGGATACGTGCCCAAGAAGAAAAAGCATCTTGCAGGAAATTAAGAATGCCTTAGACTTACTTTATCGTGATGGTTTGTGGTCAAAGTATGCCAAGCAATATCACCGAGATAAAATTGTCCCTAAAATAAATGAGTGGATTCAAGAATTAAAGGGTGCGATAAATGATTGGGATGGTAGGGATTGGTCAGATGCTCAAGATGCAAACGAGACGTATAATACCGCAGAGGAAATTGAGGATTACGCAGGTAAGTTACAAGATGAGTTAACCAAGGTAACGGATTTCCTTGATGAGTATGAGTTGAGTATGGAGCAAATTGCCCCCGAGCATCGTGCACCATTAACTGATAACCAAAGCCAATTATTGGACGATAGGGAGTTTTATGATGAGGTAAAAGATACGTTAGATACGTTAGTGGGTGATGCCGAAACTGTAAAAGAAAGGGCACAAGCCATTACAGACCATTATGATAGTTTATGCGATTCTGTAAGCGAGATGGAGAGTTGTCATATGGACACAGATTCTCTATAATATTTTTTCCCGAGCAGTGAGAGATACATAAAGGTTTCGGTTAAATGCCCGTATCTCAAAAACCTCCCGATGGCTTTTTAGGGTTGTGCCGTCCTGCTCAAAAACAACCCTTTTTTTAAATCTCATAAAAGATAAAAAATATGAAAAGTAAAATCCAAAAGTTAATCCATATAAAAGAAAAAGAATTGGCATTAGCCAAAGAGTTAGCATACGTACAAAAGGCAAGTGAATGTTCCCATCGTATTATAGGTGATGACGTAACCCGATTTATTGTTATTGACCTCAAGCGAGAAAAAGATGTGTGTTGGGGAGCACCAAGCAGGATTATTAGTTTCTTTAATTTGAGACGTATACATCCTACTAAAATCTTGGATTTTGATAAGATTCCAAGTTCGGCACAAAAAAATACATTTATTAACAGTTTTAAAAACGATTAAAATGACGGGACAAGAATTATTAGACAATCTCTTAGAGTTAGATGAAGAGCAATTAAAAAAGCCAATCCACTTAGGGTGGAATAGTGGTGATTATTGGAAATCCAAAATTTGTTGTGAGGTAGAGTTTTTTACAGAGGACAAGGAAGTAGAGTTAAGCGAGTATCATAGGAATTACAATAATACAGAGAAAGTGTATAAGCAAAATTTAGGCGAGGAATACTATGATGGGGAACACGATGAAGAAAGAGCAGAGGGGAGGATAATTGAAGTAATCTTAATTGAGTAGTTATGGCAAAAAGCAAAAAAGAGTGTTGGTGGTCTCAACAAGACCAATCCCGAGAAGAGGGAAAACAAAACTATGCCCAATATGGGTGTTTAAATGATGGTGGTAGAGAAAAGGCAGGTTATAAAGGCGATGCTAATGATTGCGTAGTACGTGCTATTTCTATTGCTACCGAGATTTCATACCAAGAGGTATACGACCAATTAAATGTCTTAGCAAAAAAAGAACGTAGAGGCAAACGTAAGAAAACAGTATCTAATTCAAGGTTGGGAGTATATAGGTCAACGTATGAAAGATTTTTGAAATCAATAGGGTGGGCGTGGCAACCTACTATGAAAATAGGTCAAGGATGCAAGGTGCATTTAAGAGGCGATGAATTACCAAAAGGCAGATTGGTGGTATCCGTTTCAAGACATTTGACCGCAGTAGTTGATGGGGTAATACACGATACACACGACCCATCAAGATTTGGAGAAAGGTGTGTATATGGCTATTATTATAAACCTAATAAAATTGATTGCGATGAAAATAACTGAATCACAACATAAAGAAAACACGGCACAAGCAAGGCGTAAACGTGCAAGTATTACGGAATGCTTAGAATTTATCTTTTCCCTTGAGGGTAAAGAAGTAATGGGTAGGGCACTATATTTGGCATTATTCTTAATGGAAAAAATACCGCCTATGTATACATCCCCATCCGATAAAGAAAATATGGAATTTTTACGTGAGGTAGCGTTTGGTGAGGGATATGAAAAAGGGCGTAGAGAGTTTCAATTCTTAGAGGGAATTGATTTGCAAATTACACCTTACAATGAATACCTTAAATTAATAGTTCAACAGAAAGGAGGGCACGATGGCGAAATTATATAGTTGTGATGCGTGTGGTGATATTATTGGGCAGGATAAAGAAAAGGTGTCCCATTTAAACGTGATGTTTAATTATCCATATGAAAAGGTAGGCACGAGACATTTGTGCAAAGAATGTAAAATAAAATTTATTGCGTGGTTTAATGGCTTTATTAGGCATTATAAACCTAAACGAAAGGAGGCAACCAAATGAGCAATTTACCATTAGGGGCAGAGCACGACCCCCGAGCACCGTATAATCAAGTTGATTATGGCGAGAAAGAGTGCACTGAATGTAGCGGAATTGGCTACTATATCTATTCGTGTTGCGGAGACGATATGACACAAATCTATGATGACTTAAAGCGTTGCATAACTTGCAAGGAAAATCTTGGCGAGTTGGACGACATTAAAGAAAACTGTGATGAGTGTGATGGTGAGGGTATCGTCCCCCGTACCGAAGAGGATGAATTAAATGATTATGAATCTTACCAAGAAAGTTTAAGCGATGAACAAAGAGAAAACACCTATTGAGCCGACAGAGGACAAACCGATGTCAGAAATTGAAATGGCACAACAAGCCGTTTTGTATATTAATCAAAAAGATAGTCTTGATGACGTTACCTTAATTCCCGTTATATATGATGGAGTTAAAACATATGCAGTAACCATTAAGGATACCGAAGAGGACGATACAACCCGATTAACACCAATTATGTTGGTTTTAAACGAGGATATGTTCGCTAAATTAAAACCATTAATTAACGCTAAAAATATAAAACAAGATGGAACAGATACCAAATAACAACCAAGACGAGAAAATTGTAGATAATGACCTGCAACCAAAAGACATAAATTATTATTCGCAGGTATGTGTAATTCAAGGAATGACTTTAGGCGATTTAGATGCCGAGGGTTTTAAACAGTACGTAGCAGATAAGTTTGACGGTGTTAGAGTTAACTTTTTAGAAGAGGTTAAAACTAATCCCGATTTAGATTCAGAGGGTGAGGCAGTGCCCGACACGGGAGGAAGAAATGATATATTCTTTAACGTGCATACTGACGACATTCCGAGGTTTGCAGTTAAGCGATTAGGTTGGTGTAAATGGTGGGAGGATGTACATTACAACCAACAGACTTTTTTATATCCTCAAGAAATCTTAAATAAATATCCTAAAACTTGGTAGCCAATGAAGAAAAACAAAGACATAGCAAATCGTAAAGAATGGGAAAGACTAAACCCTCATAATCGTAAAGAATGGGAAAAATTAAATCCCGATAGAAATAGTAGTACATCATTGAAAAGGACATCCACTAATAAACAAAAAGCGGATTACCAAAATTTGGAGGGGTCGCATCCTATGTCCCCTAAACAGTTGACAAAGTTTAAAAAGGAGTTGTTCCAAAGGTATTACACTAAAAGTAAAATTGAGATAAGGTGGGATGACTGTGTTAATATGGATAGGTTTCTTGAAGAGAAGAAACGTATTGATATGCAACGGGGTCATTCCGACCAAGTGCCGTTAACGCCATTAATACCAAATGGAATAATGTATATGGAATCGTTTGTAGATTGGGACAATAAATATCCTTGGACAAACGAGCATCGTTTAAGACCGTGTGATTTTATTTGTAATGACGTAGACCCCGAAAAGATAAAAGCAAATAATGCAATAGGGATATTTTATAATTGCAATCTTGATATAGGCGAGTATTCATTTACCGTGGTTTTGTTCAACGCAAAAGACAATAGAATTAACTATCGTCCATTCTTGCATTTTGTATTGCACAATTTTAACAGAGACCCCGATAAGATGTTGGGAGATGCAGGTTATGCTCCCACGGGTTATGAGCAGAATGATGTAGAGGGATGTTTTGATTGGAAAAACCTTGAGGTCTTGGATACCGAGTATTCACATTTGCCCGAGCATTATTGGAAACAAATATCTAATAATGTATTTCAGAATTGGCTAATGGCAAATTACTATCTCATAAACTTTCAACGTAATATCGTGGTCTACAATTATGATGGCAAAGCAATGCTTGAACGAATGAAAGGCAACACCCGTAAACAACGGCAACGCAAAAAGAAAATCATTTTAGGCAATGTTTACCGCATTCATTACAGTTCTGTACACCGAGAGGCAGATGAAAGGGAATACAGATGCACGGGTGGAGTACGTGCAGGTGGATGGTTTACACGAAGAGTAAAAGATGACTATTGGGAGAGATACCCCGAAAAGTTAGAGGAGGGTGAATCTTGCGGATACCGACCCGTATCCGTGGAACGCACCCGAGAATTACTCACTTATCTACCTCCACTTAAAGACGATGAAATCTTTATAGAGGTGCAAGTCGTTTATAAAAATGGGTGGAAACGTAATGTAGATTTGCTCAATACAAATTACGGTAGATTTTCCACTAATACATACGGAGCAACGGGTTAACCTATTGGGAGGTGCACAATACCGTGAGGGTTGTGGAGGCATTTAATCATAATCATAGTTTTGTCTTTAATACACCTCCCATACATTCAATTATTTTATTCATTAATCTTTAAATTTTATTTAATATGGAAAACGTAAAAACCATAGAAATTGGTGGCGACATCGCCAAAGCAAACAGAGAATTGTTTGATGAAATCAATGTAATTGACCACGAGGGTCATATGCAGAAATTGGACGTAACATTATTTTTGGGGTCTAATTTTATTGCAGACCGTGTAGACATAGAAACCGCTATAAAAGATGCGGAGAAATATATGGATGTTCACGGCACTACGGGAATGTGGATTGTTTTAAATACTATCTTTAGAGACCACGTTTTGGTTAAGCGTAGTGATTTGCGTAAGATTCAAGGGGGAGCAAAATATGAAGAAAAGAATCCTAAAAATTGTACACAATAGAACAATTAAAAATAAATTGTTAATAACTGTGTTGGCAAATACCAAAACATTTATAAGAAAAATAATATATTCGTTCTATGATGCAAAATGGGAGTATTGCAATTTCAAATCCTTTTGAGTTAAACCGTGCCCAAAGAGGCAAACTGACTAAGTTGGGGATTGACATTCCTACTAATACTATTGAAGAGGCAGTCAAAGTATTGGTAGGTGCGTTGCGTTCCGAGATAGAGGACATTTCTGACGTTTACACATTACGTGAATTGATGGATATGTATGAAGCGGTCTACGGAAATCAACAAGTGAAACCGATAGTTAGCCAAGATGAGCCAAAACCCATCGTTAAGGTTGACATAGGTGGAACAGTGCCAAAGCCACGCAAAAAAGTTAGAATAGATTTAACCAAGGACAGTAGTTACGCCATTCCTTTATATGAACATTTATCTACATACACCAATTTGGAAGTAAAGGAGATAAAGACGGGATTGGCAGTCAAGTTCGTAAACGGGTCTTACAAAACCAATGTATTAAACTACAATGAATTACGTACCATATATGGTGAGTTACACGGCAATCTATATTTTAATATGATTAAGTCCGACACCCAATATGAATCGTTAGGAATTGAAAGAGAGTATGATTGGTTTAGGAGTTTTGTGGTAATAAGAAATATATCAATTACTGATGTTATTGAATGTCTATCTAATACAAACGTAGATTATTTAATTGGTCTCAATACAGTTGCGAATAAAAGGAAAATTTATAACAAGGATAAACTATTAAAATCGGCAACAAATGACCACGGGATTTACTATTAAAATCAAATGTATAGATAGCAAGGAAAACACTGTAATAATATACGAAAAGGAGTACAAGAATGATATTAAAGCCAAATTATGGGGAGACCTCATCATTAAGGTAATAAAATCTCTTTTACCCGATTTTCGTGTCTTTTATCACATTGACCCTATCCGAGAGTGATTAGTGCATTTTTTTTAAAAAAAAGTCGCATTTCTCAATCTCTAAAAAATAATTTATATATAGATGGAGGGAGACCCCTCCACTTATTTTTTATCATTATTAATTAAATTTCTAAATAAAACGATTATGGGAAAATCAAAAACAGAAGTTCAGATTTTGCAGGATAAAGTCAATAAGACTTTAGAGAGTGCAAAAAAGCGTAGCAAGTCAGTTCTTACTACGATTGAAAAAGAGGGCAATATGCTCCAAGATTTTGTAGCACCTTTGGGTGGGGCAAATAAGTTATCTTTTTACAGTAACGGGAATTTGAAAATGAATCTCAAGTACCCAAATGAAAAAGGTAGAAACACTAAGAAGTCTTTTGTAATGCACCCTCACGCATTAGCACAGTGCGGAGAAAAGTTAGGTATACCAACGAGGTATATTAAAGAGTTAGGCACGGGTGAAAAATGGCAGAGGGATTTAGCAGAAGAAATCTTAAACAACCACACTATACATACACATAGAAATAAGGTGTTAGTTAGAACGGTTGGCGACCAAGTGCGAGGCGTGTTGTCTGATAGTTACCGTAGGTTAAACAGTAGCGAGATATACGGACAGTACATCCAAGCGGTTGGTAAGGCAGGAGGTCAAATCATTGATGCGTATGCGAGTGAAACGAAAACCTACATTGAAAGTGTAGTGCCACAAGTTATTCCCGTTCCAACGGAAAAAAACGGAGTGGTACATATGGTATTCGGAACACGAATCAGTAACAGTGATTTTGGCGATGGAGCATTAGAGATTAGAGCATTTAATATGCAGGTTGTTTGTATGAATGGAATGACCCGTAAATCTCTGATGAGACAGATTCACTTGGGTAGAAGAATCCCCGATGAAATGTTAGTGCAGGATGACACTTGGAAAGCGGATACGGTAGCACAAGGGTTAATTGTTAGAGACTTAGTTCTTAACAATATGACCAAGAGTTCAATTACCGAACACGCACAAAAGATTCAGAAAGCAAGTCGTAAGACAGTTGATTTAGAGAATCAAATCAAACTGTTACCACGAAAAGGCATTTTGAAAAGTGAGTGTGAAAGCATCGGTAAGGTATTGATGGAAAGTCGTAAAGAGCACGGGGTGCAAGGTGAGCCATCTCTTTGGAAACTTACTCAAGCAATTACTGCGGTAGCAAACCAAGGTGATGACTTGAGAAGAAAGAGAGAGTTAGGCGAGGTTGCAGGTGCACTTTTAGATACCGTCTAAAGATTGGTTTTTCATTGTTTAATAGGGTGGGGAGGTTTCCCATCCTATTTTACTATCTATTCACATTTTAAATATTTCAATTATGGGATTTGGAGGACAGTACCCAATTTGGGTTGACGTAACATCTTGCATTTATAAGAGTGGGAAATCTTACGGTGTCAGAGACACGGGAGATTCTACCATCTATGTAGGAAGTTCAAAAAATAACTCAAATGAATTTTTACGCACTTGTGTAACAAGGGCAGACGGCACGGATAGCAAAGGCAATCCAATTATTAAATTTAGGTTTTCGGTTGACGGTATTATTTTAAAAGAGGCACATTACGTAGATAATAACGGGAGAGCAGGAGACCACATCAAAACAATTAGTAAACTAAATAAAATAAAATCACTATGAAAAAAGTAATAACATTTGTAGAAGAGGGAAACAAGGAGTTAATCTATGAGGGTCAAAAATTAGACGAATGGCATAAAACAGTTAAGAAGTTGAAATTAGAGGGTCAAAAAGACTTTGCATCTAATGAGGACAAATCACCGATTCCATTTAGAGCATTGTCATCTGCGGATATGCACTTTATCAATGAGTTGTGCCCAAGCACCCAAGCGGTAAAAGATTACTCTAAAACTTTAATACCATTAGAGGTGTTAAGTTTGGTATCGTTGGCAACCACTGAAAAGTATTTCACCGAAATCTATGTGTATTATGGGGACACAAATCACCCATTTATGATAGGTCAAACGGGGGAATCTTATTCAGATAGACGATACTTTTTAATAGGTGCGTGGAATTTCACGGGTACTTTCAAATGGGAGGACGTTGTGAAGAAAGCCAAAAAGTCTTATTTGGAGAGAAGAAAAAATAAGATGGAAGTGGCAATGAATGAAATCCAAAAGGATTTAGATAACCTACCTAACCTTTGTGATAAATGGGCAAGAGGTGAATGGGTAACGGAAAGTTACAGTGGTTAATTAATTGGTTTTCCAATGATGGGAGTGGGTCAGTTGACCCCTCCCTTTTTGTGTATAAAATAGAGTAAAATGGCAAACAACATACAAGATGCGATTCGTCATTATAACCGTCAAAAAGGCGTAGCAGATAAGATGACACAGAGGAGGGTAGCACATTACGTGCTACGGGATAAAGACATAACCGACCACGCAAAATATGAATTAGTTTCTATGTGGGTTTCTGAACAACGGCAACCACGTATAGAGCATATTCGTAGGATGTGTGAAATTCTTGAGGTTGATGCAAATTATTTAATCGGATTAACAAATGAGTATACTTTCAGAAAACACGGTAGTTGAGGGGAAAGAAGAGGTACGGTACAACGTATTCGCATCCCCTACAAAAAATGATGCAGAACAAGCATTGAAATATTTTACCTCACTTACGGGTGGGAGAATGGTAAACTTTGCACTTTTCGTTGAGGCAGACGGATATGGTAAAGGAATACCATTGTATGTTATTAAGGCATCGGCAGACGATATTAGCAAACGTCAGTTGTTAACAACCTTATTAACAATAGCAAATGATAATCTAATTTCTAATTATTTAAAACAGTAAAAATGGCAAAACAACAGTCAAATAGTAAAGTACAAGTGATGTCGGAATTTGATGTCCGCATCCAACAGACAAGCGAGAAATTGCAACAGATTCGTGAAAAGGAATTTGAAATAAAATTGGAACGGTTTACAATGATGCTCAATAAAGATGCAGAGCCAAGTAAAATAATGAGCCGTAGAAAATTCACCTACTTACCTATTAGTGTTCTTGAGAATCAGTTAGATGAATTGTTCTTAGGTAGATGGGAAACGGTAGAGTTTAAATGGCAACAGATAGCCAATGAAATAGTTGGGTCTATTCAGTTGCGTGTATGTAATCCTATTACTAATGAATGGGTGCAAAGAACGGGGGCAGGAGCAGTTCAAATCAGACAATTAAAGGATACACCTATTGCGGATATTTTGGATAAGAAAATCAAGGATACATTAGGGATGGATTTTCCACACCTTAAATCCGAGTGTATAAAGAATGCGTGTAAATCTTTAGGTAGTTATTTTGGGCGTAATCTAAATCGTGATATTGTTGACCAATACCAACCCGTGGTATCTCACATAGAGGCAAAATTGGTTAGTAAATTAGATGGCTTAATGAAAGCCAAAAAAGAAGAGGGTAAAGCACAGAAAAAGTCAACACCTAAATCAAAAGATAATGGTTAAGGATTTAGACATAGTAATTACCCAAACCCTTATGAAAGATATGAGTGGGGATAAATGCCCCCTCTTTCTTCAAGGCAGGTGGATAGATAAAACCGTAGAATGGTCGGACACGGAGGCAATGGCGTGGGGACGATGGTTTGAATATCAAATATTAGGAGGGACGGCAAAAGATGAAGTTCCCGAATTAACACCTAAAATGGAGAAAAGTGTAACATATAAAAGGGCACTAATACAGATTGAAAAGTGGAAAGAGGTGTGCGAGACTATGGATATAAAAATAGACCAAGCACAAGAATACGTGGAGCAGGAGGTTATGATGGCATATAATGAGACGGCAATCCCCATTAAGATAGGGGGCACGTTTGACGTTAGAGGCACTGTAAAGGGTCGTAAAGCCATTATTGATGTCAAGACCACGGCAGATATTTCTATGTCGTTTGGTGAGTTCGGATGGGGCAATTTAGCCAATGTTGATATGAAACAAGGCGTACACTATCCATTACTTGCTAAAATGAAATATGGTGAAGAGTTTGATTTCTACTATATTATTTTTGATTGGAAACCAACATTGGGGGTTAAAATTGTAAAGGTTGAATGTACGCAGGATGCCTTAGATAAGCACTTAAACGATGTGTTTAATGTGTGGGCAAAACTATATGTAGGTATTAATGAGGGGTTTGAGGCAGACCCATCTTACCTTAATTGCAAACAATGTCCACTTAATAGTTCGTGTAAGTCGGCAATTAAATTTCCCGAAATTGAAATTGTTAAATTGTAAATTATGAATAACGAGAGAAAAGATGCGTTTTATTTTCCTCACGATAGCAATGCACGTTATGATGCAAAAATCTTAGAATTACGTGCAGAGTATGGTTGGGAGGGATACGGTATTTATTGGGCAATTATAGAGAGTTTGCGAGATGCAAATATTGATAATTATAAATTGCCAACAAGAACATTGGGAGGCATTGCCTTATCAATGAATTTAGAAAAAACTTTCTTAATAGATTTTATTGATGCACTTGTTGAATTTGACTTGTTGCAAAAAGATGAAAAACATTTTTGGTCAGACACCTTAATCTCACGTATGGAAATACGAGAAGAGAAAAGGCAGAAACGAGCCGATGCAGGTAGATTAGGAGCACGGGCACGATGGGGCAATAAAGACGATGACGACCAAGAAGAGGATAGCATTGCTATTGCAAAGCCATTAGCAAAAAATGCCAAGGAAAGGAAAGGAAAAGAAAAGAAAGGAGATAATAGTAATCACCCTTTAATTCTATTCTTGGATGAAAGTTGTCCGTCTGTTTCTAAAATGAAAAACCCTTTACAAGATGAAGAGGCAAGTAAGTTGATTGAGAGATATGGAGAGGATAATGTAAAGGAGGTTTTGATGTCTATGGAAAACTTTAGTGGTTTAAAGAAATACAAAAGCACATATTTAACCTGCAATAATTGGTTAAAGCGAAATGGTGCAAGTAATCCAAAGACCGCAGGACGGAAAATGATTTATTAATTTTTAAAACTTGAGTGATGGATAGATTTGAAATAATAGATGACCAAGGTGTAATATACAGTGGTACTGAAATTGAGATGATGGAACAGTGGGAAAAAATTACTAACCAAGAGGACGATATAGAATGGACGGGAGATTTAAGGTTGGTAAAGGTTGTTTCAATTATTCGTTAGTAAATTGTAAATATGTATTTAGAGGAGGTTAACATTTTTATCGGTTGTATGGTAGTCATAATGTTACTTGTAGCAGTTGCAATATTAATTGCAGAAATGCGAGATAGTGATGACGATTACGATGAGACCACATACTAAAAGGAGTAAATATATGGAGAGTAAAATTCAAATGTTATTAAACTTGGGAATTGAGATAAAACCAAGTGGGGCAAAAGAACAAAAAGTGAAATGTCCAAGATGCAGTGAATCACGTAAAAAGAAATCTGAACGGTGTTTGTCGGTGAACATTGAAGAGGGTATCTATAATTGTTTTCATTGCGGTTGGGGCGGTAGAGTATCGGAACGTAAAGAGGTGGATAAAGTCTACATCATACCCGATTTAAAAAACGCCACAGAAGTATCTGACAATATGTTGGGATGGTTTAGAAGTAGAGGCATAAAACAACCAACCATTGTTAGAAATAAAATCACCGAAAAATCCGAATGGATGCCACAAGTGAAGAAAAAGCGTAATGTTATATGTTTTAATTATTACCGTGATAGTCAAGTTATAAATATAAAGTATAGAGATGGTGCTAAAAACTTTAAGCAGGTAGCAGGAGCAGAAAAAATCTTTTATAAACTTGATGACATAAAAGGTAAAAAGGAGATAATAATTACCGAGGGTGAAATGGATGCCTTGAGTTTTGAAGAGGCAGGATATAAGAATTGTGTGAGTGTACCCGATGGTGCACCTCCGCCAAATTCTAAGAACAATACGCAGAAATTTAGTTACATAGAAAATTGCTATGAATACTTGCAGGATGTTGAAAAGGTCTATTTAGCCGTTGATACAGATGAAGCAGGTATAAAGTTAAGGCAGGAGTTAGCAAGACGTATAGGTAAAGAAAAATGCTATATAGTACGTTATCCAAGTGGATGTAAGGATGCTAATGAAACCCTAATGACTTTAGGCGATAAAGCAATTAAAGCGTGTATAGATGAGGCACAACCATATCCTATTGAGGGTGTTAAAATGGTTAAGGAGTTTGAGGACGATATTGAGAATCTATATAAAAAGGGATTTGATAAAGGAGCAACCATTGGGTTTAGACATTTTGATAAACTTTTATCTTTTAAAGAGGGAATGTTTACAGTTGTTACGGGCATACCAACACACGGTAAATCTAACTTTTTAGAGCAGGTTGCTATGTTATTAGCCGTAAGACACGGATGGAAGTTTGCAATATTTTCACCCGAGCATTATCCTAAAAGCGTACACTTTGCAAGGTTAGCCAAAATATTAATGGGTAAACCGTTCTTTGAGGGATACAATGAAAGAATGACTGAAAGCCAATTACGTAGAGCAATGAAGTTTATAGGCAATCACTTTTATTTCATTCATCCAAACGAGGATGAGTTCACATTGGACAATTTATTGGACACCACAAGAGGGTTGGTTTTAAGATATGGCGTAAAATCATTAATATTAGACCCTTGGAATATGTTAGAGCATTCAGACGATAACACCACTTTTGTTGGTAGTCAGTTGAATAAAATTAACAAGTTCAAGCAGAGGTATGATATTCATATGTTTATCGTGGCACATACAACAAAGATGTATAAGCCAAACGGTCAGACACAATTAGACGTACCTAATTTATATAGTATAAGTGGGAGTTCAAATTGGTATAACAAATGTGATAATGGTATCACGGTGTATCGGAATTTTGAACGTGATGAGGTTGAGGTTTATATCCAAAAGGTAAAGTTTGAACATTTGGGCAGTATTGGATATGCAATATTCAAATTCAATAAACTTAATTCCCGTTACTATATGTTAGACGATGGGGCGTTTGATGACGAATATGATATATCAGAAGAGATGTACGGCAAAGAAACTGATATACCTTTTTAATATAGCGTATGGCAAATGGAAGAAAATATACATATAAAAGATACCAATTATCGGAAGAAAAGTCCGAAGAAATATTAAGTTATTGGGTAGCGAATGGTTGTACTATTAAATCTTTGGCAGAAAAGTTTGAGGTAAGCGAATCAATAGCCAATAAAATTGTTAACAAATATCTAAAAGGAAAATTGTATGGAAAAAGAGATAATAAAGACGAATCAGAACAATGAAAAGCGTGGCACTTATTATTTAAGGACACGCACATTTAGGCGAGATAATACGCCAATATTTAAAGGCAACATATTTTTGGAAACAGATGTAGTTTCTCAATTAGTTGCAAAGGGGTGTGAAAAGTTGTTATTGTATTTAAGGGATGGCAGGAAAAAAGAAATTCCATTAAAGGAGTTTATGGATAATTCCTCTATCCAACAAATGGGATACAAAGACGATGTAAGAACACAATATGTGTACTACGTTTCTACAAAAGAAATAGAAGAACGAAAAGCGGAGGAAGAGCAAAGAAAAGAAGAACAAGATAAAAGACAGTTTAAATTATTTGAATAATGGGAAATGCAAGAGACATATCCTGCGGAGAGACCGCAAGGGAAATTTATTATCACAAATTTAAGGATGAGGTAACTATCCAATATAAAGCAATCCATAACGGAGACCACATTGCCACTATAATTGTATGGTCGCATAAGGTAAATAAAAGGTGCGTTGTTATATGGAAACATTCAAAACATCCTATGCAGTTATGTGCATCGGAAACGGAGGCACGAAATTTTGTAGAAAAGCGGAGATTTAGATGAGGGAAATATATATAGACTTGTCCCCCGTCCCAAAGCCACGTATGACCCAAAGTGATAAGTGGAAAAAACGGGGGGCAACAACACGGTATTGGAATTATAAAGATGCTTTAATATGGCTATGCAAAATGAACGATTATCAAATCGGAGAGGCAATAAGCATAGACTTTATTGTAGAGATGCCCAAGTCGTGGAGCAAAAAAAAGAGGCAAGAATTTAATGGTAAACCGCACCAAAGTAAACCCGATTTAGACAATTTTATTAAGGCATTTAAAGATGCTTTATGTAAAGAGGATAGCCACATATACTATTATGGTAGAATGCGGAAAATGTGGGGAGAAAAAGGTGCAATAATAATTTATGAAAATGGAGCACATATATAATATAGGAGGTTATTTAGTAGGTATCTATTTATGCGGAATCTTAATGGGAGTTTTGATTACGTTATTTATTGTAAAACAAAAAAGTAAATACGATGACAAAAAAGGATAAAAACATAAAGACGACAAAGTGTATCATATGCAATAATGATTTTAAGGGTTATGGTCATAATCCTGCCCCGTTAGCGAGTAGTAACTTTAGATGTTGCGATGGATGCAATACGGCACGAGTAGTGCCATACAGAGTATATAAGTTAATGGAGGAAAAAACCGCAGATAATATGATTAAGGTATTGGACGGTGAATCGGTGGCTAACTTAAAATCCCGTTTAGAGCAGAAAGTAACGAAGTTAGAGCAAGAGTTAAAAAGGATAGAGAAAGAGATAGAGACAACCAAGAATGCTATTGACTTAATGGAAAGGGGGGATAATGCCAAGGTATAGTGATAGAGCCAATTCCGCTTATAAGTTGAGTGTGGTTAATTTAATAATAAATATAATTTTGATAATAATAATGCTTTTAAATTTTTAACAATGACCCAAGATTTACCCAAAGATTACAAATGCGATAAATGCAAAGTAGATATATCCATAATAGACGTTGGTTTTTTAGGTGATAAAAAAGACTATGATGCAATTAATAAGACCGATGACGTAGACCTTATTGGTAACAGTTTTGAATGTAACCCAATGATGGAAATGAAATGCGTATGTAGATGGTGCTTTAAAGGCAATATAGGAACACTATAACTAACAATACGAATGTGAATAACTTAAATAAAAAATACTCACATATGGCAACAAAAATAATTAAATTAGTAACCAATCGGGAGAAAAATGAAGTTAGAATATTTCGGCAAAGTATTAGAGGACGGAAAACTACGTCTTTGGAATAAAGGTCTATTTCTTGAGGAAGTCGCAAACCTCAAGGGAAAGAATATTACTTTGGTGGTTAAAGAAAGCCACAAGGATAGAAGTAAGAGGCAGTTAAGGTATTATTGGGGTGTTATAGTGCCCATCGTACAACAAGGGTTTAAAGACCTTGGAGACCATATCACTAAAAAACAAGTTCACGAATTATTAAAGCACGAGTTTCTATTTGAGGAGCACATAGCAAAAGGCAAGGTATATAAAGTACCAATGAGTTTAGGTGATTTAGGCGAGGTCTCTATAAAGCGGTTTAATGAATTTAAGGAGCAGGTGCAACAGTGGGCATCTGAAAACCTTAATGTTTATATACCCGACCCAAACGAACAGTTAGCAATATTTGAAGAATCCGAAGAGAAGTTTTTTAAAAAGCAATTCCTTGATACGGTTGATGAACAATGCGGATGTCAAGCCGAGGAGGACGAAACGTAAATTAAAATAGTAAACAATGGATAATTTTAAATTAAAGAGAGTAAAGTTATTAGACAATTTAGGTCTTGAGGTAACGTACTACGAAAAGGTCAACCGTTCAGACGGGGATTATTGGATTGAAAAAAAGATTAAAAGCACGATACAACGCCATCCCGATTTGGATAGAGTGGTGAGTGGATACAAGGTGCATCTTGCACGTATCTTTGAATTGTTAGCAGTGGGTCTATATAAACCCGAGGCAGATATGAATGAGCAGGAAAACAAATATTACAATTCCATCATTCGTAAAATAGACATTTCTTGTATCACGTTTACGGGCACTGATGACAGTAATAATGGTGTAATTATACAAGGTAGAAAATTTGTTATGGATGACAAAATTGCCGTGTTAACTACACCAAATGTATTGTTTAATGGAGAGTATGAATACATTTCGGATGTGATGACATTATGTGCGGATATGATTGAGGAGGTGTTTGATTATGTATTTAAAAAGAAGTATGCTCAATTAGATTTGTTTGCAGATTCCGAGATACGGTAATGTATATCAAATACAAAGAGGGCGTATGTAATGACTGTGGCGAAACAAAGTTAATTGTATATAAAGCAGGGCACTTATGTATGGGGTGCAATGCAAAGCGTAAAGCAAAAAAACGTAAGCCAATTAAACCCGTCAGTAAACGAGGGGCAACAGTGATTAAAAAGGATACAGAGTTCTATGACAGTATTTGGAATGAAAGACCGCATTTCTGCGAAGAGTGCGGTACTTTTTTAGGCAGGAAGTGGGAACGTATTTATTTTAGCCACATACTCACAAAGGGAGCATATCCCGAGTTACGGTGGTATAAAAGCAATATTAACCTACTATGTCCCAAACATCATAGACAGTGGGAAAATGGAAATAAGAAAGCGATGCGTATATATTTTAAGAATCGTGAAACCATATTAAAACTAAAAAATGGCAGTAGTACAATATAATTATCATTGCAAACATAGTGGATGCCCACACTTTGTTAAGACGGTGGTAATAGAAAAAGATGAAGAGTTTAAAAGCCATCCCGAAGAGTGCGAGGGGTGTGGTAATGACCTTTATTGTTTTGGGCAAAGAACGACATATTTTGTTCATTCAAGTAGAACACCTGCGGAAACGCAACAGATGTTAAGGAAACGAAGTAGAGACCATTACAAGCCGAATAAGGACGAGTGGCATCAAAAAAACACTAAAGACTTTAATATATAATGACGTTACTTGAAGAATTAGAATCGGCACAAATAAGATATTCCCCTACGATAGTAAGGGATTTAATTAATTCTAATAGAAAGCGTTATGGGTGTGTTCAACCAAGAACAAAAAAGATACTCTATTATATGATGCGTAGAATTGTAATAAGGGGTGCAATCACATATTTGAATATAAACAAGAACAGAGGGAACGATTCGTATTATGGCGTTGAGGATATACTTAATGAAATATATATAGTCTTACATCATTGTTCTGATAAATTTGATACCACATTGGGTAAGGATTTTTATTTGTATTTTAATAGCAGTGTCTCAAGGCGTATAAACCGTATCTCAAATTACAAAAGAGTTAATAATAGAGAATTGTGTTTTTCACGTTTAGAACGTGATGACGATGACCGAGATTATGATGAAATGCTTGAGGATAGATTTTCTAAGTATGATTTTAATGAAGCAATGTTTTGGCGTGATGTCAATAACTTAAACTTTACAGACAAAGAACGTAGTTTGATTAGGAGCATATATGATACCGATAAAATAAAATCCGTGTGTGAAGAAAATAATATAACAAGGTCAGAGTATAATAAAGCCGTAAAGAATTTAAAAACCGTATTTAAAGATTATAGATAATGAATGCAAATCAATACAAATTGGTAGAGTTGATTATTTCCGAGGTTGGGGGTAATGTAATTCAATTAAACAGTGGTGAAGAGCCAAGGTACTTTATGGGTGTGATACAAACACCTACAAAAGAGGACAATTACCTTTTAATAGATGGTTACGAGATAACATCATTAATGGGAATACTTTTGCAAAAGGATGCAAAGGATGCAAAACTTGAAATAATAAAACATTGTGCAGATGCACAAACAATAAAAATAAAATGTAATAACACCATAGATTGGTTTTGTTACACTAAATAAGTTGTATGAAATCGTTTATAAAATTCACCTTAATATGGATTAGTCAAAATTTGGCAATTCCATTTTGGATGGTAGGGCACATACATTTATCACTTAATGCGTACCAAGATATACACGAGGTGATGGCATCTTTAGGGATGCACATAATTGTAGGTGTGGGTTTTATGATAGATTACAGAGAACAAAGAGGCAAAAAGGAATCGTAAATAATTATTAATTAAACTTAATCGTATGATAAACAAAGTAATGTTATTAGGTAGAGTTGGCAAGGATGCCGACATTAAGAATTTTGATGCAGGTAAATCTGTGGTCAAATTCAGTTTAGCCACAAGCGAAAACTATAAAGATAGTAATGGTGAGTGGCAAGAAAAAACGGAGTGGCACAATATTGTAGTGTGGACACAAAACGCAGAAAGGTATGCAAAGTCCATAATTAAAGGTGCGTTAGTTCATTGCGAGGGTAAGATACAAACAAGGTCTTGGGAGCAAGACGGTGTTAAAAAGTATATGACCGAGATAAATGTGCCATATCCAAAAGTCATTAAAGAGCAAGGTAGTGGAAACAGTGCAAACCCAAATAGAGGTCAACAAGCGAGTGCACCACAATCTGCTCCTAAACCCGTATTGTCAGAGCCAACAGAGGATGACGATGACGATGACTTGCCGTTCTAATTTTATTTATATAGCCAATCCTTATTAATTTAGGGGTTGGCTTTTTTTGTGTTTAAAAATCTAAAAAAATGGGAAAGAAAACAATAAGACTAACTAAAAAGGAGCATAAATTTATGTTGCATAATATGCTCAAAGTGTACACGATGGAAACGTGGGCAAATGGCGTAATGAAGAAATACAAGATTAAAGATGAGGACAAACATCCCCCTATGGATTCGTTGATTTCTATTATTGAGGTGGTTTTTCTAATGGATAAAGACTTGTATAAAAAGATAATGAAACTTACACCAACAGAGGGATTAAGGGCAATTATTGAATATGTTACTGATGAAGAGGTTAAACCCGAAAGTAAACTTGAAAAAGTAGAATAAATAGTTAAAAGTAAAACAAATAAAAAACAAAGAAAATGGAAGAATTTTTATATCACGCACTTGGAATATGTGGGGAGCATTGGCATCCAAACTTGGTTAACATTACATTTATTATAATGGTGTCTACACTTATATTAAGAATTGCATACAAAAGAATAAAGAGTTATAATAAAAGGTAGACTAAAAATTAAAACATTATATAATGGGAAGTTTAAAAGAACAAATTTTATTAGAGAGGTCAACCGCACCCGAGTTTGCTACATTAATTTCAGACCCTACACCAAGAAAAAGGATGCAGGGATTTGCATTACAAGTGATTAAGGATACCGTGGTTATAGACATTAAAATAAATAACTTGGGTAATCGTAGTACGATTTTAGAAGAGTGGTTATCAATGGCATCCCCTATATCGGCAGGAACAATAATATATGCTCAAATAGAAGAAATTACTATTGAAGAGGGCGTAGTAATTGTATACGAGGGTAGACCAACAAATTCACCAAGATAATGCCAAAATTAGGATTAGGAATAGCGAAACCAATATTGAGACAAACGAGTGGCGTTTCTAACTTTGGAGGCGGAGGCGGAGGGTCATCGTTTACCCTTGAGGATGCTCCATTGCATACATCACCGAGTGATACAACAAATCAAAGTGCACCTTTATATCTAAAAGAGTATAATGGCGGAGACGGATACCAAATTAGTGGAGGCGACCATAATAGTTCGGGATGGTGTGAAAGTGGATTAGGTCTTGTAACGGGGGTAAATCAAACCACGAAACAATATAATACGAGCACACCTCTTGCTTATAATAAAGCAGGTGAGGCGTTTTCTTTTGAGGCATATAATCACGCTAACTATCCAAGGAAAATGTGGATAATGGCAAAAGACGATTATGAGAAATTTGGTGTTGGTGTTAATCCATATAATTTAATGCGTTTTCAAGGTGCTAAAGGTCTTTACTTTGATGTCATCAATAGTACGGGTAAACCAACCATTTATAGGAGTTTAGGAAATCCTGCACTTGCTTATACCCCCGAGTATGACGATGGATGGGGTACTACATTCACTTATGAATATAGAGCAAACCCTTACCAACCAAATCAAAACGTACCTCTAAAGTTTGTGATAACAGAAGAGGGAATATTACAATTCTATAAAAATGGTGTATTAGAGTACGAATCCGAAATACCGATAGATTATGATTATGTCTTTTTATGTGAGGGTCATTACCTTACACAATATTCAAGGAACGTAAAAGTATCGGGAACATTCTACCCTTATCCATATACTATGGCGTGGGATGACGGTGAATGGATGCAATTCCAAATGTTTGGAACATCCAATGTTAACCTATATAACGATGACTATGTAGTATTTGGAAATGGTAACAATGCCCAAGTGCGTACTACATATCGTATGATGCCCGATTCGTGGATAGAGTGGACATCTCCAATTCCCGAAAACCAAGTACATAGTGGAGTAGGTGCTCAAGGTTGTAATCATATACTAACAAACGTAGACCATTCAGAGGGTATTGAGAGTGGTGTAATTTCTATAAGTGATGGTGTTGGTATTAAAGTACATCATCAACACGGGTCTCAATCTAATTCTTATTTAAACGGTGTAAACTTTAATAGAAAGAATTACGGTAATGTATATGAAAGTAATGCAACCATAGAACAGTCGGGGTGGACAACACCAACGAAAGCAAATGCAATGCACATTAAAACCCAAGGTCATAGGTTAAGGTGGTATTGGACACAAGAAAAAGAATTAGAGGTATGGCTTAATCATTCACTTTATGGATTGATATTTATTTATAAACATTATTCTCCCGATTTAGTGGAGTATTTAAACGAATCCGAATATTTACATCCGTGGATGTTATGGAACAACCCATATTCCTATGCACAGATACAAGTGAAAATGGGGGGTAATATTGAAGAGTATTAATTATGAAAGATTTTAGAGTACAAACGTGGAGCAATACACCTCAAATGGAAACCATAGAGGTTGAGAAAATAGACGAAAGCACCGAGCCGTATGATTTAGGATTTGACGATGAAGAGGAAAATGAGCCGTCAGTAATCCTTGAAGAGATTGAGGTTGAGGTAAGTCCAATTACGTTTAATGACGAGGAAGAGTTTGACGATATAGATAGTGCTATTGCTTATTACGATACCTTAGATTTAAGTAATGGAGGTGCACATATCTTATACAAAGCCGAGAGTGGTGCATATAAGTCTTTTAGGCATTCTCACATTTGGAAAGGAAAGGTTAATGAACAAAACCTATACAATGAAATTAAGGGATAAAATGCAGACCATTATTGAGATATACGGATTCTATTGTTTTTCTGTATGGTTAATTGGTTGCATATTTTTATTTCAATTTTGTGCATCCAAATATGAAGTAGTGCAACAGTTAGATAGCAATGTTTACCATTTGCAAGGTCTAAAAGATAAAGATGTTTACATCATTGAAACTGAAAAGCCATTGAAAAGTGGTCAAGTCATTAGGTATAAAGATTTTAAAAATGAAGTAGTGCGGTGATAATTGATGGAGGGGATATGTTATTAGAGGTGCAGATAATCTTATTAACATATATAGTAGTCTCATTGTGGAAAAAGCAAGAAAATGATAAAAGATAAAAGCAAGTTAGTTAAAAAGAAAGTCCAACGTAGTGATGGACATATGACCACAGTATGGGTGAAAATGACCAAGGATACATTCAAAAAAAAGAAACCTGCTTATGACATTCCGCAAGAATTGTATGACAAGATTAAAAACCAAGGTGAGGGGCACGGGCACGAAGTAGATTTAACCAAAGAAGAAATTGATACATTACTTAAAAAGGGAAAAGTAGGATTTGTGAGTGCAGGACGTAATCCTAATGACCCCGAGGATATGAAACTAAGTGATGCAGAAATTGATATTAGAGATGGTCAGTTAAAAAAAGATTTGAAACAAAAAGGGTTTACCTATGTAAAGGTCAATGGTAAATATGGTGATGAAGAGGAAAGTTTTATGGTTATGGTTAATGACATTGAAAAGGATTCAATGGTTAATTTAGGTAAGAAGTATAACCAAGATTCTATTATATATTCAGACCAAGGCAATAATGAGTTGATATATACAGTAGGTGATAATGAGGGAAAACGTCATAAAGGGAGTGGCTTTAATTTATTAGACCAAGAAACCGAGGATTTCTATACAGAGATAGAGACGGCAAAAGGCAAGAAAGTTAAGTTTAGTCTAAATTTTGATTTTTCCAAATTAGTAAAAGCGTTAAAAAATTTAATGTTAAAAGGGGGTATTCCCGATAGATATAAGGATAAAGGATTTACTAAAGTGGGTGTAAAGAAACGTGCCCCTGATGGTAGCGACAAGAAATGGCAAGTGTTAGCAAAGAAAGTCGTTAACGGTGAAACCAAGTATAAGATAGTGTCAGGAGGTTATAGAGGTATGGACGATTATACTCAACACAAAGACGAGGATAGACAAGATAATTTTTGGAGTAGGATGGGAGGTAAAAATTCTGCAAAAGCAAACGACCCATTTTCCCCATTATATTGGCATAAGAAATTTGGAACGTGGTAATATGAAAAGGCAGGGGTTAGTAAAAAAGGTAATTGTTAATAAACAAGGGCATAGGCAAACAGTCTATGTAAAACCTATTACTAAACTTGATGACGTAAAGCGTAAGGTGCAAGGATTAATGAAAAAATCCAATTATGATAAAACCTTGAAAATCCTTAATTCCCAAATAGACAAAGAAAGCAATCCAAGAGCATTAGGTGCTAAACTTATTATAATGACGGGTATGCGAATGGGTAACTTGAAAAGTGCCGAGGGTCAGAGAATGCAAAGCGGTGATAAAACATTTGGCGTATCTACATTAAAACGTGAGCACATAAAGATAAAGCCGAATAGTGTGCGTATACAGTTCAAAGGAAAAAAGGGAGTGGAGCACGACATAGAAATTAAGAGTAAGAAATTACAAGACCAAATCAAAGCAGTCTATAATTCGGGGTACGGTAAAACATTATTAAACGTAAGTCCAAAGCAATTAGCAGACTATATTAAAAAAGAGTTGAAAGTCAATCCAAAAGACCTGCGAACATTAAGAGCAAATATAATAGCAGAGCAGGAAAGTAAAAGAATAAGCAAAAGACCAAAGCCAAAGAATAAGTCAGAGGCAAATAAAGAGTTGGATGCAATAGCAAATAAAGTAGCCGAAGTATTAGGTAATACTAAAGGTGTGGCAAGACGTAGTTATATAGATGCGGATATATTAGATTCACATAGAGCAAACAGACTAAAGAAAGCCGAGATTTTTGAATTGATTGAAACATTGTAAATTAAAAGGAAGTGAAGAGAGTAATAGTATCAGACCCGTGTGATGAAGTAGAACACATTGAACAAATCGTATACGGTATGGAAAACCTACATCTTATTTGTGAGGGCGTATATTATGGTCAGAATTTGACCCGTCCCATAACTAAGTCAGTAAAAAAAGAAGTGGATGCAAGATTAGAAGAAATCAAAGTAATCCCATTGTACAAACCAAAAGAAGAAAAAAAGACCAAGTGGCAAATCGTGAAATCAATATTGAGTGTGAGACGTTTAATGAGACAGTATCTAAAGAAGAGATAAAAGAAGTCTATTATACATTAGGTGTATTCCCAAAGTTATCTTTACAAGTATGCTATTTAGAAACATTAGCATTATACATTGGTGTAGATAAAACCCGTATAACAAAATGGGTGTACGATGGATGGATAAGTATGCTTAGTGAGAATAAGAGCCGTTACGTAGTTATCAATGACCAAGTGGTACGGTTTATTGTTTATCAAAAGAAAATGCACGAGAGGTTACGAAAAAGGTAATAGAGAGTTAAATATAGGGTATTATGCTTATGAAGAATCCGAATCAGTCCGAAAAATTACCATTAAAGGCAAATGAGTATTGGGCATTTGTTATGTGGAAATCATTACCTGCAAGTCTACGTAAATTAGATTCTAACAAGTTAGGTGAGTTAGGATTTGATGTTGAGATATTAGATTTACTCAAGTTAAAAAACCATTCGGAGTTCTGTAAACAATTCGGAGTGTGTATGGATACGTTAACCGATTGGTCAAGATTGCCAAGGTTTACAAGTGATGTAATGACGGTAATTAATAATACAATAGTACATACGTACAAGTCTGCAATAGACCATAATTTCACAATGAAAACATTACAAGAGGCGGATGCAAGTAGAGTTAAATTGTGGAAACAATTATATGAGGGTTGGACGGAAAAGGGTGAGGTTGAGCATAGCGGTACGGTGGAGCATAACAATTTATTAGCAGGTGATGAGATAACTAAAAATGATTTGTTGAATTTAGTAATTGGTAAGGTGGCACAAAAGCGTGGAATCAATGCCGTGGATTTGATGGATAAAATGAAAGACGGATATTACAAAGAATTGGATATTGAGGATGCCGAAGTGGTGTCAGATTTTCGTTACCCGTCAGACCACAATTACGATTTCAATGAAATAGAATTACAACACCAAGGAATTGATAAGTCAAAGATTCCTAAACCAAATGGTGAATTAAGCAAAGCAAGTGAAGAATTAAAAAACAAGTTAATAGAACGTCTCAAGGATATAAGTGAGCAGGAGAATAACAATGAATCCTTGAATGATGTAATTAAAAGAGTTAAGAATAAAGGTAAAGGTAATCGTAAAAAGGGGAAATAATGGGAACAGTACAAAGACCTTTTGAGGGTTTTAATTTTAATGATGTAACCAACAGAGCAATGTCGGATAGTAGATTATTTAAAATAGCACAGTCATTAAATAGGAAGTGGCATAATGTGCGTATGGCGTTGTTAGATAACGGTTACAGTGAGTGTTCACATAGCACCTATTTAGTAGCAAGGGAATTACAGAAATGTGGATTAGTTGAGGCGATGTCTAATATAGGGTGTGATTGGAATGACGTTGATAAATACCATTTAAACAAATTAGTAGAGGGGTCAAGAGGAGACTATATTATGTATGTCTTATTTTCATATCCTGCATTGTCCTTTCATAAGTTTTATTACAAAGAACGTAACGCCAAGGTATATAAATTACTACAAGGTGAATTTGTAAATGATGAGGAGTGCAGTATACCCGAGCAATTAATGATGCTTAAAGAACGTATGGAAATGATGCGTTTGATTAGTATGGATGACGAGGTAGTGGATGAGTTAGAATCAGAGATTGAGGTATTAGGGGCAACCATAGAGTTTATAGATTTTTGTGATGCAATGACAGAAGAGGTTGATGACATTTTTGATGGGCACATTGCAGGGTGTAAGCATAGATTAGAGAAAGCAAGTATTATGTTGGATAAAGAAGAGATGGAAGTATTGCGTAATGTAGAGACTAAGAAAATATCCAATTTAGCACAGAGATTTGAGGATGCCGTGTATTGGTTAACAACAGTTAGTTTAAATTAGGATGAGTAGCAAGGAGCAGATTGTTAGTATTTTAGAATTGAATGAAGAGCAACACGATTTTATAGTGGGAATACTTAAACGTGATAAAGTTGATATAGAGAATCGTATGGCTAAGTTACAGTCATACAGTGAGTGTGTAAATGGAGTTACGGCATATAATGACGAATTGAAAACCTTGAGAGAAAAGTATCAAACGGGGGATGAAATTCTTAATCTATTGAATGGGTGAGTTAATTAATTATAGGGGTCATATAACGAGCAAGGAGGCATTAAACTTTGCTACGAAAGTGGTAAATGATATGATAGAGAAAATGTCCCCAAATGCAATTAATGAGTTAATGGGGGGTTATTCAAATGACGTTGACAAATTAATCCAAGATTTAATCTTTGAAACATTTAAGACCATTAATACAGATGGTAAACAACAAATCCAAAACTTAGAGGGGTTAGGCAATGTAAGCAGAGAATTAGAAGAGACGTTAAGGTGTGAGAGTTTAGCGTATTTCATTATGGACGTATTCGGAGACGATGCCATATTAGAGTGGTTTCATTTAGATTGGTGTGAGTTAGCAGAGACACGAGACAAGGTAGTTATCATAGCAAGTAGAGACCACGGCAAAAGTTATTTTTGGACACATTTCTATCCAATTTGGCAAATGTACCGATACCGTAAGAATCACCCAAAATACAAATATGCAAAGGATGGGTTTATCTTTTCTCATACAGATTCTAAGGCAGTTGATTTCCTTGAGATAATTAAGAATACCATTGAAAGCAATGAGATATTAAGTAATCGTTTATGGGATGGACGTAAAGAGGGATGGGCAAAGTCAAGCATTAGAACAAAGAACGGATGTACACTAAAAGCCAAAGGATTTGGTAGTGGTGTTCGTGGATACCATCCAAGTTATATAATGGTAGATGACCCGTTACTTGAAAAGGTAATGTACTCACCTACACAAAGGGAAAAGAATATTGATTATTTCTATTCGGTTATTTGCAATATGCTAATACCACACGGTCAGTTAGTTGTTGTTGGTACACCATTCCATAAGCAGGATTTATATAATACATTCCGCAAAGACGGCAGGAATGAAGAATGGGCATACCGTGAGTACCCTGCAATTTTTCCCGATGGACGTATACTGTGGGAGGGTAGATATGACTATAAGCAATTAATGATTAAACGTAAGACATTAGGCAATATGATATTTAGCCGTGAGTTCTTATGTAGACCCGTTACAAGTGAGAGTTCTATATTTCCATATGATACGTTGAAATCTGCAATTCGTGGAATGGAGAAATTCACCTTAATTAAAAACAGAGAGGCAAGTCCCAAAACATTTGAGAGAATTGTAGCAGGATGTGATTTTGCTATTAGTGCAAATGTAGGAAGTGATTATACAGTGTTTACAGTGTGGGGAGTTGATACAGATAATTCATTATGGTTATTGAATATGTTTAGAAAACGGGGTGCATCGTTCAATGAGCAAATAGGAATGATTAGGCAAATATGGATGAATTACAGTCCCGAGGTTATAGTAGTTGAGGACAATAATTTTCAAAGTATCTATACACAATTCCTGCAAGATACAGAGATACCAATTAAGTCTCATAAGACGGGTAAGAACAAACACGATATTAAAAACGGTTTACCAAGTTTAGCCGTATTATTTGAACGGGGCAAAATACGATTACCATATGGAGACGAATATAGTAAGAGTTGTGCCGATGTAATATTAGGAGAATTTAACAATGTAACTTATTTGGATAGTGGAGGTTTAGCAAGTGTGAGTGGACACGATGACTGTGTTATGTCTACGTGGTTTGCACGTATTGCACAAATGACGGCAAGTGAGGGGTCATTTAATTTTCAATTTATGTAAATAAAGAGTTATAACAATATTGAGATTATGGAACAAATAGCGGTAATAGCGTTGATAGTATTTATTTTAGCAGGGGGTTTATTAAGCACCTTGGCATTAGTTAAGGGTAATGGACGATTTGCGGATAATGAAGTAGAAGAAGAAAAACCTGCACAAGAAATTAAAATACAAAGTACGGCAAAGCCAAAGAATACAATTACTTTTAGTGTTACCGATGCAGGAAGAAAACAAATGAATTTGCACCCTAAGTATAACAAGAATGTATACCGTGGAGCAGATGGACGTTTTAAAAGTTTAAAAAATGGATGAGAATTATAGCATAAATATAGCAATGCCATTACAAAACTATTGCGTAAGTCATAGCAATTCTTTTGACAATGCTATTGAATATGTACATACAGAGCCATTTGAAATTATTTACCATCTAATAAAACACATATAATGAGCAATAAGAAATTTGAAAACTTAGGGGATATGGAAACTATCCGTCAGTACACCCGAAACCAAATCAATGTAAGTGGCATAACTAATTATGACCAAATCCAAAAAGGGCACGAGTTAAATTGGGCATTCTCAATGGGAGACAATGCAATGAAATTTAAAAAGACGGGTAAGGAATTAAAGACCTTATTGTTAATGAAACGAAATGACCTTGTTGCTAAAATTGATAGTTGCCGTCAAAAAATGGATGAGATAAAAGGGGAATTAAAAAAAGAGAATTTGATGCCTTGGGAGGACACGGTACAATGGGATACAGAGACCAATGACGAAAAGGATAAAGCACGTATGTATTGGCACATCAAAAACAAGTTAGAATCCAAAGAACAAAATCTGAATTTAGTTGACACAATGTTGGAAAATGTTGAGGACAACAAATCTTATACATTATCATTAAAACAATTAAGTGCGTTAAAATAAACATTATGGAACAAGCAATTAAAGGAGAGAACAAACATTACTTTTCACATAAGGAAAGAATGGAATTAGCCAAAGAGGGCAAAGCAATGCCTAACGGCAGTTTCCCTATTCGCAACAAACAAGATTTGCACGATGCAATTAAATCTTGGGGATTAGCAAAAGATAAATCTAAAGCCAAAGCGTGGATTATCAAAAGAGCAAAAGAAATGGGTGAGGAAAAAATGTTACCCGAGGATTGGGATGTAGTGAAAAAATCCGCAGATACACTATGCAAGAAATGCGTTATTAATAAAGGTGGTGAAACAGTTGAGGTTTGGGTAAAACAGTAAAAACCATACAAACAACCATAGGTACAATTAGAGTATTATGAAAGATAAAAGTAAATTGAATCGCAAAGTCATAACCAACAAACTTGGCAACAAGCAAACAGTTTGGGTTAAGACGGAGGGCAAAGGCAAAGACAAAAAGAAAGATATACATAACGTGCCCCGTAAAGAAATGCTTACCTATATAAATAAAAGGATGGATGAGCATAATGCAGATGTAGACAGTGGAGATATGGGGGATTTAAGAGACTTTTTGCCAAAAGATAAATTTACTGAAAAGCATAGGAAACAGATAGCAGGGTACAATGACAAAGACTTAAAATCTTTATATATAAGGGTACGAGGATTTGGATGGATTGGTTAAATTAAACACAATGAAAGATAAGAGTAAATTAGTCAGAAAAGTTATTACTAATTCAAAGGGTCATAAACAAACTGTATGGGTTAGGCAAGATGGATTATTAACTACGGGAATGTACCCAAAGGATAGTCTTAATGAATCGGATGCACAAAAACAAGCAGACGGTAGTGTGGATAAAACCAAACAACCTCAAGACCTAAATGCTAAACTTGACGGATTTAAGCGTGGAGACAAAATATCAATTACGTATGGTAGTGGTATTAGAGCAGACCATCCGCCAAAGAATCTTGAAGTAGTTAGCAGAAATGTAGTAGGAAAAAACAAGGTAGATAAAATTACTTTTAAAAATACTGATAATCCAAAAGGCGTAAGATTTTACGCATACAACCGAGGTAATGGTAGATGGGGTTTTGCTATGGGCGATATGGCAATATCCAACATTAAAGAAGTGTAGTTATGCGAGACACCTCCAAATTAACCCGAAAAATAATTACTAATAAAGACGGGCACAAACAGACCGTTTGGGTTAAGATGTCGTATAAGGATGCCAAGGAAAAATTTAAAGATGTAAAAGTAAGTCGTAAATCAATGCAGGGGAAATGGAGTAAAGACTATAAGGATTATTTTAATGTAGATGGTGAGCACGAAGTTGTGGACATTAAAGATATTACACCTATTAGGCAAAGAGCAAAAGGTATTGCTAATGGGCGTAAGATAATGGCACTTGCAATGCAAGGACGTACAGATAAACGTAAGCCGTTAAGTGTGGAGGTAGATAGTGAGGGTAAATATAAATTGACCGATGGTAACAGTACATACTATTTATTAGTCAATGAGATAGGGATTGACAAAGTGCCCGTTACTATCCAAAAGAAATAATATAATGTCAGAGAAAGAATTTATAAGTTGGTTAAAAGGTTATTTAGAGGCAATAGACGGGAGCAAGATGACCTACAAAGAATACGAAAAAATATTAGAAAAACTACACCAAGTAAAGCCGTCTACAAATTTTGATTGATGGGAATTTTTAGCACCATACGTAAAGGGAAAACAAAAACGGCAAGACTATTTCTTCTGAAAATGTACATTGCTAAATTTAGTAGCCAATATAAAAAGCGTATGGAGACATTAAAGAGAATGGAGAGTGGTACAAGATGGGCAAGTGAATCTATGGAGAAATGGATAAAAGAAAGTAAAACAGATTATAATGCTTTTATGAATCGGGTAGCAGAAAAAATGAGTGCAGGTAAACAAGAAGAACAAAAGCAAGAAAACAGTAAACCCAAAGCATAAGTTATGGATTGGAGAAATGGAAATATCAACGAGCACTTAGATAGACTAATTGGATTAGGCGTATTACCCGATGGGGTGAAAGTAGAGAGTGTGCAGGAATTAGATGAGAATGACTATGCACATAATTTAAGCAAGACCGAGGAGGAGGTTACTAAATCGGAGGCAACAAAACAAAATCTACAATGCAGGGAAGTCGTAGATGCGTTTGGACGTAGACAAAAAGTTTGGGTTAGATTCTAAAATATGGAGTTATAATATAATTATTATGATTGGAATGAAAGACAAATCTAAATTAACTAAAAAGCAAATTACCGACAAAACGGGTAAGCGTACCACGGTATGGGTTAAGACTGATAAAGAAGAAGTCAAAACACCTAAAGGTAAAGAGGAGTTAGAGGTTAAAAAAGAAATCAAAAGAACACCCGAAGAGGAAAAAGAATTTGAATTTGTTAAATGGGGAGATGCAGGATTCACCCGTGATGAAATGGAGAAACACCAACAGAAAGCGGTTAAGGCATTGAAGTCTCATAATGATACCTTTAAGCAAACAGAATCAGAGATTTCTGAAATGGCTAAAGGAGCAGAAATTAAGGGTAGAGTTAAAGCACCCGACAGTGCAAGTTATAAAGTTGCAATGAGAGACCCCGAGGGTAAGTATAAAGGAGATGTTAAAAACCTTAAAGATGCTACGGGTTTTATGGTAATTAGAGACAATCAAAAAGACCTTGATAAAGACATCAAAAAATTAACTGATAAATACAAAGTGATTGAGAAAAAGGATTACGTAAAAAATCCTAAAGACAATTACAGAGCAGTCCATTTAATACTACAAGACGATAGTGGTAAAATGTTTGAGGTACAAATGAAAACCGAAAATCAAAGCAAATGGGCATCGTGGAATCACGACATTTATAAACCAATGACAGATGCACAAGCCAAAGCAATAGAAACAAGTGGTAGAATAATTAAATCATATGCTAAAAAGATTAGTGATTATTTTGCTAAAGTAGATAGCGGTGTTAAGGATGCCGTAGTACCTGCGTGTGCAGAGGCAGTTGCATTAACATTTGGTTGTTTACCGTAAATATTTTAAATTAGGCAGTTATGGCAAAACTTGTAATAGACAAAGATAATACACCGTCCAATGATGACGGGGGAATGGCAAAAGCGTGGGAATTAAAACAGTCAATGATACCAAAGGATGACACCTTTAATGTGGTTAGTATTGATGAGCACGAAATGCCAAGCGAGGCATTATATTTTGTAGGGAATTACGACACTAAAGCCGAGGCACATTCAAAGCAAAAGGAACAAGAACGTAAAGGAATAAGAACATTTATTTACGACAAGACTACAAAGTAACTTTAAAGAGTTAAATAACTAATAATCATTAATCATAAAAATACATAAAATGAATAGCGAGTTTTTTAATAGGGATAAGTTTGCGGTTATTAACAGTAATAACATAGCGAAGAAATTTACCAATTCAGAGGATATGCTAAAATCTGCAAAAGTGGATTCTTTTGAGGACGGCATTAGAAAAGGTGAAATTGATGTTATAACTATGGAGGACATCCAAAATACTTTTGGTGGAACATTCTACAAAGGTGAGGATATTGACACACTTGAAAATAACTTGGAAGAGTTAATTACAAAAGGTCAAGAATCTTATCTTACAGAGGATGAGTGGAACACTTTAAGCAAAGGTAGAGAGGATGTGGATTCATTGTTGAAAAAAGCAATAATAGTTCCTAAAGGAAATACCCAAGAATACAAAGAGGTATATGTACACAAGGTAGTATCTGAATAAGTTTAACCTTTAAATCGTTTTTGCAATGGGTAATCTAAACGATAGGTTAGACGAGATAAATAACAAACGGCAAGAGTTTGAAATTGAGGAGCAAATGCTTATTGAGGAGGGTCTGCAAAGTACCGACCCATCCGAGGTAATCAAAGCGATGAATGTTGTTAAAATCCGTGGTAACGAGGGTATCAAGGATAGAAAAGCAGTTTTCATTGACCCCGAAGATTTCTACAATTCGTTTGGTTATAAGTCCCGTCCAACAAAGATGTCTTATGATATGCTTACGGCAATGTCAAGGCAACCTATTATTAATGCAATAATAAAAACGAGGAAAAATCAGATAGCCACATTTTCACAACCCCAAAAGGATAGATTCAGTGCAGGTTTTGTTATTAGGAAAAAAGGCACACGAAAAGCAGGGGAAAAATTATCACACGAGGACATAGAGAGAATTGACGAAGTAACCGAATTTATATTAAATACGGGTGAGCATTCGTCTTGGTCAAGGGATGACTTTAATACATTCCTGCGTAAGATAATTGGAGATAGTTTAACATATGACCAAATGTGTTTTGAAATTGTGCGTTCACGAGGTGGTGGATTACACGAGTTCTTAGCGGTAGATGCAACAACCATTAGAATTGCCGAAAGTTACGATGACCAAAGTTGGCAAGAACGTAAAGGAGAATTAGACCCTATGGGAAAACCTCTAAAAGAAATTGGAGGTTATTATCCATCTTATGTACAAGTTATTGATGACAACACCCAAGCCAATGCGGAATTTTATCCGTGGGAAATGTGTTTTGGAGTTAGAAACCCAACCACAAGATTATGGGGTAATGGATATGGTAGAAGTGAGTTAGAGGATTTAGTTGCCGTTGTTACGTCAATGCTATGGTCAGACCAATACAACAGAAATTTCTTTAAAGTCGGAGCATCACCAAAAGGTATGATACGAATTAAAGGAGGGGGTAATAATGCAAGATTAACAGAGTTCAAGCAACAGTGGAAAGCAATGGTTGCAGGAGTTGCTAATTCTTGGAAAACACCCGTTATAGATTCTGAAAGTATGGATTGGATAGACTTGCAGAAAACGAGCCGTGATATGGAGTTTAGCAAGTGGCAAGAATACCTAATAAAATTATCGTGTGCTTTATACACCATAGACCCAAGTGAGGTTGGATTTGCAAGTGGGTCGGCATCGGATTCTAAGCCAATGTTTGAAACCAATAACGCAAGTAAAATCAAATATTCTAAAGACAAAGGATTAGCACCTTTATTAAGATTTGTAGAATCTCAAATCAACAAATATATAGTAAGTCAGATTTATCCCGATTTGACATTTGAGTTTGTTGGTCTTAATGCAGAAACAGAACAAGAATTTATGACCAAGTTGAAAGACGAGGTTACAAATTGGAAAACGATTAATGAGATTAGAGCCGAAATGGAATTAAAGCCATTAGCCAAAGGCGGTGATATTGTTCTTAATACTGTTTATACTACTAACTTGCAACAAGAGGCAATGGCACAACAAATGGAAGAGCAAGAGGGAGAGATGGATGCAGAAATGGGAGAACAGTCCCCAAGCGATGTAGCATTTGGAGATGAAGAGCAAGATACAGAAACTACTGATACAGAGGAAGTTACAGACGTAAACCCAAATGAGAAAGTATCAGAGGAAACTGAATTTAACGAGGACGAGCAAGAGGCAAATGAGAATCCATTTACTAAGGCATTTGACGATATGATTAATGATTTACAAAGGGGGACATTATGAATCTAACTTTAAACATTCATAAGGCATCTGCTAAAGATAAAAAGGTCGCATTAGTTTTAAAAGAATTTAAGGACGGTAAATTAAAAAGTGGAGGTAGTGGTAAGAAAGTTACTAATCCAAAACAAGCCGTTGCTATTGCGTACAGTGAGGCAGAGAAATTTGATAAAGCCGAGGATAAGATTAGTGATGACCAACAAAAGAAGTTTAACAAGGAAACCGAAGAGTATCAAGACTACACCAAAAATACCGTTGCGTTTGATGTTCCGTACAAAAAGTTTTCTTCAAGTAACGTAAAAAAAGTTATTGAAGAGTTAAAGAATAAGTGGTACAGAATAGAAAAACACCGTACTATTGAAACCGATGAGGGGAAATTAGTATTGTTTGAGAGAGGGAATAAAGTAATAGCAGTATGGAGGGTTGACAAAGGCGATGTGTTTATAGTGAATGTGGAATTATAAAAAACAATTATGAAAGCAATTTGGAAAAACCTTAAAGAAAGTAGAAAACTACAAATGTTTATACTGATGTTTATTACATCTACATCATTCTTTATTTGGAAAGACGGAAGTGTAACATTTAAAGAGTGGTCAGAGTTTATGACTTGGTGTTTTGGATTATACTGTGGTGGTAACGTAGGGGAGCACGTTTCAAAATCAATTAAACAACCGAAACAATAAAATAAAATGGGTGAGGCATTAAAACAACAGTTTGATATAAAGTTCATAATCACGATATGCGGATTTGTAGCATTGATGGGTGGTTTTTATTATACTACGACTTTAAGACTTGAGAAATTAGAGGAGGAGGTTAAGGAATTAAATAAAACAAATAATAGACTGATAGTAGTTGAGGAAAGACTAAAATCAGTCCAAGAAAAAACTGACCTAATATATGAGATTGTTATTAATCTTAATAGCGAGTAGTGGGTTGATATGTAGTTGTGGAGCAAAGTTTGAGAAATTAGAGGACGAGGGTGAGCAACACAAAGACAGTATTACTATTGATTCTATAATTCTAACTGATTCTATCCCCGTAGTTCAAGTAATAGCAGAGGATTGTGTTCAGTCATCACATACTGTATGCACAAAGCGTATGGAACAAGAGGCAGAGCATTTAGAGCAATCTTATGATAGCATTTTGCATATTTTAGAAAAAAAAATTGACAGTGCTAAACTGCGAAAAATCGTAAACAAAAAATTGTTAAGAAATGGAAAAAAGAAAATCATCCGTCTCCAAAAAAAGCGAGACAAAATCCGTCAAAAGCAAAAAGAAAGCGGTTACTACCCATAAAGCGGTAGCCAAGAAACCTGCTACACCTAAAGTTAAAAAACTTGACCTTAAAAAAATTGTTCAAGTAGATTTTCCCGAGGGTCAATACATACGTCAAGAAACACCCAAAAATCAAATCGTATTACATCATACCGCAAGTGGTAGAGGCGTTGAGGGAGACATCCGTTGGTGGAAACACGACAAAAGACGTATAGCAACACAAATCCTTATAGACTTTGAGGGGGTTATACACCAATGTTATTCATCAAGATTTTGGGCACATCACATTGGGGTTAAATCAAGTTTCTTAAAAGCACGAGGATTTAAAGACTATGGAATAAGGAATAAAATTTTAAATCAAAATTGTGTAGCCATAGAGATTGATAGTTGGGGTGGATTAAGGCAAGGCGATATAGGTGGTGAATGGAGGTCATATACGGGGTCTATAATTCCCGATGAGAGAGTACAATTATATCCCGATGGATTCAGAGGTTATAAAGCATTTGAAAAGTACACTGATGAGCAGATTGAAAGCGTGAGACAGTTGTTAGTGTATTGGGGTGAACGATATGAAATACCATTAACCTATAACGAGGATATGTGGGACGTTAGCGATAGAGCATTAGCAGGGCACGATGGAGTTTGGTCTCATACATCGTACCGTTCAGATAAATCAGATATACACCCTCAACCCGAAATGATAGCAATGTTAAAAGCATTGTCATAGCATTGCCATAGACTTGTTATAGCAAACGATAGCAAGGAAAGGAAAGGATAGGAAAGGAAAGTAAAACATATAGGACATTGGAAAAATTAAAAAATTATATAATAATAGGTGTATTAATCGCCATTATCTTATTATTAGGTTGGGGTGTCTTAAATATGAGGGGTGAATTAAAAAACTATCAAAATCAAATTAGTAAGTTTGAGTTAGGTGAGCAGGAATATATAACTAAGTTAGATGCACAAGGCAGAGAGTTAAACGAACAGTCTCAAGTTATACTAACAAAAGACCAAGCAATTAAACACGGTCTATTAGAAATTGATAGATTAAAAAAAGTACAAAGCCAAGTAAAGGTAATTACCCGTACACAAGTAGACAGTATATTAATTCCTTTTATTGATTCAGTGGATAAACCTATTTTGGTTGTGGATAGCATAAACTATTTACCAATTCCTAAATCATTTTCCTTGACTGATAAGTGGTATTCATTTGACGGAGTTATAAATAAACAAGGTATCTTAATGGATAGTATTTCTTTTGTCAACGATATAAGAATTACATTAGGTTATAAGAAACAACCATTTATAAAAGACTTGTTTTCAAAACCTATTCCCATTGTAGATGTCTTAAACCAAAACCCATACACCGAAGTAACGGGATTACAAAATGTCGTTATTGAAGAGAGGAAAAAGTTTTATCATAAGAAAGGATTTTGGGCAGGTGTTGGATTTGTTGGTGGTATATTTGTAGCAACGCAATTAAAATAAAATATTATGGCATTCGGTCAAAAAGACAAAAGTAAACTTACACAAAAAGTAATCACAGATAAGACGGGGAAAAAAACAACCGTATGGGTAAGACCCGATGGGTCAGAATCTCCTGCGGAGAAAATGAAAAAAGAGGTTACATTTACTAAGGATACGTATGACCCAAAAAACAAACATCATTGGTCAAGGGCAGTTTCAGATTTAGCCAATAAAGTTAAAAATGCGAAAACTGATAGTGAGAAAAAAGAGGCAGGTACGCAAATGAATGAAGCCATAGAGCAAGGAAGAAAGCACGGACATTTGAGTAGTGAACAAGAAAAAGCATTAAGAGAAATAGAAAAAGAGTATCAAGAGAAAACGGGACGAAATTATTTAGACGTAAGCGGTGTAGGCACATTAAGTGGTAATGACCGTATGTTTATTAATGCAGGAGTAAAAATATTAGATATGGGAGCATCTGCATTAGTAGGAGGTAATGAATCCAAAATGCCAATAGTACGATGAACGGATTTGAACACCATAAAGATTGTGGATGTGGAAGTTGTGAAAATGATGACATCCAAAAAGCCAATGTTATTTCCAAAAAGAAATTTAACAAAAAGGCAAATAAAAAAACAGTTAAGACACGAACACAATATCCATTTGTAGAGGACTACGAAAGACGTTTTAAAAGGACGTTTGGGCAAACATTAGGAGATATGAGTAAAGACTTTGTAAAGGAAATGTCTGTAAAGTTAAATCTGCATAAGTAATGTTAAGAAGTTTATCACCATCCGAAGTAAATGATTTATTACAAATTATTGATACTCATTTCAATAAGTTTGGGGCACTTAATATTAATCCCGATTTCCTTACGCCACACGAAAAAATATTACTACAAGATGCAGGTGTGGATTTGTCGGCTTATACACCAACCGTAGAAAACGCATTTAGATATGGAATGCTATCCGTTGCATTAGGAACAGAGAGAGCAAAGAATATGTCGGAATATGAATTAAAGCGATATATCAAAGCCAAAAAATTCTTACCAATGGATGCAAGAGAAAAAGAAGTATTAAGGTCTTTAGAGCATCAAGCATATCACGAAATAAAAGGTTTAGGATTAAGAATTAAGCAAGACATTAATAGAGCCATTATAGAGCAAGATGTAATAAAGCGAGAGAAGTATGAGGGGGTGATTAAAAACAGTGCCAAAGAAACCATAATAAACCGTGAAAGCGTTAAGGATATGACAAGACGTATTGGAGAACAAACGGGAGATTGGGCACGAGATTTAGATAGGATTTCCGATTACATTTTGCACGAGGCACACGACACGGGTAGAGCAATGGAAGTCAAAAAGATGTATGGCAAAAAAGCAAAAGTCTATAAGCACGTATTTAACCAAGCGTGTGCACAATGTGTTAAGTTGTATTTAACTAATGGGCAAGGCAGTGAGCCAAGAATCTATACAGTTGATGAATTAATGCGTAATGGCAGTAACATAGGGCGTAAAACAAAAGATTGGAAACCCGTTATTGGAGCAACGCATCCGTGGTGTAGATGTGAGTTAGAATATATCCCCGAGGGTTATGAGTGGAACGAAAAGAAAAACAGTTATGAAATAAAGGCAACCAAGGAGATTGAGGACATTCGCAAACTCATAAAATTTAAGAAAGGATAAAGTCTAATTTATAGAGTTAAAAGAAAGTATGAAACAAGAATTAATCATAAAGGCAGTTGGTAAAAAATCCAAGGGTACTGTTAAGACCCACGTAAAAAGAAGTAGCAAGGGTAAATTGGTTAAGGTAAAAGAACACACCCGTTCACAAAAAGACCGTGTTGCTCAAGAAAAAATAGACGAATTAAAATCCCAACAGAAAGCCAAGAAAAAAACGGCAAACACTAAAGAGGAGTGGAAAGAAAAAATTAATGAGACTGTAAAGAATAATAAAACGGCAACGCAGGTTTACAATAAATATGTTGGTGGGAAACAAATCTATCCAAGCAATTTAAAAGTTATGCTTAATGGCAAATGGAAAAATGAGTGGCGTAAAAGAATGCGAGGCGGTAAAGAGGAAAGCGTTTTAGAAAGACGATATATAGCATCCCCAAAAGAATGGGAAAAAATATTGTCTGAAAATAAAGGTCTTATTCACCGTATAGTTGAGAGATATGGGTTTAACCGAGACTTATACCAAGATATGAAACAAGAGGCGATGAGAGCCGTCTTTGATGGAGTTAATAATTATGAATTGAAATTTAATCCATCTAATCCCCCCGATTTGTCAAAACACTTGGCAAGTTATATTGCAGGTTATGTGGTAGCAGAATTAGGTAAGCAAATGGCGACCCGTATTCAGTTACCTATGTACAAGAAAAAAATTATGTCTAAATACCTTGAATCGTCATTACGAAACAATGGAGATTATGACAAAATATATAAAGACCTTAATTTAAAGAAAAGCGACCTTTATCCAAGTATAGACCCATCCGAGGATGGCAAACTACCAAGAGAGGGATATGTTACTTTAACTAAAGAGGGTAAAATCAAAAAAGATACCGAGGCGTTTGAGGGTAAGGTAAATCGTATTAATGATAAATATGATGCGAAGAAAAACAGTTTAGAGATACGTAGAGAGTATGGAATGGACGAAGAATCCAAGCAGGTCTTTTTAGACGGTCTGACGGTCTTTAATGATAAGATTAAGGAAAAGCGTAAGGACATTAAAGAAAGTGCCGAGAAACGCAAGGAAAGCGGTAAAAAGGAACGTGCAGAGATGAAGAAAGAGATAGAGGATTTGGAAAACAAAAAGTCTATTTACGAAGAGCAATTTAAACCCGTAGAAGAGGGTGAGTTTGAAGAAGAGTTAAGTCTTATTGAAAAACAACATCAAGTAGAATTAAAAGATGCAAGAGAGGCGTTTGATAAAAAAGTTGATAAGACAACCATAGCAGGAGCATATAATCTATTTAAAGAGTTTGATGAGATTGACAGTTTCTCATATCACAATGTGAGTGATGTTAAGCAAGGAGAAGAGGGTGAGAAAATGAATTTAGAACAATTCATAGAGGGGTCTGCATTAAACCCTGCGGAGCAAATAGCAGTAACCACAGATTTTGTTGTTGCCCGACAAAACTTTTTAGACCATTTTGAATCCTTAGACCCAAAGACCGCAAAAGTTTTAAAACTACATTTAGGAGCAGATAAGGATAATGATTTATATGCACACGGATTATGGGGCGTACCTATGCAAACAAATGCCGAGATTATAAATAAATTACCAAAAGACTTTTATAAAAAAGAAAGTGTTGATGTAAAGGAATATAATAAGAGGTACAGAAATTGGAAAGATAAAAAACCTGCCGAAGTTCAAAAGGTTAAAAAATCTGATGCCCGTGTTAAGAAAGAAAATAAGGATTGGAAAAAACGTAGGGATGGAGCAGTTAAAGCATACAAGAAGTTAATTAAGAATAAAAAACTTAGTGTAGAGCAAAAGAGAGATATAAGAGAGAAATTATATAAAAAGACTAAGAGTAGATGGGACGATAAACCCAAATCATTTACTACCAAGAAATTAACGCCAAAGCAATTTGAGTTAGCGACAATGGAATGGAAGTCTAAAAAGCCAACCAAAGATTTGAGTAGAAAAAGTATATCCGATAGAGTAACAAACGATATTGAAGTTGGTAAGCGTACTTTAGCACGTATAGTTCCTAAACAAGTATACCGAGACTTTTTAACAAGTTACCAAGTAGCAAGAGGTGCAGGGTCAGATGTTTATGACCGTGTAGCAGACTATGATAGAACGGGCAAGATATTAATTAAAGCACAGTTACGTGATATGGCTATAATATCTAAAGCATTGGGATATACACCATTTTACAAAAAACAACCTAAAGGTTTAGTTCATCGCATTTATTCTAAGATTAGAGAGATAGCAGGGAAAATAATGGGAGTATGAAAGATAAGTCCAAATTAGTAAAAAAAAAGATACGTGATAAAACGGGTAAGATGACATCTGTTTGGGTATTGCCGTCTAAAGACGTTAAGCAAACCAAATGGAAAGAATCCCCTGCGGACATATCCGCTATTGAGCAGTCTGCTAATAAATGGGTTAAGGGATTAAGTGATGACCAAAAAAATGCTTTATTGTCTTATAAACACGAGGAGTATTTAGACATCAATGATTTCTTAAAAGGAAAACTAATTAAAAAAGAGGACGGAAAATTGTATCGTAAAAAAGACTTACAGTATTCTGCAAAAATAAATGCTCAATATAAAAATGATGGGCACACCGATTGGATTCACACACCTCCTGCGATAAATGAAAAAATAGTTGAGAAATATATTAAAGACATAGATACGGCACTTGCCAAGTCAACATTCCCAAAAGACACTACTATATATAGAGGTGTAAGGTCGGGTAAAAAATGGATTAGCGATTTAGGTGTTGGGGACATAATAGAGGATTCATCGTTTGTTAGCACATCCCTTGACAAAGACCAAGCCGATTTGTTTGCACGAGATGCAATGACGGGTAAAGTTGGTGAGGGTGCACTGTTTAAAATAAAAGCCAAAAAAGGTCAAAAAGGCGGATACTTGGATGTTAGCGGAATCCACGATATGCACCAAGGGGAGCAGGAATTTTTATTGCCCCGTAACACCCAATTAGAAATTGAAAGCATTGAGAAAGACGGAACAACACCCGTTGTTACTCTTAAAATTATTTAGTTATGGCAGAGAAAATAAAAGAACGAAAACGCATTAAACCCCGTAAAGAGAGATTTCTTGTTTACTCTACGGATTTAAAAGTTATAAAGAAGAAAAAGAAAAAGAATGAATAAGGTTTACCTATGCGACAGTGATAGTGTGTTTGATGTATTTGCGTGGAATCCGCAGTTTACAGAAAATAATATAGCAGTCATTACCAAAAGTGATGTGCCGTCTTTACGTGATATGGTTAAAGACGAATTGCAAAAAGCAACCAAAATAGATAAACCTCAAAAAGCCACGGGGCAAACGTGGTCTCAATTACTTTTACAAAAGTATGCACCTGCACGTTGGATTACATATAGACGTAATAGGTTACTACTCAAAATATTAAAGCAGGGAACAAAAGCAGAACACGCAGTAGTAGTGTTTTCGGCAAATCCTGCATTTCAACATTTAAAAATAATTCCTAAATCTCACGATGAATACCAAAAGATTGAGAGAGAAATATTAAAGCGTAAAAAGCAAAGAGCCGAGGCAATGCGTTCAGACGTAACACCCGAGGATTTAGAGAAAATCAAAGAAAGCAAAAAAGAGAAACAACGAATTGCTCAAGAATTAAAAGAGGAGCAAGTAGCGGAATTAAAAGATATTGCAGGGATAGATAAAAAAGAGCAAATTATTACTAATGCCGATGCACAGTTATTACAGAAACTTATTGATAAGAAAATAGATAGAGAGAGGGAAAAGGAACGTAGACGTAAGATGTTGGAAGAGATGGGCGAAACTGAAAAAGATAAGAAAAAAACTAAAACAGTTAGTCTAAAAGATAAGAAAGTTGACCCTACCGATTTAATAGGTGAGGATGAATTGTCATTATTGGAAATGGCTAAAAAGCAAGGGGTCATTAAAGAAAATGAATTACCAACAGAGGACGGTAGCAAGGAATCTATGGAGACCCTACAAGAATTAGGATTAGTTGAAAAGACCGAGGAGGGTTATAAACTTACAGACGATGGGGATAAAATAGCAGATGAATCTGAATTAGAAAAACTTGCTAAAGACCTTACCGAATCCGCAATGACCGAAATGGAAAAAGAAAAGGTTGTTAAAACATTAGCGGAGGGGGCAGAAAATCTAATAGCCGACCAAGCCATTATTGAAGCCGTAGGAGAAGAGGAGGCAAAAGAAATTATAGGAGACCGTAAACTTACAAGCACGGGAAATGATACGCTTGATAAGAGATTAAAAAAAGCGGTTAACCAATTATCCTATGACCAAGCAATGGAGTTGGCACAAACACGAGAAAAGTATAAGCGTAAAAAAAGGACGTTAGATAAAAAATATAGAAAGAGAATCCATAAGCCAAAAGGCAATATGGAAATTACAAGTTTGCAAGGTGTTGGTGTAGGAGACATAGATGTAGCACCCGAAACCAAAGACCAAGCCATAGAGAGAATTTTGCAAAAAGAAATCAACCGTATGAATGCGGAACGTAATTTAGATTTCTATACAAATTACTACGAGGACAGAGCAGGGAAATCCACAACCAACAAAGCATTAGATTTAGGTGCAATAGAAACTATAAACGCACTATCGTCTATGTATAATCGTGGAGCAGGGTTAAGTAAAAACCTTATTGCAATGATTGGGGTTGAAAATTCGGCAAAGATAGTAGCAGGAGCAATCGCCAAAAGACACGGCAAAGAAAAAGCCATAAAAGAAATGGAAGAGTTTGCCATAGGTAAGTATGATGAGGTAGTTGATAAAGCAATGAAACGTGCTAAAGAAAGTATTGACCGTACAGAGAATTACCAACAAATGGCAGATGAGGGAATTATACACGGGGCAAGTGCGTGGTCTGCTAAAGGTAGAGAAATGGCTAAGATGGGTCGTGAAATAGGGATGACCGTAGGAAGTCTACAAACCACGGCAAGTGTAATAGATAATATGCGAGAGACGGGCACGGCAGGGGATATTGTAATGGATATGGGGTCAAATCTTGAAAGAGCCAAAAGAGACATAAAGAGAGCAGGATTAAGAGATGGTGAGTACGCATTAAAGAAATACACGGAAAAAGGAAAATCACGTTGGAAATTAGTAATAACCTCTGACCAATTCTCAAATCTTATAGACCCCCCAAGTATGGAGGCACAAAGAGATAAAGCCGTAGCCGATATTAAAGCAGGGAGGAGATATGATGAAAATTGGTTGCCCGAGGGTAAAATGAAAGCCGATGGAGGTACGCATTATGATTTCCTTACTACCAAAGAATTAGAAGAGCACAAAGGGAAAAAACCCGAGGATGCAGACGGTTGGGAAAGATTTAAAAACAAAGAGGGTGAAAAGGGTTTCACCTCCGAACATCCCGAGGGTAAAACATTATACCGAAAACAAAGGAAGTCGGGAATATTCAAATCACCACAAAAGATGGTGCAGATGGCAATGGAGAAAAAACGTGCCGTTATGAATTTAGGAGCAGGAACGGGTAAGACGATGGGATTCTTGGCTACTATACAAGGTGTTATTGATAAAGGTGATATGAATACCTTTGCATTTCACACTATGCCAAGTAGACTACGTGATGAGTTCTATAAAGATGCTCAAAAGTTTTTCCCTCATTTAAAAGTTTTAAACTTAGATAGTGTCAAAGGAATGGATGCTAAAGATAAAGCATTAGCCGAGGCATCCGAGGGTAAATACGATATTGTTATAAGCGGAATGGATAGTATGAAATTGGGAGGTCAAGATGCCAAGAGTAAAAAACTATTAAAGAAAGTTTATGACGGTTTATATAAGTCAGAAAAGGAGAGATTAAAACGAGAGAAACGTGATGTAGTAACTGAAATTAAAAACGGTAAAGAATATAACGTAAGTTATTGGAGCACCGCAAAAGGTGAGGCACACAAAAAGCGTTTAATGGATAAAGCCAAGGCACAATTACCAAACAAGCACAAATGGTTGCCCGATGTTATTGCATCGCATAACCCAAGCATTGTAACGGTAGATGAGGCACACGAGGGTTTTAAAAACATTAAACACAAAGGGTCATCGGTAAGGGCAAACGCAATTAAAACTATTGCCAAAAAACCCGAATACTTTATACCTGCCACGGGTACAGTATTAAGAAATGACATAGGAGAATTAGCAGGGATGTTGCACGTAACAAATCCCGAGGAATTTCCTAACCCTACTAAATGGACAAACAAATACGAATCTACCAACCAAGGTAATACAGTATTTCAAGAACAAGCGGTGGAGGGTTTCCGACAGTCATTAGATGACCTAATGCTTACAGAGCACTTGCAGGTTATGAAGAAAGATAAAAAGACACCCGTTAAAATGACGGAGACAGTTCATAAACCTAAGTTGGGAGATAAGCAAAAGAAAAAATTAAGAGAAGTAGAAAACATCTATCACGCAGAGAAAAAAATCAATGGACACGCAATTATGAATAAAGACACCTACGAATTACATAAAGACGATGGTGGTCAAATCAAAGCATCCAATGATTTTGCAGGTAAAAAAATGACATCCGTTGATGACGATGGAAAAGTAAGAAACACTAAAGAGGCAAGAGAATACATTAAGAGCCAAGGTTTAGACCCCGATAAACACCAAGTAGTGGAAATGGGACAAAGGGGTGCATCTGCACGTAGGGATAGTAAATATAACAAGGTACTCAATGCAGGAGATTGGAAAGAAAACGCCAAAGCCAAACAAGTCGGACAAGTTGCCGACAAAGCCATTAAACGAGGCGAAAAGACTATTATATTCTATGAGAGAAAAGAAAGTCTGCCGATGTTGCAAAAAATGTTCGCAGACAAATATGGATATAAAGACGGTGAAGAAATGCACTATATTGATGGGTCGGTTAAATTTGGCAAACACAAAGGGTCAAGGAATGATAAGGTAACGCAATTTAACAGTAATCCCGATTCAAGGATTATGTTTGCCTCATCCGCAGGAATGACGGGGTTAAATATGCAGAAAGCCAATAATGTGATTTGGTTATCACGTACAACCGCTAACTATTTGCAAAAGCAAGGAAATGCCCGAGCAATGAGAACGGGTCAAGAAAAGGACGTTAATGTGCACTATGTAGACACGGCAACGATATTTGATGACCGTAGAGTTGACTTAAATCGTAAAAAAGAGAAAACGGCAGAGGCAGTGGGTGAAGCACCCGAAAAACGTCTAACTATGGCAAGGGCGTTAGCCGAGAGACGAAAGAACGTAAAAAAAGCCATTTCTTTAATTATTAAATTGTAGTTATGAGTTTAGAATCAATAAGTAAGAAAATCAACAACCGATTAAAGAATGCGGAAAAGGCATATGCGTTTATTATTGCCAAGCAAAAGGATGACCTTAAAAAGCAAATCAATATTAAAAAGCAATTAGAAGTTGTTGCCGAAGAAAAACAAGAGGTCTTAGGTGAGATAGATAAAGATATGCACCCTAAAGAATGGGAGGAAGTACATAAAGAGTTGAAAGAGATATTAACGGCAATAGCAATGTACGATAATAACATAACTAAATTACAGTTGAATTTAATTGAGGAGGGGATGGACGATAAAAGCAATTTTGAATAATGAAAATATTTCCTGCACCTCCACGAGAAACCGTCAAATTGGGAGATAACACAAAAGTAGTTTTAGGTATCAAAGGGGTGGTTATGATAATAACAGTTATCGCTACCATAGTTGGTGGATATTATGCTTTACAATATCAAATCCATCAATTAGAAAATAGGATTAAAATATTAGAGATTAAAAAATGAAACTTGTTTATTTTATATTGATGACTTATGGGGTTTTTGTTTTTCTATCTATTGTAGAGTATAGATACAACCCTCAAAAAATAAAAGATTACATCCGTAATACACCCGTGAGAAAATGGTTTGACTGTTCGTTTTGTATGGGATATTGGATTTCAACAGTTATATATTATGTACAGTCTAAGTGGATGAGTTGTGTATTGTTTTGGGAATTTACCTATTTAGATTTTGTCCTTTTGCCAATGTTAGCAGGAGGCACTACATACATATTAGATAACCTAATAATTGAAAAGGAATGAAAGCACGATGGATGTTACAACCCGTAAGACGTTGCAAAAGCGGATGTTGACGGTTTATGTTTTAATGAGTTATATAACGTAGTAAAGAAAAAGATTATGAATACTGAATTTTTTAATTTTCACGTTCCAATTTCTATTGTAGAAAAAGGTGGGAACAAGAAAAAAGAAATGGTGTTGGGTGGTATTGCCTCAACACGAGATATAGATAGAGAGGGTGAAAGTTTATTACCCGAGGGTTTTGATTATAATTATTTAGTTAACAATGGTTACATAAATTGGCATCACCAATTATCTAAAAATCCCGATTCAGTTATAGGTGAGCCAACATTGGCACGAGTTACACCTAAAGGTCTATATATAGAGGGTAAATTATATCCTAACAGTGAGATGGCAAAAAAGGCATATACTTTAGCCAAAACACTTGAGCAAAATTCATCTAATCGTAGATTGGGATGGAGCATAGAGGGTAAAGTAGTTGAAAGAGACCCTGCTAATCCAAAGCGAGTAACTAAGGCAAAAATCACGGGGGTTGCATTAACACCAATGCCAATTAATCCTAATACGATGGTTACTATAATAAAAGCAATGAGTGGAGATGCCGAGGCATATGAAGTTGTGCCCGAAGAGTTACCTGCTAATGGTGGTCAAGAGTATATAATGAATGAGCCATTAAAAGACGGGGGTTATGTAAAACTTAATCCACAAGGCGAAATCGTTATCCATTTAGGCAAGGGATATAAAACCACTAAAGCAATGAATACAGTAAACGCATCCGCAATAATCCCCGAGGATTTAGAGGGCGATACCAAGTTGACATTGCAAAACAAAAAAGACGAAGAAGTAACAAATCGCCTCTTAAATAAGGGTGAGGTTTACGAACATATTTTTAGAGAATATCAAGGTATTTCTCCAAGCCAAGCAAGAATGATTTACAATAAAATCATTAATAATAAAAACAAAGAGTTATAATAAGTATTTAAAGATTAATCACTAATTTAGAATTTGCAAAAACTAAAGTTATGTCAGAAAATATTGAAAACACAAACGATTTCGTAACAGAAGAAGAAATCAACAAAGCCGTAGCAGAGTTGACTGCCGATGGTTATTTAGGGGACGAGTACGATACTCCCGAGGACGTTGAAACCGATGAATTAGAAAAAGCCGTATCTACAAAAAAAGCCGATGACGAAGAAGAGGAGGAAGTGGAAACTAATGCCGAAATAGAAGAGGAAGAAGTAGAGAAAGGTAAAAACAAAAAGTGGGGCGGAAACAAAGATGAGTACAAAAGGAGAGATGGTCATAAAATTGGAGACAAGGATGGTCATTACAAAGACTATGAGGACGATGCTAAAAAAGCAGACGAATCAAGAGGTGAAAGAGCCGATGTAGACAAGTACGAATATGAAGAGGGTCTAATTGACGGAATGCACGACAAAGACGTTGAGGATGAAGAAAAGTCTTATTACAAAGCGGTTAAAGGCGGAAAAGGAACATATCACCAATTTAACAAAGCAGGTACTAAAAGAGTTGGTACTAAAACTTTTGTTAAAAAAGGAGACAAGTTCGTTGCCAATACAATCTCAAAAGCATTAGGAGCA